>ENA-OQLI01000014-OQLI01000014.1-human-gut-metagenome-genome-assembly--contig:-NODE-14-length-305569-cov-9.741958_pt1 | contig 305569 bp, 255 predicted proteins | sample MGYA00242805_ERZ504812 | MGnify/ENA primary metagenome ERZ504812 (study PRJEB26092, sample SAMD00036430) | human gut metagenome | host: Homo sapiens | study: EMG produced TPA metagenomics assembly of...
TGTCCCGGATGCCCGCCAGCATGAGGGTGCTAAGCGGGTAGTAGATCATGGGCTTGTCGTAGACCGGCAGCAGCTGCTTGGAGGTCACGAGCGTGAGCGGGTACAGGCGCGTGCCGGACCCGCCGGCGAGGATGATGCCTTTCATTAATTACACCTTTCAGTCGTCTTTGTTCGAGATAAGAAAACAAGTTGTTCGGTATCTAAGGCAAAGCTTGGCTTTCCTTACGGCGAGCATCCCAATGCAATAAAGGCGACGGAGGGTAGAACTGCCATAGAAATGCCGTGCATCGCGTTCAAATATCGATAAGCGTTTTAATGCTTTATCAACGTTATCTGACGCAAGGGAATAGCTCTGCTTCAGAAGGGGGCCGCGTAAGTAAACGACCTTCATCCCCGCCTTTTTCACATCATCAATAAACTTGTGATCAACCAAATCCAAGAAGAGATCAAGGTCGTATGAAACAGCTTCGAATACGGAGCGCTTTACAATCATTCCACTGTTGATGCCACTCAGCTCAGAACAATCCGAAACAGAGTCAATGTCTGGAAAAGAATGGGCCCTAAAACCGTCAAAGGTACAAGGCGAAAGAACAGAATCGCCACTCATAACAAGTGGAAGATCAACATCCCAGTCAGGTGAAGAAACGTCAAGGCCATCCAAAGCAGTGAAATAATCTTGATCAACCTCGGTGTCGTCATCAAACAGACAAACCAGATCACCATGGCATCTCTCGATGCCAGCTCGATATGCCGCAGGAAGGCCCTTATTCCCAGCCATATCGACATAGCAAACACCAAGGGTCTCGCAGATTGCACGGTTGCCATACTCCTGAGTGCTATTATCACAGACGATGATTTCAGGTCTTACGAATGCATTTAGGGCTGCTTTAATAACAGGCACATCATCCACAGTCTGGTTGTAGACAACAACAATAAGGGAAGCAGTACTCATTTAAGAGTCCTCCCCTTCTTGACAAGCTCACAAAGGAGATTAGCTCGCTGAGCAGCAACGATCTTGAGCTTCCTTCGCGATGTCGTTACATTACCGCCGTGCAGTCTATGCTCCAAAAAGACACGATTGTCGAAGACAACCGTTCCGAATAATTCGCAGACCATACCAATCCAATGATCGTAATTGACGACACTAGAAGGCATAGGCATGATGAGTCGTTTTGAGCTTGCAGGAAAAGCCATACAGCATCCGCTGTATCGTGGTTTAGCGAAGTTTCGCAATAAACCTCCCCTGATACCGTACTCCTCAAAGAGCGGCTTAGAGATAACGATACCCTCCCCATTAATATGAACCACATTGTGTATCGCTAAGTCAGCACCAGTTTCGTTCAAGAGTCGAAGCATGGCATCCTTTTTGCCGGATTTCCAAATATCATCCTGGTCGCTAATAAAAATGATGTCCTTGCAGCAGTTCTGAATTGCGTTGTTGAAGTTGCCGACTACGCCAGGCTCCGCATTGCGAACAATCTTGACTCGTCCGTCAGTCTCTGCATATTTGGAAATGAGTGACAAAGTGCCATCTTGTGATTCGTCATAAGAAACAACAAGCTCATCATCCGAAGAGAGTTGCTCCAAGATAGAGTCAATCTGCTGTTCAAGGAATCGCTCCCCGTTATATACAGCCATTGCAACCGATGCAGTTTCAAGCATAGCTACATCCTCTCCCAACTTTGAGAGACATCATTCCATTTCCTGATAGCGCGTGCGGGAGACCCGGCGAGTACGGTATTGCTGGGAAACGATTTAGTTACGACGGTATTAGCGCCAACGGTACACCCATCGCCAATCGTAACGCCCGGCATAACGCATACGCCCTCGCCAATCCAGACATTGTCACCAATGACGGTAGGCTTAGTAGCAAGCTCCCTGTCGTCCGGCGCAACGTCAGGACACGCTGATGTACTGGCGAAATCACCGTGACTAGTATCAGAGATAAATATATTAGAAGCCATCAGTACGTTGTCGCCGATCGAAACGGAATCGTGCGCGACTATATGCACTCTGTCATTGAACTTGCAGTTGCTGCCGATTTTAAGGACGATACCCTCTCCACCAAGGTCAAAGCGACATCCATAACCGAGCGTCAGGCCATACCCATAAGAGAAGCGTTTCTTTCCACCTCGTAAATAAAATGGCAACCTAATAAGCCTCGCCCCAGGAAAGCGAAGTTTAGTATAGGCGACGTAAATGCAGTTACCGACAAACTCTCCAAGGGAGTATTGGTTAATCAAGGCCACTCCTAGCCGCAAGAATCTTGCGGATCTTCGCTGCATCGCCCCAGATGGCGGGCGAATCATACGGACGATCGGGATACTTACCGTAACCGAGCTTGATCGTGAAGCCGTTCTCATTAATAAAGTGCTCGATGTAGTCACCAAGACCGATTGGCTCACCGGAGCAGATGTTGATGATGCCATTCACCTCATCCTGCTCGACGACGGCGACGACCTGTCGGCAGAAATCTTCATAAGGAAGGAAATCGTATTTGCATCGACCGCTCGTGAATGGGAACTCGTCCTTACCCTCGTGCTCAGCCGCGACGATCTTCGAGAAGATGGAGCACCCGCGTCCGTCGTTCGAAACGAGATAAAACCCGCGGAGCCACTGCATCTGGGCACCATGTTGGCGACAGAGCTCTCCAGTGAGCTGACGGAGGGCGTTCTTCGCAACACCGTAGGGCGTAGTGGGGTTGCAGGGGGTGTTCTCGTCAACGGCACCCTCGTGGTAACCGACCTCGTGCATAGAACCCATGACGGCAATGCGCTTGACGCCCGCCTCGAGCGCCGCCTTGATAAAAAGGTAGTGCTCAGAGAGATCATCCAAGTGCGAAATGTCGTTATGTGAGAAGCCGTTGCGCCAGGCAAGGTGCAGCAGTACATCCGGGTTCTCATTGGACTGGAAATTGTAGGAGAACACATCGCCGACGTGCTCCTCAAGATTATCGTGCTTCAGCCCGCACGAACATAGACCCATTGCCATGACCTTGTGTCCAGCATCCAGGAGATGAGAGACGACTCCCTTGCCGATGTAACCGTCGGCACCGGTGACCATAATCCTCATAAGTTGCCTTTCTCGTAGCCTTCATAGGCTGGCTCGTTACCCAGCAGGGCCTTTACGAAGGTTTCAATGGAATAACCGCGATACACTTCATCGGGAAGCACCCGATAAGGCGTCGTAAAGAATTGAGGGGGGACGCTGCCCTTCCCACTCCACACGGCGACATCGCCTTTACTTGCGAAATCGTAGAGAGCCGCATCAGGATTGGCAGTAATCAGCTTCCTATGCGCTCCGATGGCCTCGAGCGTGCGCATGGTAAGACCGCGCTGTCCAGCCTGGGGAGAATCGACAATTGCTTTGGAACGCGCATAAATCTCAACTATCTTTTCAGTCGAGAGCGATTCAAATCTGAACTCAACACCCCGATAGGCAGGGTTCGTAAGACGCCGCAACGAGGCCGCCGACTTCGACGGCATAAAGAAGTAACGAAACACCCGCAGGCCCTGCAATTCTAGGTTGTCGCAGATAGAGCTAACCGCCTCAAATTTGCTCGGCTGGTGCACGCTCCCTATGAAGCAAGCGTCATACGTGAACCCACCGTCGGGAACGAGAGGCAGGCCATCGTATGCCCCAGAGAAGAAAAGAGGACGAAACTTCAGACCGTAACGTTCGCAGTCGGACGGCTCAAAAGAATAAACATCGTCAAATAGATCCCGGCAGGCACCGAAACGCTCGCAATTGTTGAAAGCATCCCAAAGGTACGAAACAAAACGAGCATTGCTTGATGACCTGATGGATGAAAACTGATCGCGTGTGAAACAAAAGGACATGCCACCCATGAAGATCAGCAAATCATAATCACCTGTCGCGACCTTCTTCTTAAGAGATTCGGCATACTTAGCGATCTGCCCGTCGACAAGTCTATAGCTGATCTTCGCAAGGGATCTGAAGGAGACAGACTCGCTTGGACGGTCATCAACACATACAACGCTATGACCTTGGCGAGAGAGCTCATCACGCACCCGATCACGATACCCGAAGAAAGTCGGAGCCATAAGCAAAATGCGATAACCCATCTAGCGCCCCGTTCTCTCTTTGCCGAACATGGCGCCAAAGGTGCCTGCGAAGCACTTCCAGTCCATACGGAAGCAGCGGTTCTGCACATAACGAAGTTCGATCTTCTGACGCAAGCCACTCTCAAATGTCGCCTCGTTGCGATCAGTTGCCTGCCAAAGACCGGTGATGCCAGGCTGAACAGAAAGTAACTCGGCTTTCTCTTCATCCGTAAAATGCTGCTCGAGCTCATCCCGTGTAATGGGGCGTGGCCCAATAACAGACAAGTCTCCGTTCAAGACATTGAGAAACTGCGGCATCTCATCAATGGAGCACTTGCGGATGAACTGACCGACTTTGGTAATACGAGGGTCATCGTCAACCTTGCGTTCGACTTCCCACTGATGTAGCTGCTCGGGACTCAGATACTTCTGTACATCGCCAGCATCGGCGACCATACTACGAAGCTTAAAAATCTTGATAGTCCTTCCGCCCCTGCCAACGCGCTCTTGCGTATACATGGGGCTGCCAGGCGATTCGAGGCTGATGAGCGCGCACACAATGGCGATAGGGATAAGCAGCAGTACGCTCATCAAAAGACTGAACACCAGATCAAACAGCCTCTTAACAAAGCGATAGCCAGGGGTACCGCTCGGTTTAATCTCTTTAATAGCCAGTGCGTCCCCCACGGATACACAGCTCTCTGTTACTTCTTTTTCAGCCACAATAAAACATACGTTCCTGTCCCCAGGAACCCCCCCGTCCATGAATTCAAAATGCGAACGAATTGCCGATGCAACGTCTCCCTTACGTTTTGCTAGGTACGTCTAACGGAAGCAGCTCCCTAAAAGCGGAGTCGCCTTCGCCCACGTCTACCAGGCACCAGCGCTTGCGACGATCAATCTTGTGCACACGGGCCTCCTGCCCCACCAAGGGCCCCTGCTCTATATGCAATACACCGTCTTCTATGCGGGCCACACTGTTGCGCACCACGCCGTCATCGTCGAGCACGCTGCGGTACCAGTCCTGTGCATCGTCCGGCATGGGCGCATAGGCCCGCTCCCTGCTGCCGGCAATGCGACAGCCAAAGCTCAACTGGGCCAGGGCCTTATCGAGCAGGGCGGCATCGCGCGTGGTAACGAAGAAGTATTCCTTGTACATGGGTTTGGTTTGGAGCGACCAGGCGCCGTCCCGCTTAAACCAGAACTCCTTTTGCATCACAAAAGCGTCCTGCATCAGCTCGTGCGGGATAATACGACGGACCTTTTCGCAAGTCTCGCGCTCTTTACCGTTGGGGGTGTGGACCAGATACCAGCGGACGCGGCCGTGCTGTCCTTTGGGTGCGGTGCCGCTAAAGGCACCGGGCAGCTGCTCTTGGCGCCGCATTGTCTGTTCCATCTCTCGCCCCCTTCCTTGCTCCGCGACACACGCGGATGCAGGGGCGTTAAGAACAGGCTTCTTGCTCGCAGCTAGGCGCAGTCGCAAAAGTACAGGTTTTTGTATCTTTCGACGTTGCTCATTATACGAGGAAACTGCTCGCGTTTTCCCAGATTGCACAAAATACGCCGCGAATGGGTGCATCTCCATACGCCTCTACAAAAACCTGTACCTTTTTGCACAACAAAAAGGCCGCACTAACCAGCGGCTTTTCTTCTATAGACAACAAAAAAGGCGACCGCCCTATAGGACGATCGCCTTTGTTAATTCTTATATTGTTTGTGCTAGGCGCGAGTCTTGATCTCCTCGAGCACCTTGGCCACAAACTCGTCAACGCTCATCTGAACGGTCTCGTTGGAGCGATCGCGGACGGAAATGTTGCCGGCCTCGACCTCCTTCTCGCCCAGGATGAGCATGTAGGGCACGCGGTCAATGGAGCGGGCCTCGCGGATCTTGTAGCCGATCTTCTCGTCGCGGTCGTTGCAGACCACGCGAATACCAGCCTCCTCCAGCTTGGCGCACACCTCGTGGGCGAAGTCGCGGCTCTTCTCGGAGACGGGAAGCGCCTTAACCTGCACGGGGGCAAGCCAGGTGGGGAACTTGCCCGCAAAGTGCTCAATCAGAATGCCGATGAAGCGCTCGATGGAGCCAAAGCACACGCGGTGCAGCATGATGGGGCGCTTCTTGGTGCCGTCGGCGTCCACGTACTCCAGATCAAAGTTGAGCGGCATCTGGAAGTCGAGCTGGACGGTGCCGCACTGCCAGGTACGACCGAGCGAGTCCTCCAGGTGGAAGTCGATCTTGGGGCCGTAGAAGGCGCCGTCGCCCTCGTTGACCTCGTAGTCCATGCCCAGCTTCTCCAGAGCGGCACGCAGACCCTCCTCGGCGCGAGCCCAGTCCTCGTCCGAACCCATGGAGTCCTCGGGGCGGGTGGAAAGCTCAACGTGGTACTTAAAGCCAAACTTCTGGTACACGGAGTCGATGAGGTTGACCACGCCCACGATCTCGTCGGTCAGCTGGTCGGGACGCACAAACAGGTGGGCGTCGTCCTGGTTAAAGCAGCGCACGCGGAACAGGCCGTGCAGGGCGCCGCGCAGCTCGTGGCGGTGCACCAGGCCAATCTCGCCGGCGCGGATGGGCAGCTCGCGGTAGGAGTGCGGCTTGGAGGCGTACACCAGCACGCCGCCCGGGCAGTTCATGGGCTTAATGCAGTACTCTTCGTCGTCGATGACGGTGGAGTACATGTTGTCCTTGTAGTGGTCCCAGTGGCCCGAGGTCTTCCACAGCTGCTTGTTCATGATGAGCGGCGTGGAGATCTCCACGTAGCCGGCCTTGTGGTGGATCTCGCGCCAGTAGTCCAGCAGCGTGTTCTTAAGGATCATGCCGTTGGGCAGGAAGAACGGGAAGCCGGGGGCCTCGTCGCGCATCATAAAGAGGTCCATCTCGCGGCCGATCTTGCGGTGGTCGCGCTTCTTGGCCTCCTCCAGCATGTGCATGTGCTCGTCGAGCTCTTCCTTGGTGGCAAAAGCGACGCCGTTGATGCGGGTGAGCATCTTGTTGTCCTTGTCGCCCTTCCAGTAGGCGCCCGAGACGCCGGTGAGCTTAAAGGCCTTCAGCGCCTTGGTGTAGTAGATGTGGGGGCCGACGCACATGTCGATGTAGTCGCCCTGCTGGTAGAAGGTGATGCGGGCGTCGTCGTCCAGGTCGCCGATGTGCTCGACCTTGTACTTCTCGCCGCGCTCCTCCATAAGGGCGATGGCCTCGGCACGGGACTTTTCGTACACGGAGAACTTGAGGTTCTCCTTGACGATCTTTTTCATCTCGGCCTCGATCGCGGGGAAGTCGTCCTCGCTGATCTTGACGCCCTCGGGCAGGTCGACGTCGTAGTAGAAGCCGTTGTCGGTCGCGGGGCCGTAGGCAAAGTCGGCCTCGGGGTACAGGCGCTTGATGGCCTGCGCCATGATGTGCGCGGCGGAGTGGCGGATGACGTGCGTGACCTCGTCCTGCGGGAGCTCGGCCACCGAACCGTCATTGTAGAGTGCCTTCATGGGTATGTTTTCTCCTCTCGGATGCCTGGTGTACAAGTGCGGACGCCCGGCGCTGGTATGGCGCTTGGTGGGCGCAGCGTTTTTGACTTGCATCATTATAGGCAGGTTACCTTGGTATACAAGCGCCCGCCGCACCTTAATGGCACGGCGGGCGATTTTTTACGCATGCTTCATCGTGTGGGGGCGGGGCGCGCGGTGCCCACGGCTTGCGGCCGGCCCGGCGATGGATGCGTTACTGGATGCGAGTTCGGCAGTAGGGGCAGACCTTCCAGTGCGCGTCGAGCGGACGATGGCAGCTGGGGCACACGTTGCGAACCTGAGTGTCGCACACAGGGCACACGACAAAGTCCTTCTCGATGGGCGCGCCGCACTGCGGGCAGGTGCCGTACTGGGCAAGCTGGCGCTCGCGCAGGGCCATGTCCAGCTCCTGCTCCTCGCGGTCGGACGCGTAGGAGTGCGGGCGCAGGACCAGGTAGGCGATGAGGCCCACAAACGGGATCAGGGCGATGATGCCCCATGCCACGTAGGAGCTGGCGCCGCGGCGGCGCGCATCGATGAACACATAGACGACCGACAGCACATACAGGGCGATAATAAAGCCCACGAAGGCATAGATGACGCCCATAAGCTGCGGCGACATGAGCTCGGAGATATACTTGGACATTGAGGTGTACCTTTCGGATTATTTACAGTTCGGTCAAGTTTACCACGGGGTTTGTTTATATGGGACCACGGCTGGGTACGGGGCTGGCGCGGACACAAACATCTCAATCTGTAACAGCAACTCAGTAAAATGGACCCCAGATGTTACAGATCGAGACAAACGGATGACCCGTCTGGCAAACATCTAAATCTGTAACACCTAGACCCCAAAACAGCCCCTAGTTGTTACAGATCGAGACAGAAGAATCCCTCCCCGACTTCAATCTCAATCTGTAACATCTGGAACCCAAATCCTCGTCTAACTGTTACAGATCGAGACGAACGGTTGCCGTAGTTTTTGGCAGACGAGGTTATCGACGTTGCCGAGTCTCCCCTCGCCTGCCGTTGGCGGATGCTGCGGGGCTGTTCGCCGCATTGCCGCTGCACTGGAGGCGTGCAGACCGTAGGATAGTCCTATTGACAGCCTGTCAACTCGTCTGGGAGGCACTGTGACGGAAACGTTTGATATCGCGATTGTGGGCGCGGGCATCACGGGATGCGCCATCGCGCGGCAGCTCGCGCGATTTGACCTGTCCATTTGCGTGGTCGAGGCGACCAACGACATCGCGCTGGGCACGTCGAAGGCCAACGGCGGCCTGGTGCATGCCGGCTACGATCCGGCGCCGGGCACGGTAAAGGCACAGGTCAATGCCCGTGGCTGCGAGCTGTATAGCACCTGGGCCCAGGAGCTAGGCTTTTTGTTCCGCCGCACCGGATCGATGGTGCTGGGCTTCAACGATGAAGACCGCGCGCACCTGGAGAAGCTGCGCCAGAATGGCCTTGCCAACGGCGTACCCGAGCTGTCGATTATCGGCCCCGAGCGCATCCACGAGCTGGAGCCGCGTGCCAGCGCCGACGCAACATGCGCGCTGTGGTGCCCCTCGACCGGTTTTGTCGATCCGTTTGAGGTCGCCATCGCCGCGCTGGAGAACGCCGTGGCCAACGGCGTGACGTTTATGCGGTCCGCGCCGGTGAAAGCGATTGAGGTTGCCGGCGGCGAGGCTACCGACAGGGCTACGCGCTTTACGCTGTTGACGCCCGCCGGAGACGTACGCTGCCGGTACCTGATCAACGCCGCGGGCAACGGCGCCGCGGACATCTCGCATATGGCCGGCGCCGAGGAGTTCCAGATGGTCTGGCGCCAGGGCAACATCGTGGTACTGGACAAGGAGCCGCGCGCGCTCATGCCGCTCTACCCCGTGCCCACGCCGGTGTCCAAGGGCGTTATCGTCACGGGCACCGTACATGGGAGCACCGTGATTACCGCGACCGCCGCCGTGCGCGAGCCGGGCGACACACAGACCTACGCAAGCGATGTGAACGCGCTGCTGACGGGAGCACGCAAGCTGGTGCCCGATCTGGACACGCGTCGCGTGGTACGCGCGTTTGCCGGCGGGCGTCCGGTCATAAAGGGAACGAACGACTTTTTTATTGGACAGTCGGACGTGGTGCCGGGACTGTTCCAGGCGGCGGGCATTCAGTCGCCAGGCGTGGCGAGCGCGCCGGCCATTGCCGAGCGCATGGAGCTTGTGATGCGTGAGGCGGGCGTGGAGCTGCACGAGCGGGCGGACTGGAACCCAATTCGACGCGCCCCGGACGACTTTGACCGCGCGCCGCTTGCGCGCGAGGAAGAGCTCATTGAGTCCGACCCCGCGTGGGGGCAGATTGTCTGCCGCTGCGAAACGGTGCCCGAGGCCGAGATTATGGCCGCGATCCGACGCCGGCCGGGCGCAGTTTCGGTCGAGGGCGTCAAGCGCCGCTGTCGTGCCGGCATGGGTCGGTGCCAGAGCGGGTTTTGCCAGAGCCGTGTGGTGGCGATTCTTGCCCGCGAGCTGGGGTGTGACCCCAGCAAGGTGCTGCTTGAGGACAATGGCTCGTGGCTCGTTGAGGGGCCTTTGAAGGGGGTGCGCCAGGATGGCGGAATTCAAATCGAACGCAATTGATAGAGGCGCCGTTGAGGCCGTACCGACGCAGGCGTTCGGCGTGGTCGTCATCGGAGGCGGACCCGCCGGTATGGCGGCCGCGCTTGCCGCGCACAAGGCAGGCGCGCGCGTGGCTATCGTGGAACGCGAGCAACACTTGGGCGGCATCCTGCGCCAGTGCATTCACCCCGGTTTTGGCCTTTCGCACTTTAAGCAGGAGCTCACCGGCCCCGAGTACGCGCAGCGCTTTATCGACCAGGTGCACGAAACCGACATTGCGCTGTTCTTGAACAGCATGGTGATTGGGATTGATTCTGGCGAGCCTACGGAAGACACTGCGGTCCACACCGTCACGCTCATGAACCCCGCCGGTATGCTGCAGCTCACCGGGCGTTCCGTCGTCCTTGCCATGGGTTGCCGCGAGCGCACCCGCAGTGAGATCAAGATTCCCGGCAGCAGACCCGCCGGCGTGTTTACGGCCGGCCTGGCGCAGCGATACATCAATATCGAGAACCTCAAGCCCGGCTCGCGCGCCGTCATTTTGGGCTCGGGCGACATCGGCCTGATCATGGCGCGCCGCTGCACGCTCGAGGGGATTTCGGTCGAGGGCGTGTACGAGCTCATGCCGTACGCCAACGGTCTGCGCCGCAATGTGAAAAACTGCCTGGACGACTTTGGCATTCCGCTGCACCTGTCTACCACGGTCACGCGCGTGATCGGGCACGACCGCGTGGAAGCCGTCGAGGTGAGCCAAGTCGACGAGCACCTGGCACCCATTCCGGGGACCGAGCGCGTTGTTCCGTGCGACACGCTACTGCTTTCGGTGGGCCTGATTCCCGAGAACGAGCTTTCGGTTGCCGCGGGCGTGGAGCTGGACCCACGCACGCGCGGCGCCGTGGTGAACCAGAGTCTGCAGACGGGCGTGCCGGGCATCTTTGCCTGCGGCAACGTGCTGCACGTGCACGACCTGGCAGACAATGTGACGATCGAGTCCGAACGTGCCGGTGCAGCCGCGGCGGCGTACGCGCTGGGCTGTGGTGCTGGGGCAGATGCGGGCGCTGCGGACCCGGGCTGCCAGTTCACGGTGTCCCCCGCCGGCATCGCAGGCTACGCACTGCCGGGCCGCATTACGAGCGTCGGGCTCACTAAGCTCAACTTCCGCGTACGCCGACCGGTCGATGCCGCCCGCCTGCGCATTCTGGCAGGGGATGAAGAAATGTTTGCAGGCAAGGTCCGCGCGTTTAAGCCGAGCGTTATGGAAAGCTTGCCGCTGCCAGCAAAGGTCATCAAACAAGCGCTCGACCTGGGTGCCAGCGAGATTGTCCTATCCGTCGATCCCGTCGAGGAGGCATAGACTATGAGCGATAACGCAATCGAAACGCTGCAGTTCAACTGCACGACCTGCCCATCCGAATGCCTTCTGACCGTAGAGGTAGAGCGCGACGCCAATGGCGCTGTGGTGGAAGTGCGCTCCGTAACCGGCAACAACTGCCCGCGCGGCGATAAGTTCGCACATCAGGAGCTCACCTGCCCTATGCGCGTGCTCACGACGACCGTGGCCGTCTCCGGCAGCGACGAAGCCCTGCTCCCCGTGCGCACGGCCGAAGCCATCCCGCTCGAACTCCACGCCCAGGCGATGGACCTCATCCGCGGCGTGGTCCTCGACGCCCCCATCCGCATGGGCGACGTCGTGCTAGAGAACCTCCTAGACACCAACATCAACCTCATCGCCAGCATGGACATCGACCCCACCTAGGTAGCTCAATTGGGACGGAGCTCTTTTAGCTACCCCACCATCCACCCCGCCCCTCCTCAATTGCGGTGAAATAGTTCCTGATTTCCGACAAAACCCCGGCATCCAGGAACTATTCCACCGCAACTATCCTTGAAATTGGTATTTAGCCTGTGCCTACTTTAGTGCCATTTCAAAACTATGCCAGATTACGGGGCTGATTCAGAGACCCCCATCCATACCGGCAATTTTCGATTTTTGATAAGCCGTTTACCTGCGGTTTTTATTTCGCGATTTTTTCCCATGGTCAAGTAATACAGGTCCAGCCCCGTAATCCACCATAGTTTTGAAAGCAGCCCATTTGGGACGGGCCTCCTATGACTACTTTTGCCCGAACGTTCGCTAGGCTGGCCATGCCAAGGAGTGTCCCGAAAAGCCGGCATAAAAGAAACGTCCCTAACTGCCGGGCATGGGATACCATGGTGGCACCCTAGCGAAAGGACGATGTATGGCACAGATCGATGACCAGCGTGTGGCGCGCGTGCTCGATGCGCTCGAGGCTCAGCACCCCGGCGCACAGCTGCTTGTGAATGACCCATGGTCGATCTACTATCTGACCGGATTTTATGCCGATATGTTCGAACGGTTTTGTGGCGTACTGCTCGCGCGAAATGCCGAGCCAGTGATCCTGGTCAACGCGCTGCATCAGCTGCCCGAATACGGCAATGCCCGCGTTGCCTACCACACCGATACCGATATCGTGACCGAGGCCATCGCTCACGAGGTCGATCCGACCAAACCGCTCGGCATCGATACCGTCATGCGCTCCGGCTTTTTGATGCCCCTTATGGATCGTCACGCCGCGAGCGAGTTCTTCCTGGGCGACTTTGCCGTCACCGCCGCACGCACCCACAAGGATGCCGCCGAACAGGAGCTCATGCGTGTGTCCTCGGCCGCCAACGACGCCGTGATGGCCGACGCCATCAAGCTCGTTCACGAGGGCGTGACGGAGCGCGAAATTGCCGAGCAGATGCTCGGCCTGTATCGCAAGCACGGCTGCGAGGACTTTAGCTTTCCGCCCATCGTGAGCTTTGGCGCCAACGCCGGCGACCCACATCACGAACCCGACGGCACCGCGCTCAAGCGGGGCGACGTGGTGCTATTCGACATCGGCGGACGCTACCGCAACTACTGCTCGGACATGACACGCACGTTCTTTTGGGGCGAGCCGGACGAGGAGACCGCACGCATCTACGACATCGTGCGCCGCGCCAACGAGGCCGCCGAGGCGCTCATCGCCCCGGGCGTGCGCATGTGCGACCTGGACCGCGCCGCACGCGATGTGATTGAGGATGCGGGCTACGGCAAGTACTTCACGCATCGCCTGGGCCACTCGATCGGCCTGCAGGACCACGAGCCAGGCGACGTTTCCCTTGTCAACGAGCAGATCGTAGAGCCTGGCATGACGTTCTCTATCGAGCCGGGCATCTACCTCCCCGGCCGCACCGGCGTCCGAATCGAAGACCTGGCCTTGGTTACCGAGTCCGGCGTCGAGATCCTCAACGCCTACCCCCACGATCCGGTCCGCCTCGACTAACCCCCTCCCAATAGTCCCCCAGTAAGTTGCGGTGGAATAGTTCCCAGATTGGCCCACAGAGGCATAATCCAGGAACTATTCCACCGCAACTGTCATGGGGCCAAGTCGACCAATTTGACAGTCTAGAGACGCGCCACGAAGATGGGCTATCTACTACGTTTAACCCGCATGGGTCGACCATTCGGGTCTTTTTTGAAAGTCGGCAAGTATTCTACCTGCGGTTTTTATTTCACAAGTCTCGGTGTGGTCGAGGGTAGTCGATTAAACGTAGTAAATAGGCCCATTTCGTGGCGAGCAGGTCAACTCGGGGCACGGGGCAGCTAATTTGACTAGCGCAGCAGACCGGCAACTTCACCGGCTAGGGTGATGGTGCCTGCTGCTACAAAGGGTTCGCCCGCGGCATCGAAGGCGGCGAGGGCCTCGGACACGCACGGGTATACGCCCGCGAGCTTATCGGCATCAACGAGGGCGGCGAGTTCCTCTGCCGGCAGGGCGCGATCTGAATCGGTCTGGGTTACTACTACACGCGGGAAGGCCGGGATCAGCACGTCGACGATACCCGCCACGTCCTTGTCGGCCAGCGCGGCGCACAGCAGCGTGGGGCGATTCTCTACACACGGGTCGATCTCATCCAGTGCGCTCACAAAGTTCTCGCAGCTCTGAGGGTTATGGCAGGCGTCGATCAGCTTGAGCGGATTGGTTCCCAGCACATCAAAGCGACCCGGCGTGGGGCAGCCCATAAGCGAAGCATCGAGCGCATCGTGGTCGAGCTCGCGACCCAGATAGCCCTCGCAGAGCATAATCGCGCACGCAGCATTCTGCGGCTGATAGGCCGGCTTGACCATGCTCGACGTATAGATTGCGCGCGGCGTGGTGCAGCTGAACTCAACCGTATCGCCCACATGCGCCGGCACCTTGGTCGTGGAGTGGCTCACCACCAACGGCACCACACCGCACTCACGGCAACGGGCATCCATCACGCGCTGAACGCTCGCCTCGTGCGTGCCCTCGCCCAGCACAACCAGGCGTCCGGGCTTAATAACCGCAGCCTTCTCCCCCGCAATGGCCTCGAGCGTATCGCCCAAAATGCGCGTGTGGTCGAGTCCGATACCCGTAATGGCAACGGCGACGGGATCGGTCGCACTCGTGGCATCCCAACGGCCGCCCATGCCAACCTCGAGCACAGCAACATCTACCGCGGCCTCGGCAAACACCACCAGCGCGGCAGCCGTCAGCAGGTCAAACGGCGTGATGGTATAGGCGTGCTCCCCCGCCGCCACACGACGAGCATTCACGCGATGCCCCGCCTCGACGGCGGCAGAAACGCCACGGGCAAACGCTTCATCGCTTACGACGAGACCATCGACCTCCATGCGCTCGGGATAACGCACCAACTGCGGCGACGTATACAGCGCGGTCTTGAGCCCCTCGCCACGAAGGATGGCAGCCGAAAAACGCGTGGTCGAAGTCTTGCCATTGGTGCCGGCAACCTGAATGCAATCGAAATACTCATCCGGACGCCCCAGTTCATCGAGCATATCGACAACCGTCTCAAGCAGAGGTCCAGCATCCCCAGAAATCCGCCCCGTATCAGCAGCCAGCCCAACAGCCTCATCAAACGAAAGCAACTCAAACGAGAACGGCACAGAATACGACCCCGAACGCTTAGGCATAAACCAAAGTCCCCTCAACATAAAAAGAGGCCCGTAATAAACAACGAGCCCCTCCCATTCAAAATATCAGCCAAACACCGCTTTGCAGCAGAATCAAGGCCACAACCCGGTGGCCCTAACCTACCAGTTGCAAACAACCACGTAAACGAACTGGGAGCGGCCCCAAGTAAACCCTACGAGAAGTCAGCAACCTGAGCAGTCAGCGCCGCCAGGATCTCCTTGAGCTCAGCTGCACGGTCCCTCTTCTTCTGGACCACCGCGGGCGCGGCCTTAGCCACAAAGCCCTCGTTGGCCAGCGTCTTCTCGCAGCCGGCGAGCTCCCTCTGAGCCACGGCGATCTCCTTCTCCAGGCGCGCCTTCTCGGCCGAAAGGTCAACCTTGCCCTCGAGCACCACAAAGACCTCGACGCCGCTATCAACCACGGCGATGCTCGCAGCCGGCTTCTCAACGTCGGTGCCCATAACCAGCGAAGCCGTGTTGGCCAGCGGCTCAATCGTCGAGCGCAGGCTCTCGAGCTTCTCGATGTCCTCGGCAGCGGCACGCACGACCACGTCGAGCTCGGCCTTGGGGCTCAAGCGATAGCGCGAACGCGTGGCGCGGGCAGCGGAAACGACGGTGCGGCACAGCTCAAACGCGCGCTCGGCGGGCTCGTTGACGTACTTGGCGTAGTCGGCGGGCTCGGGCCACTTGGCGATCATGAGCGCCTCGGCTCGGTCAACGTTACCCTCGGTGTCCAGGTCGAGCACGCTCGCCGGCATGTTATCCCAGATCTCCTCGGTGACAAACGGCATGAGCGGGTGCATCAGGCGAATGGAGGTGTCGAGCACAAAAATCAAGTTGCGCTGCGCCTGCAGACGGCCCTCGCCCTTCAGGCGCGCCTTGGTGACCTCGACGTACCAGTCGCAGACCTCGTTCCAGAAGAACTGCTGCACGCCACGGGCCATGTCGCCAAAGGTGTAGTTCTCGATACCCTCGGTGACCATCTTAACGGCCTTGGACAGGCGGCTGAACATCCAGGCGTCGGCCGGCGTCTCCACGACAGGCTCGCCGGGCGTGTAACCCTCCATGTTCATGAGCAGGAAGCGGCTGGCGTTCCAGATCTTGGTCACAAACGACTTGGCTTGGTCGGTACGCGGGCTGTCGATAAGCTTCTTGGTCTTCTTGTCGATGTTCGCGTCAAACTTAACATCCTGGTTGTTGGTGCACAGCGTGAGCAGGTTGTAGCGCATGGCGTCGGCGCCGTACATGCCGATGAGGTCCATGGGGTCAACGCCATTGCCCTTGGACTTGGACATGCGGCTGCCATCCTTGGCAAGGATCGTCGGATAGATGACGACGTCCTTAAACGGCACCTCGTCCAGGAAGTACAGCGAGCTCATGACCATGCGGGCGACCCACAGCGCGATGATGTCGCGCGCGGTGACGAGCGCCGTCGTGGGGTGATGCCCCTCGAGCAGCTCCGGCTTTTGCGGCCAGCCCTGCGTGGCGAAGGTCCAAAGCTGCGAGCTAAACCAGGTGTCCAGCACGTTCTCGTCCTGGTGCACGTGATGGCCGCCGCACTTGGGACACACGTCGGTGTCCTCGGTCAGGGCGTCCTCCCAGCCGCAGTCCTCGCAGTAGAACACGGGAATGCGGTGGCCCCACCACAGCTGGCGGCTGATGCACCAGTCCTTAAGGTTTTCCATCCAGGTGGTGTAGGTCTGCGTCCAGCGCGCGGGGTGGAAGGTGACCTTGCCGGAGTTGACGGCGTCGAGCGCCGGCCCCTTGAGCTTGTCGACGGCGACGAACCACTGCTCGGACAGCCACGGCTCCAGCGCAGAGTCGCAACGATAGCAGTGCATGACGGAGTGATCGAGGTCCTCGACGTGATCGAGCAGGTCATGCTCGTCGAACCACTTGATGACGGCTTCGCGGCACTCGTCGCGGTTCATGCCGGTGAACTCACCGTAGCCCTCGACGACCACCGCGTGCTCGTCGAAGATGTTGATCTGCGGCAGATCGTGGGCCTGACCCATGGCGTAATCGTTGGGGTCGTGGGCAGGGGTGACCTTAACGAAGCCGGAACCGAAGTTGGCGTCGACATGATAGTCGGAGAAGATAGGAATCTCGCGGTCGACGATGGGGAGCATGACGGTCTTACCCACAAAGGCGGCCTTCTCGGGATCCTTCGGGGAAACGGCAACGCCCGTGTCGCCGAGCATGGTCTCGGGGCGCGTGGTGGCGACGACGATGTAGTCCTGGCCGTTGACCGGCTCGGTCAGCGGGTAGCGCAGGTGCCACAGGTGGCCCTTCTCGTCCTTGTACTCGGCCTCGTCGTCCGAGATAGCGGTAGTGCAGTTGGGGCACCAGTTGACGATGCGCTTGCCACGGTAGATCAGGCCGTCGTGGTACCAGTCGCAAAAGACCTTGCGCACGGCCTGGGCATAGTCCTCGTCCATGGTGAAGCGCTCGTTGTCGAAGTCGACGGAGCAGCCCATGCGCTTGATCTGTTCGACGATGATGCCGCCGTACTCGTGGGTCCAATCCCAACAAGCGTCAACAAACTTGTCGCGACCGATCTCCAGGCGGCTAATGCCCTCGCTCTTGAGCTTCTTGTCGACCTTGGTCTGCGTGGCGATACCGGCATGGTCGGTGCCCAGCACCCAGCGCGTGGACTTGCCGCGCATGCGGGCCATACGAATGATGGCGTCCTGGATGGAGTCATCGGTGGCGTGGCCCATGTGGAGCTTGCCGGTCACATTGGGAGGCGGAATGGTGACGGTGCAGTCGCCCACACCCTCGCGGCGCTTGTAGTAGCCGCCGTCGAGCCACTTCTGCAGGATCGCCGGCTCGTTGGTCGACGGATCGTAGTTCTTGGGCATTTCTTCCATATATCTCTCCCTGTCCCGCCGGGGAGGAATGCAGGCCCGCTAGGGTCTGCATTCCACCCCTTAGGTATCGATTACTCCAGTCTGAATGACTTCGCTGAGGCTTAAACAAACACACAGAATAGCACAGGTAGTTGGGGTTATTGCGTATATATAAAATAGCCTCCGACCGCGGGTGGTCGAAGGCTATTCAACATCGCATTTTTGTAAAACCTACCATTTAGGGACAGGTTTATTTTGGTCGGTTTTATATGGGCAAACGTCATTCTCCCTGATAAAACCTGCCAAAATAAACCTGTCCCTTTTTGGCAGGTTAGCCGCAGATGCGTTGGGGCTGTTCTTCGCCCTTAACCGCCGCTTCGGTTACGACGACCTTAGCGACGCCCTCCTCGCTGGGAAGGTCGAACATCGTCTGCTGAAGCACGTCTTCGCAGATGGCGCGCAGGCCGCGGGCGCCGGTCTTGCGAGCAAGCGCCATGCGGGCGATCTCGTGCAGGGCCGCGTCCTCAAACTCAAGCTCGACGTCCTCGAGCTGGAACATCTTGCGGTACTGACGCACCACGGCGTTCTTGGGCTCGGTCAGGATCGACACCAGGTCGTCCTCGTCGAGCGCCTGCGTCTGGGTGACGACGGGCGTACGGCCCACGAACTCGGGAATCATGCCAAAGGCGTTGAGGTCTTGCGGGAGCACCTGACGCAGCAGGTCGTTCTCGTCGACCGAGGTGGGACCGGCGATCTCGGAGTTAAAGCCCACGCCCTTGTTGCCCACGCGGTCGGCGATGATCTTATCCAGACCCACAAAGGCACCGCCGCAGATAAACAGGATGTTGGTCGTGTCGATCTGCAGCAGCTCCTGCTGGGGATGCTTGCGGCCGCCGGTGGGCGGAACGCTTGCCACCGTGCCCTCAAGAATCTTAAGCAGCGCCTGCTGAACGCCCTCGCCCGAAACATCACGGGTGATGGAGAGGTTCTCGGCCTTGCGAGCGATCTTGTCGATCTCGTCCACGTAGATGATGCCCACCTGTGCGCGCTCAATGTCGCCATCGGCAGCGTTGATGAGCTTGAGCAGGATGTTCTCAACGTCCTCGCCAACGTAGCCAGCCTCGGTGAGCGCGGTGGCGTCGGCGATGGCAAACGGCACCTCGAGGATGCGCGCAAGCGTCTGGGCCAGCAGCGTCTTGCCGGTACCGGTGGGGCCGAGCAGCAGAATATTGGACTTGGCGAGCTCCACCTCGTCCATATCGTCATCGAACTGCGAGCCCATGTCGTCATCAAAGGCAGACACCGCGGCACCGCCCTCGATCACGCGACGGTAGTGGTTGTACACGGCCACCGACATGGCGCGCTTGGCGTCCTCCTGGCCCATAACATAGGCCGAAAGCTCGTCATAGATCTCGTGCGGCGTCGGCACGTGCGTGATGACCTGACGGTCGTCCTCGAGCTCAAAGCCCTCGGCCTCGGGGTCAACGGCGGGCTGAGACGCAGCCTGGCCGTGGTCGCTGAGGAAACCCGGCAGTTTGCCGTTGCGGGCGGCGTCCATAAAGTCCGAAGCCAGCGACTCCTCAAGAATCTCGGAACAGGCGGCGACGCACTCGTCGCAGATAAAGATGTTGGTCGGACCCTTTACGAGGCGACGGACCTGGCCCTGCTCTTTTCCGCAAAAGGAGCAGCGGATGGGGTTGCCGTTCTCGTCAAAGTTATCCTGCATGTTACCTGCCATCCTAGGCGTCCTTCGCGGCGAGATCGCGCGAGGTGACGATACGGTCGATCAGGCCGTAGTCGAGGGCCTCGGCAGCGGTCAGGTAGTTGTCGCGCTCGGTATCGGCCTGGACTTTCTCGATGGGCTGGCCCGAGGCGTCGGACAGGATCTGATTGAGCTCGCGACGAGTCTTCTTGATCTCCTCGGCCACGATCTCGATCTCGGTCTGCTGGCCCTGGGCACCGCCGCTTGGCTGGTGAATCATGACCTTCGAGTGCGGCAGGCAGAAGCGCTTGCCCTTGGCGCCGGCCGAAAGCAGCACGGCGGCCATAGACGCGGCCATACCGACGCAGATGGTGGATACCTGCGGCTTAATGAAGTTCATGGTATCCAGAATCGCCAGGCCGGAATAGACCTCGCCACCGGGCGAATTGATGTAGAGCGAGATATCCTTCTCGGCATCCTGGCTCTCAAGATGCAGCAGCTGGGCAACGACCAGGTTGGCGCTGACGGAGTTGATCTCCTCGCCCAAGAAGATGATGCGGTCGTTGAGCAGGCGCGAATAGATATCGTAGCTGCGCTCGCCGCGCGGCGTCTGCTCGATAACGTATGGCACGAGGGCGGAATCGAACTTAGCGATCATACGCATCTCCATTTCTCTTACGGACCAATAATGGTTCTAGACAAACGTACGGTGCCCGCATGCTATGCATTGGCTGGCACCGTACGAAGCAACCGGATAACCGGCTTATAACTTTACCCCATCACGGGCGCGTCCATGCGCTCGCGGGAAAGGTGGCGAGAATTACTCGGCGTCCTTGGCGGTCTCGTCGACCTCGGTCACCTTGGCGTTCTCGACCAGGTGATCGACGGCCTTGGAGCGACGGATGGACTCACGGACGGCAGGCATGCGGCCATCGGCAATGAACTCGGCCTTGGAAGCCTCGACGTCCTTGACGCCGGCCTTCTCGAACTCGGCGTTGATGTCGTCCTCGGTGACCTCGATCTTGAGCTCGCGGGCGAGAGCGTCGAGCGCCAGGGACTCACGGGCGACGTCGTTGGCCTGCTTGTGCAGGTCGCCGACGAACTGCTCCATGGTCAGGCCGGAAGCGGGCAGCCAAGTGTCCAGCGTCATGCCGCGGGAAGCGAGGTTGGACAGGAAGTTCTGGCCGAGCTCCTCAAAGACGGACTGCTCGTAGTCGGCGTCCATCTCGTCGAGCTGCAGACGCTCGGCGAGAGCGGAGACGCAACGGTTCTCCTTCTCGGCCGGCAGGCGGGAAGCCTTGTCCTGCTCGATCTCGAGCTTGATGGCGTCGCGCATGGCGTCGATGCTGTCGAAGCCAAAGTCGGACTTGACGAGCTCGTCGGTGAGCTCGGGGGTGTTGCGGACCTTGATGCCCTTGACGGTGACCTCGACGGTATGGGTCTCGCCCTCCTCAGCCTCGTCGGTCCAGGTGACGGTCTTGACGTCGTCAACGCTGGCACCGATCAGGGCCTCGTTGAGCTCGACGGGGTTGCTGTCGCTGCCGGCGATGAGCATGCGGCCCTCGGCGGCGAAGTTGTCGGCGTTCTCGACGGCCTTGAGGTCGACGGTCACATAGTCGTCAGCCTCGACGGCGCGGCCCTCGACGTCCTCGAAGGTAGCGCGGTAGTTGAGGAGCATCTCAACCTGGTTGTTGATCTCGGACTCGGTGACCTCAGCGGGAGGCATCTCGATCTCGACGGCGTCGTAGGAGGAGAGCTCAGCGGCGGGACGCAGGGAGAACTCGACGGTATAGGTGTAGTCCTCGTGATCCTTGGCGAGGTCGAGCTCCTTGTAGTCACCGTTCTTGGTGGGGACGATGTCCAGCTCGTTGAGGACGGCGGACTCGTTGGCAGCGATCAGGTCGTTGGTGGCCTGAGCGAGGGTAGCCTCGGCGCCCAGGGCGGAGTCGATGACCGGACGGGGAGCCTTGCCGGCGCGGAAGCCCGGGAAGCGGTACTTCTTGGCGGTGTCCTTGTAGGCCTTCTTGATCGCGGCGTCGACGTCGGCGGCCGGGATGGTGACCGTAGCGGTGAGCTTGGCGTCCTTGACGTCAGAAGCGGTGATGTTCAACACGTTCCTCCTCATACTGCCCAGCTTATCTGAGGTGCTGGTACCTTTATGCAACAAAGAGTCGCGACGGCGGGAGCCGACGCAGATGCGTTGGTGCGGGCGAAAGGACTCGAACCTTCACGGGAATCCCACCAGAACCTAAATCTGGCGCGTCTGCCAATTCCGCCACGCCCGCATGAGCGCACAGACTAGGAATGATAGCAGATACAAACGACAAGCGCACGCACACGTTTGTAGCTCACGACCTCACCACGAGTTACAGCGGAACAGGGTAGCTAATTTGGGACGGGGCTTTTTTAGCTACCCCCACAAGCGGGGTAGCTAAAAAAGCCCCGTCCCAAATTAGCTACCCTGCAGCCCACAATTCGGTCGAAAAGTGGGCTGCAGTTTCTCCGGGCTTGTCAAAGAGCGGCGACAGCCGCGCCTCGCCTACTCCCCCAGCAGGGCCTTCTCGGGCGTGATCGGCAGCGAGCGGACCTGGTGGCCGGTGGCGTGCGCCACGGCCGAGGCCACGGCGGCGAGCGGCGTGTTGATGACGACCTCGCCGATCGACTTGGCACCAAACGGACCCGTCGGCTCGTAGCTCGGCTCAAAGGCCACGCGAATGCTGCCGATATCCAGGCGCGTGGGCAGCTTGTAGCTCATGAAGTTACCGGTGCGCAGGCGGCCGCGGTCATCGTGCTCGACAATCTCGTAGAGCGCGTGACCGATACCCTGGGCAATGCCGCCCTCGGCCTGGACGCGCGCGAGCGCCTCGTTGATCACGGTGCCGCAGTCCACGGCCGCCGCATAGTCCACCACAGTCACCTTGCCGGTGGCCTTGTCGACCTCGACCTCGGCAATGCCGGCCATAAACGGCGGGGGCGAAACGGGCAGGCAGGCAGAGGCGTGCGAGGTCAGCGCGTCGCCGCCCGCGATGTTCTTGACACACAGGTTGGCAAAATCGCGCAGCGTGAGGTAGCGGCCGTTCTCGCGGGCGGCATGCTCGTCGGACAGACGCACGTACTGGCCATCGAAGACCACGTCGGCGGCGTCCACGTCCCACATTTGGGCGGCCTTGGCGCAAATCTTCTCACGCAGCTCGGTCGCGGCGTTCTTGGCGGCCAGGCCCGTCACGTAGGTACCGGAGCTCGCGTACGAGCCGGCGTCGAACGGCGACACGTCGGTGTCCACGCCGCGCACCACAATGAGCGAGCTCTCCACGCCCAGCTCCTCGGCGGCAATCTGCGCCAGGATCGTGTCGACGCCCATGCCGTTATCGGTGGCGCCGGTGCCGATGGTAATGAAGCCGTCCTCTTCCAGACGTATGTCGATGCCGGCGATATCCACGTTGGAAATGCCCGAGCCCTGCATGGTGAGCGCGCAGCCCAGGGCGCGCACGCGGTCACCCAGGTCCACGGCCAGCGGCTTGTCGCGCCAGCCGATCATGTCCATCGCGCGCAGCAGGCAGCGGTCGAGCGCGCAGGCGTTGAGCTTCTCGTTGTAGTACTGCGGCATGGTCTCGCCCTCGCGCACGATATTCTTAAGGCGCAGGTCGGCGGGGTCCATGTGCAGCATGTCGGCGAGCTCGTTGACGACGCTCTCCACGGCAAACTGGCCCTGGGTGGCACCGTAGCCGCGATACGCGCCGCCGCGATTGGTGTTGGTGTAGACGGCGTCCCACCTAAAGCGGCTCGCCTTCACGTGGTTGTAGATGGGCAGGCTCTTGTGGCCCGAAAGGCCGATCGTCGTGGTGGCATGCTCGCCGTACGCGCCGGCGTTGGACAGCGTATGCAGGTCGATGGCCGTGATGGTGCCGTCGTTCATGGCGCCCAGCTTGACGGTCATCTGCATCTGGTGGCGCGAGTTGCCCGCGGTGATGGTCTCCTCGCGGGTATAGCAGCAATAGCTCGGACGGCCAGTCTGCTGGGTGACGAACGCAACGAAGATCTCGCAGCAGCCCGTCTGCTTGGAGCCAAAGCCGCCACCGATGCGCGGCTTAATGACCTGCACCTGCGACTGCGGAATATCGAGCGACTGCGCGACCATGCGGCGCACGTGGAAGGGCACCTGCGTAGAGGTGGTCACCGAGATGCGGCCAAACGCGTCGGTCGTCGCGAAGGCACGGAAGGTCTCCATGGGCGCGGTCTGCGTGGCCTGGCTGGTGTAGGTGCGCTCAAAGACGATGTCGCTCTGGGCGAAGGCCTCGTCCAGGTCGCCATAATCGCTGGTACCGCTGCACACCAGGTTGCGCGAGACGTCGCCGCCCTGCGGGAACATAAAGGTCACGTCGCCCTCGGGGTGGACCACAATGTCGTTATCGAGCGCCTGGGTAAAGTCGAGCAGGGGCTCGAGCACCTCGTAGTCGACCTTGATGAGTTTGAGCGCCTTGTCGGCGGCCTCCTCGGTCTCGGCGGCGACGATCGCCACCTCCTCGTTTTGATAGCGCACGAGGTTCTCGAGAATCAGGCGGTCGTAGGGCGAAGGCTGTGGGTAGCTCTGGCCGGCGATGGTAAAGCGGCGCTTAGGCACGTCCTCGTAGGTGTAGACGCCCACGACACCGGGCACCTTGAGGGCGCGCGACGTATCGATGGAGCGGATCTTGGCGCGGGCATAGGGGCTGCGCTTGAGTTTGACGATGAGCGCGCTGGCGGGCACCATATCGCCGGTGTAGACCGGAAGGCCCTCGAGCAGGGCCTTAGAGTCCTTCTTGGGCTGCTTGTGGGTAATCTGCTTGTAGGTGACGCCGTCAGAGCTGGTGTTATTGACCGGCAGCTCGGGCATCTCGAAGCCCACCTGCACGCCGGACTCGTTAAGAAAGCGGACGATGGCGCGCAGCTGGCTCTCGTAGCCGCTGCAGCGGCAGAGGTTGCCGGCAAGCTGGCGCGACAGCTCCTCGCGCGTGGCGACGAGGCTCGGATCCTCCTTGGCGGCGCGGGCGAGCGCCAGCACGTTCATGATGAGGCCGGGGGCGCAAAAACCGCACTGCTCGGCGCCTTCGGCAGCCATCGCACGGGCAAGCCCCTCAGACTCGGCCTTGAGACCCTCGAGCGTGGTAATGGTATGGCCCTCAACGCGCGCGGCGGGAACCGAGCAGCTCAGCACCGGGTCGCCGTCGAGCCACACCGTGCACAAACCGCAGTTGGTGGTCTCGCAGGCGCAGCGCACCGACGCACAACCCTGCTCGCGCAGCAGCGCAAAGAGCATGGTGTCGGGGGCAATCTGAACCTTGACCTTACGGCCGTTGAGCGTAAAGGAAAGATCGATGAGTTTGGCAGCCATTAGCGCACCTCGCTAGAATCGACGCCGGACACGCGGCGGCAGGAATACTCGTCCGTGGCGAACTGAGGTATCTGCACGCCCTCGAGCTCGCGGGCAAGTGCGGCCGAAAGCTCGATGCCGGCGGCGCGGCGCACGGCCTGCACGGCAAGCGGCGCCGAGATGCGACGGCGGTACTCGGCCGAGCCCCATAGGTTGGTGCCGTAGCTCAGTGCGCGTACGGACGCGGCAAGGGCACGCAGCTCGTCCTCGGAAGGCCGCTCGTTCACCAGGCCGCACGCCTCGCCCTGCAGCAGGGTCGCGCGCAGCGGACGGGCGCCCACGGTGACATGCCAGCTGTTGTCCCACCAGGCAGCGGTGACGTTGAGCGAGGGGAAGTCGGTCGCGGCCTTGCGCACGGCCTCACAGCTCGCGCGGTAGTCGTGCTTAACGACCACGATGCGCTCGATCACGTCGCGCACGAAGCCCATCCGCACGAACTCGGCGAGCGGCACGCGGCCGGCGCCCGTCAACTCAACATACGAATCGAGCGCCAGAAACGCCGAGAGCACGTCCGAGAAGCCAAAGCGGCCGTAGATGCTGCCGCCCACCGTGGCGGTGTTGCGCAACTGAACGCCCACGATATCGCGGACGGCGAACTCAAAGACATGGTTGACAAGCGCGTTGAGCTCGGCATGACGCTCGAGCTGGCGCAGGGTGCACATGGCACCGATGCGAAACTCGGTCTCGGTCTCCTCGATCTGATCGAGCCCGCAGGCCGAAAGGTCAATCGCCGTCGCCACACGACGCGAACCCAGACGCATCCAGATGCCGCCGCCCACAATCTTGTTGTTGCGGTTTTTCTGCAAGAGCTCATAGGCTTCGGCCGCGTTTCCAACACGGACGTAGGTACCGAACTTGAGCACGTTCTCCCCCATCTCTTCACTTGTCCAGTGCGTTTAAGTGTACCAAACGAGGGGCCGTGACCTTCCACCGCACAAAAACCTCCCTCCCATCCATAAGTTGCGGTGAAATAGTTCCTGTTTGGTGCGCCAAGGGCCTCCGAAGCCCACAACAGGAACTATCTCACCGCAAGTTAAGGGCGGTGCCGAGCCGAGGGAAATGGCACGTTATTCTCCATCCTCAAAAGATCAAAAAGGCTCCCGGCCGATATGGTCGGGAGCCTTAGGCGCATCAGCTGATGCCGCGTTGGGCTATATCGAGCGAAGATTTAGCAGACGCCCTGGGCGAGCATGGCGTCGGCGACCTTCAGGAAGCCGGCGATATTGGCACCCATGACAAAGTTGCCCTCCTCGCACATTGCATGCGTTCTGCATGCATACATCATACAGAACCGCCAACGCCCCAGTCAACGCGTGCAACATCGAACCAGAGACGTTCTTTCAGCACGAGCCGCCTTGCGTAGCGGCTCGGTGAAAGATCGGCTCTGGTTCCATCGTTCAGGTGCGTTAGTCGACCAGGCCGAGGAAGACGCCGATTAGCGAAAGGACCACGGAGATGAAGAAGGCCAGGCCGCAGAAGAGGCCCTGGCGCACGTGGGAGAGGCCGACGCTCTGGATGAGCGAGCTTACCGCATCCGCGCGCGGCGAGCCGACCGACCCCGGTTCCCACAGCGGCCGCGCGTGAACACCCGGTGTGTTGCCCACGCGGGTCAGCAGGGCGGCCACGTCTTCGGGAAGGTCCGGGCCGCCCGCGCTGGCTCCCTCCTCCTTATGCGCCGACTGCAGCGCCTTGATCTGCGGGTCGAACGCCAGCTTGGCCACCGCGACCTCGATGCCGCCAACCGCAATCACGCAGCAAAACAGCGCGCCCCAGAATACCTCGTTGCCCAAGGCGAGCGGGTTCACGACCATGCGAATCACCTCGTGCAGGTTCGTGCCGAAGGTGATGTCGTCAAAATCGCCCTGCGAGAGGCCGGAGGCCTTGAGGTCGCGCTCGTAGGCGCCCGCGCCGTACCGTTCGTCGTAGTCGCGCCGGTTCTCATCCAAATGTTGGAAGGCTTCGATGGCGCTCTGCCCATAGCCGTCCATGTGGCCAAGAGCGGTGGGAACGGCGAACGAGAGCGCGATGATGACGCAGAGCCCCAGGCCGATCCACCGCGTGCGGCGCACGCGGCCGACCTGGGCGCGGAAGGCGTCATCGTCCGTGAGGTCCGCCTCCAGGGCGCGCTGCCCGCGGTGGACGAAGAGCGCCGCGTAGGGAATCGTGCACGCGATGGAGACAAACGGCGCCAGTACCAGCGGGCCCAGATCGTCGCCGATGTCCGCGAAGACCCCGCCGGCAAGAAACATGATCAGGGCGACGATGACGGCGGCGACGGCAGCGCCGATGAGCATGCCCGTCGCGTTGCCCCTCATCGCAGATCCTCCGAGCGCGCAAGGAGGACGTCGGGCACGACGGCGCTCTTCACGCTCCGGGCATCGCCAGTCTGCTCGGAAGCCGGCTCGGAGCGATTAGCACCGAACAGCGTCTTCATCCCCATGAACTGGAACGCCACTGCCGCGCCACCCGTCAACAGCAGATAGACCATCGAGATGATCAGCACCCACTTCGTTCCCCTGGCAGCATAGTGCTTCCACCCGGTATCCTCGCCATAGTTCCTAAACACCCCGCGCCGGGAGAGTGCTATATAGACCGCGAGAACCAGCACGAGCATGATGACCGCCCAGACCACATAGATCCAGAGCGCGATGGGAAGGACCACCATTGCGAAGCCGACGCCCATGAGGAGTGGCAGGAACAGGATAATAGAGCAGCCACCCACGAAATACCTCCTGACGAAGTCTCATATCCGGGCAAGTATAGCGTCGAATGCGCCAAGGTATCGGGCTCAATGCCCGTCTTTAGGATTTAGCACCAGAACTCTTTAGAACCAGAGACCACCTTTTCACCTCGAAACCAGCCGCCGGGCTGGTTTTTTGCGTTTTGGGGCGGATTTGACAAAGTTCTTCTTGTTATCATTGTAAAATGGTGCTATGGTGCTACTACAAACATGGGGGGCAACATGGCGTACTTCCTGAAGAAATCGACCAACAAGAAAGGGCTCTACCTCCAGATCTACGAAAGCTTCTACGACCCCGCCAGGAGGCAGACGGCACACCGCTCAGTCGAGGCTTTGGGCTATGAGCATGAGCTCAGGCAAGCCGGTATCGCCGACCCCGTCGCGCACTTCAAAGCCAAGGTAGATTCAATGAATGCCGAGCGCAGAGCAAGAAAAATCGAGGAGCGGGCAAGGCGCGTCGGCGGGTCCACCCCCGAGCGCATGCTCGGCCACTTCCCCTTCAAAGCGCTTGACGCGCGCCTGGGCGCGCTCGGCGACCTGAGGTACCTGCAGCTTGCAGGCGGGCTGCGCTTTTCCGTTTCAGACCTGCTCTCCGAGCTCGTCTACGCGCGCCTGTGCGCCCCTTGCTCCAAGCGAAGGACCTTCCACGACGTACTGCCCTCCATGTTCGGCAGCGAAGGCTTCTCCCTCGACCAGCTCTACGACGGCATGGGGTTTCTAGGAGCCGAGTATCCCAAGGTCATCGAGGCCTACAACCATGCCATCGCCGACGTGTGGCCGCACGAAACCTCGCGTACGTACTTCGACTGCACGAACTTCTACTTCGAGATCGACCGCGAAGACGAGCTTCGCCGCAAGGGGCCATCCAAGGAGAGGAGGGCCGATCCGATCGTCGGCATGGGCCTCTTGCTCGACGCTGACTGCGTGCCCTTAGGTATGAGAATATACCCCGGCAACGAAAGCGAAAAGCCCGTCTTGAAGCGGGCGATCGACGAGATGAGACGGCGCGCGGGCGTGACCGGCAAGGTCGTACGCGTGGCCGACAAAGGCTTGAACTGCGCGGACAACGTCGCCGATGCCGTGCTGTCGGGAGACGGCTACATCTTCTCCAAGTCCGTCAAGCAATTGCCAAGAGCGGAGCTCGCATGGGTCCTCTCCGACGAGGGCTGGGTCGATGTCGCAGGGGTCGACGGCCAAGCGCGCTACAGCTACAAGAAGGTCGTCGGCGACTTCGAGTACAAGGTCAACAGCGAGAACGGCAAGAAAAGAGCGGTGGCGCTGCCCGAGAAGCGCGTGGCCACCTACAGCCCCAAGCTCGCCAAAAAGCAGCTCGCCGAGATAAACCGGCAGATTGAGAAGGCGAGGTCATTGCGCCTTGCCGCGGCGAAGAAGTCCGAGTACGGCGACAGCGCCAGATACGTGACCTTCACCGCAGTCGACGCCGACGGCGAGGTACCCGACGGCATGCAGGTAGCCTGCTCGCTCAACCGCGAGGCAATCGAGCGGGCGCGGTCGCTCGCAGGCTACAGCATGATTGTGACCTCAGAGGTCAATATGCCGGCAAGTGAAATCTACGATGCGTACCACAATCTGTGGCGCATCGAGGAATCGTTCCGCGTGATGAAGTCGCAGCTGGACGCACGACCGGTGTACTTGCAGAAACCGAACAGCATCAAAGGGCACTTCCTCGTATGCTATATCGCGGTGCTGCTGCTGCGCCTTTTACAGGTGAAGGTGCTCGGCAACAGGTACAGCTCAGAAGAGATCGTGGCGTTTGCGCGCGGGTTCAGGGTAGTGGAAGCCTCGCCGCGCAAGTATGTGAATCTGTCACGCTCTTCCTCGCTCCTCGACGAACTCGAGCGGCTGAGCGGTCAGCCGCTGGGCAACTACTACCTGAAAAAGAGCGAAGTTGATGCAATTTTGAACACGAAGCTCGACTTCGAGGCAACTCAAGACGGAGTGTCTTAGCACCACTTTTGCATTTTATTCTTGGAAGTCGGGTAAATCTGGCGCGTCTACCAATTCCGCCACGCCCGCAACATGGTCACAGTCTCCATATGATAGCAGAACAGGTGAGGAGGAAAAGGGGTGCATACCTTATCCAGATGACAGGTCCGAAGCGCCGGAGCGCCGCCAGCGCCAGGCGAATCGGTTTCACCTGGCGCCGGCGGTGCGGGAGCACGGGTGCGCGACGCCGGGCATACCCGATCGCTTGGCACCGGCACTTGGCGGAGAACGGGGCCGAGGGCGCGCTACGCGGCCAGGCGGCTCGGATCCACGTAGTCCTCCACCACGGAATCCAGCAGCGCGTCTTTATCGTACACGCGGCCGTCGAGCTTCGGGTCCTTCTGGTCGAGCATCAGGTACTGGCCGTCGGACTGGTTGTCGCCCTGGTCCGTGTCGTCCCAGGTCACGTCCACGACCTTCCAGGTGCCGTCGACGTTCACGAGGTTCCAGGCGTGGCCGTTGTTGTTGGAGCCCGGCTGCGGCGGCACGGTACCCGTCACGTAGAGGCTCTTGACCCCCGCCTCGTCGGCGCAGGCCTTGAAGATCGCGGCGTAACCCGAGCACACCACGCGGTTGTCGTCGAGGAGCTCGTAGGCGGCGTAGCCGCGGTGCTTCCAGACGTCCATCGGGTCGACGTCGGCCTTATCCCCTTGGCCGGAGTTCAGGTAGTAGCTGTCCCAGTCGTAGAACAGGCGGTTCGAGAGGGCGGCGTCGAGCGCCTTGACCTTATCCGCGTCGGACATGCCGTCCTGCACGGCGTCGGCCACGATCTGCTTGATCACCTTGTAGGTTTCCTCGCGTTTCTTGTTGAGCGCTGGGATGTCGTTGTCCTCGCCCTCGGCGTTCAGGCCGTTAATGTAGAGCGCCACGGTGACCTTGTCGCCCTCGGTGCGCTCGTTCACGCTCATGCCGCCGGGCCACACCATCGTCATCGGGTTCTGGGCGCAGGCTTCCTCGACCACGTCGGTGATGTCCGGCGCACCCGCCTGGGTGGCGTACTTGGTGATGTCCAGGTACATGTTGCCGGCCATGATGTTGCTCGCCACGAACTTCACGTAGTCGGAGCTGCCGGAGACGGGATAGGGAACGTCGGCCGGCTCAGACACGGCCTTGTTCGACTTCTGGATGGCCGCCCAGTCCACGTCGTTGTCGAAGTTCGCGCGCTGCGGCGAGCCGACAGCGGGGTTCGCCTTGGCCATGGCCGTGAGCTGCTCGTCGGCAGCCTTCTCGATCTCGTCCGCGCCGCCCGGCCAGTCCGTGCCGTCCAGCGTGAAGGTGCTGGTGATGAGCGTGTTCCGAACCTTGTAGGGAATCTCGAGCCGCGTGTAGGATCGCTTGGACCAGGTGGAGGGATCGCTCTCGTCCGCGCCCTCGATCATGCTGCTGTCCGTGCTCGTCATCTTGGAGACGTCGATGTCGTTCACGATCGAAGCCGCGGTTCCGTCCGCCATGGTCACGTACGTGATGAGGCGATGGGCGAGGTACGCCTTTGGGTCGGCGCGGGAGTCGGGCGCCTGCTGGGCCCAGTCGCTGTTCACGTTGATGGCGTCCTCCACGGGGATTTGACTCAGCAGGTTGTTGATGCTCTTGAACTGGAAGGGCGACTGCTGGTCGTCGGAGCCGTCGCCCACGGCAACGACGGTGATCGAGGTCGCCTTGACCTTGTTCTTCGTGGGGGCGTAGACGACCTCGAGACCCTGGGCGCCCTGCTTGGCCTTGTCACGGTTGTAGTAGATCGCGTCCTCGTCATCGCCGATCACGAGGTCGTCGAACTGGTAGTTCTGGTGGTAGTTCGAGGCGCCCGCGTCGCCCCACTTGGCAGCGTCGTCGGCGGCGCGCTGCTGGGAGCTCTTGGACTCGGGGTCGTAGTCGAGCGTGTTGATCTTCGTGTCCGTGGTGGTGGCGAGGAGCGACAGCTCGACGCCCTGGGAGGGATCGGAGACCGTGGGGTCCACCGTCTTCATGTACACCTTGTACTTCTTGGCGCCGTCAACCTTGTCCCAGGAGATGCCGAGGCCGCCGTCGTCCTGGACCGCGAACTGCAGGTTCTGTGGGGCGGCGAGCTGGTTCTCGGGCGCGTTCACGTCGTCCTGCACGGTGAAGTAGGTGACCTGGGGCTTCTCGAGCTTCTTGCCGTCCGAGCCGATGTAGCGCACCAGGTAATAGCCCCCGAAGCCGTACCAGCGGCCCCACGCGCCCTTGAGGGTGTCCTTGTGGAAGACGTCGTCGCCGTCCACGTCGTCGTAGCCCTTGGACTTGTCGCGGCACGTGACGAACGTCGGCTCCACCTGGAGCTCGTTCTTACCGTCGTCGTTCACCTGCGTGACCTGGATGGGGATCTCCTCGGTGAGGGCGCCATCGGCGAAGACGCGCGCGGAGCCGGTGGCGTCCGCGATCTGGTAGTCGCCGGTGGCCTCGTCGCCGATGTTCTCGAGGCCCAGGTCCACGCCGTCGTCCAGATCGAAGTCGAACTCGTGGTCGGGCTCGAGATCGCGCTGCGGCGTCTGCAGGTCGTACTTGTCGGGGCTCAGGTTGTCGGAGTACGCGTCGCCCATGGAGAGCTGCGCCGCCTGCTGGTGGAAGGGCCCGAACTCGATGAAGAGCCGGACGCCCGTGAAGGCGAGCCAGACGACGAGGACGATCGCGGCGACCTTGAGCACGCGGTGGCGCTTCTTGGGCTTGGCGCCGTAATCGTTGAAGTCGGGGGCCGTCTCCGCAGACGCGCCACCGCCGGCGGCGTCATCCGAGGCGACGGCCCCTTGCTCCTCAACCGGCTTCTCTTCGTCGGCCCCACGAACGCGCGGGGACCGGGGAGGCCGTCCGATGACTCGTCCAACACAAGATGTGAACGTTCCCAAAACGATTCGGATAAGTATAGGGCCGATGGTACGTTCGACACATGACCACCGGTTACCGATTACCTGTTCTTAACGGTTGACGCCAGTCGCCCGCGGGCCATGAGAGGTGAATGAAAGAAGGGCGACCCGAGGGCCTCCCATCCCGAATCCCCGCCGCGCGGGCGGCAGGGGCATGCTGCAAAGCGTGTGAGCTACACGATGCCCTGGGCCAGCATGGCGTCGGCCACCTTGAGGAAGCCGGCGATGTTGGCGCCCATGACAAAGTTGCCCTCCTCGCCGTACTCCTTGGCGGTGTCGTCCACGTTGTGGAACATGCCGCGCATGAGCTGCTCGAGCTTGCCGTCGACCTCCTCGAAGGTCCAGGACAGGTGCTCGGCATTCTGGCTCATCTCCAGGCCGGACACGAGCACGCCACCGGCGTTGGCAGCCTTACCGGGCATAAAGGCGACGCCGTTCTCCTGGAAGTAAGTCGTGGCCTCGATGGTCGTGGGCATGTTCGCGCCCTCGCCGACCACCTTGCAGCCGTTGGCGACGAGCACCTGGGCGTCCTCGAGCAGCAGCGTATTCTCGCGGGCGCAGGGCAGCGCGATGTCGCAGGGAAGCTGCCACACGCCGCGACCGTCGCCCTCGTGCCACACGGCGTTGGGCTTCTCGTCAACGTACATGGCGAGCGTGACGCCCTTGTCGTGGCCGGAGCGCTTCTTGTTGTAGACATGCTCGAGCACGGTGTAGTCGATGCCGTCGGGATCCTCGACCCAGCCATGGGTATCGGAGCAGGCCAGCACCTTGCCGCCGAGCTGAGCGACCTTCTGGACCGCGTAGATAGCGACGTTACCGGAACCGTGAACGACGACGTTCTTGCCCTCGAAGGAGTCGCCGCGGCTCTTGAGGTACTCGTCCACAAAGTAGACCAGACCGTAGCCGGTGGCCTCGGTACGGGCGAGCGAGCCGCCAAAAGAGAGGCCCTTGCCGGTAAGGACGCCGGTCCACTCGTTGGTCAGGCGCTTGTACTGACCGAACATGTAGGCAACCTCGCGGCCGCCAACGCCCAGGTCGCCGGCGGGAACGTCGGTGTTGGGGCCAATGTGGCGGTAGAGCTCGGTCATGAAGGACTGGCAGAAGTGCATGATCTCGTTGTTGGACTTACCCTTGGGGTCAAAGTCGGAGCCGCCCTTGCCACCGCCCATGGGAAGGGTCGTCAGGCTGTTCTTGAGGATCTGCTCCAGGCCCAGGAACTTGAGCATACCCAGGGTGACCGTCGGGTTAAAGCGCAGGCCGCCCTTGTAGGGTCCAATGGCAGAGTTGAACTCGACGCGGTAACCGCGGTTGACCTGAACCTTGCCCTGATCGTCGACCCAGGGAACACGGAACATGACGATGCGCTCGGGCTCGACGAGGCGCTCCAGCAGGGCGGCCTCCTCATACTCAGGATGGGCGTCGAGCGCCGGCTGGATGGTGCCGAGAATCTCGGTCGCGGCCTGGATGAACTCAGGCTGCTCGGGATAGCGGGCCTTGAGCTCTTCGAGAACTTTCTGCGTGTAGCTCATGCTTCCTCCAATGATGGGAAACGAAAAGTGTCGGCCGCGGCACCCCAGGCACCGCGAGCTTTATCGACTATGGATAATATCGCAATGTTGCAGCAAAGTTTCGCATAAGCCGATAAGCAGATGTTTCGTTTTGATTACGATGCAGGTAGAAGCGTTTTTAAGCACACGACGAACAAATCGCGTGTTTCGAAGCTGTTTCGTCCACATGTTCCAAACCCACCACATTGGTGACAGGCACCTCTGTGGTGGTGTTGGTAGTTAGAGAACGAGCTGATGGTAGTCGGCGGGAGCTATGCGGCCTTCGGTGGCAGCGCGGAAGGCGGCGAGGGCATCGCCGGAGAACGGCATGACCCAGCAAAGCCCACAGCCGGCGGTAATGGAGCCCGGTAATGGCATGATGCGCCCGGGCACACCGGCGGCAAGGCACAGCTGCTCGCATTCCATCACATCGAAGGTGCTGTCGAACGACACGACGATCTTGCGTTCGTGGTCGAGGGCATCACCGGACGGGCCTTCGCGGTGTGCCTCGCGATACGCCGCGGCGGCCGCTTCCTCTTCCGCAGTATGTCCACAGCCACCGCAACCGCAGGTACAGGGTTCGGACCCATCGCAAGTGCAGGGCTCTCCCGTGTCGGGGCAAATATCGTGAGACATGGCAACTCCAATCGTCTAGGCGAGCAACTCGGCCGCCGCAAACTCCTCGGGCGTGTTGACGTTCTCGAAGCAGAGTGTCGAGCCCGCGGCCTTAACGATCTGCGGCTCATCCATATAACCAGCCTGAACGCAATCGATCAGACAGCGAATGCGCTGGCGGTCGCAGGCGAGCAGCTCTTGGGAAGCCGGCGCACACGCGTCACGGCGCCAGACGGCACACAGCGGCTCAATCCCCCGCTCCTCGCGCGGCACGCACACGTCGAGCGCCTCGGCCTCGACACGATCGGCAAGCGCGCCGACGAGTTCCGGTGAGACAAACGGCATATCGCAGGCGACGATCGCCACGAGCGGCAATCGAGCCGCGGCCAACGAGCTCGCGATGCCGCGCATGGCACCGGCGGGGCCGTCGACGTCCATCACCACGCGGGGACGCAGGCCATCAAACATAAGCTCCTCAAGGTAGGCAAGTTCACAAGGGCGCGACGTCGTCACGACCAGCTCGCCGGCAACCTGAGCCAGGCGACCCAGCACGCGCTCGATCAAGGGCTCGCCGCAAAACAACATCCGTGCCTTGTCACGGCCCATGCGCGAGGACATCCCGCCCGCTTGAACGACGCAAGAAAGATCGGCCCGTCTTACGGTAGTCATACGGCAAACCACCTCCATCGGCATGCTTAAAACCCGACACGCGAAGCCAAATACCGTCGCCGATAAAGCGAGCGACACGGCAAACCCATGCAAAAACAAAACAGCGCCTTTGCGGCACGCAGCAAGATCGCGAGCACAAAAGCGCTGGTAGCGTATGGCGGGAACGTATGTGAATCGAACACATCCAAGACGTTTTGCACGCCTCGCAACGGTTTTGAGGACCGCGGAGCCCACCGGAGCCCATCCGTTCCCAAGTGCGCCGGTATTTTACCAAACTAGCAGGGTAGTCTTTTTGGGACGGGGCTTTTTTAGCTGCCCTATCCGGAGCCCTCAAAGCTTAAGACATATTTGACATAGGGTAGCTAAAAAAGCCCCGTCCCAAAAAGACTACCCCGGTGTCGTGCCACGAAAACGGCCCATCTACTACGTTTAACCTGCAGGGGTTGACCATACCCGCTTTTTCATATAAACGGCAAGTCGTCTACCTGCGGTTTTACTCTTGCGGATTTTGGCATGGTCGAGGGTGGTCACTTAAACGTAGTAGATAGGCCGGTTTCCTGGCGAACAGTTTTGCGGAAGCCCCTAGCGCAGGGACCTCAGGCCGCCGGCCGCCTTGTCGAGCACCGTAAAGCGCACGGCATCTAGGTGCTCCAAGATGCTGATGGCGCGCTTGCGCGACACGCCCAGGGCCTCGCGCAGCACGCTCGTGGTGGCAGCGCCGCCGGCGGCCTCGATAGCGGCGGCGACAAGCTCGCGCGCATGCGTCTCCACGGCGGCGGACAGGGCAACATCGCGCTCGATCTTCACGATGGAGCGGTTGAGCGAAAGCTCGCGCAGGGCTCGCGTCATGATGTCGCGGTCGAGCTGCAGTTGCTCACCCACCTCGGGCAGCGTCGGCGCATCGAGACCGGCCCCATCGAGCAGCGCCACAATGCGGTCGCAGGCCTCGTGCACCACGCGTGCGGCTGCAGCGGCCGAGTGTGGATCGAATACCTCGGCGCCCTCGGCGGCGCACACGCCACGCGAGCAGCCCTCGGCAATCAGAGCCGCGGCAACGCCTTCATCAGCGGCAGGCCAAGCAGCATGGGCGACGGCGCCAGGCGTAAAGCCCGTCTCCTTGGGAGCCGCCGCGTGCATGGCGGTCAGGGTCATCGCCAGAGCATCCATCGCGGCGTCGAGCATGGCGGCATTCGCATACAGCGCGCCGTCCGAGCCGGCAAGCTTGCAAGCAACACCTCGCGCTACCAACTCGTTCAGCGCGGCATCGGCCTCACCGGAAACAAGATCGAGCGCCGCGGCAACGTCGGCGACCACGACTGGCAGCGTCTGCAGTGCCAGCCAAGCGCCCACACCGCCCGCGATATCGCCGGCCTCAAGCGCCGCATACAGCGCACGCTCCCCTTCAGCAAGCTCGCGCGAGCGACGGCAGCGCGAAAGCAGCACGCGCCCGCCGCCAATAAGCATCACGGGCGAATAGGACAGCACCACGGCATGGTCTCCGGCACGTAGCGGCAGCGAGTTTTCCAAGCGCACCTGAACGATACGGGTCTCACCCACCGCCATGGGGGCCTCGCCCTCCAAAAGCATGATGCGGCCGACGACTTCTGCCGTGCCAGCCATCACATGCACGCGCGCACCCGATTCAAGCACACGCGGTTTGGCTCCCTCGCGACCCAAATACGTAAACGCCATCATAAAGCGCATCGTCTGGTCAAAACGGTCTGCCACGCCCAACATCTCGCCGCGGTCAAGTGCCGCGACGCCGTCGCCAACCAGGTTGAGCGCCACGCGCTGACCGGGCAGCGCGCGCCGCGTATCGCCATGGACCTGAACCCCGCGCACGCGACAGACCGTACGCGACGGCAGCGCGACGAGCTCATCCCCCACCGCGACGGGTGCATCGTGCAACGTTCCCGTCACCACGGTACCGGCGCCCTTGATCGTAAAGCAGCGGTCGATGGGTAGACGCGGTGTGCCATCGGTGAGCTCGACACGGGTACGGCAGGCATCCCAGCAAGCGGCAACCTGCTCGTCGAGCGCAGCCAGCAGGTCATCGATCCCCGCGCCGGTCTTGGACGACACCGACACCATCGGCGCGTCGGCAAACACGGTATCCGAAAGAAAATCGTCCACGTCGAGCTCGGCCAACTCAATCATTTCGCTATCGGCCAGATCGCACATCGTCAGCGCGACCACCATATGCGTAACGCCCAGCAGCTCCAGCACATGCACGTGCTCGCGGGTCTGCGGCATCACGCCCTCGACGGCCGAAACCACCAGCACGGCCACGTCGATACCCGTGGCACCCTGTACCATGGCGCGCAAGTAATGCGCGTGGCCCGGCACGTCGACCAGGCCAACGATCTTGCCACTCGGCAGCGCCAGCTCGCCAAAGCCCAGCTCCACGGTCATACCGCGACGGCGCTCAACCTCTAGACGGTCGGGATTCTTGCCGGTCAGCGCCTCGATCAGTGCCGACTTACCGTGGTCAACGTGGCCCGCCGTGCCAACGATAACGGGACACTCCACCAGCGCTTGAACCTCACTCATCGAGCAATCGCCTTCTCAACGCACGCAACGAGCGTCGACGCCGCCGTCTCGATATCGCGGTCGCCCACAAGCGTACGGACGTCAAACAAAATGCGATCGTGCGAGGTTCGCGTGACGACCGGCGTGTCGAAGTCCTGGACAAGCGAGCGCTTGAGCGCGTCAACCGTCAGGCGCTCGTCAACTAGACGCACGGCAACGCACATCGTGGGCAGCTCGACGGTAGGCAGCGAGCCGCCACCGGGGGTCGACGATTCCTCGACGATCTCCACCTGAACGGCGCACGGGCAGCCGGCCTTATCGAGACCCGCCACCATCAGCTCGCGCAGCTTACGGGCACGACGCTCCAGATGAGCCTGCGGAAGCGTGAGCATGTTGAGCACCGGCACCTCACGATGGGCCACATCCGCCCCGTCCATGTAAATGCGCAGTGTAGCCTCGAGCGCTGCCAGCGCGAGCTTGCCCGGGCGCAGGGCACGCATAAGCGGATGCGACCCGCAGGCCTGGACCAAATCGCGACGGCCCATGATAATGCCCGCCTGTGCGGCACCGAGCAGCTTATCGCCCGAGCACGACACCAGATCGAGCCCCGCCGCGACCGAAGCCGGCGTGGGCTCCTCGCCGCCGCGCACCAGGATGTCATCGGGCAGCAGCGCGCCCGACCCCTGGTCCTCGTAGAACAGCAGGCCATGCTCGCGGGCCAGAGCGGCAAGCTCCCGAGAGCCCACCTCCTCGTGAAAGCCCTCGATGCGATAGTTGGAAGGATGGACCTCGAGGATCATCGCCGTATCGGGCGTGATGGCGCGCTCGTAGTCCGACAGGTGCGTGCGGTTGGTGGCCCCGACCTCGACGAGCTTGGCGCCCGAGGCCTCCATAACGTCGGGGATACGGAAGCTGCCGCCGATCTCGACCAGCTCGCCGCGGCTGACGATGACCTCCTTGCCTGCGGCATGGGTCGCCAGCACCAACAGCACGGCGGCGGCATTGTTGTTGACGACCAGCGCGTCCTCGGCACCGGTAAGCGAGCGGATCAGTTGCGCGGCGTGCTCCTTGCGCGACCCGCGCGAACAGGTGTCGACGCTGTACTCGAGCGTGCTGTACCCGCGCGCGACGTCGGCCACGGCCTTGGCGGCCGACTCCGCGAGCGGGGCGCGACCCAAGTTGGTATGGATGACCACACCCGTGGCATTAACCGCTGGGCGCAGGCTCGGCAGCGCAGAACGATGCGCGCGAAATTCAATGGCCGATGCCAGCTCGCGCTTAGAGCGCGGGGCAGCACCGGCGCGAATGGCGGCACGCTCCTCGTCGAGCTCGGCCGTGACGGCGGCATGCACCACCGCATCGCAGGTCTCCCCCGCCGCCTTCACCACCGGCCACTCGGCAAGCAGCTCGTTGACGGAAGGAATGGCGCGCAGGCGGGCGCGAACCTCATCGGACATGTTCTGGCTATCGCTCATGTGCGGCCTTTCAAAGAAACGTGGATCAGCCGAATACATCAGCTGAGTCAATTACTCGTCATTATCCCCGCGCGCGACAATCTTTTCCACGCGAACGGCATTTTCCTGGGTGAGCGCAGCGCCCGTAATGGGATCCCAGTGCAGCGGCGTATGGTCGAGCGGGCCAACGCCGAGCGCATGGGCACCATCCGCGCCGGTGCCAAACGAACGCCCACCGGGAGCAGCCGACGTAAAGATGCACGCCGGATGTAGATACGGCGTCGTCTCCACGCGCACGCGGTCGCGGCCCATGTCGCTCACAAGCTCGACGACCTCGCCATTGGCGATACCCATGCGCGCAGCAGCATCGGCATTCATCTGTACGGCGTCCAAGTCGGAACCCGCCTCGGCAGCACCGGCCGCCGCGAGTCTGCGCGAGGTATGCGACTCAAAGGGACGGTTACCGCTAATGAGGCGAAACATCCCCGGACCGGGCTCCACCATGGGCGCGATCCAGTCGGGCACACGACCCATGCCGGCTCGCTCCCACACGGCGCTTGCCAGCGCAATCTTGCCGCCGTTCAAGGGAATCGCCGGCTCGCCCGTACGCGACGGCAGCGCAACGCCCGTGTCGGACCAACCGCGCTCCTTGAGTGCGGCAAGATCGATTCCAAAAGGCGCCACCTGGGCAGTCGCCAGATCGTCTGACGTAAACCGGAAGTACTCGCCCACGCCACAGGCCTGTGCCAGACCGGCAAAGATCTCCCGACCGGGACGCGTATCGTCATGCTGCACGGGCAGCACGGAGTTGCGGTAGAACACCCGCGAATCGTTGGCGCCCACGACCGTACCCACGCCACGATCAGCCTCCAGATACGTCACGTCGGGCAGCACATAATCGGACACGCGCGCCGTCTCGGACCATCGGATATCAACGGTCACGAGCAGGTCAAGCTGCTCCAGAATCGAAAGCCAAGCCTGAGCATTGCCATAGCCCGCACCGGGGTTACTGGCATAGACGATGAGCCCGCGCAAATCGCCGGCAAGAATCGACTGACCGATGGTCGTACACAGGCCGCGCACCGGATCGACCAGCGGATAGCGCTCGGACCCCAGCTTGGGCTCACGTGGCATCGACGGCATCGCGAAACGCGTAGGGTCCAAATCGCCCAGCACGAGCGGCGTGGGCGGGTTGAGCGCGCCGCCCGCGTGTCCAATACAGCCCAGCAGCACATCGACCAGGCAGATAGCGCGCGCGGTCTGGGTGCTATTGGCATACGCGATACCGATGCCACCATGAAAGCCCGCATCCACCACAGCGGCAGGCGCGGCGGCAGCGAGATCGCGCGCCGTGGCGGCAATCTCTGCGGCCGGCACGTCACACATCGACTCGGCCCACTCGGGCGTCCAAGCACGGGCCGCCTGCGCCAGCTCGTCAAAGCCCGCGGTATAGCGGGCAACAAACTCGTGATCGTACAGGCCCTCGGCTACCAGCACATGTGCGATACCCAGCAGCAACGCCAGATCGCATCCGGGACGCACGCGCAGCCAGCGGTCGGCAAGCGCGGCCAGGCCGCTGCGCCGGGGGTCAACCACGATGATCTTCGCCCCGCGCCGGCGCGCATCGTTGAGCGCATCAACGGCCCCCATTGTCGACGAATCGACAATGGAACGCCCCAAATACATGATGCAATCGGTATGTGACAGGTCGGAGGCGGGGCTGTAGCCCAGGCTGTGCTCCCAACCGGTAAGCCGGCTTACCTCGCAAGCGCCATCGGCACCGTACACGTTGGGCGAACCCAGCGCATGCATAAGGCGATACGCCCAGTAGCGGTCGAACGAGGGCACGCCGAGCGTCATGCCCAGCGCACGCGGACCGCACTCGTCAACAATCCCCAAAAGACGCTCGGCAATCTGAGCAAACGCCTCATCCCAGGTAATCGCATCAAACCCCAATCCATCCTGGCGGCGGCGCATGGGGTGCACGATGCGGTCGCGCTCGTCAAACGGCAGGGCCAGGCGATGGCGTCCGCGAGCGCACAGGGCGCGCGCCGCGCATGGGTGCCCCGGCACCGGTAACTCGGCCACCACGCGACCGTCCTCAACGCGTGCCGCGAAGGCGCAATCGGCATAGCATCCCCCGCACGTGGTCACCACGGCGCGACCGTCACACTCCACAGCAGATGCCATCTCGATTACCCCTTTCACCAGTCAAACACAACAGGTCAACAGCCCGGCAACAAGCCCTAGACCCAAAAAGCCTCCCGCACGGCAACGCCCCGCGGGAGGCCCAACGTCATACAGACGGTACCTTACACCTCGGACTTCTTAGCGAAGATAAACCAGTAGCTGAGCGCGACCAGAACCGCACCGCCCACGATGTTGCCCAGCGTGGCGGCGGACAGGTTAAACGCAATGCCCACCGCGTTGAGCGCATCGGCACCGGCGACCTCGGCACCATAGCCGCACGCGTGCATCACGGCACCCATGGGCAAAAAGTACATGTTGGCAACGCAGTGCTCAAAACCGCAGGCCACAAAGGCGGCGATGGGCAGCAGAATGCCCACGACCTTATCGACCACGGTCTTGCCGGCAGTACCGATCCACACGGCAAGGCACACAAAGATGTTGCACAGGATGCCGCGGAAGAAGATCGTCATCCAGTCGATCGTCACCTTGCCGGCGGCAACACTCACCATGGAGTTGGCGACCGCCTCGCCGTTGAGCTTATAGATGCCGGCCATGTACACCAAACAGACGATGAACAGAGCACCGACAAAATTGCCGACCCACACGACGACCCAAGCCTTGAGCATCTGGACAAGGGTGATCTTTTTGCTCTTGAGCGCGCAGACCATAAGCGAATTACCGGTAAACAGCTCGGCGCCGCACACCAGCACCAGCACCAGGCCCAGGCAAAAGCACAGGCCGCCCACGACGCGCTGGGCACCCCAGCCCAGCGCGCTGTCGCTCAAAAACACCGTAAAGAACAGGCCACCGAAGGCAATAAACGCGCCGGCGAACATTGCCAAGACAAAGGCCTTTGAGACCGGCAGGTTAACCTTGGTCACGCCGGCGGCCTCGGTCTTGGCCTCGATCGCGGCGGGCGCCAGGCAATTGGGAGCGGGGTACTCCACCTTGGAATCTGCCATGTCAATCACTTCTTTCCTATTCAGCAGAGGCAAGTGCTGCTATAGCTCCTGCCCCAAGCGGACAAAGTGGGAAAAGTCGTTGGCGGCCACGGCGTCGTACACGGCGTCGACGGCGTCAAAGACCTCCGGGGACATGGGGTTGTAGAACTCCATATCGCCCGGCTGAATTCCTATGAAGACGATATCTGCGCACGATTGCTCAATCTCTTCGATCAGAATCGACAAGGGAAGCGAATGCGTGGTGAACATCGACTTGCGGGCCACATCGCGTTTGTCGAGCAAGCGGATGGCGCCGACGGGCAGCGCCATGTCTGCGGCATCGACCAACACCAGGCGCGGCGGACGCTCGCGCTTGATCTCGATGATGTCGTCCTCGGGCGTCTGGCCGCCGTCGATGGTGTACCAGCCGGCAAGCGGCGCGTCTTCCATCTTTTTGGAGAGCACGGGGCCGGCGGCATCGTCGGCGCGCAGCACGCTTCCCGCCGTGAGCACGATGCCCGCAAACGGGGCGCCGTTCACACGTCCATCCACAACGCGACCCATTACTGCAACCTTCCCGTCAGATACACGCCCGACACATCGCGCACGCGCTCAACCAGATCGCGGAACTTCATTAAGAACGCGACCTGCTGGGCATGCAGGCCAAAGTCGTCATCGAACACCGAGATGCCGGCCTTGGCCGACCCGCGAAAACCGCGCTCGTCGAGCAGTGTGTCGCAGGCCTCGAGCAGCGACGGCACCGCGGCCTTGTCGAGCTGGCACTCGCCAAAGGAACGGATGGACTCGAACTTGGTCTTGGCCTCCCCCTCCGGCAACGCGTCGACAAGCGTATAGAACACGTTCACCGGCACCGACAGGCGCGGCTCAAAGCAATCGAGCACGCCGGTGTGGTGGCCCACGGCGAGCGTGTAGTACAGCACGTCGCAGGCCTCCTGGGGAACGTCTTCCTCGGTCTCCACAAACTTACGCGTGAGCTCGTAGAAGACCACCTGGTCGGGCGCGTGGCCCAGGCAAGAGTCGGCGACACCCTCGGCGGCCTCGTCGCTTGCGCGCGCGGCATCGCCAAAAGAGCCGCCGAGCATGCCGGGGCCCGCAAAGTAACCAGAGCGGTCCGTGAGCTCCATCTAACGACCTCCGGCCAGCACCAGATCTTGCAGCGCCGAGTAGACCTCAACACGGCGAGGATCATCTTGCTTGTCGATAAGTAGCGCCATGGCACCGCGGATATCGCCCTTGGGCGCGCCCTCGAGCGTATCCATAAACTCATTGGCCAGGTCGCGGCCGTAACGGTAGCCGCTCATGGCGCGAGCCTCGCGCTCGATGGCAACGCGCAGCTTATACGGCACGCCGGGGTGCAGGATATCGGCCTGCTCGCCGGCGGCCTCCACCGTGGTCTCGGCATGGAGCTTTTGGTCCAGCAGACCGAGCGCCATGGCAAAGCCGTAGATAGTCTGCGCGGGGCTGGGCGGGCAGCCGGGGATGTAGACATCGCCCGGCAGAATCTTGTCCGTGCCGCCCCAGACGCAGTAGTTGTCGTAGAAGATGCCGCCGGTGCAGCCGCACGCGCCATAGGACACCACGATCTTGGGGTCGGGTGCGGCCTCAAAGGCGCGCAGGGCCGGCATGCGCATGGCACGCGTCACGGCGCCGGTGTACAGCAGCACATCGGCGTGACGGGGCGAGGGCACGAACTTGATGCCAAAGCGCTCGACGTCGAAGACGGGCGTGATGGAACCGAAGATCTCGATCTCGCAACCGTTGCAGCCGCCGCAGTCGACACGGTAGACGTACACCGAGCGCTTGATCTTCTTAAGAAGGGTCGCCTTGGCCTTCTCGATGCTCTCGTCGAGCTCGATCTTGGTCGGGCGGTACTGGAGCCGCTCGGGCAAAAGCGTGGGTTCGGCCATGGTTACTCCTCCTTCGTTTCAAAATCCATGATGATGCCCTCGACCGGCGCCGGACCGGCGGGGATCTCGGGCGCATCGGGGTTGAGCTCGCGGTCGATATACTCCGGGTTCACGCCGTGGCCACCCAGATACTCCATGCCGGGGCCCTGGGGCTCACCGGACGCAAATGTCTCGTTAGCAGCCATGCCGTGCGCGTTGCCGGTCTTGACGGCCGACGCGGCGCGCAGGGCGTCGAGCTCGCGCTTGCACTCCTGGCACATACCGACGGTGCGGGCAGCCTGGATGGCCTCCATGCCGCCGGCCTTTTGCAACAGGCGCTTGGCGTAGTCGATCTCCTTGTGCGGGGCAAACGGCTTGCCGCAGCGCGAACAGTGCTCGAGCGTATAGACGCTCTTGCTGGTGAGGTCGTCCTTGCTCATGACGGCCAGCTCAAACTCCTCGGTGAGCTTGATGGCCTCCATGGGGCAGGCTTCCTCGCAGCGGCCGCAAAAGATACAGCGACCATAGTCGATCGACCAGGTGATGGTATCGGCCGCAAGGTCGGTGTCCATGCGAATGGCATCGGCCGGGCATGCCACGCCGCAGGCACCGCAGGCGATGCAGAGCTCGGCGTTGTGCTCGGGCTTGCCGCGCATGTCCTTGTTGGTGGGAAGCGGCGCAAACGGGTACTTGACCGTCGCGTCACCGGCCTTGGCGTTAACCTTCCAAAGCTTCAGCATATTAGAGCGCCTCCTCATCGAGCGGGGCGGCCATGGTGCCCTCGCCCGCAAGCGGCGACTTGTCGCGCCAGACGTTCTCGAACTGCTCCTTGTCGAGCACGTGGTCGCGCTTGGCGGCGACATCGGTCACCGTCACGCGGTCGGTGCAGGAGTAGCACGGGTCGAGCGAGCCGACGATCAGCGCCGCGTCGCCCACGGTGTTGCCGCGGAACATGTAGCGCAGGACCGGCCAGTTGCTGTACGTGGCGGCCTTGGCGCGCCAGCGGTAGCACTTCTGGTTATTGCCGAGCATGGCCCAGTGCACGTCCTCGCCGCGCGGCGCCTCGGTGGCGCCGATGGCGTACTTGTGCGGGGTGTACTCCCAATCCGTGGTGAGGATGGGACCCGACGGGCAGTTCTCGAGCATGGTCTCGATCATGTCGATCGAATCGTAGACCTCCTGGATGCGAACGGCGGTACGGCCGAAGGCATCGCAGGTGTCGGCCGTGGCGGCGTGCATCTTTTGGACGTCCGGATCGGCGTAGCCGTCGAAGGGATGGTCAAAGCGCACGTCGCGGGCATAGCCCGAACCGCGCATGAGTGGACCGACCGGCGAGAAGTCGCGTGCAATCTTGCGGTCCAAGATGCCGATGCCACTCGTACGCTCAATAAAGTTGGGCGTGGAGAGCAAGACGTCGACGAGTTCGGAGACCTCGGAGCGCAGCTGGTGGAGGGTCGTGAGCGTGGAAAGCTTCTGCTCGGCCAAAATGTCGCGACGCACGCCGCCGATCACGTTGAGGCCGTAGGTCTTGCGGTGACCGGAGAGCTTCTCGGCCAGGTCCATCGACTTCTCGCGGACGCGGAAGAACTGCTGGAAGCCAGAGTCGAAGCCCGTGTAGTGCGACGCCAGGCCAATGTTGAGCAGATGCGAGTGCAGGCGCTCGACCTCGAGCATGATAGCGCGGATGTACTGGGCGCGTGGCGGCACATGGATGCCCTGGGCGCGCTCGACGGCCTCGGCATAGGCCACCGAGTGGGCGCAGCCGCAGATGCCGCAGACGCGATCGGCGAGGAACGTCACGGCGTCATAGTTCAGGCGTGTCTCGGCGACCTTCTCCATACCGCGGTGCACGTAGAACAGACGGTAGTCGGCGTCGACGATCGTTTCGCCTTCAACGAACAGGCGGAAGTGGCCGGGCTCGTCGGAGGTAATGTGCAACGGGCCCATGGGGACGAGCGTGGTCTCTTTGCCCTTGGTATCAGCCAAGAACTCGTAGTTTTCCATGTCGCTCGCGGGAGCGGGACGGAAACGGTAGTCCATGGAGTCCTTGCGCAGCGGGTACAGGCCGTTGGGCCAATCGTCGGGCAGCACCAGGCGACGACGATCGGGCAGGCCCTCGGGGATCAGGCCAAACATATCGCGCAGCTCGCGCTCGCCCCACACGCAGGCGGGGACGAACGGCGTCACGGACGGGAACGTCATCTTGGCGGGATCGACCTCGGTGCGCACGGTCACCCAGCCGGGGTCCTCCCCCTCCATGGAGATGACATAGTACACGGCGTAGCGGCCGCATAGGCTGCGCTCGTCGTTGCCGACGATCACGGGAATCCAGCCGTAGCGCTCGTAATACAGGTAGTGGACGGCCTCGGGCAACTTGTCCTGTTTGACGGTGATCGTCAGCTGGTCCTCGCACTGCCACTCGACCTTCTCGATGCAGCCCGGAACGGCGCGGCGCAGGGCCTCGACATGGCTCTCGCAGCGACGGGCATGCACTTTGTTCTCAGTTTCAATCATTCGTTACTCCACCTCGCTCTGAGCGGTCTCGGTACCGAACACAGCGCGGTACATCGGCGTCGCGTGAAGTTCCTCGGTGCTCTGCTCGAGCACGATGCCGGTCGCGGTCTCCACACCGTGCACGAGGGGCAGCGGGGTGGCGATGCCAAACCACAAGATCATGACAGCTAGGATGATTTCGGGGATAAGCATGAGCGCCGGGGCCTCATGCTTGCCCATGCCCTGGGGCGCATGGCCGAATACCGACTTGAGTGCGATACGGGTGAGCGCGGAGATGGCCACGGTAAGACCGAGGGCGACCACAACGACCAGCCACATGGGACCGGCGGTAACGCCGGCGACAAAGGTCAGGAACTCGGAGATAAACATGCCAAAGGGCGGGAAGGCGGCAAGACCGAGTAACGCCAAGATGGCGAGCGCGGCGGTTGCAGGGGCAACCTCGACGACGCCTTGGATCTTGGCCAGGCTACGCGTGCCAAAGGCGTGTTGGATGTTGCCGGACACGCAGAAGGCAAGCGTCTTGGTAAAGCCGTGAAACACGCAGTGCAGCAGGGCCGCGGCGATACCCAGCGGGCCACCGATACCCAGGCACAGGGCGATAACGCCCACGTTCTCCACAGACGAGTACGCAAAGCGGCGCTTGAGGTCGTCCTGGCGAAACATCGAGAGTGCCGCCACCAAAATGGACAGCGTGCCGACAATCAGCAGCAAAAGCTGCGGATACTCGGCGCCCACGGCCTGAATGATAAAGCCGTAGAAGCGCATGATCACAAGCATGGCGCACTTAAGCAGCACGCCCGAGAGCAGGGCCGAGACAGGGCTCGGGGCCTGGGAGTGGGCATCGGGCAGCCAAGTGTGCATGGGGAACAGGCCGGCCTTGGTGCCAAAGCCGATCACGATAAACGCAAAGGCGAGGCGCATGAGCGTCGGGTCGAACTGGTCGGCATACGGCAGCACGCACGACAGGAATGCGGCCTCGTGGGCATTGGGAATCACGTCGGCGGCGTTGGCGTAGATCAGCAGCGTACCGAACAGGCCAAAGGCCACGCCGGCGGTGCAGACCATCGCATACTTCCAAGAAGCCTCAAGGGCCGTCTTGTTCTTGTAGATACCCACGAGGAACACGGTGGAAAGCGTGGTCGCCTCCACGGCGGCCCACGTGAGGATCATGTTGTTGGACAGGCACGCGAGCAGCATGGTGAACACAAACAGGCTAAACAGCGCAAAATACTGCTTGGCGCGCTCGGCGGGCATGGAGCCCTCCTCGATATCGGCCTTTACATAGGGCAGCGAGAACAGCCCCGTGAGAAAACCGATAAAGCCGATGAGCAGCACAAAGATGGCGCCCAGCGAATCGAGGTGGAACCACAGGCCAAGAGCGCTCGCGGTGTCGCCGCTCGTAAGGACGTCACCGGCCGTCATAATCGACAGCGCCAGGACGGCTGCGACGGAGACCAGGTTGAGACCGGCAAACACGTTATAGGACGTATTCTTGGGCAAAACCGCTATGACCAGCGAGAACACCAAAGGAGTCGCGAGCAGGGCGAGAATCAACGTTTCCATGGACTACCCCCTCAGCTCGGACAGGTCGCGCGCATCGAGCGAGTGGGAGTCGTCCCAAATGCGACGCACGACGATAGACATGATGATGACGGCAAAGATGGCGTCGGTGGCGATACCGATCTCGATGATCTCGGGAGCGGTGGGGGCCAAAAGCGCGAGCGTCACATGGCTGCCGTTTTCCATAAGGCAGTATCCAAAGATCTGCTTCATGATGTTGCGCTGCGAGATGATGCAGGTGAGGCCCACAAAGAAGTGAGCGAAGCTGATAGCGAGCGCAGGCGTTGCGACCTCGGCCGTGGGCAGGCTGATCTGCGTCACGACGGCAAAGCAGATCGCGACCTCGACGGCGATGATGCAAATGGCCCACGCGGGCTTAAGGCCGGCCTTGAGCGATGCGTCGCTCGGCTCGCCCATCTTCTTGTATGCGCGGTTGAGGATGTAAGGGACCAGGACGACCTTAGTGATAAAGGCAGATCCAGCCCACATAAGCAGCTCCTGCGCACCGGTGGTAACACCGAGCGTGGCGAGCAGTCCCACGAGCACCAGCGACTGCACCGCATACCAGCGGATAGCGTGCTTGATGTTCTTTGAGACGACCACCATGGTGGACGTGACGATCAGAAGGCCGCCAAGGATGTTGACGATCGAATAACCCATGTCGTTCTACCTCCTAACCGATCCAGCTGGCCGAAAGCGGGCCGCTGACGATGACCATGATGATGAGCACGATGAACACAAACGCCATCGCGCGGGGAAGTGGGGCTCCCGCAGCGACCTCTTCGCTCGGCTCGCCGGGCAGGCAATAGCCCATCCACTTGAGGAACCAGGCAAAGGTGGCGACGGTCTCGGCGACCATGATGCACACGAGCACCAGGATCGCGACGTTGCCGGCACCCACGGAAAAGCCGCCGGCGATGATCTGGAACTTCGAGAAGAATGTGTTCATGGGCGGCACGCCGGCAATGGCGAGCGCCGCGACACCAAAGCCCACGCCCGAGATCGGGTACTTCTTTACGATGCCGCGAAGCTTGGGCAGCATACGCGTGCCGAGCGTAAAGGAGAACGAACCGGCGATCAGGAAGAACAGCGTCTTGGCGAAGGCGTGGTTAAAGATGTGGCACACGGCGCCATCAAAGGCCAGCTGGCTGCCAAAGACCGAAAGGCCCAGACCAAAGAACACATAGGAGAGCTGGGCGATCGTGGAGAAGGCCAGCAGACGCTTCATGTCCTTTTGCGGCAGGTACATAAGGAAACCAAAGAGCATGGTGACCATGGCGTCGATAATGGCGACCCAGCCCACGATCTCGGGAACCTCGCCGGCAGAGACGAGCGCACGCGCGAACACGCACACGCCGACCTTAACCATCGAGGCGCCATGCAGGTAGGCCGAAACAGGCGTCGGCGCCTCCATGGCCGAAGGCAGCCACATGTACATGGGAACCTGTGCGGACTTGGCCCAGGCCGCAAACAGCACGAGCAAAAGGACGATAGCCTTGAGCTTGGCATCGAGGCCGGCAATCGCGGTAATCGCGAAGGTGCCGGTGTGGGCAAACACAATGGCGGCACCCAGATACAGGCCAAGCGCACCGATATGCGTGATGATCAGGGCCTTCATGCCGGCCTTCTTGGCCGTAGGCGTCATGTAGTAGCTAATGAGGCCCCAAGAGCACGCACCCGTGATCTCAAAGAACACGAGCTGGCCCAAAAGGGTCGAGCTGTACACGAGGCCGGCCATGGCGCCGATGAAGGTCGCGAGGTACGCGTAGAAGCGACGGCGCGGCGCGTCGGGATGCTCACGGTTATTCTCGCTCATATAGGGAATCGAATAGATCACGACAAGCAGGCCGATACCCACAAAGGCGGGCGCGAGCAGCGTGCTCATGCGATCGAAAGTGAATCCCATGACGAGGGTCTGCCCAAACGAGATCAGGGGGACCTGCGTGTCGGGCATGCCGGCGCCGGCGAAATTCGCGGCGAGGGCGATGGTGCAGGCCGTCGAGACGGCGGCACCCAAAACGCTGAACCACTTGGCGTACGGACGGGGGAACAGGGCGACGAGCACCGAGGCCACCATCGGGGCCGCGATAGCGACCAAGCCGAGAAGGGACAGACTGACTGCAAATGACATTGTTTCTCCCTTCTCCTACACGCCGACGACCACGAAGACAAACGCCAGGACGGCGATGCCCACGACGGCCCAGGTCTGATTGCCGAGCACCTTAAAACGCGAGCGCGAGCAGGAGTTCTCGATCACGCCGCACACGACAAAGTCGATCAGGCACTTCACCAGGAAGATGACCGCGCCCAGAACGGCGGCGGCGCCCACGGTCACGGGCTCGCCCCAGGGGACGAAGATCGCGCAGAACCAAGCGACGACCAGGACCTGCTTCATGGACATGGCGAGCTTGGCCATCGCAAGCGACGGGCCGGAAAGCTCGGCGAGCGGACCTTCCTGAAGCTCCTGCTCGGCCTCGGCCTGGTCAAACGGCAGCTTGCCGAGCTCCATGTAGCAGGCAATCGCAAAGGCGATGCCGGCAAGGATCACGGCGACCGGCGCGTCGATGGCACCCGTCATGATGTGCTGACCCATGGTGGCGATGTCGGTGGAGCCGCACACCAGGGCAGCGGCAAACAGCGCCAGCAGCATGGACGGCTCGATGAGCACGCTCATGAGCAGCTCGCGGACGCCGCCGATACCGGCGTAGGCGTTGGACGAATCCACGCCGCAGAGGGCGAAGAAGAAGCGGACGAGCGCCAGGCTGTACATGATGGTGATGGCGTCACCAAAGACCGGGATGGGGCTTTGTGCCGTAAAGAGCGGCAGGCCCATCGCGAGCATAAAGGCGACGGCGAAGAACAGCGGCGGCATAATGCGAAGCGCAAAGCTCGCGTCCTCGCTCTGGGACTCGGGGCGCGCAAAGAGCTTGGCCAGGTCGCGATAGTCCTGCATGATGCTGGGGCCGCGACGGTTGTGCATCTTGGCGCGGATCACGCGGCCGAGACCGGAGAAGAACGGCGCGACGACCATAACGACTACGCCCTGCAGAACGGCAAGTACGATGTTGTTCATGCTCTCCCCTCCTTAACCCATTTGCACGGCGAGCACGAGGAACACCACGAGTGCCGCGACGATGTAGCAGATATAGATGCTGTAGTTGCCGCCCTCGAGCTTAGTCGCGAGGTCGGCAAGCTTCTCGACACCCTTATGCGGGGCATCGACGAGGACCTTGTCGGGCACGGGCTCCACAGCCTCGGCCACACCGGTGAGCTTCTGGAAGAAGTGCGCGATGGACCAGCAGACGGCCGTGCAGCGGTCGCGCAGCGTGTAGAGCGGCTGCATAAACCAGGACACCTCGGAGGCAAAGGTCGTGGCCACGACGGGCATATGCTCGTTGGGAGCATAGCCGCATGCCCACGGCTGGGACTTCTGCACCTTGCCGACGGTCTTGAGCTTGCGATAACCGCAGGCAAGGCCGACGAGCACCACAAGCGCTATAGCGATCGCGGGCGTGGAGGTAACAGCGCCGGAGTACTGGTTCATGAGCTCCATGCCCTCGGCGGCAAACACGCCGCCGTACGGGTGCAGCACGGACGCGGCGACATCGACCAGCACGGGCGCGATCACGGGAGCGCCAATGCCCAGCACGACGCAGATGGCCGCGAGCAGGCCCTGAGCAAACACCATGGGGGCGGGAACCTCCTTGGCATTGGCCGCGGCCTTGGAGCGGGGCGCGGAGGCAAAGGAGACACCATAGGCCTTGACGAAGCACGTGACGGCCAGCGCGCCGGTAATGGCAAGCGCGACGGCAGCGAACACGGCCACGATCATGACGGCCTTGTCGCCCTGCATGGCGGCGTTAAAGAGCGACTGGTAGGTAAACCACTCGGACACAAAGCCGTTGAAGGGCGGGATGGCCGAGATGGCAAGCGCGCCAACGAGGAAGCAGATGGCCGTTGCCGGCATACGACGGAACAGGCCGCCCATCTTCTCCATATTGCGCGTACCCGTGGAGTACAGCAACGCACCGGCGCCCAAGAACAGCTCGCCCTTAAACATCGCGTGGTTAAACGTGTGGTAGAGGGCGGCCATCAGGGCCAGGACGGCGATGCCGACCGAGTCGAGCGCCATGGCGGCCATGGAGGCGCCGACACCGAGCAGAATGATGCCGATGTTCTCGACGGAGTGATAGGCCAGCAGGCGCTTGATGTCATGCTCCTGCAGGGCGAAGGCCACGCCGAGAACCGACGAGATCGCACCGAAGACCATGACCATAAGGCCCCACCAGACCTGAACGCCCGAGGCGGAGAGCAGGTCGAGGCCCACCTTGAGGATGCCGAAGATACCGATCTTGATCATGCCGCCGGACATGAGGGCACTCACGTTGGACGGCGCCTCGGGATGTGCCTTGGGCAGCCAGCCGTGCAGCGGGATGATACCGGCCTTGGCGCCAAAGCCAAAGAAGGCGAGCACGAAGCACACGGATGCGACCGCGGGGCTAAACTGCGTAGCGCGGAAATCCGCAAAGGCAAACGAGCCACCGGCGAAGTTGGTCATGGTGAGGAAGCTCGCCATGATGAGCACAAAGCCCACGTGCGCGATCACAAAGTAGAGCCAACCGCCATGGATGGAGTTCTCGTTCTCCTCGATCACGACCAGGAAGTACGAGGTCAGCGACATGAGCTCAAAGGCGACCAGGAACCAAAACACGTTGTCGGCGGTGATGACAAGCATCATGGACGCCACGAAGGTGTTAAAGAAAAAGCCGGCGCGGCCCTTTTTGCCCGGGTACTCATCAAAGTAGTTGAGACCGTAGATCGAACCGGCAAACGCGAGCACCGAGATGAGCGCCACGAACAGGCCGGACAGCTGATTGAGCAGCAGCTGGAAATGGGCAAACGGGAAGAACACGATGGTGTCGACCGACGTGACATCGCCCAGCACGGCCTGGATACCGGACACAAACGAAAGCACCGCGGCGGCGGCGCCGATAAGGCATCCGGCGGTCTTGGCGGCGTTATCGGCGTTGATCAGCAGAACCGAGGCGAGCGCACCGATGCACGAGACGGCAAGCGATGCGATAAACAGCGTCATGCTATCCATTGTTTACGCTCCCTTCTGCTTTCTCGGACAGGCCCTGGGCCACGGCGGTAACGTCGACGGCCGGACCGTTTTCGATCGAGCGTAGGCGCTTGGCCTCGTCGAGCTCGCGATCGGCCGCGCCGCCCATGACGGTCAGCGCCTTGGTGGGGCACGCCGCCACACAATACGGCCCATCCGGATCGAAGGCGCACAGGTCGCACTTGACAGCGCAGGTGTACTGGCCGGGAGCCCATGTAAGCAAGCTGCTCAGGGACTTAGGATACGAAGGCGTCGGGTCACACATGCCTGCGACACCGGCGATAGACGTGCCATCGGGATGGATGGCTCCGAAGGGGCACGCGATGGCGCACAACCTGCACCCGATGCACTCCTGCTCCTTGACGTGGATGCGATCGCCATCGTGCTCGATGGCATTCACCGGGCAGACCTCGGCGCAGGGGGCACCCTCGCAATGGTGGCAGGCAAGGGCGGCCGAAATACCGCCGGTCTTCACGAGCGCCAGGCGCGGCGCATCCTGAAGACCCTGCATCCGGTGGGCGTCGGCACAGGCGGACTGGCATGTTCCGCAGCCGATGCACCTCTCCGGGTTGATGTCGATGAAGCGGTTCATCCCCACTTCCTTTCAAAATAACGGGCCGGGCTCCCGAACGTACGGGACGCCCGGCCCAAAAAGCCAACGAGAACGGGACTACACGATTTGGTTCACGTGCGTCTCGTCGTCGAACTTGGCGGCGCCGGGCTCAACGTCCTGGGGAGCGGCGGCGTCCACCAGAGCCTGCTTGAGCTCGGTGTACTGACGCTCGACCTCGCCCTCGGCCCAGACCTGGTCGGCGATTGGATCGACCTGGCAGGCGGAGAACTTGTCCTCGGGCGTATGCGAGACCGGGTCGACCTTGTGCATGGTCAGCTCGTTGCACTTGCCGATCCACCACTGGTAGGTCATATAGACCGTGCCCTTGTTGATACGGTCGCTCACATCGGCGCGGCTGTACACCTGGCCACGGCGGCTGTGAATCGAGACGATGTCGCCGTTCTTGATGCCGCGCGCCTGGGCGTCCGCGGGATTCATGCGGACAAAACCGGGCTCGTCGGCGAGCAGCGCTAGCGTCTTGCAGTTGCCGGTCATCGAGCGGCAACTGTAGTGGCCGACCTCGCGGACGGTGCACAGGATGAGCGGGTACTCATCGTCGGGAAGCTCGGAGGGCGCCTCCCAGTCGTGTGCCATCAGGTTGGCGCGGCCGTCCTTGGTGGTGAACTTGCCACCAGCGAACATGTCGGCCGTGCCGTGGTCGTTCACATCGGTGCTCTTGACCGGCCACTGGGCGTAACCGCCTTCGGGGGCCATCTTCTCGTAGGTCGCGCCCACAAAGTTGGGGCACAGGCTAATGCACTCGTTCCAGATCTGCTCGGTGTTGTCGTAGTGCATGGGATAGCCCATGCGCGTAGACAGGTCCGCGAAGATCTCCCAGTCGTGACGGCACTCGCCCTTGGGCGGAACGGCCGCGTCAAAGTGCTGGAAGCTACGGTCGGATGCGGTAAAGACACCCTCGTGCTCGCCCCAAGAGGTGGCAGGCAGGATGACGTCGGCGAGCATAGTCGTCTGCGTCATAAAGATGTCCTGGCAGATGAACAGATCCAGCTCGGAGAGCGTCTTGCGCATTCCGGCCGAATCTGGCTCGGTCTGCACCGGGTCCTCGCCGTAGTTGTAGAAGCAGTGCACCTTGCCCTCGTCGACCAGGTGACCCAGGTCGGTGAGCTTGTAGCCCTCCTCCAAGGGGAGCTTTTCCTCGGGCACGCCCCAAGCCTTGGCAAACTTGGCACGCACGGCCGGGTCGGTGACTTTCTGGTAGCCAGGGTACAGGTTGGGCAGCATGCCCATATCGCAGGAGCCCTGGACGTTGTTCTGACCGCGCACGGGCGCGAGGCCGGAGTTGGGTTTGCCGATCTGGCCGGCAACGCAGGCGATGGAGGCGATGGTGTGCACCGTCTTCAGGTTCTGCTTCTGCTGGCATACGCCCATGCCCCAGCCAATGATGGCAGAGGGCTTCGCCGTGGCGTACATCTCGGCAGCTTGGTGGATCAACGCGGGCTCGATACCCGTGATGTCCTGTACGGATTCGGGAGTGTAGTTCTTGATGGTCTCCCACCACTCGTCAAAGCCGTTCGTGTGCTCGGCGACGAATTCCTTGTCGTAGAGGCCATCGTTGACCAGACAGTTGGCAAAGGCGTTGAGGAACGCAACATTGCAACCGTTCTTGATCGGAAGGTAGAGATCGGCGATACGCGCGGTTTCGATATGGCGCGGGTCGGCGACGATGATCTTGCAACCCTTTTCTTTGGCTCGCACGATACGCCTTGCGACGATGGGGTGCGAATCGGCAGGGTTATAGCCGAAGAGGAAAATGCAGCCCGCATCCTCCATACCGGGGATGGAGCATGACATGCAACCTGAACCAACCGTGTCCATCAGACCGAGGACAGTAGGGCCGTGTCAAGTACGGGCGCAGTTGTCCACGCTGTGGGTGCCGATGCACGCACGCGTAAACTTCTGCATGACGTAGTTCGCCTCATTGCCGCCGCCTCGCGAAGAGCCGGTGGTCATGACAGCGTTAGGACCATATTCGTCAATTATGGCCTGCATCTTAGATGCGGTGAAATCCAGTGCCTCGTCCCAGCTTACGCGCTCAAGATCCGCGCCCTTGGTGCGGCGGATCATCGGGTGCAGTACGCGGGGAGTCAAGATCTTGGTGTCGTTGATGAAGTCGTAGCCGCTCATGCCCTTAAGGCACAGCTCGCCCTGGTTGGTGATGCCGTTGAGCGGTTCGGTACCCACGACCTGGCCGTTTTGGACCAGGAGGTTAAATTGGCAACCGGCGCCGCAGTACGGGCAGATCACTTTATGCTTCTCCATGACACCCTCCTTCCTTTCTCTGCTACCGATTAATCGGTACGTATTTGACAGTCGTGGGGCTTGTATGGCCACCCGCCTACGCCTCGTTTTCGATGGTGGCACGGGCACGCTCGGCGATCAGCTCCGCCAGGCGCTCCTCGTCTACCAGGGTGAGGCCCTTGGTCGGGCACGCCTCGGCACACGCCGGGCCGCCGGGACGGTCCACGCACAGGTCACACTTGAGCACGAAGCTCTTGGTCTGCGAACCCACGCGCACGTCGCCCATCAAGACGGGGACCTGCGTGGTCGCCACGCTCACGGCGCCAAAGGGGCAGGCCATGACGCAGCTCTTGCAGCCGATGCAGTTGTCCTCGTTAACGCCGATACGATGGTTCTTTGGATCAAAGAACAAGGCGCCCGTGGGACAAGCCTTGGCGCACGGGGCATCCTCGCAGTGATGGCAAGCCACCGGTGCGGAGATCTCGTAGGTGCGCGTTACGCGCAAGCGAGGTGCGGCGATGTTGCCGGGAATGTCGTGTGCCTCGATACACGCCGCCATGCAGGTTTGACACCCAATACAGCGCGAGGAATCGGCTACGACTCGTTTATTGCCCATGTTGTTCACTCCCTCCTGAATCCCTTGCCGGAGAGACCCTGTCGACATTGCCCCAGGCCGCCCGTGGCCTGGCATCGGCGTATCGAATGCATGCGGCGAAACAGGCACTCGGTAGAATTTCTCCAACGGTATACAGGTTGACTATACGCAGTTGCAGGGGCTAAGCGTGGGCATAGGCCCTGCAATACGGGTGTATTGCAGGGGTTTTAGCAGGTTGGAATTATTCTCTAAAAGCTATAAAGGTGAGTGTATTACACGCGTAAGCCTCAGAGATTTTTACATGCTCTCATTTTGGATGTACTACGCTTGTATTCGTGTTAATCGTTATCATACTTGAGTGAAATAAAGCAATGGTTATAAGATGCTCAGATGTCGGCACATACAGCATTTGACCGACTATATTGCACGCTAGCTAAGGGAGGGCAGTGATGTCATCGACTCAAAAACGAGCCATCCTGCAGGTGCGCATTCGCGAGGAAGACAAGCAGCATGCCGAGCATCTCTACGACGCCATGGGCACATCGCTCGCCGAGGCCGTCCGTCTTTTTGTCGCGCAGAGCATTTTGATGCGCAAGCTTCCCTTTCAGCCGGTCGCCGTGCGCTCAAAGGACGGCACCGCCGCCTATGGATTGCTCAAAGCATACGGTGACCCTAATCGCCGCGCCGAGGAGCGCAATGCCTGGATTGAATACCTTGCTATAGAAAGCGATGATTCGGTTTTGGGCCCCGAGGAAGTAGATATCCATGAGTAACACCATCATCGATGAGACCGTCATCCTACGCTACCTGCTTAACGACGACGAGGTTCTGTCACCGCGCGCCGCCCAGGTCATCGCCACGCGCACCGCCCGCGTCTACCCCGAGACAATCACGCGCGTGGCCGTTACGCTGCGCGACGTCTACCAGGTCCCTCGCGTGGAGATTGCGTCGGCCATGACCAAGCTGCTCGATGACGTCATGGTCGACGAGCCCACCGTTGTCGCCCTTGCCATCAAACTCTTTGGCAAGACCCATATGGACGTTACCGACTGTCTGCTTGCCGCCCGTACTGCCATCTATAACGACGACGTCGTGAGCTTTGGCAAGCCCATCATCCAAGGCATGATCGATTACCGCCGCAAGCGCCAAACCGCCGCCGACGCTCGCGACAGCGCCGCCGACTCCCGCGGCCACGGCACCGACGCCACCATCGACAAGCTCCGCCACCACGGTCGCCACTAACCGGCACGCAACGGCCTCGCCCGTCCCTCAACCCCATCCCCTCCTAAGTTGCGGTGAAATAGTTCCTGGATTTAGGCTTATTCGAGCTTTTCAGGAACTATTTCACCGCAACTTTCTGTAAGGGTGGTTTTAGTGCCGCCGAGGGGCACTAATCAACCGTTTGCCGATATGTTTGGCCCTGACTTATGACTCTGACCTGCCCCGTCAAGCTTTTGGTCAGTTCATGGCAAGGTCTGGCGGACCGAATATGGGATAGCGTAGTGTCATTCCCTCCCCCTCGAGACCATGGGGTCGAAAATGAGTCATGATAAACGCTGTTCCAAACCGCAGGTAGAGCTATTCTTCCGGTTATTCGAGGCCCATCATGGCGGGCATCTGTTTGTAGCCACCAAAAAATGGGATGAACGCTGTGCCTACGCGCTCATGCAAAAAGAGATGATTATTCGACTCTACAACCATGTCTACGCTGATCCCGCGTATTGGAATGACCTCGGCGTCGAAGATCGCATCTTTCAATTGGCATCCGCTATTGCGGTCGTTGAACCGGATGCCGTGTTTTGTGGAGCAACGGCGGCACTGCTCTATGGCATCGGTTCTGCATATTCGCTTCTCGACAAGGTGCAAGTGCTGCTGCCGCGTTCCATCAGACGCGATATGTACGAATTCGTTGAATACCGACGCTGGCGGTCGGGCGACGTATGGCAGATCGGCCCGTTTACGTTAACAGATCCATACCGCACGGTGGTCGACATCGCCCGAACGAGCGCTTTTCGATATGCACTAGGCTATGTCGACGGGCTGGCTCGTGAGTACGGTGTCGAGCGTGAAGAATTGCGTGCATATGCACAAGCGAACTGCCGCGGACTTCACGGCATCGCGCGCGCATTTGAGGTTTTTGAACACATGGATGGCAGATCGGATAACGGTGGAGAATCCGAAGCACGAGCGGCAATGATTCTGGCGGGAGTTGCCGCTCCCGAACTTCAGGTTGAAATCACTCGACCGGGAAACGCCAGCTATTATTTGGCAGATTACGGCTGGCAGATGTCAAGCGGCTCTTGGATGCTGGCTGAGCTGCATGGACTAGGCAAGTTTGAGGACGATGCCCAAAATGATCCGGAACATACTGCGGCAAAAACCTATCGAGCTGCCCTCATGCGCGATGCGAACCTGCGTGCCATGGGCCACAACGTCATTCATTTCAAGCTCTCAGACACCTACGATGTCAAGGCGTTCGGCTCCATGATGCGCGGCTACGGTATACCGACCACAAAACCCTACATAGACTCCTGACCGGCTGTCCTCATCTTCTCGACAACAGAACCCATCATCGACCCAGCCCGCTCGGCCTCAATAAGTTGCGGTGAAATAGTTCCTGGATAACAGCTTTTGCGGCTAATCCAGGAACTATTTCACCGCAACTTAGGAGGGGATGTGGGGCGGCATCGATTCCCGTCACCCCATGCACTTACGAAAACGGCTCTGATTCCCAGAAGGAACCAGAGCCATTCATCTATCTTGTGGAGCGGGCGACGGGAATCGAACCCGCGTCATCAGCTTGGAAGGCTGGGGTTCTACCATTGAACTACGCCCGCAAGATATGGTCGGGACGACAGGATTTGAACCTGCGACATCCTGCTCCCAAAGCAGGCGCGCTACCAAACTGCGCCACGTCCCGAAGGTGTTGAGCAGCTAAGGTCTAAACCTTGCGTGTCCCAAAGCGAAGGAAATTATAGGGGAGACTCCCCGCCTGTGCAAGCACAGAAACCCTAGCTCCTCGAATGTGCGACAAACTGGCTTTGAACCAGACCGATTACAAACGCCACCACAGCAATCGGTGCCCACGCAGCACCGATATCTGCCAGCGGCAGCGCATCGAACGGCAGCCACGCGCCCGCAAAGAACGCGTCGCGAACCGAGGTGATCACGCTCTGCACCGCGACAACGCCGCCGACCCAAACCCACACCTGCGGATGCGCGTCGCAAAAACCGTGCACCAGACCCATAAGCACCAGCACAATGGCGACGGGGTACAAGGCGTTGAGCATGGGCACCGAGAACATAAGAATCACGTCGAGGCCCACGTTGGAGAGAACGCACGAAAACGCTGCGAACACAAAGGCGAGAACCGCAAAGGGGCGGCGCATGGCCTCTTCGGAAGCCTCCGCTCCCCCTTTAACCACATACGTCTCGCAGAAGTAGCGCGAGCAGCAGCTAATCAGACCGATGCACACGTTCATGCAGGCGAGGAAGAAAATCGCAAAGACGACAACCGTACCGGCAAGCCCAAAGTGCATGGAGGCCGAACGGGCGAGGATGGCGGCGCCGTTGGTGGCGTCGGGCATCACGGTTCCGAGCTGCATACCGGCAAGGCCCAAGCCGCAGTAGATGATAGCCATGAGCACGCCGGCGATCACACCGGAACGTGAAATCTCAAAGGCCACGCGCTTGTCATCGGTAACACCCAACTCGTGGATGGTCTCGGCGATGATAATGCCAAAGGCGAGAGACGCGAGCAGATCCATGGTCTGGTAGCCGGTCAAAAAGCCCTGCACGGCAGCACTGGCATTGTAGGGAGCCTGCGGCGCGGCAGCGGGACCCAGCGGCGAGACCACGGCGGCACCCACGACCAGCACGATGAGTGCGATAAGCGCGGGGCCCGTAATACGGCCGAGCACGCGTGTGATGACACCTGGGCGCAGCGTGAGCGCAAACGCGACGACGAAGAACCCGATGGCAAACACCAGACGTGCCGTGCCGAGCGAAACGCCCTCGGGTAGCAGCGGCACCAGCATTTCGAACGCCGTAGAGCTTGTGCGCGGAATGGCCAGGCACGGACCGATGGCCAGATACACCGCCGCGACAAAAAACTCACCAAACTTGGGGTCCACGCGACTAGCAAGCTCGCGCGCCGTTCCGGCGAGCGCCACGGCGATAAAGCCCATGACGGGCAGGCCGATAGCGGCGATGAGAAAGCCAAGCATAGCGACCGGTGTGGCAGAACCTGCCTGCAGCGCCAGCAGTGGCGGAATTATGAGGTTGCCGGCGCCAAAGAGCATCGAGAACAGGGCGATGCCGACGGTGACGACATGGTCGGAGCGCAGACCGCGCGGTGCGGATGAGGCCATAGGCACACCTTTCGGGTCGAAATAAAAACGGGACGGGCAAAAGACCCATCCCGCAAGTATATACGCTCTAACAGGCTAAATCGCGCAAAGCGTCAATCGCGGTTTCGACATCTTCGTCCGTGTTGAAATACCCAAACGAGAAGCGGACGACGCCCTGACGCTCGGTACCTAACGCGCGATGCATGAGCGGAGCGCAATGGGCGCCGGGGCGCGTCGCAATCCCCCACCCTTGCATGAGCGCATCCGAGATCTCGGCAGAGTCGATATCGCCCACGTTGAGCGACACGATCGCCGAGCGCGTCGGCTGGTCAAAGGCACCGTAGAGCGCAATGCCGGGGATTCCGCGAACGCCGACGAGGAAACGCTCGGCGAGCGCACGCTCGTGGGCAGCAATCGCCTCGACCCCACCCTGGGTCTCGATAAAGTCGAGGCCGGCGGAAAGGCCCGCGATACCATGGCCGTTGAGTGTACCGGCCTCCAGGCGCGTGGGCCACTCCGGTGGCTGCAGCTCATCAAAGCTGTGCACACCCGTGCCGCCCATGGCCCAGGGTGCCACGTCGACGCCCTCGGCCACGGCCAGGCCGCCGGTGCCCTGCGGGCCCATGAGCCCCTTGTGACCGGTAAAGCACACCATGTCGAGCCCCATGGCCTGCATATCGATATGCGCCGTGCCAGCAGACTGCGAGGCATCGACGATCACAAGCGCGCCGGCCGCATGGGCCATGGCGGCTACGCGTGCAATGTCGACCGCGTTGCCGGTCACATTGGAGGCCTGCGTCACCACCACAGCACGCGTGCCCGGCGTGACCAACCGCTCGAGCTCGTCGTAGTCGAGCACGCCGTTCGCATCGCAACCAGCATGCTCAACAGTCACGCCCTGCTCTGCCGCCAGGCGGTTGAGCGGACGCAGCACGGAGTTGTGCTCGAGCACCGTTGTGACCACACAGTCGCCGGGGCGCACCACGCCATTGATGACGGTGTTGAGCGCCGCAGTGGAGTTGGGCGTAAAACAAACATGGTCGGCCCGCGGGCAACCCAGCAAGCGCGCAAGCTTGGCACGGCAAGCGTGAATCGTACGCGCGGCATTGAGGGCACCCGACGTGGCGCCGCGTCCGGCATTGCCGAGCGAGCACATCGCCTGCGTCACGGCATCGATGACCGCCTGCGGCTTACGCATGGTCGTCGCCGCGTTATCCAGGTAGATCATCGCACGACCTCCCACATGTCGATCACCGTAAAGCCCTCGGTGGAAACGCCTGCCGCAGCAAGCTCGCCGCGCAGCAGGTCCTCATCCGAAGGCTGTGCCTTCCACGCCAAACCGCAGCCGGCAGCGACCTCCCCGGGCACGGGAATCGTGCGCCCGGGAAGGCCGCGCTCGATGCACAGGGACTCGCAGCCCATGGCGGCCGCCGTAGTGGGAAACGTGATGACAAGCGCCGGGCGCTTCTCCCTCATGGCAACTCCAACCAATACGCTACGGGCGCACGACGCGCACGGCCTGCTCCATCTTCTCCACGATCACGTACATGTTGGTGACCTCGCCCACCGCAAGCTGGTCTTTAATGCCATAGTGGTCGAGGCAGGTACCACAGGTGAGAATCTCGACGCCCTGCTCGGCCAGACCCTTCAGGTCGTCGAGCACCGGTGAACCCTCGACGGTGAGCTTGGCGCCGCCGTTGTAAAACAGCATGGTCGCGGGCAGCTCCTCCTGCTGCGTCACGGCAAAGATAAACGCCTTCATGAGCTTGTGGCCCAGCTCGTCGTCGCCACGGCCCATGCAATCGGTGTAGACGGAAATGACGAGCTTGCCCTTGCCGGCGCTGGCATCACAGAAAGCGGCACCGTCCTGCTCGGGGTCCGCAACGGCCACGGCGCCAGAGGTCGCCACGGTCACGTGCCACTCGGCGTCAGAAACCTTCTCGACCGAGGCCGTGCAGCCCTTCTCCTGCGCCATCTTGGAGATGTTCTTGACGGCGGTCTCGTTATCGACCGAGGTCACGACGGCGCCCTCGCCGTCGAGCTGCTTCAGGGCTTTGAGCGTCTTGACGACGGGCAGCGGGCAGGCATCGCCCATGGCATTGACTTCAATCTTGGTAGACATAGTTTTTTCCTTTCGAATAAATCGTTTTAGAACGGTACATGGCTCAATAAACGTGTCGTTAACGGACAACGTGAACGGCAGGACTGCCTGGCACCGGCTCGCACACGCGCCCGACAACGGCGGCGATGCTCCCCTCGGCATGTAAACGACGCGCAAGCTCATCCACATCCGCCGCGGGCGCCGCGATGAGCAGGCCGCCCGAGGTCTGCGGATCGTACAACGCATCCAACATGCCCGGCTCCAGGTCCTCGTCGGCAGCCACACGCGGGCCAAAGAAGTCCTGGTTGCGGTAGGCGCCGGCAGGGATAATGCCAAGGCGTGCCATGTCGAGCACCTGGTCAAAGAGCGGCACCACCCCCGACGCAAGCTCAATCTGCACGCCCGAGCCCTCGGCCATCTCGCACGCGTGCCCGATCAGGCCAAAACCCGTAATGTCGGTGCAGCTGTGAAGTTCGATCCCCTCGGCCAAGCGGATCGGGGCCTCGTTGAGGGTGCACATCGAGTCAAACATGGCTGCGGCGTCGTCCTGCTCGATGAGCTCCCCCTTAATGGCCGTGGTGATGATGCCCGAGCCAACCGCCTTGGTCAGCAGTAGCGCATCGCCCACGCACGCACCGCTGTTGGCGAGCATGCGGTCGAGCGCGACAAAGCCGCTCACGGACAGGCCGTACTTGGGCTCGTCGTCGTTGATGGTGTGGCCGCCCACGATGGAGCAACCCGCCTCGACGCACTTGTCGGCGCCGCCCGCCAGAATCTGCCCGGCAACCTCAACTCCCAGGCAATTGGGAATGCACAGCAGGTTCATGGCATGGCTCGGCCGCCCGCCCATAGCGTAGATGTCCGACAGCGAGTTGGCCGCGGCGATCTGGCCAAACAGGAACGGGTCGTCGACCATCGGCGGGAAGAAGTCGATGGACTGCACGAGGCCCAGGTTCTCCCCTACGCGGAAGACGCTCGCATCGTCGGAGGTATCGAACCCCACGAGCAAGTTGTCGTTATGCACATTGGGTAAATCGCCCAGGACCTGGGCGAGGGCTCCGGGGGCCAACTTAGCGGCTCAACCGCTCGCGGCCGTCATGGACGTGAGCTTCATCTGATCGTCAGCCATCGATACCTCCTCTCATCGGTCAATCAGTTCCTCCCAGTATACGCATGGCGGCGCCGGGAAAGGCCGGCGTATGGCGCAACCCCCACATGAGCGCCTGGGCTCAAATGGCCGCATCGACCGACGAGCAGTCCGTCGGCATGACGCAGGTCCACGCAATGGTGCCATCCGTTTTCACCACCGCGGCCTTCGCGGCCGTCGAGCCTATGTCGATACCAATGCCAACCACGGCATTGCCCGGCGCTATCGACAAACCAAATGGATCCTACTCGCATCGAAGTGCATGCGCAGGGTCTCGCCGGCCTGCGGCAGCTCGTTGGCAGGCACGCCCACCTTGTTGACCTTCCACTGCAGGCGTGTGGGCGCATCGACGCGCGGCGCGTCCAGCAGCACCAGCCGCTCAAAGCGCGAATCGCTCACGCGGGCCACGTGCAGATCATAGCTGTTGCGGCCCCGTTCAGCACGGTTGTCAACATGGAAGTAGCTTGCGCGAACGCCCAGGTACGCCACATTATCGGGAATCTCGCGACCCACGTTAAAGGTCATGCCCCAGTCGAGGGCCTCAACTTCTTCGTCGCCAATCTTGCGCGCCCGGCTCGTGTTCTTGCAGCCGGTTAGGCGCAGCGCCGCCAGCGTCTGCGGACGATGGACCACGTCCTCGACGGAGCCGACCTCTTCCACATGCCCGTTATGCATCACGCAAATGCGCTGGCACAGGCGGCACGCTTCGTCGATGTCGTGGCTCACATAGAGCACGGTGCGGTTGCACACATCGAACAGGTCGAGCATATTCTGCTCGAGGGCACTCTTAAGATAGGAATCGAGCGCACTCATGGGCTCGTCGAACATAAAAATGCCCGGATGCGCCGCCACCATGCGGGCCAGCGCCACACGTTGTTGCTGGCCGCCCGAGAGGCGCGCGGGATAGCGGTCGGCAAAATCGGCCAGACCGAAAATGCCCAGATAGCGCTCGGCGAGCTTTTTGCGCGCGGCGGCGTCGCCCACGTCCTTTACACCGGCGCACACGTTATCGGCCACCGTCATATTGGGGAACAGCTGATAGTTTTGAAACAGCAGGGCGCACTTGCGCTCCTGGGGCGACAGATTGATGCCCGCCACCGAGTCAAAGAAGGTTACGCCGTTGACGACGATCTTGCCCTCGTCGGGCGTCTCCACACCGGCAATGCAGCGCAGCGTACAGCTCTTGCCGCAACCCGAGGCGCCCAGCAGCGCCACACGCTCCTCGCCGGCATCGAGCTGCATGTCGAGCATAAACCCGGGATAGCGCTTTTTGATATCCAGAACGAGCGACATGGCCTATCGACCTCCCTGCAAAGCGGCATCATCGCGCATGAGCTCAGCCAGCGCCTCGCGATCGATACGCAAGGCATCGCCGCCCGCCGGGTCGAGCGAATCGCCCTGTCCGGCGAGATCTTTGGCCTGTTTGCGCTCCGCATGGGAAAGGCCCCGCTCGCGATACTTTTGCGAATGAGCGGTGTACATGTTGATGAACAGGATGACTATGAAACTAAACACGATCACGACGACGACCCAAAAGAGGGCCACCGACGTGTTGCCGCCCATCCACTCAAAATAGATGGCGATGGGAATGGTCTGCGTAATACCGGCGTAGTTACCCGCAAAGAACAGGGTGCAGCCAAACTCGCCCATCGCGCGGGCAAAGGCGAGCACCGTGCCGGCGGCAATCGAGGGCCAGCCGAGCGGCATCATAAGCTTGGCAAAGATGCGACGTTCGGACCATCCCAGGGTTCGCGCGGCATCGAGCATCTGTGTGTCAAGGCTCTCAAAAGCACCGAGCGCCGTGCGGTAGACCAGCGGAAACGACACAACGACGGCAGAGATCACCGCCGCCGGCCACGTAAAGACGATCGAGACGCCGTGCGCGATAAGCCACTGGCCCACCCCGGTCGAGCGGCCAAACAGCATAAGCAGCAAAAAGCCGCAGACCGTGGGCGGCAGCACCATGGGAATGGTAAAGACCGAGTCGAGTAGGCCCTTGATGCGACTCGAGGTACCCATAGTCTTCCACGCGGCGAACAGGCCCAGCGCAAAGGCAATCACCAGGGCAAGGCCGCTCGTTTTAATGGACACCCAAAGCGGGCGATAGTCGATGTCGCCCAAAAAGGAGGCCAGAGAGGTCAAGGACCCCTGCTCATCCCGCAACACGACAGACGATGCTTCTACCATTTGAGCGCTATCAAGCCAACGCGCGCCGCCCTTGGCATCACCCGAGGCCGATGCAATCACCACATAGCGGTCCCCATCCGCACCGCGCTCGTCAAAGCCATAGGTATACCCACCGGCATCAAACGTTGTTTCCGTCGTGACATACCAAGGAAGATCCACGTCCCCCAGCTGCACGCCTCCCATGCAGTTTGCGCTGTCGAGCTTACAGACGAGGGCCTTGAGACCCGATACGCACTCGTTATCCTGCGGATCCAATCCATACTTCTCGACTGCCTTGGGCGATATCCACACCACAACGCGATCGGCAGCAGGCGCCACTACAAGATCCACGTCCTCGTCGACGGGAAACCGGTAGCCCTCAGGCTGGCCCTCCATGGCACGAGCGGTCCCCTTGGCCAACCGCTCAAAACCCTCGATCCCATAGGAGAGCCCGTGAGCGGTCGCAGCAACCTGGGCCCCGTCCTCAGCGTCCCCAGCAAACGCAAACCCCGGCACCCAACAAAGCGCGAAGGCCAAAGCACAGGCGACAAGCATGCGGAATCGATTAAGCACGAAAAGCTCCAAGCGAATACAAGAACGGAGTGAAACACAAAACGATGGAATTATCGCGCCAAGCCGCACTACTCGGAAAGCTCGAAGCCGTACTTAGCCCAAATCTTCTGAGCCTTCTTGTTGGTCAAACAGAAGTCGATAAACGCCTTGGCCTCGTCGGCGTGCTCGGAGCTCTCGGCAACGGCACCCGGGTACACGATGGGTTTGTGCGAATCCTCGGGGCATACGAAGGCCTCCTCGATGCCGTCGTAGCGGAAGATATCGGAGCTGTAGACAAAACCGGCCACGCAGTCGCCCGTGGACACATAGGCGGCGGCGGTACCAACTTTGTCGGCCAGCGCTACCTTGTCGGCGATCTGGGGAGCATACTCGCCGTCGTCGCCCTCGGTGCCGGTGTAGAGGCCCACGGAAGCCAGCGCCTGGTTGGCGTACTTGCCGGCTGGGACGGTTTTGGCGTCGCCGATGGCGATCTTGCCGTCCAGATTCGCGACGTCGGCGATGGCCTCGATCTTGGTGTCGGAGCCCTCGGCGCGAATGATCACGAGGTCGTTGACGAACATATCCTCACGGGTGTCGGTGTCGACGAGCTCGGCGGTCTCAGCGTCATCCATGGTGCCCCTGGAAGCGGTAATGAGCACATCGACCGTGGCGCCGGCACGCATCTGCTCGACAAGGTCGCCGGAGGCCTTAAACTGCGTGTCGGCAAACGTGATGCCGGTCCGCTCGGTGTAGAGCTCCTGAACCTCGGGCAGAGCCTTCTCGAGCGAGTTGGCAGCAAAGACCTGCAGTTCGACAGCCTTCTTCTTAGAGGAAGACTTGGCGGAGCCGGCATCGGAACCAGCCGGCTCAGACGTCTTATTGCCGGAGCAGCCGGTAAGGCCAAGGCCGGCAGCAGCGACAGCAGAAAGCGAGACGATTCCGCGGCGAGAAACCATATCGAACATGTTCAACCCTTTCGAAAGATATACCCGGGCACCCCGCCGCGGGCTTTATTCTGTTATTAGATTATACTTATATGAGAATAATGTTTGTGATAAATAACTCTCACATGGGACTTTTCTTTTACCGATAACCACGAAACGGCCTGCACTGTCGCTGCATAAAAAAGGCGGAGCAGCCCATAAGGTCACTCCGCCGCAGGTAGTGCGCTTATTTGGCGTGCCCGCCGCCCGCCGTCATTTGGGCCGCATGCTCCAACTGGTCGCTCACGGCCTCCCAACTTTCGCGGGCCGCTTTCGTGGATCCCGGAAAATTGATGACAAGCGTATGCCCACGCTGCATGCACACGGCGCGCGAGAGCATGGCGCGGCGCGTCTTGGTCATGGAGTAGGCACGAATTGCCTCGGCAATACCCGGCACATCGCGGTCGCAGACGGCACGCGTCGCCTCGGGTGTCACGTCGCGCATCGAAAGACCCGTGCCGCCGCAGGTGAGCACGACATTGGCGTGGCACTCATCGGCGGCTTCCGCAATGGCATCACCGATCTCACTGACGTCGTCACGCACGACCACATGTGAGGCGACCGTCCAGCCCTGCGCCACGATGAGTTCCTCGAGCGCAGCACCCGCCTCGTCCTGGGCAAGATCACGCGTATCCGAGCACGTCACGATCGAAATCTTCAACTCCATAGCATTCCTCCTATAGCACCGTGCCCTCGGGCAGGTCGACACGCACGACATCCACGACGTCGCCCGCCGCAAGGTCACACGGTCCTTCGTCAATACGCAGCAGGCAGTTGGCCCGTTGCATCGTGCCGAGCAGCGCCGAATTCTGCGTCTTGGCCTCGGTCACCAACAGCTCACCGGTCTCGGGGTCGCGCAAAACCGTGGCGCGATCGAAGAAACGGCGATGCTGTCGCTTTTTCACGCCGTGCGTGAGCGTCGCCTGCTGCACGGGACGCACGCCCTCGGCAAAGCCGCGCATCTTGCGAATCGCCGGGCGGGCAAGCATCTCAAAGCCTACATACGCCGCAGCCGGATTGCCCGAAAGCCCCAGGTAAGGCTTGCCCCCGAGCAAGCCAAACGTGATGGCCTTACCCGGACGCATCGAAATGCGATCGAACAGCACCTCGCCCTCGCGCCGGACAAGCGCCGTCACGTAGTCGTAATCGCCCGCCGAGGCGCCACCACTCGTAATGACAAAATCGCACTCCTGCACGGCACGATGCACAAGCTCGGCAATCGCCTGCTCATCATCGGGAGCGATGCCAAAGAACACCGGATCTGCCCCGGCATCGAGCGCCTCGGCCATTAACGCCGAGGAGTTGGAATCGCGAATCTGCCCGCGCGCCGGCAGCTCACTCGGCGCGACCAGTTCCGTCCCCAGCGAGATAATGCCCACGCGCGGGGCGTCATGCACCTTCACGCTCGCATACCCGGCGCTCGCCAGCAGGCCGGCGCCCGCCGGGGCTACAACCTCGCCAGCACGCATAACGACGTCGCCGGCATGGGCCTCCTCGGCGGCAGAGCGAACGTTCTCCCCCACTTTAGCAGGCGCCGAGAAGCTCACATGCGAGCCCTCGTTGCCGTCGCCGTCGAGCACATCGACGATCTCATACTTCACCACGGCATCCGCACCCCCGGGTACCGGCGCGCCCGTCATGATGCGGACCGTCTCGCCCGCGCCGATGGTACCCTTAAACACATGGCCCGCGGCCTCGTGTCCGATAACGTCGAGCGTCACCGGCGCCTCGCCAGATGCCTGCGCCAAGTCCGCCGAGCGCACGGCGTATCCGTCCATAGCGCTGTTGGCAAACGGCGAGATATCGATATCGGCCACCGCGTCCTCGGCCAAGGGAAGGCCGGCAGCCTGCCATACGGGAATCTCGACAACTTCCGTCATTTGCATCTGCGAAAGGACAATCGCCTGGGCGTCCTCCAGCCGCATGAGTTCCTCTGCCACATGTACCTCTTTAATCTGCGGCGCACATCACGGGCGCCGATTCATTATATTTATCTCAGTATAATCCCCCGCCGCACGACGGCGACACGACCCACGTTCTCGAATACATCTGTCGGCCGCAAGCCGCGAAACAGAAACAAAACCAACCTGCCGATTTGTCACGTTTGACACGTTCTATAATGCTTGCGTTGCAACCTAAAAGAGGAACGTATGGCTTTTACCGACAAACCCGAAAGCGCAAACGAAGCGCAGGATCATTCCCAACCGTTCGACGACGGCGGTCTTTTCTCCCTGAACGACGTCATCACGGCAGGCAGGCATCAACTAACCCGCTCCGAGCAGCTCTTGGCTGCAGACACGCGCCGCAATGCCCGCAACATGCTCGCAAGCGCCAAGCTGCTCGCGCTCGTAGTTATCGTCTCACTCGCCATGGGCGTTGCCGCTTGGGCGTTTTTGGCCTCGCTGAATATCGCGACCGATTATCGCGAGCACCACGCGTGGGTGTTCGCCCTGCTCCCCATCGTGGGCATGGCCACCGCGTGGGTCTACAAGAACCACGGTCTCGCCGCCAAGCGTGGCAACAACCTGGTCATTGACTCCGCCCTGGGCACACGCCTCATCCATATGCGCATGGCCGTCCTCACCTTCGTCTGCTCCACGCTCACGCACCTAACGGGCGGATCGGCCGGTCGCGAGGGAGCCGCGGTGCAGATTGGCGGCACCATCGCCAGCAACATCTCGAACCTCGCCCACCTCAAAAAGCATGACCACCACGACCTCATGCTCGCCGGCATCTCGTCGGCCTTTGGCGCCGTATTCGGCTCGCCCCTTGCCGGAGCTTTCTTTGGCATGGAGATGTGCTTTATCGGCAAGATCGACTACACAGCGGGCATCTACTGCCTGGTCGCCTCGTTTATCGGCTACTTTACATCACTCGCCCTAGGCACCGAGTATGAGACGAATGTTATCGCCAGCGTCCCCGACATGACGCCACGGACGGTTGCCATCGTTGTTATCAGCGCCATCATCTTTGGTCTCACCGCGCGCCTCTTTGCCTGGTCGGTTCGGACCGTCAAAAACCTGTACGGTCGCTTCATCACCAACTACCTTGCTCGCGCACTCGTGGGCGCGCTCGTAGTGCTCGCGGCCTACGCGATGCTCGACGCCTGGAAGTATGCCGGCCTTGCCACCTGGCTCTCGTGCGCCGGGTTCGCCGGTAACACGACCCTTGCCGACGCAGCCATCAAGCTCGTGGTGACGGCGCTCACCCTGGGCGCCGGCTTCCAAGGCGGCGAGGTCACGCCCCTGTTTGGCATCGGTGCGGCGCTCGGCGGATGGATCGGATGCCTCACCGGGCTCGACCCGAGCTTTGTGGCGGCCCTCGGCATGCTCGGTGTGTTCTGCGCCGGCCTCAACGTGCCCATCACCACCTGCATGATGGCCATCGACCTGTTCCATGGCACGGCAGCCGGCTTCTTCGTGATCGTTTCGTTTATTAGCTATCTCGTCGGCGGCCACCGCGGCGTATATCCCGCGCAGCGTATTGTCTCGCCTAAACGCCGTTCGCTTATTGTGGACGAGGGCCACACGGTGGCAGAGGCTATCGAGCGCCACAACGACCTGATAGAGTAGACGTTAGTATTCGCCGTGCAGCCACAATCGGGGGCAATTTGACCTGAGCGCGACCGCACCGTCACGTCATACGCCGGGAGTCGCCCCATGCACGCAACTGATTTCGGTCGCACGCTCATCATCGCCAATCCTGCCGCCCAGTCGGGCGCCGCGCGCGAGGTTGCCGAGCGCCTGCAGCGCTTTTTGGATATGACCGCGCGCACATCCCAGTTTGGCCTGGTGCTGACCGAGCGCATGGGACATGCCAAGGTACTTGCCGCACAGGCCCAGGGCTACCGCACGATTATCGCACTCGGCGGCGACGGCGTGATCCACGAGGTCGTCAATGGCTTGATGGCGCAAGAAGAGGCGGTTCGACCGGCGCTTGCCGTCCTGCCCGTAGGCTCCGGCAATGATTTTGCCCAAACGCTCGGTATCGACGATTTCTCCGGCAAAGATTTTGGCGCGCTGCTCACCTGCGAGCTGCAGCACCAGGATATCGGACGCATTCGCTCATGGAACCCCGCAAGCGGCAGCGGCGAGGCGATCGTCGAGTATTACGACCAGACGCTTTCGGTCGGCATCGATGCCGCCATCGGCCTGGGCACCACCGAGCTGCGCAAAAAGACCGGCTTGACGGGCGCTCCGCTCTACACCCTCTCGGGACTTGAGCAATTTGGCCTGCGCTATCGCAACTACCCCATGACCATCAGCTTTGACGGCGCGCCTGCCGAGCGCGTACGCGCGATTATTATGGCCATCCAGCTGGGGCCCACGTACGGCTCGGGCTATCGCATCTGCCCCGACGCCGACCCGTGCGACGGCATCCTCGACGTCTGCTACGCCTGCGGCCCCGTCCCTCGCGCGATTGCCCTGCCCATGTTTCTTTCGGCCAAGGACGGCCACCATACCAAGTTGCCGCCGGTTCGCATGCGCCGCTGCCGTCACGCCGAGCTCACCTTTGAGGAGCCCGACTACCCCATTCAGGCCGACGGCGAGCCCATCGTCGCCTCGCGCATCGAGGTGGACATCCTCGCAGGGGCCCTCCACGTCTGGCACCCAACCCGCTAACCCCACCTAAGTTGCGGTGAAATAGGGACTGTTTATGCAGCTAAAGCCGAAAAATAGTCTCTATTTCACCGCAACTTATGAGGAAGTTATTCCTCCCCGCCCGGCTTGCGACGATTGGCCTTTTTAATGGCGTTGAAGTACTTGTCATTGAGCCTGCGCTGGCGAGAGCGCCGAGGCACCTTGGTCTTTACGCGTCGGCGCGGTGGACGCCCGCGGCGCTCAAGCTCAGCGCGCAGCTTACGCAGGCAGCAGCTACGATTCTGAAACTGACTGCGGCTCTCGCGCGCCATCACGGTAATCCCCGAAGGGATATGCTTCATGCGCACCGCCGAGTCCGTCGTGTTCACGCCCTGTCCGCCCGGACCCGTCGCGCGAAACACCTGCACCTCGCAATCGCGTGCCAACTCCTCGACCGACATCTCGGCATAGCGCGCATACTCGCGCCATCCCATCGTGTTCTCATCCATATCAACACCTCCCCTCATACAAAAAATGTGACAAAGGGACTGTCCCTTTGTCACATCGCATACCAATCGCTTGTGTTGCGCGCTTAGGCGAAGGTGATCTCGCCGTTCTCGCAGTCCATATCGGCGATACGGGCCAGGCTCTCAACGCGGAAGCCGCGCTCGCGGAGCTTATCGCCGCCGCCCTGGAAACCCTTCTCCACGGCAATGCCAATACCGGACACCTCGGCACCCGCAGCCTCACAGATCTTGATAAGACCCTCGAGTGCGCAGCCGTTGGCCAAAAAGTCGTCGATGATCAGGATCTTGTCGCCCTCGGACAGGAAGCGCTTGCCCACGATGACCGGGTACTCCTTCTGCTTGGTAAAGGAGTAGATGGTCGTGGCATACTGTTCGCCGTCGAGGTTGATGGACTGCGCCTTCTTGGCAAAGACCACCGGCACACCGCCAAAATGCTGAGCCGCTATGCAGGCCATACCAATGCCCGAAGCCTCAATCGTCAGGATCTTGTTGATCTCGACATCCTTGAACAGACGGGCCCACTCAGCGCCCATGTGGTCGAACAGCTCAACGTCGCACTGGTGGTTGAGGAAGGCATCAACCTTAAGGACGTTACCGGCCTTTACGATGCCGTCACGGCGAATACGATCCTCAAGCTCCTGCATGGCGCAACCCCTTCTCGCGGCAACGATACCGCGCGATAAATAAATGTTGTTCGATAGTCTACCACGGACCGACCCCCGCCCGCCCCACAAGCCCCTGCGCACCATAAAGCCGCAAGACCAGTCGATAGGCCCGATTCATGGCAAGCCTGCCCCCACAAGCTAATGGCGGGCGCGCATCTTCACCAAACGCACCATGGCGAGCGCAAAGCCCACAGTGACCACAGCCATGAGCACGTAGAACACCGAGCGAAAGCCAAACAGGAACACATCCGGACGGCCTGTAACAAAGCTGGTCACGGCCTCGCCCATCGCCACGCTCATCTGCCCATACAGGATATTCGACGCCACCGTAATGCCGAGTGCCATGCCAGCATAGCGCGCCAGGCTGCCCAGGCTGCCCGCAAAGCCAAGTGCTTCGCGCGGAGCCGAGCCCATATACAGCGAGTTATTGGGGCTCTGAAAAATCGACGTACCGCACGACATAAACGCGATGCAGCACACGATCACAGGAATAGAAGAGCGCTCGTCGAGCGTGCTTACCGCAAAGAGGCCGCACACGTACACGCCCAGGCCGACCGCCGTGGGGCCCTCGCAGCCAACACGATCCGAAACCGTACCCGAAAGCGGCCCGATAAAGGCATTCACCATCGGTAGCGCCAAAAAGAGTAGTCCGGAGATGTCGGAACCAAAGCCGTGGGCGTCCTGAAAATAGAACGGCAGGATAAACTCGGATGCGCCAATGCCAACAAACACGATGAGCATGCAGGCAAGGTTGATAGTGAAGGCCGGATTTGCAAAGCAGCGGCGAGCAGCCTCAATCAGGGACATGGGGCGCTCACCGGCCTCCGGCTTAACATGCGGCAGCGTGTAGAGCCCCACGATAAACGAGATGACGCCAATGGGCAGATTGATGAGGAAAATGCTCTCCCAGGGAAAGCTTGCCACCAGCATGCCGCCGAGCACGGGGCCACACATCATGCCGAGGGCTACGAAGGTCGCAAGAATACCCATGGCACGACCGCGCTCGCGCGCCGGAAACGACTCGGTGATGATACCCATGTTGTTGGCCATGGCCGCCGCGCAACCGACGCCCTGCACAATGCGTGCCAGAATAAGAACTTCGAGCGAGGCCGAAAGGCCGCACAGCAGCGAGCCGGCCGTAAAGACGATGACGCCCAGCTGGAATACGCCCACCTTACCGCGCACGTCACCCAAGCGGCCAAACGACAGCATAGCCACGCACGTCGCAAGCAGGTACACCGAGCTCACCAGCTGGATGCGGTCGAGGCCTACGCCCAACTCCTTTTGCATCACGGGCAGCGCCACGGTCACGACGGTCGAATCAAGACACACCATAAACGTCATGATGAGTACCGTAAACAGAATCGCCCATTTGTTCTTGCCATGGGTGTCGCCCTCAAGCGCGATGTGCTCACGACGCAGCTGCTCTGCGGTTTTCTCCATATCCATCCTTTCGAGTGGCGCAACGCAAAAACGGGGCCCCAATCGCCTGCAAACAGTCGCGATTGGGGTCCCGCCTACGGAATCGGAACGAAAGGTCGCCGAAGCTTTCTGCCAGGATCGGCGCCTTGTGCGAACGCTAGCCTAGCACTGCTCGAGCGCCTGCTCAAGATCGGCAATCAGATCGGCCGTGTCCTCGAGGCCGCACGACAGGCGTACCATGTCGGCGGAGATGCCGCAAGCGATAAGCTCTTCATCGTTCATCTGGCGGTGCGTAGCGTTAGCGGGATGCAGGCAGCAGGTGCGGGCGTCTGCCACATGCGTGGCGATCTGAGCGAGCTTGAGACTCTTCATAAAGGTCTCGGCCGCCGCGCGACCACCGTTAAAGCCAAAGCTCACAACGCCGCAGGTACCGTTGGGCATGTACTTCTGAGCCATGTCATAGTACTTGTCGCCCTCCAGGCCCGGATAGCTCACGAAGCGCACCTTGGGATGGCCCTGCAGGAACTTGGCAACGGCCAGGCCGTTCTCGCAATGACGCGGCATGCGCACATGCAGGCTCTCGAGCGAACTATTCAGGAAAAACGCTGCTTGCGGGTTCTGCATGGGACCAAGGTCGCGCATGAGCTGAGCGGTGGCCTTGGTAATGAAGGCGCCCTCGCGACCGAACTTCTCGGCATAGGTCACGCCGTGGTAGCTCTCGTCGGGCGTGGTGAGACCCGGGAACTTGTCCGCATGGGCCATCCAGTCAAACTGGCCGTGGTCGACGATAACGCCACCCAGGTAGGCAGCATGTCCATCCATGTACTTGGTGGTGGAGTGCGTAACGATATCGGCGCCCCACTCAAAGGGACGGCACATCACGGGTGTCGGGAAGGTGTTGTCGACCATCAGCGGCACGCCGTGGTCATGCGCGGCCTTAGCAAAACGCTCAATGTCGAGCACGGCGAGGGCGGGGTTGGCGATCGTCTCGCCAAAGACGAGCTTAGTGTTGGGCTCAAAGGCCGCCTCGAGCTCCTCATCGGTGCAGTCGGGGGCAACGAACGTGCAGGTCAAGCCCATGCGACCCATGGTATGGGCAAGCAAGTTGTAGGTACCACCGTAGATAGCAGAGCTCGCGACCACGTGATCGCCGGCACCGGCAACGTTAAAGATCGCGAGGAAGTTCGCGGCCATGCCCGAGCTCGTGAGCATCGCAGCGGTACCGCCCTCCATCTCGCAGATCTTGGCAGAAACCAGGTCGCACGTGGGATTCTGCAGACGGCTATAGAAGTAGCCCGACTCCTCCAGGTCGAACAGCTTGCCCATGTGTTCGGACGTGTCGTACTTCCACGTGGTTGACTGGTAGATAGGCACCTGGCGCGGCTCAGCATCGCCCGGGCGATAACCGCCCTGAACACACGTCGTACCGATGGTCTGCTCGCTCATATCTTGCTCCCTTGCCTGGATTACGTTTTATTCGGTTCACGATACCGCTACCCTGCACCCCTCTCAACCCATCCCAAAGGTAGGTTATGGGACAAATGAATCAGGGGTATTTATCTCAAGCCTTAGGCATTTGCCCGATAGATAAAAATGAGGCATACATGAAGCTCTCGATGATTACATGCACCGTCACGGGTACCATAGGCGGGTACACCGTGACCAAGGAGACAACGATGAAGCAAATCGATACGGCCCAGCTCGACATCAACGCCTGTCAGGCTCAGGCTGCCGAATACCACGCCCGTGGCTTTAACTGCGCCCAGGCCGTCGCCTGCACACTCGCGCCTGCCATCGGACTCGACCCCCAGGTCGCCTTTACCCTCACCGAGGGCTTTGGCGCCGGCATGGGCGGCATGACCGAAACCTGCGGCGCCATCTCGGGCGCCGTGGCCATCATGGGCTTTGTAATGAGTGACGGCATGGAAAACCCCAAGACCAAGGGCCTGACCTACAAGCTATCCCGCGAAATCGCGAAGCGTTTTGGCGAAAAGAACACGACAACCGTCTGCGGCACGCTCAAGGGCATCGGATCGGATAAGGGTCCGCTCCGCAGCTGCCCCGGCTGCATCGACGATGCCATCGAAATCGCCTGCGATGTGCTAAAGCAGCTCGCCGAGTAAACGGCAGCAACAGAAAAATGACGACCGGCGCGTTTGGGATCCACCCAAAAGAACGCCGGCCGTCGCCGTTAGAACTCGGCAAACTCGGGAGCGCCGACCTCAATCTCCTCGCGCCCCGCCATAAGCTCGCGCATCTTAGCGCAAAACGGCTCCTGCTCCCCCGCTTTAAACACGAAATGAATCATCACGGCATCCGCGTAATCGGTATCCGAAACCTTGGCACCCGAATCCTGCGCCAAACGAAGCACCTGCTCATACCGCGGATAGGCCACGTGTACGTCAACCGGCACGACGCTCGTCATCTCAACGATCTGCCCGGCTTCCTGAGCCGCAGCCACCGCCGCCTGCGTCGCCGCGGTATAGGCGCGTACCAAGCCACCAGGCCCCAACAGCGTGCCACCAAAATAGCGCGTCACCACGCAGCAAACATTTTTAAGCCCCGCGCCGCGCAGCACCTCGAGCGTCGGCATACCGCTCGTGCGGCTCGGCTCACCGTCATCGCTCTGGCGCTCGCGCCCATCGACCAAAATCCACGCAGGAACATTATGCCGAGCGTCGTAATGGCGCTTGCGAACCATCTCGATAAAGGCATTCGCCTCATCCTCGGACTCAATATGGACCAGCTGGGCAATAAACCGACTCTTGCGATCGACAAACTCGCCCGAAGCCTCAATATTCGATTGCAGAGTAAAATAGCTGTCCAACAAAGCCCCTCAACAAAATAAAGCGCGGCAACAAACAGCCTCAATAATACGGCAAAGGCCGTACCGATTGTCAGGGTAACAAAAATGCCAAGTGGGCCGATAAGCCGGGTTCTGTCGTGAACGATCATTTATCTTGTCTGCACGTTACCGTGCAGCTCCACGCACGCTACCCGAACGCGGACCGGGCCGGCCCATAGCGTTCCTATTCGCGCTTGCTCCGGATGGGGCTTGCCAAGCCGCCGTGTTGCCACGACGCTGGTGGTCTCTTACACCACCGTTTCAGCTTTTCCCTTTACGCCTTGCGGCGCAGGTGGGAGTCTTCTTTTCTGCGGCGCTTTCCGTCGGATCACTCCGCCCGGCCGTTAGCCGGCATCCCGCCCTCTGGAGCCCGGACTTTCCTCACGCGTGCTGCAAGCAGCACATCGCGCGACCGTCTGGCCCACTCAGCAGTCCAAGAGTGTAGCACACCGTTGCCGCGGGCAATGGCACAACGCAAGCGTTCGACACGATAAACCAAGAACCACGCCATGCAGTACAATAGGGCTGTCGATGGGCAACGTCGTCAGTCGAGACGCGACCGCGCTCCGCACCCCTCCGTCTACTCGGTGCGTTCCCGCCTCCTCCCCGAGGCGGGATGTCGGCTTTTTTCATGCACCGACAACCCAATAGCCTGTGGACAGCCCAGGCAGCATTGTGCACCACAGTAGCAAATGCAAAAAGGGACCCGTCCATTGCGAACGGATCCCTTAAAACAAGTGATCGTCAAACCGATTTACTCGGCGTCGGTCTCCTCGTCCTTCTTCTCGGAAGGCAGCGGGGTAACCTCGATCTCGACGCCCAGAGTCTCAGCAGCAGACTTCATGGACAGAGAGATACGACGACGGTCGAGGTCGATCTCCATGACCTTGACCTGCACCTTGTCGCCCACGTGGGTGACCTGAGAAGGCTGGTCGACGTGCTTGTTGGCCATCTCGGAGATGTGCACCAGGCCCTCGATGCCCTCGCCCAGGTCGACGAAAGCGCCGAACGGGACAAGCTTGGTCACAGTGCCCTCGACGATAGCGCCGACGGGGTACTTCTTGACCAGTGCGCGCCACGGATCCTCGGTGGTCTGCTTGAGACCCAGGGAGATGCGCTCGCGGTTGAGGTCGACGTCGAGAACCTCGACCTCGACCTCCTGGCCGACCTTGACAACCTCGGAAGGATGGTTGACGTGGTTCCAGGAGAGCTCGGAGATGTGGATGAGGCCGTCGATACCGCCGAGGTCGACGAAGGCGCCGAAGTCGACGATGGAGGAAACGGTGCCCTGGAGACGCATGCCAGACTTGAGCTTGGACAGGATCTCGGAGCGCTCGGCCTTACGGGACTCCTCGAGCACGACGCGACGGGAGAGGACGACGTTGTTGCGGTTGCGGTCCATCTCGATGACGCGGGCCTCGATACGGGTGCCCATGTAGGAGGTGAGGTCCTTGACACGACGGAGATCGACGAGGGAAGCAGGCAGGAAGCCACGCAGGCCGATGTCGAGGATCAGGCCACCCTTAACAACCTCAATAACCTCGCCCTCGACGTTCTCGCCGGAGTTGAACTTCTCCTCGATGCGGTTCCAAGCACGCTCGTACTCGGCACGCTTCTTGGACAGGACCAGACGACCGTCCTTGTCCTCCTTCTGGAGAACCAGGGCCTCGATGGGATCACCAAGTGCAACGATGTCTGCAGGGTTAGCGTCCTTACGGATGGACAGCTCGCGGACCGGGATAACGCCCTCGGACTTGAATCCGATGTCAACGAGCACCTCGTCATGCTCGATCTTAACGACAGTGCCGTTAACGAGATCGCCCTCATCAAAGTCGGTAATCGTACCGTCGATGAGGTTGTTCATCTCCTCCTCGTTGACATCGTCAAGAGAGAAAATGGACGAGTTCTGAATCTCACTCAAAGGTGGACCCCTTTCGAACTACGGGGCCCCGATTGCTAGGACCTACAGAAGGGTGCGACAAGCACACAACGTTTAGGAACACTCGGGAGCCGACAGATACTAATGTGACGCTTATGCAATCACGTTCGTATAGGTTACGGGGAAATGGGTTCGATTTCAAGCGTGAACTGCGTTTTTTTACTCCTGTGGAAACTTTTTCGTAATCTTATGGACAGCTGTCTCCACAACTTGACGATAAGCAGTTGGGCATACGGCTTTGGGGTAAAGTATCCCAGACATACGATTCTGGAACGTTTTTTCGAGAAAGGTGCCCGCGTGCTCAAAGCAGTCGTTTTCGATATGGACGGGACGCTTCTTAGCATCAACCTCAACGCATTCATCCTTCGGTATTTTAAGGGTGTCTCGTCGATGCTCGCGGATATCGGTCGCCGCAGCCGTGGTGGAACGATGGCACGCCTGGGCACGATTCTGGTCGACCTCAACGCCAATCGTCGAAGCGGCACGGATAATCGCACCAATCTTGAGTTCTACCAAGAAGAGGTTGAGCGCCGGTGCGGCATCTGCCTCTCGGACCCACTCATCTACGAGGCGTTTACCTACTACGATCGCGAAGTCCTGCCGTACAAGAACGATGACGTCATCAACGCCCACGCCATGCCGGGTGCGCACGCCGCGCTTCACGCGGTACAGAACGCGGGCCTGCGCTGCGCGCTCTTTACGAACCCCAGCTTTCCCCAAGGCGCCATCGAGTGCCGCATGGGTTGGGGCGACCTGGTCGACGCCCCCTTTGAGCTCGTCACGCACATGGGAAACGCCACCCGCTGCAAACCCGATGCCACCTACTATCTAGAGCAGCTTCAGGTGATGGGGCTCGAGCCGCACGAGGTCCTTATGGTGGGCAACGACCCCAAGCGCGACTTCCCCAGCCCCGCCTGCGGTATTCAAACCGCCTATGTGGGCCAGGGAAAACCTGGCCGAGCCACCTGGCGCGGAACCATGAAAGACTTCGCCCGCGATTTTAACGCCGTAATCGAAGCCTTCTATGAGCACCAAGTGGCCGACGAACTATCGTAAGGGTTAGTCGTTGGGGACGTTCTTAAACGTCTAGTCAAACAAGAACGTCCCCAACGACTACATACAAACATTGTTTGACGGCAGCCGTTCCAAACAAAATAGCGCCGCAGGTTGAGCATAAGTCAGCGAAAACGCCCCTAAGCGAGCAATGTGCCTTGAACGAGGAGGGCATAGGCCTTCTGGCCATGCCCGACGGTTGAAAGGCAGATTGCCGCTTAGGGGCGTTTGCAGCGGCAACTGGTTGCGCGGTTTGGTAAAACCGCGTAACTAACAGACTTGGGTTTTGCCGATCATGATGTTGAGAATCTCGACGTCGGTATCCTTCATACCCACACGGCCCACATAGCCCATGCTGGCGATCGTCTGCTCGACGGTATCCTGGATTAGGCCCTCACCGGCACGGAAGCCGCGACCCTGCATGGCCATATCGTGGCCCAGAATCGCCGCATCAACGGCAGCGGAAATCTTGGCGGCACAGCTTGCCTTGGCGCCATCGCACACGATGCCGCCCACATTGCCGAGCGTGTTCGAAACCGTCGCGCCAATCTGCTCGCGTGTGCCACCGCACAGCCAGGTAATCGCAGCGCCGGCGCCGCACGCGGCGCAAATTGCACCGCAAAACGCCGAGAGCGCACCAATATAGCTCATGATGTGCACGGCAATAAGATCGGACAGCATCACGGCGCGCACCAGACGCTCGTGGTCGCAGCGCAGGTAGTCGGCATATTCCATGACGGGCAGCGCACAGGTAATGCCCTGGTTGCCCGAGCCGCATACAATGGCAACCGGCAGCGCGCAGCCATTCATGCGGGCGTCGGACCCGGCAGCCGCGCGCGCACGCGCACGGCAGGCGACGTCATCGGCACGAGCACCCAGCAGCGTACGACCCACCTCGGCACCCCAAGCGTGCGCCAGGCCCTCGGCGCTAATAGCGCCGTTCAGCTCAATCTGACGCTCAACAGCAGCGCGGGCGCCATCGATGTCGCCGTCCTCGATAAAGTCGATGATGGACTCGATCGACATGGGCGTATCGGCGTTATCGGCGGCACGCTCGGCCACGACGCGCTCGGCGCAGGCAGCGCACTCCCCCGCCGACTTGCCGCACACCGGAATGCCATCGAGCGTGTGGCACGTGACATTGGTATGGTGGTCGGTAATCTCGACGACCGCGGTATGGTCACCAGCCGTGGCAGTCACCTTGATGTAGAGGTTGGGCACGCCCTCGACAAGCGACACATCACAGTAGTCGGCGTCGACAAGCAGCTCAGTCACGCGAGCACGATCCGCATCGTCAACGCTCTCGAGCACCTCGAGCGCGCTCTTGGCGTCACCGCCCACGGCGCCCAGCACGGCCGCGGCCTCAATACCGTGCATGCCGCCCGAGTTGGGTACGGTCACGCTCTTAACGTTCTTAATGATGTTGCCCGAGCAGGCAACATCCATGTGCTCGGGTTCGCAGCCAAGCGTCTGGCTCGCCAGCGCCGCCGCATAGGCAACGGCAATGGGCTCGGTGCAGCCGAGTGCACAGACAAGCTCGCGGTTCAAGACATCGCAAAAAGCGGCATCGCGGATAGAATCGGTAGGCATAGGTATCTCCTGCTTGTATAACGGACTGGGCTCTCGATAGTAATTAGCTCTATTTATTTGATAACAATGCATCAAAAACCGCAACCCAAGTTCCGGCGGACGGTGTTCAAGCGCAAAGTGACGGCATTCATTCATGAGAAGCTAGTCTTGTTGCATGCTAAAGCGTTTGACCAAAAAACGCCCGAGCTTTTAGGCAAAAGACGCGCTATCATGCAGTCGAACGCGGTAAAACCTTTAGCAATTCCGCCGCACGGACCAGAGAGGAACCACTCATGAAGATCGGTATCGGCAACGACCACGCCGCCGTCGAGCTCAAGAACATCATTTCCGAGCACCTGAAGGAGCGCGGCTGTGAGGTCGTGAACTTTGGCACCGACACCTCCGAGAGCTTTGATTACCCCATCGCCGGCTACAAGGTGGGCAAGGCAGTTGCCAACGGCGACGTCGACCTGGGTATCCTGATCTGCGGCACCGGCGTCGGGATCAGTCTTGCCGCCAACAAGGTCGAGGGCGTTCGCGCCGTCGTGTGCTCCGAGCCCTTCAGCGCCAAGCTCTCGCGCATGCACAACAACACCAACGTGCTCGCCTTTGGCGCCCGCGTCGTGGGCTCCGAGCTCGCCAAGATGATCGTCGACGAGTGGCTCGATGCCGAGTTCGAGGGCGGCCGTCACGAGCGTCGCGTCAATCTCCTCAACGAGATCGACCAGACCCGCGGCCTCAAGGTCGTCGACGAGGCCTAAAGGCCCACAACGCCATACACTAACGCAAGCCCCCGCCCGGAAACGCATCCGGACGGGGGCTTTTTAGTAGATTATTAGGCATGTCCCAAAAATCTACTGGTATAGAAAAGAGCGCCGCGGTTGGAGTTCCGCGGCGCCCAAGCCACACGCTAACAGCTTTAAGGAGTCAAAGCTGGTTTAGCCAAAGAAACGCCTGATCTCGATCTCGGCGTTCTCCAGGCAGTCGGAGCCGTGGATCACGTTGGCGTTGACATCGACGGCAAAGTCGCCGCGGATGGTACCAGGGGCAGCGTCGAGCGGATTGGTAGCGCCCATAAGGGTGCGCATCTTAGCAACAGCGGAAGAACCGGAAACGACCATCTTGACGACCGGACCGCTCGTCATAAAGTCACACAGACCGCCAAAGAAGGGCTTGTCGGCCAGATGGGCGTAGTGCTCCTCGGCGGTAGCGCGCTCGAGCGTGGTCATCTCCATGCGCTCGATGACAAGGCCGCTGCGCTCAATGCGGGCAACGATCTCGCCGATCTTGCGGTCGCGCACAGCGTCGGGCTTAATCATGATGAAGGTCTTCTCGATAGCCATAGGGTAGCCTTTCAAGTAGGTTCGCGCGTGCCCAAGTCCCATTCCGGCACCCGCCTGGACTGCATCGTAACAGAGTTTTAGGTGCAGTTAAACAAAAAGCTGTTTTTTGAAACGTTGCAATTTATTAAAGCGTTCCATATGTGTCACTTATGTTTTGAAGTCAGATTAGAGTACCATCCGACCGAGCATCATCCGCATCGAACCGAGCAGACGGTCGGTTGCCGCCCGTGGACGCACCCCCTTCACAACCCGCCCAAAGGTCCTACAGAAGTTCTCGACAAGCCCCCCCCCTAACAACAAAATACGGGCGCCCGCAACAGCAGACGCCCGTAAAAGCAAAACGATTAATCAATACATGGTCAAAGCCGCTTCAGCCAAAACCTTACTTTGCCCCGTGTCCCATCTCAACAACCTTGGTTAGCGACCCAAACACACCTTCGTCGGCAACGAGTTGCGCCTCGGCACGCTGCAGCTGCACGGCAACGGCGGCAGGGGCGGTACCGCCCTCGGTCGTGCGCGCAGCGACAATCGACGGGATGTCGAGAGCCTCGGTAATGTCGCGCTCAAAGAGCGGGCTTGCCTCCTGGAACACCTCAAACGGCAGGTCCTCAAGATTGCAGCCGCGCTTCTCGCACATCAAGACCAGATGCCCCACCACAGCATGTGCCTCGCGGAACGGCAGACCACGCTTAGCCAGGTAATCGGCAACATCGGTGGCGGCAAGGTGCCCCACGCCGCACTCGCGCGCCATGGCATCCTCGTTGACGGTCCAGGTCGAAATCATTCCGGCCATAACGGACAGGCACTGCATGAGCGTATGGGCGGTATCGAGCGCGCCCTCCTTGTCCTCCTGCAAGTCCTTGTTATAAGCGAGCGGCAAGCCCTTCATGGTCACGAGCAGCTGCACCAGGTTGCCATAGACTCGGCCGCTCTTACCGCGGATGAGCTCAGCAAAATCGGGATTCTTCTTCTGCGGCATGATGGACGAGCCGGTGGAGTAGGAGTCGGAAAGTGTGATAAAGCCAAATTCGGAGCTCGACCACAGCACGATTTCCTCGGAAAGACGCGACAAATGCATCGCCATGACGGAGCCGGCGTAATGCAGATCGAGCAGGAAATCACGGTCGGAAACCGCATCGAGCGAGTTGGGAATCACGCCCGCAAAGCCAAGTTCGGCAGCCGTCATCTGGCGATCGAGCGGATAGCTCGTACCGGCAAGCGCGGCAGCACCCAGCGGGCAGTTGTCGGCGGCATCAAAGGCGGCCTTCAGGCGCGTAAAGTCGCGCGCGAACATCCAGGAATACGCCAGCAGATGATGCGACAGCAGCACAGGTTGAGCATGTTGCATGTGCGTATAGCCCGGCAGAATCACCTTGTCGTACTTCTTGGCCGCATCCACCAGTACATGACGCAGCTCAAGATTGGCCTCCATGAGCTCCTTGGCCAGTGCCTTGACGCCCAAGCGCGTGTCGGTCGCCACCTGGTCGTTGCGCGAACGTCCGGTATGCAAGCGCTTGCCAGCCTCGCCGATGCGACGCGTCAGCTCGCTCTCGATAGACATATGGATATCCTCGTCGTTGATATCGAAGCAGAAGTTGCCGGCATCGATATCCTGCTCGATTCCGGTCAGGCCCTCGGCAATCGCCTGATCGTCCTCGACACTGATGATGCCCTGGGCGGCCAGCATCTTGGCATGCGCCTTAGAGCCGGCGATATCCTGCTTATAGAGATGCTTGTCGACCGGCAACGACGCGCCAAACTCCTGCGTGACCTCGGCCACGCCTGCCTCAAAACGACCGCCCCAAAGAGCCATGGAATCGTCCCCTTTCATCAAATACCAAACCAAGCGCCCAACGAAATGCGCCATGTCGCGAAAGCGATTTACCAACCGCTAGTTTTGCACATTCCCCACTGCGTACGGGGCCATGTAGCTAATTTGCAAAGAAGTGACGCACCAGGCACTTGGCGCCCATCGATTCCCGCCAGCCGTTGCTCGCCGAGCCGTCAATCCATGCCTTCAGGCTCATCGGGACCTCCTCGACCTTTGCAGCATCGAACTCGGGCGCGAAGGAGAGCAAAGTATTCGCGATAGCATTGAACATAATGGATACTCCTCAGATATATATAGGCGCAGGGCCGCCAAATTGATAGAAAGAACCCCACCGGACAACCCCGGCGGGGCTCGGACTCAGCCGCAGTCGCGGCATCATATATGCGGGCGGAACGTAGGGGCCACCGATGTTAAGAAGTGTCAGCATGCATAACGAAAGGTAGGGACCCCGTGCGCCCGTTATGTATCACGCGGATGGGCCGCGCGGATACCAAGAAAAGGGAGCCTTAAGCCTGGGCGGCAGCAGAGCTGGGACCCTGGACCTTAGCCCACGTCTTGAGCGACAGCGTATCGATCTCGATAAAGCCGGCGCTGGCCTTCTCGTCAAACGTGGTGTCACGGTCGTAGGTGGCCAGGCCGTAGTCGTAAAGGCTGTAGGGGCTCTTGCGGCCGACAACATGGCAGTTGCCCTTAAAGAACTTCAGACGGACGGTGCCAGTCACGAACTTCTGGGTGTCGGCCATAAAGGCATCGAGCGCGTTCTTGAGCGGGCTGTACCACTGGCCGTTGTACACGGCGGTGGCCCAATCCTGCTCGAGCTTAATCTTGGTCTTGAGCAGGTCGCCCTCGACGCAGATATCCTCGAGTGCCTTGTGGGCGGTGATGAGCGTCAGGGCACCGGGAACCTCATAGCACTCGCGGCTCTTGAGGCCCACCAGACGGTCCTCAACCAGGTCGAGACGGCCAAAGCCGTTGTCACCCGAAATCTTGTTGAGGGCGATGACGATCTCGGAGAGCTTCATCTTCTTGCCGTCGACGGCGACGGGCTTGCCCGCCTCAAACTCAATCTCGGTATACGTCGGGGTGTCGGGCGTGTCCTCGGGATTCTTGGTCATAACCCAGGCGTCGTCGAGCGGCTCGTTCCAGGGATCCTCCAGATGGCCGCACTCAATGGCACGACCCCACAGGTTGTCGTCGATGGAATAGGGGTTGTCGTTGGCACCCTCGGGAACCGGCACGTTGTGAGCGTGGGCATAGGCGACCTCGTCGGGACGGCACTTCAGATCCCATTCGCGAACCGGGGCGATAACCTTCAGCTCGGGGTCGAGGGCCTTGACGGCAGCCTCAAAACGAACCTGGTCGTTACCCTTGCCGGTGCAGCCGTGGGCGACGTAGGTCGCGCCAAACTCGTGAGCGACCTCGACAAGCTTCTTGGCGAGCAGCGGGCGGGACAGGGCGGAGAGTAGCGGGTACTTGTTCTCGTACATGGAGTTGGCGGCGATGGCCTTAGTCAGGAACTCATCGGAGAACTCGTCGCGCAGGTCGAGCACCTGGCAATCCAGAACGCCCAGGTCGAGGGCCTTCTGCTTCTTGGCGTCCAGGCCGGTCTCCTCCTGGCCCACATTGCCGCAGACACAAACGACATCGAGATTCTTTTCGTCCTGGAGCCACTTGACACATACGGATGTATCAAGACCACCGGAATATGCGAGAACGACTTTTTCCTTGCTCATGGCTGTTTCCTTTCGCCCTTGGTAGCTAGTTAGAACATCGGTCAGGTGCAAGTCATTTCAAGGTCACTTATCGTGCAATATCAGGTTAAATAGCAAAAATCAGCACATACATGCCCTAGAAACATGCGTCTATGTCGTGCCAAAACCCAACGACCTCAAAATGACTCTGTTGGGGCATTTCACCCCATACGGACAGAGACGATTGTTATCGTCGTCGGGAAATTGCGCGCTGGCGTCGGATGGCATTGTCTGCAGTGGTGATGATCTGTACGAACTGCATCTGCCTCTCCTTTCACGTATCGCCGGGCGCAATTCAAATATCGCAAACGGTACCTTTTCTTCGGTAAGCGGTGCTTTCGCCATCTCCGTTTTCGATGTTCGCTATATTACGATAAAGTGCTCGCTGTACAAGCGACAAATTCAAATTTCTGAAAAGTTTTTTCATTAGTTTGTGAATTACTGTGCAAATACGCACCATTCCTGCGAAAATACGCTCGATTACATAGCAGAGGGTCATTACGCCCGAAACAATCTGGAAACGGAAAGGCGCATTTTATGCAGACTTACGAATCAGACGCTAACATCGGCAAGATTAAACTCATCGCCGTCGACATGGACAAGACGTTGCTCACCGACGAGCGCGTGTTGCCCCAGGGTCTTGACGAGCGCCTGGACAAGCTCGCCGACGCCGGCATCGTGTTCTGCCCCGCCAGTGGACGTCCTGCCCCCAGACTCGAGGAAATGTTCGAGAGCTTTAAGAACCGCCTTGCTTTTTGTCCCGACAACGGAGCCTGCGTCATCTATCGCGGCAACTATATCTATAAGAGCAACATCGATGTGGCGCTGTATCAGCAGGTCTTGAGCCGCGTCTCGGAGGATTCTCGCGCGGTCCCCGTCCTGTGCTGCTTCGACGAGTTCTACGTGCTTGCCCGCGACCATCAATACCACGACGAGATCAGCGTGTACTACAACACAATCAACTACGTCGACAGCTTTGAGGGCATTGATATCGCGTCCAACAAGATCTCGATCTTCTTCCCCGCCTATGACGCCGAGCCCGCATTCCGCGAGACCTATAGCCCCGAGTTCTCGGACAAGCTCTACGTCACCAACGCCGGGCGCGAGTGGATCGACTTTATGAACCTGGGCGTCGACAAGGGCGCCGGCGTCGCGCACCTGTGCGGGCACCTGGGCATCGATATTGCCGATGCCGCCGCCGTGGGCGATACCTACAACGATATTCCCATGCTGGAGCGAGTCGGGCATAGCTTTATCGTGGACAATGCCGAGGAGCATATGAACGCACACGCCAAGTGGCGCATTCCGAGCAACAACGACGGGGGCGTACTGACGCTCATCGACGCCATCTTGGCGGCTCGTTAAACTCGCCGCCATGCCCGGGGTCGGCCGTTTGATTTTTGCTCGGTCAGGTCCTGGGCTCGCTCGAAGAGCACATTAAGTGCTCTTCGGCTCGTGCGGAATCTACAAAAATCAAACGGCCGACCCCGGGCATGGCTACGTTGACTTGCTTGCCGCCTGGATGGCGTCTTGGCGCCTAGATACTTTGGCTGAATTTAAATGAACGAAGGACGCTCCTTGTTGATGAGGGGCGTCCTTCTGTTTTTGGTTACTTTGGAACTGTGATTGCTTTCCTATTTCGCGTCGGCCCAGGTTATGCCGGTGCTGGCTTCGGCGATTAACGGCACGCGAAGGTCTACGACGTGCTCCATGACGTCGCGGACCATGGCGGTGAGGCGCTCTACTTCGCCGACGGGACACTCAAAGTCCAGTTCGTCGTGTACTTGTAGGATCATGTGGGCGGAAAAGCCCTCTTCTTCCAGGCGGCGGCTTACGCGGGCCATGGCGATCTTGATGATGTCGGCGGCGGTGCCCTGCATGGGGTGGTTCATGGCCGTACGCTCACCAAAGCCGCGGAGCTGTGGGTTTTTGGCCTTGAGCTCGGGAATATGGCGTCTGCGGCCATACATGGTCTCGGCATAGCCCGTCTGCTTGGCACGCGCCACCACATTGTCGAGAAACGTGCGCACACCCGGGTAGGCCTCGTAGTAACGATAGATCATATCGCGTGCCTCGGCCATCGAGATATGCAGCGACTGTGACAGGCCATAGGCCTGCTGACCATACACGATGCCAAAGTTCACGGCCTTGGCGCGACTGCGCAGGTCGGGTGTCACCTCGGACACCGGCACGCCAAACACGCGCGCGGCCGTCTCGGCATGGAAGTCCTCGCCCTCGTTGAAGGCGCGCACCAGGTGCTCGTCACCCGAGAGATGCGCCAGCAGACGCAGCTCGATCTGCGAGTAATCCACCGCCAAAAAGACGCTTCCCTCGCCCGCCGAGAACGCCGTTTTGACGGTACGACCCAGCTCCGATCGCGTCGGGATGTTCTGCAGGTTCGGGTCGCTCGAGGACAGACGACCCGTTGCCGTGATGGTCTGATTGTACGTGGTGTGCACGCGACCGTCACCGCGGCGCAGCGGGCCCAGCGTATCCAGATAGGTCGACTTGATCTTGGACTTCTCACGCCAGTCCAAGATCAGACGCACGATTTCGTGGTCACGGGCAAGATCGCCCAGCACCTTGGCGTTGGTCGAATAGTAACCGCGCTTGGTCTTTTTGAGACCCTTGGTCGGAAGCCCCATAACGTCAAACAGCACATGCGAGAGCTGCATGGGGCTGCCGATATTAAAGGTCTCGTCACCCACCAGGTCGCGAATGCTGCGCTCGACCTCGGCAATCTGGGTCGCCAGACCCTCGGACAGACTATGCAGACGGTCGGGGTCTACAAGCATGCCCGCGCGCTCCATCTTGGCAAGCACCGACACGAGTGGCATCTCAATCCCATCGAACACGTTGGCGGCGTTCTCGCGGGCCATTCGGTCGCGCAGCGGCGCCACCAGCGCCAGCGTCAGGGCCGCGGTACGGGCAGCAGGCGCCAGAGCTTCCTCACCAGCACCCTCTGCGCCGCGCGCCGCAGGCAACGCCATCTGCAGATACATATCGGCAAGATACGCCTCATCGAACTCGGAGCGATCGGAATCCAGCAGATAGGCAGCGACCACGGTATCGAAGATACGCGTGGAATCGGCAGCGAGCGGATCCATGAGCTCGGGCTCAGAAGAATCGATGGGCGAAAGCTCGTGCAACAGCGCCTTCATATCCGGGCTCGCCACGCGACCCTCCATAAACAGACGCGCGAGCACGCCGGCAATCACGCCGTGGACGAAGTTGAAGCCCTCAACCTCAGCCGCCACACCGCCGTCGCCCTCCTCGAGCGCAAGCAGCCCCTTGGACGTCGCCAACCACAGTGTGCGCGTCAGTCCAAAGAGCGCGCCCTCTTCCTTGTCGTCGTCCACCACGGCGGCGACCCACTCGCCGGCATCAATCGCGCGGGAGACCTCAGCCGCAACGGCACCAAGCGCGTCAGCATCGTCGGCGGCCGCGCGAACCATCGCAGGCATCTCAAACACATGGGAGGCGGCAGCAGCCCCGCCCTCGCCGCCGATCAGCGCCAAGAAACGGTTCTGCATGGCGGTGATACCAAGCGTACCCAGCGCCGCGGAAACCTCATCGGCAGAAAACGCCGGGAAGGACGTCGCCTCAAAATCGAGCTCAACGGGCGCATCGGTGCGGATGGTCGCCACCTTACGGCTCAGCAGCGCGTCATCGATGTGTGCGCGCAGGTTTTCGCCCATCTTGCCCTTTACTTCGTCGGCGTGTGCGATGACCTCGTCCAGGCTACCGTACTGCGCAATGAGCGCACTCGCCTTTTTGGGGCCGATGCCCGGCACGCCGGGAATGTTATCGGACGTATCGCCCTTCAGACCATAAAAGTCGGGCACGAGCGCCGGCGTGATGCCGTGATACAGATCGTCCACGCTCTCGGGCGTCATAATCGCCACGTCGGACAGGCCCTTGCGGGTCGAGACCACGTTGACATGCTCGGTCACGAGCTGATACATGTCGCGGTCGCCGGTCACCAGCAGCATGTCGCAGCCGGCCTGCTCGCCCAGGCGCGCCATAGTGCCCAGGATGTCATCGCCTTCCCAGCCCTCGGACTGCAAAATCGGCACGTTGAGCGCGGCGAGCAGCTCCTTAATCATGGGAAACTGTGCGTGCAGATCGGGGTCCATGGGCGGGCGCTGGGCCTTGTACTGCGGCAGCATCTCCATGCGCACGCGCGGCTTGCCCTTGTCAAACGCCACAACAACTCCGTCGGGATTAAAGGCGTCAATCATCTTGAGGAACATATTCAAAAAGCCAAAGATCGCGTTGGTGGGACGACCGTCCGGCGCGTTCATGGTGGGCGGCACGGCGTGGAAGGCGCGGTGCATGAGCGAGTTGCCGTCGAGGACGGCAAAGGTACGGCGCTTGTCAGACATATTGATTACCTCGCTTTGGCTGGGCACGGTTTGCTCACACCAGTTTACACGCTCCCCGCCCCACGGCCACCGCACATCAGGCTTCCCTGCCGCCGCGGGCCCGCGCGTGATACGATGGCTCACGGTACATCAACCAGCACGATCGATCCGAAAGGAGCCTGCGTCATGGAGCGTCCCTGCGCATGGAAAAAGTACACGTCACAGCAGATCGAGGAGCTCGAGGAGCTTTGCCGCGGCTATAAGCAGTTTTTGAGCGAGAACAAGACTGAACGCCTGTGCGTCAAGACCGGTATCAAGATGGCCGAGGAGGCGGGCTACGTCAATCTGGAGAACGTGATCGCCGAGGGCCGCGCGCTCAAGGCCGGCGACAAGGCGTACGCCGCAAATCACGGCAAGGACCTTATGCTCGTCAACCTGGGCACCGCCCCGCTCGAGCAGGGCTTTAACATCCTGGGCGCCCACGTGGACTCGCCGCGCCTGGACCTTAAGCAGAACCCCGCCTTCGAGGCCGGCGACATGGCTTATCTCGACACGCACTACTATGGCGGCGTCAAGAGCTACCACTGGGTCGCTTCCCCGCTCGCACTCGTAGGCGTCATCTGCAAAAAGGACGGCACCACCGTCGACATCAACATCGGTGACAAGGCCGACGACCCGGTCTTTACCATCTCCGACCTGCTGATCCACCTCTCGAGCGAGCAGATGGCCAAGCCCGCCAAGGACGCCGTCGACGCCGAGATCCTCGACGTGATCGTGGGCGGCCGTCCCGTCAAGTTCGATGAGGACGACAAGGATGCTCCCAAGGAGCCCGTCAAGCAGATGTTCCTGGATATCCTCAAGGAGCAGTATGACGTCGAGGAGGAGGACTTCCTCTCCGCCGAGATCGAGGTCGTGCCCGCCGGCCCGGCCCGCGACATGGGCCTCGACCGCTCCATGATTCTGGGCTATGGCCACGACGACCGTGTCTGCGCCTATCCGTCCATGCTCGCCCAGATCAACGTCGCCAACGTGGAGCGCACGAGCATCACACTCATCGTCGACAAGGAGGAGATCGGTTCCGTGGGTGCCACCGGCATGACGAGCCGCTTCTTCGAGAACACAGTCGCCGAGATCATGGCGCTCGCCGGCGAGGATAACCCGCTGGCCCTGCGCCGCGCGCTCGCCCGCAGCCGCATGCTTTCCTCCGACGTGTCCGCCGGCTTCGACCCGGGCTACGCCGGCAAGTTCGAGACCAAGAACGCCGCCTTCATGGGTCGCGGCCTGTGCTTTAACAAGTACACGGGCAGCCGTGGCAAGGGCGGTTCCAACGACGCTGATGCCGAGTACATGGCGCTTATCCGCGACATCATGGACGAGGCCGGCGTGGACTTCCAGACCTGCGAGCTCGGTCGCGTCAACGCGGGCGGCGGTGGCACCATCGCCTACATCATGGCCAAGTACGGCATGAACGTCATCGACTCCGGCGTTGCCGTCCTGTCCATGCACGCCCTGTGGGAGGTCGCCAACAAGGCCGACATCTACGAGGCCTATCGCGGCTACAAGGCCTTCCTCGAGCGCGCCTAACCAACCCTCGTACCTTGCGGTGAAATACGGATTCATCAGGCCTTCCAGCAGGGAAAGCGGTCTGCATTTCACCGCAACTTTTTTAGCGAGAGGAGGATTCCATGCTACAGGTCGTCATTTCGCCCGCCAAACAGATGCGGACAGCTCAAGATGCCTTTCACGTTTGGGGCATACCGCCTTTTGCACATCAGACGGCCCGGCTCCATCAGGCACTGCTGGGCATCGAACGCGAGGATGGCGCGGCAGGTCTTCAGGCCCTTTGGAACGTGAGCGACAGGCTGCTTACAGCGTGCCTGGATACGCTTCACGAATTTATGCCCGTCCTGAGCGATACCGACCTCGCCGATCCCAATATCGCGCGTCGAATCTCCCCCGCCGTCATGTCCTACCACGGCATTCAATACCAGAGCATGGCGCCCGAGGTGATGGATTCCGCGCAGCTCGCATGGCTGCAAGACCATCTGTGGATCCTCTCGGGACTCTACGGATGCGTACGCCCCTTTCATGCCGTTGAACCGTATCGGCTGGAGATGGGCGCGAAGCTTGCCGTCGACGATACCCGAGACCTCTACGCGTTTTGGGGCGACAAGCTCGCACGGGCCATCGCTCCGGCAGGCTCCAACGCTACGATCGTCAACCTCGCCAGCGTGGAATACGCCAAAGCCGTTCTGCCCTGCCTCACCACCGATGCCACGGTCGTCACATGTCTCTTTGGCGAAGGCGTCCGCAACGGTAAGCCCATCCAGCGCTCAACCGCCAGCAAAAAGGCGCGCGGCTCCATGGTACGCTGGATGGCAGAAAACAAGCTCGAGGATGTAAGCGGACTCACCGCGTTCGACGTTGGTTATCGTCACTTTCCCGAGCTTTCAAATAAAAACACTATGGTCTTTCTGAACGAACAGGCCTTGTAGGACCACCGCTACTTTTGAATGTGCTGCCTAGGCACGGCGCCTATTCCGCCAAGCCGTCGGCTTTGGCAATTTCATTTGTCGAGCCGTCCTGATAGGTAATCTTGACATGCTCCACCTCGGACATCTTGACGCCCGACGGGGGCTCCAGGCGCCATTCTGTCAGCGCGATATCCATCGTCGTGGGCACATCCCCTTGATCTTTGAGCGCGACCGACAGCGTCTTAAGCGACGCATCGAAGGTCACGCGCTCGATCTCTTCACCAGGAATGGAACCACCGCTCAGCTGCAGCTGGACAAATCCATCGCACGGATACCAATAATCGCCGGGAGCTGCCACCGTGTTGCCGCCAGAGACCTTCATCGCCATAATCGGTAGGCTATCATCAGCCTCGAACTCCCAGGCAGCGCCGCCGCTACCTCCAAACGTCCAAATACAAAAGGCAATCACCAGCACGGCAAGCGCCGCAAAGCCAATCGCGACCAACCCATGGTGCGCACGGCCACCCTCGGCCGATACATCCCGTTGCGTCTCTCGATATAGATGCTTGTCTTCCATGTACGCCTCCCCACAGGCACGCTCGTTGGCCCAATCGTACCCATTCAGGCTATACTTGAGCCCATGACATAAACGGGGAGCTTGCAGGACAGGACGGCAGGCTGAGATTGGGCGCGCCCGCCCTGACCCGCAAACCTGATATGGGTAATGCCAACGAAGGGAGCCGTGCCAATGAGCACACAGACCGAGCCCACGCTCGTCACGCAAATCGACTTCGCCCGCGCCGGGCAGATCACACCGCAGATGAAGGAGGTCGCCGAGCGCGAGCATCGCGACCCCGAGTACATCCGCGAGCGCGTGGCCGACGGCCGCATCGCCATTCCCGCTAACATCGTGCATATCAAAAAGGGCATGCGCGCCTTTGGTGTCGGTGAGGGCCTGTCCACCAAGGTCAACGTCAATCTGGGTATCTCGGGCGACAAGGCCGATGCCGCCGAGGAATGGAAGAAAGTCAAGATCGCCGAGGATTACGGTGCCGACGCCATCATGGACCTCTCCAACTCGGGCAAGACGCGCCAGTTCCGCCAGCAGCTCATCGACGAGACACCGCTCATGGTGGGCACCGTCCCCATGTACGACGCCATCGGTTACATGGAAAAGCCGCTGGTCAAGCTCACCAAGGATGACCTGCTCGAGGTCGTGCGCGCGCATGCCGAGGACGGTGTGGACTTTATGACCATCCACTGCGGCATCAACAAGTCGGTCATCAAGACCTTTAAGGAGACCGGCCGCCTCATGAACATCGTCAGCCGCGGCGGCTCGCTGCTATTTGGCTGGATGGAGGTCACCGGCAACGAAAACCCCTTCTACGAGTTCTACGATGAGGTGCTCGAGATCTGTCATGAGTATGACGTGACGATTTCGCTCGGCGACTCCTGCCGCCCGGGCTGCCTCTACGATTCCAACGACGCCACCGAGACCGCCGAGATGATCGAGCTGGGCAAGCTGTGCAAGCGCGCTTGGGCAGCCGGCGTCCAGGTCATGGTCGAGGGCCCGGGCCATATGGCGCTCGACGAGATCGCCGCCAACATGAAACTGCAGAAGCGTCTGTGCCACAACGCCCCGTTCTATGTGCTCGGGCCGCTGGTGACCGATATCGGCGTGGGCTACGACCACATCACCGCCGCCATCGGTGGCGCCATCTCCGCGAGCTCCGGCGCCGACTTCCTGTGCTACGTAACGCCCGCCGAGCACCTGTGCCTGCCCAACGCCCAGGACGTGCTCGACGGCCTCATGGCCACTAAGATTGCCGCGCACGCCGCCGATATCGCCAAGAAGGTGCCGCACGCCCGCGACATGGACGACAAGATGGGTCGGGCACGCCGCAAACTCGACTGGAATGCCATGTGGAAGTGCGCTCTCGACCCGGTCACCGGTAAGAAGCGCTACGAGGAATCCCCCGCCGCCACCGAGGGCACTTGCACCATGTGCGGCAAGATGTGCGCCGTCCGCACCGTCAACAAGGTGTTCGAGGGCACGACGATCGATCTTGGCATGGAGGACTAGGCTTATCACCACGGTCGGTCGCTGGCCCTCAGCAACGTTCGTCGGTTGTTGACGTGTGAACATTTGCTTTCATTTGCGTAAAGATTGCATCACCCGCCCGGGTCCGACATAGAGTCGGCCCGGGCATCTCTATAATGCAGGCTTAAAGACCCACTTGAATTCAATCGGACAAGGGAGTGAGCATGGATCGCAGTAATGTACCTGCCGTTCTATCCATCGCAGGATCCGATTCCAGCGGCGGTGCCGGCATTCAGGCCGACATCAAGACCATCACGGCGCACCGCCTGTATGCCGAGACGGCCATCACTGCCATCACGGCGCAAAACACCCTGGGTGTCACCGCCGTGCAGGATATCTCGCCAGATATCGTAGCCGCGCAAATTGACGCCGTCTTTGACGATATCCGCCCGAGCTCCGTCAAAATCGGCATGGTTTCCTCTGTCGAGATTATCGAAGTCATCGCCGACCGCTTGAGCGCCTGGAACGCAACGAATGTCGTCGTCGACCCCGTCATGGTCGCCACCTCGGGCGCGCGCTTGATTGCCGAGGATGCCTCCGAGGCACTCACCCGCCGCCTGTTCCCGTTGGCAACGGTCATCACCCCCAACATTCCCGAGGCTATGGCGCTGCTCGACTACGAGGTCGATTCCGAGCGCACACAACAAAATGCCGCTATGCTCCTCACCCGCCGTTTTGGCTGCGCCGCCTTGGTTAAGGGCGGCCATTTTGTCAACGAGGCCAACGACGTGCTGGCCGAGCCCGCGCCCCTCGATGACGAGGGCAACCACCTGGGCGATCCGCTCACTACGTGGTTTCGCCACAAGCGCATCGAGACCGGCAACACGCATGGTACCGGCTGCACGCTTTCGTCCGCCATCGCCTGCGCGCTGGCCCAGGGCATGAATCTTGCCGACGCCGTCAACGCCGGCAAGGCCTACCTGACCGGCGCCCTCGCCGCCGGCCTGAACATGGGCAAAGGCTCCGGCTCTGTCAACCATATGTGGCAGTACTAAGCCCGTCCCAAACCGCCGCAAAGGGACAGGCACCCTTGCGGCAATTCTGAAGGATGTCCTAGGTCGAGGCCTTGGCCTTGCGGCGTTTACGGACCGCGTGGATCACGATGTCCAGCAGCAACAGCACAATGGCCACGACCACGATGAGCACGGCAAACTCGCGCTTGCCCCAGTGGCGGCTGGCCAGCGACTTTTGCCTGTCGACATCCTTCTTGTTGTACTTGGTGCGCACGCAGTGCACCAGCAGACGGTGGTCGTTCACGCCGTAGGGCGTGCAGGTGACGAGTGTCACCTTGTCAGCGCCGGGCTCGATGGCCAGCGACTCCATCTCCTCGGGCAGCACCACCTCGGAGTCCACCATCTTGTAGACGAGCGTCTTGTTCATGGTGTGCAGCAGCACCAGGTCGCCGGGCTCCAGCGAATGGATGTCGTCGAACATGCTCAGGTTGCGCATGCCCGAGTGCGCGGTGAGCACGCAGTGCGTCGAGGCGCCGCCCACCGGCAGACTCGTGCCCTCCAGGTGGCCGACGCCCGCCATGAGGACCTCCTCGCTCGTGCCGTGGTAGATGGGCATGCTCACGTCGATGGAGGGGATCTCGACCCAGCTCATCATGGGGTCGCGGTCAAAGATGAGCTGCTGGGCGTAGGGCTCGATCTGGTCGGCGGGAAGCTCGGTGGCCTCGCCTGCCAGCTGCTCGTTAAAAGAGCGCGCCTGGAGCAGGATGCGCTCGCGCTCCTCGGCAGACAGCGCATCCACGGTACTGGACACCGTGCTGATCTGGTTGAACACGCCCGAGGCCTCGAGCCGGTCCAAGATCCACGGCCAGGCCATAAGCCCCACGCCAATAAGGATGATGACGATGGTGATGAGCCGGTCGGCCCAGCGCGGCAGCCGCTTGCGACGGCGCTTGGGCTTTGGCTGAGGTTTGGGCTGAGGGCTTGAACCGCCGTTGGCCGCGGCATTATTACTCTTCAAATGTTTGGCGCCCTGCACCATCTCCGGTCACTCCTCCACAACTCAAGTTGTCTAAACAAATAATAGCCGATTAGCGAGCTTCTACGGCGGGCAACGCACCAGACTGCATCATCCGGGCCACGTATCCCCGCTCAACCAATCAAGTCATATGTTGCTTTCATCGTCTCGAGCAACTGCACCATCGTTACCCCCGCAACACCGATCTGTTTCAGATTGACGTCGCCCACCTCGCAATCTTTAACAAACGCAAGCATATCGTCCTTCAGCTCTCCGCCCAGGTCGACACCTTCCGACTCGCCAAGCAGTTGAGCAAGCCTCAGCGCATCGCGTTTATGCTTTTTTACCTTTCTCGAATCAACGTTCTCCCCCGCTTCCCTTCTAGCTTTTAGATCGAGATACGCCTTCGCTTTAAACGGGACAATGTATTCCGTACCCAGGACCGAAACGCCGCCTACGGTCCGAATTCCCTGAAGGAACAAGCTGTAGTAAGCATCGTCCAACAAAATTGCCGAAAGACTGCTTATGTTTTCATCAACGTGAATTGGCGCCACATCAATCCCCTCACGACCCTTTAGAAAGTCGGGGCACTTCGCGAAGAGTTCGATCATATTGGGGTAACCCGGCCTCTTAGGCTCTGTAAACCGATAAAAACATGAGCCCTTGCCTTCGCCCCAGCCGCAGCGGTAACCGCCATCACGCACCAAAGTCCATATAGCTTCTGCCGTCTGAGGCAACCGGTCATCAGCGACAATTACCACATCAAAATCGTGAGTCGCCCTAAACGGAAGTCCCGCCTCCGCGAGCAAAATATCACATGCCGTACCGCCGATAAGGGCATACGATCCTGCAGCTGCTTGCATATGCTCCTGAAACGCTTGGAGACCTTCTACAGCGCTTCTTGCCATGGATATTCCTTTCCAAACATGCGATCGACTTCGAGCTGAATACGCTCATCGTCGATTGCCGCCAAAGATAGCGCAAGCGAAATGTTGTCGACACAGGAGGAGTCAGCAAACACGGGCGCATAGCGCCACACTTGGATCATAGCCGTTTCGTTATCCGGCAACTCCCCGTCTGCGACTTCGAGGTCGCTCAGTTGACGCCATGCACTTCTTAAGACGGCCTTTTGTTCCATGCCCGGCGCAGCGAGCATCGAACGCGCAGCGAGCGCCGTCTCCCCGGCGTCAACAAGACAGTCGATCTGCGGTGTCTTCCTTGCAAAAAAGACCTTCGAGATAGGCGAGGAGAGCTCTGCCATGTGCTCGCTAAGCAGAAGATCAATGGCAACAGGAAGCACGACGACACGTCGCTCGCGACGCTCGCGCCTCGCGAGCCCCCTGTCAACAAGCTCGGTTATGGCCTCACTCGCGCGGCTTGCCGAGATCCCAAGCGCACGACAAAGGTCATGGGGACGATATGGCTCCTGGGCTGCTCCCCAGATTGCGGCAGCCTGCGTGTTGGGTGACATCTTGGTCGCGTGATTGTGGAACCGGACACCGCACCTCTCCGTGCAGGCCGTGCCCATAAATGGAAGAAAAGCCTGTCTACCTGGGCAGACAAAGGGAATCCCTTGTGCGACCAATGCTTTGCGCTGACGTGCATCGGCATCAGGAAACGAAACAACAACAGGAGTCTCCGCGCGCAAGGCTAGCTGACTATAGACCCTCTTAGCCTCGGGAAGCCCGACGCCAGTAGGCAAGCTTGCAAGCAAAAACGAAAAACCGTTTGCGTCAACAGCGCGGACCTCAATCGCCCGCAGATGCAGCGGCAAGCGTGCGAATCCAGGCCAAGTTTTGGTCTTGGCGGAGAGACCTAGTGCTTCTTGTAAGTAAATGAGCGCTTCGTTCATTTCCATCGTTTTCGTTCGATTCCAGTTTATTTTGGAATTATACAGAATTCTCGGAATTGAAAAGATTCCTTTCGTGCATAAGTCAATATTTGCGTTTTCAAAATATCCCGGATCGGCGGGGTGATTCCGGATACAGTGTCAATAGGAAACGACGCATCCCGCATAAGTGTTCGAAAGCGCGGGCGTCCTAGTTTTCAGCTTTAGTTAAATGCCAGGGCTCCGAACCCCGGGCATTCTTATTTGCGCTTGTTGCGGCGCGAATGCCTTCTAACGTCCGCACCGCGCGTACGCCTACGAACCTTAAACCGAACCTCATACGAGTCAAGAAACGCGATGACGAATGTGCCCGCATCGGACGATGGAGGCTGGCTGCGTTATCCCAAAAGAACGGGGCAGACTCCAGCGCGGAGTCTGCCCCGAAATGAGAATGGCGAAGCAAAAGCGTCGGCGGACGAGAAAGGTATCCGTAGACCTCATAACCATCACATTCCACCTGCCAAATGGATGGGTGAGCGAGCGTTACTCCTGCTTGGACTCCTCGGCACGCTTACGGCTGCGGATGAGGTGCGCCACGCCGATGCACAGCACCGCGCCGCCAGCGATCCAAGTGAAGGTCACACCGTTGAGACCGGTGAGCGGGAGGCCCACAGACTTGGCGTTGCCGACGTTGATGGTGACCTCGCCGGTGTCGGCGTTGGTGCCGCCCGTGCCGGTCAGCTTGTGGTCGCCGGCAGTGCCGTCGAGCTTGCCGAAGGCGATGTCGGTGCGGCCTTCGTCGACATTGGAAACCGCCGCCGTGAGGCTCGTCACCTTCATCGTCGATTCGTTATAGGTCGGGGTGATGGTGAAGGTGAAGGGCTCGGCCTTGGTGTACTTGGAATCGTCGGGGGTCTGGACCTCGGTCACCTTGTAGGAACCGGCATCGAGGCCCTTGACCTCAATCATTCCTTCTTTACCGCTGACCGTGCCGGACGTGAACTTCACGTAGTCGGGAAGGTTGTTAGCGTCCTTAACATTCACGAGCTGGCCCTTGACAACGCCCGCGGCAGTGTCCGTCTTCGAGGCGACGTACCGCCCCTGGGTGTTCGCGTCATCGGACTGGATGGTGAAGACGGCACCCTTGAGGCCCTTCTCGGTGCCCTGGTCGACCTTCTTGAGGTTGAGCTTGAACGCGAAGTCGGCGACGGTGTCCTCGATCGTCTCGCCCGTGCCCTCGGTATACGGGTTGTTCGAGTACTCGAGCTTGACGGTGTTGGGGTTGCCACCCTTCTTGTCTTCGGCAGCGTTTCCGATCACGGCGCTGCCGTTGAGCTTCGCCTTGTAGAAGACGACGATCTGGGTGTCTGCGGTCACGCCCTCGACGTCCTTGAGGCCCTTATCGCCGTTGCCGGCCTTGAACTCCACCGTCAGCGTTTTGCCGGTGTCGGCATAATTCACCGAGTAGTGGTTCGTGTCGATCTTGGTATAGGCCCCATTGTTCACCGCGTACACCTCAACCGAGCGGTCGACATAGTCGAGACCGCCGGAAAGCGTGTCCGTGAACTTGTAGGCATAGGTGCTGAAGGTGGCGTAGTTGCTGGCGATGGTGCCGGTGAGCTTATAGTTGACCTCCTGGCCGATCTGGGAGTCGGCGACATCCTTCCATTTATCGGAGACCTTGATGTCGTCGGCGACGGCATCCGCGTCGTCGAGGACCTTCTTCTCGACCGTGGGCACGCCCTTCTTGGGAGTAATAGTCGTGGGGTTGACGCCATCAATCACGGCGTATACAGGAGAGGTGAACGTATCGGTCGAGCTGCCGTCAGGAGTGCCGGCAGCAGCGGTGAGGAAAAGCCAGTAGCCGGCAGCGAGGCCGGAAAGGGACGGGCTGCCCGCGGACGTCGTTTGCCAGCCGCCCTTACCGTCCAGTTTGGCGGCGATCGAGCTCAGGACGTTGTCGCTCGCGACCTTCGAGTCGGTCCCGGAAACCCCGGCGTTGGCGCTCAGCCAGTCGGCGGCGTCCTGCGCGTTCTCACTGGTGTAGGAGGCGTTCTTCTCCTGAATGGCGGCCATCACAGCTGCCTTGGCGTCATCGCTTGCCCATTCGATGTTGCTCACCGTCTTGGCCCCGTCGGTCGTCGTGACCGTCGCTTTGAAGATCTGGATACCCTTATAGGTCGATGTCTTGCCATATTCAGCATCCGAGAATGTTACAGTCGAGCCCTCCGCAGCAAACGCCATCGTGACCGGCACCATAACCCCACTGAAGCTCAGGGCTGCGGTGAGGCCGGCGGTTACTGCTAGGCGTGCGATGTTCTTGTTCTTGTTCATCTTCTTTTCCTCCGTTTTAGTGTTGGTTCTCATTCGATCGGTCATCTGTCTGCGTCTTAACATCGACTTCGCTACGTCTCGCCCCGCTCTCGGTGGGGCTGCCAGCTACTTTTTATGGTTGCCACCTCCCCACTTGATCAGGAGCGCGGCCACAATGAGCACGGCTCCGGCGACCGCCACGGAGGCCGCGGCGAACATTGCCATATCTCCTGTCGAGGGCATATCGCCTCGAGAGGGAACGTTGGCGGGCGTGTTGATGAGCGACGCTTCCAGCCTGCCCGTCGACCCGTCCGCGCTGTCGGCGCGCAGGGGCGACTCGACCGTGATGGTGAGCTTGGGCTTGGCGGCCGCAACCTGGTCGACGTCCAATCCTTCGGACTCGACCGTCACGCGGCGCATGCCCTCGAAGGCGGTGTAGCCCCTGGGCGCCTTGAGCTCGCGTACCTCCAGCTTGCCCGAGTCCACGCCCGAGACGGTCACGCGGCCGTCCTCGCCCGTGGTGACGGTGGCCTTGCCCTCTGTATCCCATGTTCCGTCGGCCGCCAACGTGCGACCGCGGTCGTCGGTGATGCTCAGGACCGCCCCGGGCAGCGGCTTGTCGCCGTCGCTGCCACGCTTGGTGAGCGTAAGATCCCAGGTATAGGCGCACGCGTCGTCGCTCGGTGTGCGGGTGAAACCAGCGTCACCGGACTGGTCGGCGAAGGGAGAGCGCGGATAGCGCAGGTAGACCTCGTTGGAATTGCCCCTCGCGACGCCGTGGTTGCAGCCACTGGCAAGAGGCGCATTGTACACGGCGACCACGCGGGCGCCCGCGGTAAAGACGTCGGCCCCGCCGAGCGCGGCGATCAGGTCGCCGGTGCGCACGGTGAAGGCATTGCCCTCGACCGAGACCCTGCACCGGGCCGTGATGTCGGTCCAGCCCTTCGCGGCCTTAGTGCCGGCGCGCCCATCCTTGCCGGTCGAGACGGCGTCAAAGTCGCCGTCCGCCCCCGCCGCCGCGTACACGTGCATGCTCGCGGCGACCTTGGAGGGATCGAGCCCCGCGCCCATGGTGTCGACGAACTGCACCGCGTAGGTATCGTAGGCGGTGAGCCCCGCCGGGACCGCGGCCGAGAGGCGCCAGTACAGGTCATCGGCGACCGTGGCGTCGGCGGCCTTCTGCCAGGCGGTGGCGCTGTCCTCCAGCACGTGCTTGGCCACCTTCGGCGTCGCGGCCTTGGGCTTGACGGTGACGGCACTACCACCAACCAGCGCCATGATCGGCGCGGTGCCGACCTCGTTCTGGGAAATGGCATCATCGTCGGCGACGATGAGCCAGTACCCACAGGGCAGCTCGGTCGCTCTGCCCGCGCCAAGGGCAACGGGCACGGTACCGGCATTGCGAACTGCGCGGGCGAGTTTTGCCGTTAGTTGGGTTGTCATATGCCCATCGGCATTCATCCATTCGGCAACATCTTGCGCTGTCGACACCGAGCCATCGAGCCCCGCATCGTAAAGCACCGGAAGGACGGCCCGACGAATCGCATCGTTCGGCCACGTCAAATCGGTCGCAGCCTTTTGGTCGCCACCGGCATCGTCGGCAACAGTTGCCGCAAAAATCTGGTATGCGTTATACCGAGTCGCGACCGTGCCATCAACTGTAATGGCACCGGTCTCGCCCGCTCGGGCAACTCCAGGTACTGCGGCAAAGGCAACCAGCGCGAGCAAAACAACCGTTCCAAAAGCCAATACGCGACGGATCAACTTATCCACGACGCTCACCTCGATCCAAATCGCGATGGCGGCGAACATGCATCCATGTCGCGGCAAAGCACAGCAGCGAAGCACCAGCCAGATAGGTCATAGTCAAGCCAACGCCGCCCGTCTCGGGAAGCATAGTCGAATACTTGTTGGTAAAGGTCGGCGGGGTTGTAGGGTCAACATCTTTGTAGGTGACCTTGGCGTCAAGCGTTCCCTCGCCATTGGTCACCTCAACCTCAACCTTGTGCTCGGTCGTATCATAGGCAATGTGGTCCTTGATGTTGTTCTCAGCCCTCTCGGGAACAACCTCGCTTATGGTGTAGAAATACTTACCGGCCTTGTTGTACTCAACGGTAAAACCAACGTTTCCTTCGGCGTCATTGGTCACGGTCTGGAGCACCTTGCCATCGGGATTTTTTAGCGCAAACGAGAACTGCCCCGCCTTGAAAGTACCGCCTTCGAGCACCTTCTTCGCTTTGATATCTGCAGATACCTTTAAACGATGGTCGTAGACCCAGATCTCGTCCTTTTTGTCATCGCCGATAATCTCCTCGCCGCGGACGATATCCTTCGCCTTGCTAAGAGCTGTTTGGTAATCCGCGTCGCTCGCTTTGCCTTTGAGCATAATCCACTTGCGCTCTGCCGCGTCGTAGCCTGCAGGCGCATTCGTCTCCACGAGCTGGTAGAGCGTGCGACTGTTCATCGCCTTGTCACTTGTACCGAATGAGATCTTGCCATTGGCATCGGTCTTGGCAGCATCGAAGAACGTTCTAGCGTTCTCCACTCCCTCAGTCGTAGCCCGCTCCATGTCCACACTGTAGAGCGTGAATTCAGCGCCCTCTAACGTCGCGCCAACCTGGTCCGCATCGTACTTGGTCATGGTGATGCCGTGGCCGTTTCCGCCCGCACTGGCAGAAGCGCTCTTGACGGTCCATGTGTGATCATCGGTTGCCGAACCATCGGTCACGCCTGTAAGTTTTGCGGTATTGGAAAGTGGCACCTTATCACCGGGGTTTCCGGTCGGGATAACCTCGTACTCGACCTTAAGATACTTCTTGTCGGGCACGCGAAGTGTCAGTTTCGTACGCGAGCCCGATTTGTCATCGACCTGCTCCATCGTCGACGAATAGTCCTTATTGGTCAGCTGTGACCAGGCATCTCCCACCCGCTCATAAACGCTAAGTGTCGACGGCACCAGCGTGCACTTAGGATCCATGGTATCGACGAGCTCAAGAACGTCAGCGCCGCGTTTAAGGTCAACGGCAGACTCATTAACAAGAATGGTGTACTTTATGCGGTTACTATTACTGACCTGTTTACCGGTCTTTTTTATGACGCTGTTCTTGATGGTGACGGTGCCGCTACCGGAGTCGAACTTCTTATTTCCCGACTCAGCGTTTGCCTTGTTGGTAAACTTCACTTCATTCTTGGAGACATCGAGCTTGCTGCGCTTGGCCGCCGTCTTGTACGTGAGCTTGGCATAGCCGGCATAGACTCCAAGCTCTTTCGTAGAGATAGAAAAGGTGACAGTGTTGCCATCACGCCTGACGCTATCGGTGGAAAGCTGCTTGTTATCAACGACCGTCTCGGCCTCGCTTCCGTGACCAAGCCCCGTATGTTGATCGTAGGGGTTCTGCACGAGCGTGTACTTTGCGGAGCCCGCAACATAGTTCATCCCGTCCGGAAGGGTATCGACTATGTTCAGCGGTGCGCTGTTGAGCCTTCCAGCTCCGTAGTATTCTCCTGCCGCGCTCTTCTGGCGATTCGCGTACACCGTCCAGTCGACGACCCAGGCACCTTTCTCGTCCGTGCCGTCGACGGCGCTCCAGTCGAAGCCCTCATCCCACGTCACCTTCGACTCCGCCTCCGGCTTCTCGACCGCCGGCGTCGTCTCTTGGTTGACAACGTACATGACGGGGTCGGTGTACGGCCACTGAAGATTCAGGCGCGGTGCGCTGACCGATGCGAAGTTCGAGTACCAGCCCGATAGCGCATCTGATGTGGTGGTATAGGTGATAACGGCGTAGTCCTCGTTCTCGAGGGCGGCTCTCACTTTGTCGTTAACATATATATCAAGGTTGAAATTTATCTTTGTTCCGCCGACCGGCCAGTTTGCCGTCAGTTTCCAGTCGGTATCCCGCACCAGCACGGTATCGCCGATTTTAATGGCAATGGAGCTTTCGTCGACGCCGAGATTCTGCGACCACGCCGACTGAAACGTGTCCTTCACCGTCACCGTGCCCGGATGGACCGCATTGACGATCGCCTTGAGCGCGACGCGCGTCTCCCACGTTGCCCTGCCCGTCGTCGCAGCCTCATCGGAACTCACAAGCCTCTTGGTGATCGGCGTGCCGGCCAGCTGCGGCGTGAACGAGCCTTCTCCGGCGCCGGAAACGGAGCCCTCGCGTTCGATGGTCGCGTTATTGCGCACGGTGTCGTAGGAGGTCGCATCGTTCATCTTTGTGTGATAGACGATGCGGTATGTGGCGTACTTATCGGCAAGATCGGTCGGGAACGTGTAGGTAAACGTGCTCTGCAACGGATCGAGCCCGCCGGTCGCAAGAACCTCCGATCCCGAGGTGCCCTTGTAAACCGTATAGCTCCCTATATACGTCTGTTTATTGTCCAGACGATCGGTGAACGTGTAGCCACTCATGTCGGCCTTGAGCTCGCCTTGGTTGAAGGTGACCGTCCACGTGATGTCAGACGGCGTGCCCGAGCCAGACTTACTGATCATGTCATAACGAAATCCGTTAGGGGCAGCCGTGGCCGAGCCGGTATTGCGGTCGTCGGCGCCACCCCACTCCCATCTCGCCGTGTTCTTGGATGCTTCCTGACTGTTGATCCACTCGCCGTTATTTGCCGAAACGCCGCTCTTTAGCTTTGTCTCATAGACAATCGTGTGCCCCCCCCCCGGAGAGGTTGCCCAGATTGTTGAGGGTCGCGGTCTGGCCCACAATCGTCGGCTGCGGGTTGAGCTTGTTACCGTCGAGCATGAAGCTGCCATTCACAAACTCGAAGTTGTTGCCCAGTGTGTCAATGAGCTTGACATTCGTTGCATACGACTCGACGGTAAGCTTGACGGTCCACGTGACCTTGGCTACGCCATCGGCACCCTGGGAGAAGGCTCCCGATTTCTCTCCCGCGACGGTGCCATCCTTAGTGGCAATATTGACCGATCCCATACCAGGAAATTGGATGGATGCACTGCCTCCCGAACCAGTGTTTTTGTTTCTAAGCTCAAATGAAAAGTTGGCTCGGGCAAAAACATCTGCAGGATTTTTCGCAAGCCAGCTCTTGTCAAATGTAAAGATGACCTTATTGTCCCTGATCTCCCACGTGCCAGCCTTGACGGCGGTGGCATCGGAACCTTCCATGAGATCGCCGCCGCCGTTATTATCAACGACGATGGTGTCGGGGAGTTGATAGACAGCGATGTTCTTCTCAGGCGTAGGTGCTTCACCGAGCTGGAACTCTGCCGAGAAGGCTCCGTAAAGTTTTGAGGTGGACGTTACGGTATTATTCTTGAGCTCTTGCGTGTGGTTCTCATCGGTATAAAGCCCGACCCTAACTTGCGCCGTATTCTCATCAATCACAATCGGAGCCGGCGTCGCCACATCCTCGGCAAGCACGGGAGCCACACCGTGAAAAGCTGCAGCGGTAAAGCAACTCAAAATGAAGACCAAAGCCGCCATACCCAGTGACCGTGAGCGACATTTGTCCATAGTTGTCCCCCAATTCCTACAACACGTTGTGGAATACGGCGAATCGTCGGACGTACACAAACCCCAACATCAACATGAACCCATCCAGCGCATTGTAACAACCCATTGGGGAACAACTTCTAAGACGGTCCGTCTATGCCACGATACATAAGATATAACATAGATACCAATTATGTAAATCGCAGATGAGAAGGTATTCCAATTTAGTACCAGTTGGATTATCGTCTTATCTTTTTATTTCAATTTGGTCATAAAACGTTGATTTATGTATAGTCTAAATCAAATAGAATCTATACAATTACTGTAAAGCAGCGGTCGCACTACTCACCGAACATCTCTTGGAGCTTGGCTGCCACGGCATGGCCTAAGCTCTCATGGCCTTCGAGCATCATGTGCAGATAATCGATATCGCCCGGCTCGGCAAAATCGGCGGCATTCAAAAAGTCGCAGCCAAACTGCTCAGCCACATGCGCATAGTACTCGCCAAAATGCTCCGAGGCCTCGACGGAATGCTTGTCAAAATCGGTCATATATACATCGGCGATCTGCGGCTTGATCTTGATAGGAGCCATCAACAGAATGCGCGGACAAGGCGCAGCGTCGGTCCACGGAAACGCGCGGACGGCGCGAATCAGCGCCATGGCACCACGGGCGATATCGGAAGCTGTCACGTTAAAGACCGTCTTACAGTCGTTGGTGCCCAGCATGATCATAATGGCGTCCAGCGGCTTATGGGCCTCGAGCAGCATTGGAAGCGCGCGAATGCCGTTGAGGTTGGTGTCCAGATGGCACATATCGTCGCGCACCGTCGTGCGGCCGTTGAGCCCCTCCTCAATCACATGCCAGCCCTCGCCCAGGTCACGCTGCGCCACGCCGCACCATCGCACATCCTGCGCATAGCGCACCGCGGTGCCATCGCGCATACCAGCCGGATCATAGCCATAGGTATTGCTGTCGCCAAAGCACGGAACGTTTTTCATCGTATGCTCCCCACTCAATAAAAAGCCGACGGGAGCAGCCCCCATCGGCTCGGCATGTCGCATCACGCGCACCGTTTACAAGTATTTGCGCCAGTCATCGTCATCCTCATCGTCCTCAGCAGCGGCCTGGGCCTGCTCGGCAGCACGGGCGGCCGCGGCGCGAGCGGCAACCTGAGCATAGGACTCCTCGTTACGCTCGGGGAAGCTTGCCAACACGTGCTCAAACTTGGCGAAGTCCTCATCCCAGCGCGTAGAAGGCACGGCAAAGAACACCTGCTTGACCTTAAAGTCGCCCGATGCAAGTTCCTTACGGAAGAGCTCAGCCACGGCCTCGGCATCAAAGCCGTTGTTGTCGCAGCCCCAAGCGCCCAGCACGAGCTTCTCGTGGCCCAGCTCGTCGCAGACGGCAAGCACAAAGCGAATGCGGTCGCGCAGAGCGTCCAGCAGCGCATCGTCACCCACGCGGTACTCCTGGCGAGCGCGCTTAGCGTTGGGTGCCGCCGCCACGATCACGTCGGCGTACGCATGCACACGGTTGCGGTCGAAACGCACAGCGGGCACCACCAGCGCACGGTTGCGGTAGAGCTCACAGTTGATGTTGCGGCGACGGTTCTCGCCATACCATTTGCGCTGCTTGTCGAGCACGTTGTACAGATACGAATCGGCACAGAGCGTGGCCTCCTGGCCCAGGTAGCCCTGGATATAGCCGCCACCCGGATTGGTGAACGAGGCAAAGGCAAGCACGGCCATGTCGCAGAACTGCGCGTAGCCTCGGCCGTTGTCCAGAATGACCTGCGTGGCGGAGGCGTCGAGCACGGTGACCTTGGGCAAGACCGGAGCGGACTGCTCGGCAGGCGTGGACTCGGCCTGCGCAGCCTTCTCCGCGGGCGCAGGCTCGGCCGAGGCCTCGGTCTCGACGGGCGCGAACTCGGTGGCCTCGACCTCAGCGACCCCGGGCTCCTCGGCAACCGGCTCCTCGGCAGCCGCAGCCGCTTGGGCCTTGGCCTTCATCGCCGCGACAAAACCGGCAGGCATGCCATCGAACTCGCGCACGCCGGCAAGTGAACGCTCGATGTCCTTGGCGCAGGCCTCGGACACAGCCGCCACATGGCGCTCGGCGGCCTTGGCACGCGCCTCGCGCTTGGGATTGGACTGTCCCGCGCGGTTGGACCTGCGGTTACGGTTCCTGTTGTCGACATCTGCCATACGTGGCCACCTTTCCAGTCGCTGCCGCTATCGGCTTTTTCCCATCCATGATACCCCGCCACGCACAAAAAAGACGGCCCCGAAGGACCGCCTTTCGTATCGTTTTACCGTGTCCGACAAGAAACGTCGCAATGCCCCACGCTAATCGCGACGACCGAGGATGTTCAGAATGCGCAGGAACACGTTGATAATGTCCACGAACAGGTTGGACGCCATGAGCACGGCGTTGGGCAGCGTGGGCAACACCGTCGTGGCCACATAGGTGTCGTAGCCAATAAAACCGGCGAACACCACGATCACGATCAGGTCGGTGATAGTCTGCGAGACGCCCATGAACATCAGCGCGATCTCGACCAGAATCGTGGCAAGCAGAATACCAAAGCCGATGCCATACACACGCTGGAAAAACTTGGGGAACGTCACGCCCAAGGCGCCAAAGACAAAGGTAATGGCGGCCGTGGCGATAAAAGCGGTGTTGATGGTGGGCAGGTCATAGTTGGCAAGGCCAAACGACGCGGTCAGCCCAAAGGTGCTCGCAAAGATCACGTAACCCACGAGCGACAGGCCCACGGACTGTTTGCTGGCGGCGGCCGACATCATGACGATGCCGACAATAGTCAGGATAAACGAGCCAAAGACCAGTGGCAGGGCGGCCCCGCTCATCATCATGCGAGCAAACGCCATGGTGCTCGTAAAGTAAGCACCGGCGCCCATGGCGCAAAAGCCCAAAAAGATCAGGGCAGACATGGCGAGATTGTACGCGCGCGGCGACATCTCCTTGGCACGACTTGCGCCAGTCTCGATGGGGCCGTTCTGATAGCCCTGGATATCGTTCATACTTCGTCCTTTCAAAAAGCGCACGACAGCGCCATAGGTGACAAGATTCCTGTCATTGTACCCGAATGCCGTACGTCCTTACCTACGGCGCTCGCCCTCAAGCGTACGATCAAAAGCCCAGACCCACCAACGCATCACGTGCGCCTGCGAGCTGTCCGCCCGCTCGCGCGTCTGGTCCTCCAGATACAACTCGGTCGCATGCCCGCCAAAACGCACCTTATACGTTGCCGTACGGACACCGTGGACCATCAGGCCAAACCCGGTGATCGAGATAATTTCGTCGATCGTAAAGCAGCGACCGTCGACCCAGCAGACGGTGACCGGCACGACTTGTCCGCCCGCAAGGATACGGGCCACGACGTCCACATACTGCTTGTGCACGCGCCGAGTTTTGCTGTCTGTCTGTCGATATTCCATGCCCCCTATTATCGAACGCATGTTTGCATATTGTAAAGCGAACAGAGTGTGGTTTTGGAGTGTCGGAGCGAACGCGCGTGTCCGCACAACGTATTAGCAAAAGGAACGACCGCGGTCAACAAAGCTAATATTTGATTATAGTACCGAAAAATTCACCTCTTCCATCAGAACTAGGTAAAGAAACTCACAGGAGGTGATACGATTTATCATGTTTTTGTAACGTGTCTGCAAACTTCGAGAAAGCCCATATATGGACGTAACGTTCTCAACCTTCCTCGGCCAACTTGTGTCGAACCCAGTCCTTGCCGTCACCGTGATCCTCGCACTCGGCGCCATCTTCGTCAACGGATGGACCGACGCGCCCAACGCCATCGCGACCTGCGTCACCACGCGTTGCATGCCCGCCCGCGCCGCCATTCTCATGAGCGCCGCATTCAACTTCTTGGGCGTGCTCATCATGACGCACTTTAACGCGAGCGTCGCCAACACCATCTCACATATCGTCGACTTTGGCGGAAACAGCACCATGGCGCTCGCCTGTCTGTGTGCGGCGCTCTTCTCTATCGTCGTCTACGGCGCCACGGCATCGCGCTTTGGCATTCCCACCTCTCAGAGCCACAGCCTCATCGCCGGCCTCACCGGCGCCGCCATCGCCCTCGGCGGTGCCGGCAGCGTCAACATCCACGAGTGGATGAAGGTCATCTACGGCTTGGCGCTCTCCATCGGTCTGGGCTTTGTCATGGGCTGGGTCCTGTGCAAACTCGTCTCGATTCTGTTTGCCGCCGCCAATAGGCGACGCGCCAACGTCTTCTTTAAATACGCTCAGATCGCGAGCGCTGCGTCCATGAGCTTTATGCACGGCGCGCAGGATGGACAGAAGTTCATCGGCGTGCTCTTTTTAGGCGTCGCCTTCGCCAACGGCCAGACCGGCGTCGGCGACGCCGGCATCCCCATCTGGATCATGCTGCTGTGCTCGGCCACCATGGGCATCGGCACCAGCGTGGGCGGCGAGCGCATCATCAAGTCCGTCGGCCAGAGCATGGTCAAGCTCGAGAAGTATCAGGGCTTCTCCGCCGACCTCGCAGGCGCCGCGAATCTGCTGCTTGCCACCCTTACTGGCATCCCCGTGTCCTCCACCCACATCAAGACCTGCGCCATCATGGGCGTCGGCGCCGTCAAGCGCCTTTCGGCCATCAACTTCGGCGTGGTCAAGGACATGATGTTCACCTGGTTCTTCACCTTCCCCGCCTGTGGACTCATCAGCTTTGTCATGGCCAAGCTGTTCATGATGTTCATCTAGTCACACCGAGCGCCCATCCGGACCGTAATACTTCGCCCACCCGTCTTCGCCTCGAAAGGACCCACTCATGGCAAAGAAACCCGATTCGTTCTACTTTGACAACTACGTCGCCTGCGCCGATCTTGCCGTCCAGGCTGCCGAGCTGCTCACCCAGATTTTCGAGAACTTCGATCCCGCGAAGATTCACGATATGCTCGACAAGATGCACGCGATCGAGCATGCGGCCGACAAGAAGCACCATGAGCTTGAGGACGCCCTGCTCACGGCCTTTATCACCCCGCTTGAGCGCGAGGACCTGAACCTGATGAGCTGCTCGCTCGACACCGTGCTCGACCGTATCGAGGGCGTCGTGCAGCGCGTCTACTTCACCAACATCCAGAGCATCCATCCCGATGCCATCGTGATCGCCCACAAGGTGACCGACGCCTGCCGCGCCATGAAGGACCTGATGGTCGAGCTGCCCAACTACCGCAAGTCCAAGACCCTGCGCGAACTCGTCATCCAGATCAACACCATCGAGTCCGAGGCCGACGAGCTCTACATCAACGCTATGCGCAACCTGCATGTCAACGGCAAGGATCCGCTCGAGGTCATCGCCTGGCGCGACGTCTATGCCTTTCTGGAGTACTGCGCTGACTGCTGTGAGAATGTGGCTGATGTTGTGGATTCGATTGTCATGAAGAACAGTTAATTGGGGGTACATGTCCCACCGGTCGCGGGCCCGGCCACTCATAACCTTTTTCACTCCGGCTGCTTTGCAGAGTCGTTCAAAAGCGGTTAATGAGCGGTATGCGTCCCACCGGCGAAGGCCCGGCACCTATTTGCTTTCTCACTCCGGCTGCACGGCAGAGTCGTTCGAAAGTAAATAGGTGCCGGACCTTCGCCTTGCGTACCACCATTGGGAACCTTGGCTGATAGTTAAAATGTGATGGGGGCTTGGCTGATGCGGCCTTTTATGCCCGAATGAATACTTTGAGGCTGTACTGAGCGTTTGGCTGGAAGGGGCTTTGGGTACCCTTTGGTTTACTTTGGATTGATTTGCTGACTTTGGAGGGTTTGGTTATGTCGTATTTGGATCTGGCTCGGTCTCGGTATTCTTGTCGTTCGTTTGAGGACCGTCCTGTTGAGCAGTCGGTGGTGGATGCCGTTGTTGAGGCGGGGCGTATTGCTCCTTCTGCTTGCAATAATCATCCAAGCCGTGTGATGGTGCTTGATACTCCGGAGTTGTTGGAAAAGGCTGCTGCTTGTCAGCCACGCTTTGCTCGTGATGGGTCTATCTTTGGGGCGCCGCTTATCTTTCTTATCTGCAGCGTTACCGATGACGCCTGGGTGCGCCCGTATGACCAGATGAACTCCAGCGAAATCGACACCTCGATCGTGTGCGATCAGATGATGATGGAGGCGAAGGAGCAGGGCCTGGGTACGTGTTGGGTGTGCCATTTTAAGCCCGAGGTGGCCTGTGAGCGGTTCAGCCTACCCGAGGGCGTCTATCCGTATCATATGCTCGTCTGCGGCTATCCTGCCGACCATATCGCCGATCCCGAGCATCGCGAGGCCCGTACTATTCCCCTCTCCGACTTCCTCCTCAAGTAGATTTTTGGGACATGCCTTAAAATCTACCTCTGACCGCTCACCCGTTCGCCGAGTTCTGCAATCACATCAGCAGAGCTCGACCTTCCCATGCTTATCCTTAAAGTCCAGTCGACAGACCGATGCTTTGGAGGATCTATGTCACGAGGCCCACGAACCCTAACGGAAAAAGGATGCTATCACGTGGTTCAAAAGGGCGCCGGCGGACAGCAGATCTTCGAGGACGCCGAAGATAGGCTTTACTATCTCAATCTACTCAACAGGTCGTTTCAACGCCACCACATGCGCCTCTTGGCATGGTGTCTAATGGACAACCATACGCACCTGTTACTCGATGACCCAGATGCCAACGTGAGCGAGGCATTCCAGAGACTCGGCACCGGATATGCAATGTTTTTCAAAGGAAAAACCGGGCTGGAGGGCCCCGTGTTCAAGGGTCGCTTCTACAGCAAGCCTATCGAAGACGACAATCAGCTCTTGCAAGCCATGAGGTATATCCACGATAACCCAGTCAAAGGGGGACGTGCCTCCCTATTGGAATACCGATGGAGCAGTTTTCACGAATACATGACTGAGCCGCAGATTACCGACACATCAACGATTAACGCCCTGCTCGGCAGCACCGAGAGCTTCTATCGATTTAGTACGTCCGGACTTCCCAATGCGTATTACATCAAAACCGGAAGGTCAATTTCTGAGCAGGATTATCGTGAAGTTGCCGAAGCCGCCTTATTTCCTTTGCGATGCGTGCAAGTCAAAAGCTTGGAAAAACCACCGCGAAATGAAGCGCTGATCAAACTTGCAGACATCGGACTTTCGCTCAAACAAATCGAACTCGTAACAGGCATCCCCCGTAGCACGGTATTTAAAATCATCAAAAAAGGTAGAAATTAAGGCATGTCCCAAAAAACTACTAAAAAGGAGCCCGCAGGCGCGAGCTCCTCACAAGGATGCTAGATTGTAGTCCGATTGTTAGTCCAGGTCGTCGGCGGCGAAGTTGTCGATCGGCGCGAAGGGATCGGCAACGGGGATAACCGGCTCGGCGACGGGCAGCGGCTCGGCAGCAGGAACGGTCACAGCCGGAGAAGCGGCGGAACCGACCGGCGTGGAAGCCATGAGATCGGCCGGGAAGGAGTTCTGAGCATCGTCCATGAAGTGCTGGATGAGCTTGAGGTACTCGGCCTTAAACTCCTCACGGGAAGCCTTCAGACGGTCAATCTCCTCAAGCTCGGCCTGCTTCTCGGTCAGGGCCTGACGGATGACCTCGCGGGCCTTGGCGTCGGCCTCGTTGCGGATGCGCTCGGCGTTCTCGTTGGCGTCGTTAACGATACCCTCGGCGGTCTGCTGGGCAGCGATCAGCGCCGCGGAAATCTGGCGCTCCTGAGCGGAGAAGTCGGGTGCAGGAGCGGCCACTGGAGCGGCGGGAACGGCCTGCGCGGCAGCATCCTGAGCCTGGGCAAGCTGGGCCTGCGTATCGGCAAGCTGCTGCTCGGTAGCAGTCAGACGACCCTTAAGATCGACAATCTTGGCGAGCATGGCGTCGACCTCAGAGGACAGCGTCTCCAGGAAGACGTCGACCTCGGCGGGATCGTAGCCGCGCTTGGCCTCAGAGAAGGTCTGAGCCTGAATGTCAGCAGGGGTAATAGCCATAACAAGTTCTCCTTTATCTTCGCCTTGGCGCCGTGCGCCCGACGTGAGTTACTAAGCCAGTTTTATATGAGTATACCTATAAGAAGTTGCAGAACCAGCTTCTGCACCAACTGCAACGCAATAATCGCAACGACCGGTGAAAAATCGATGCCGCCCATGGGCGGGATAAACCGGCGGAACAAATTGAGCCACGGGCCGCACACACTATCGAGAACAGCGGCGATATCCTGTAGCAATCCGCCCTGTTTCATAGGGATCCACGTCATAAGGCAGTAGACCACGATGAGCGTGGAGTAGAAGTTGAACAGCGTATTGATCAGCTGGACAATGGTGTAGATGTTGATGAGAATCTCCTCGTCTTACTTTTACTTAAGGTAGCCGTCGGCACGGAGCTTTTTGAGATCCGAATCCTTGACCTCGCAACCGGCGGGCAGCACCATAAACACGCGATCGCCCACCTCTTTGACTGTGGCGCCCAGGCCGCAGGCAAAGCCGTAAGAAAAGTCCAGGACGCGCTTGGCGACCTCGGTACGAACGCCTACAAAAATCAGCGCGACAGGCTGCTTGGTACGCACGCGGCGCACGACGGTCTCCACGTCGTCATAGCTCTCGGGGCGCAGGACATAGGCCGGCAGCTGCGGCGTAGCGTTGATGATGTTATTCGCATACGCCGAGGCATCACTCGGTGAGGGAGCGGGTGCGGGGGCAGCAGCGCGGGCACGTGTACTCTCGGCGTAGCTCGACGGCGTGTCGTAGGCACCGGGGCGATAACCGCCCGCAACCGTCTCCTGCGAGCGCGATGGCGGGTTGTAGGTCGTAGCGTGGCGAGAATCGTCGCCGACCAGCTGACCGGAGCGCGTGTACACGGCCACCGACTCGGCCTCGCCGCGGCGCGTCTGACCCAACAGGCCGTTGCTCGGCTCATCCTGAGTGTAGAAGCCCTCGCCCGAGGCACCGCTGTAACCGTTGTTCTGGTAGCCGTCGTCATAGCCATCATCGTAGCCGTAGTCGTCGTCCTGACCATAACCCTGGTCGTAACCCTGCTGGCCGCCCAGGTGCATCTTATTTTTAATCTCGTCAAGGAAGCCCATGCTTGTGTCCTCTCGCGGTTTAGTGCAGGCACTCCGATAATCAGCGCGCACTTCAGAGCCTTATTTTACTGCAAACTCCGGGCTAAATACTACCCTGCCCAGGCGAACGAGCGTAGAGCCTTCCTCAAGGGCAGACTCAAAGTCCTCGCTCATGCCGCAGGAAAGCTCGGACAGACTCAGATCGGAGTGCGCAGCCTCAAGCTCATCCCTTAGCTCGCGAAGTCCGGCAAAGGTGCGGCGCGCCACATCTTTGTTCCCCCGTGGCGCCATAGCCATAAGCCCCTGCACACAAATTCCCTCAAGCTCCGCAAGCTCACCTGCGGCGTCGCGAACCTCATCGGGCGAAAAGCCGCCTTTGGACTCCTCGCCGCTCACATTGACCTCGATCAGCACACGCTGGGGGCCGAAGAGCTCGCCCGCCTCCATCTTGCGAACCGCACGGCTCGAGATAGCCTGAGCCAAATGCAGCGAGCCGACCGAATGAATCAGCTCGGCCGAGCCCAGAACCGCATTGATCTTGTTGGTCTGCAAGTTGCCGATCATATCGAAGTGCACCTCGGGTAGCTCCGGATGCTCCGCAAGGCCCACAAGCTTGCGAACGAGCTCCTGCGGGCGGTTCTCGGCAAAATGGCGATACCCCGCCCGAATAGCGGCAACGGTCTCATCGACGCCAACAGTCTTGGAGACGGCAATCAAGCGCGCGGCATCGTGGGGACGACCCGCGCGATCGAGTGCTGCATAAAAACGCTCCAGAATCTGCTCGCGGCGAGCGCGTATCAAGTCCACATAGTTATCCATTGCTAATCGCCTCCGCTAACAGCACAACAAGTAGTCCCATGCTAACGCAAGAGCGCGGCCCCGCATCCGCAAGGCCGCGCTCACTTAGGTATTTACAATCTTTCGACGAACGGGGCTACCCTACTCCTCGTCGTCCTCGGCATCATCCTCATCCTCAAGATGATCAAACAGGTAGCGAAGACCTTCACTCACCTCGTCAGCGGGCACCTTGGCAACAAAACGCGCGTCGACGGCGGGCCTTATGATGACACCCTCACCCGAAGGCACGCGCATACTCTCGAGCTCATCCTCATCCGTACGGGCGATATCGCCGGCGTTCATGCGCTGGCCGGTCAAAAGGAAGGTCAGACGGCAGGCGGCATCGATGGAAATCGAGGCGATACGATCGAGATAGCGCGAGACCATGATGGCACGGCGCAGGTCGTCGTAATTGCTGTTGCCATCCATAAACTCGCCGGCATCCATGCGGTTAAAGGTACGGAAGAACTTCTCGTAGGCGGCGTGCACCGGCTCGTCCTCGACGGCCAGGTTGCAGATGATGGACATGTCGTTGGCAACCAGGGCGGAAAGCGAAGAGCCCAGCACCTGATAGACGGCCTCGGCCTCGGCTTCAACCAAGGTCACAAGCTCCTGAGGCAGCGAGATGTCGGCCTTGACCATATGACTGGCGGCACGGCAGATCTGGCGAACCTTATCGGTCATACGCTGCAGGTTAAAGTCGACATAGATGATTGTCTGCAGCAAGCGGAAGTCGGAGGCGACCGGCGACTGCGTAGCGATCAGGTTGTAGCACACGGCCTCCAAGTTGGCGCAGCGCGCGTCAATCGAAAGCGTGCGCTTCTTGGTCTTGGTGGCGAGCTTGCGATCGTCGGTCACATAGGCCTTCACGGCGTCGTGAAGCGCTAGGTCTACCGCCTCGTAGATGCTCAGCATCTCGTGACGGGCCTCGATGAGCTGACGGGAAAACAGTTTGCGCATGGTTCACTCCAATCAGTTGGGTGCGGTCATGCCGCCCGCACAGTGAATACGCACCGGACCAAGTCCGATCGGCTTGGGACTAGTCGCACCGATCAGCCAAAGCGGCCGGTGATATAGTCTTCCGTCCGCGAATCCACCGGGCTGGTGAAGATCGCGTCGGTTTGACCATATTCGATGAGCGTGGCAGGCTCGCCGGCAACTTCCTGCAAAAAGAATGCGGTATAGTCGCTAATACGAGCAGCCTGCTGCATTGAATGCGTAACGATGATGATCGTCATCTCGGGCGCCAGCTCGGCCATCAGATCCTCGACCTTAGAGACGGAGGTAGGGTCGATGGCGGAGCAGGGCTCGTCCATCAGCAGGACATCGGGCTGCACCGCAAGCACGCGCGCGATGCACAGACGCTGCTGCTGACCACCCGAGAGCGCCAAACCATCCTTGTTGAGCTGATTGGATACCTCTTTCCAGAGGTTGGCGCGCTTGAGCGATTCTTCCACGATGTCATCGAGGTCGCTTTTGCTAGTCACGCCCTGCAGACGAGGGCCAAAGGCGACATTCTCGTAGATGGATTTAGGGAACGGGTTGGGCTGCTGAAAGATCATACCTACGCGACGACGGAGGTCGACCGGGTCGACTCCCTCGGCATAGATATCGTTGCCGTCGAGCGCCATGGTGCCCTCGACGCGCGTACCCTCGATCAGGTCATTCATACGGTTGATGCAGCGCAGAAACGTCGACTTGCCGCAACCCGAAGGGCCAATAAAAGCAGTAATGGCATTCTTAGCGATATTGAGGTCGAGCCCCGTCAGCGCATGAAAGTCACCGTACCAGAAGTTGAAATCCTTGGCCGTGATGGCCGCTTGCTCCAGCGTGGGAGCGGACTGATAGACGGACATGGGACTCCTTAACTAGCGGCGTTTGCGCGACAGATAACGCGCAAACAGGTTGAAGGCCAGAATAATCGCCATCAGCAAAAGCGCGGTGCCGTAGGCTGCGTTCATGTTGATGCCGTCATTGGCAAGCAGATAAAGGTGAACGGTCATGGGGCGACCGGAATCGAGCGGCGAGATAGGCAGATTGATGGCCTGACCCATGGTGTAGAGCACCACGGCGGTCTCGCCGATGGCGCGGCCAATGGCAAGCACGATGCCGGTGGCGATGCGGCCAAAAGCCGAAGGAAGCACGATCTTGGAGACGACCTGCCACTTGGTGGCGCCCAGGCCATATGCGCCCCAACGGATATAGCGTGGAACGGCGCGGATTGCCTCCTCGGTGGTGCGCATGACAATGGGCAGCATCAGAAGCGCGAGTGCCAGGGCGGCCGAAACCATCGAAAGACCCAGGCCCATGGCCTCGACAAACAAGGCATAGCCAAAGAGGCCCATAACAATGGAGGGCACCGAGGCCAAAGCATCGGCAGCGTAGCGAATGATGTCGACAACCTTGCCCTGCTTGGCGTACTCGGCCAGATAGACCGCAGCCAAGACGGCAACCGGCGTGCAGATGAGCATGGCGAGCGCCGTCACGTAGATGGTCGAGACGATTGTGGGCCAAATGCCGCCCTCGGCGTTTACGCCCTGCGGCCAGCCGAAGATAAAGTCGAGCGAGATGCGCGGCAGGCCGTTGATGACCACGTAGGCGATAATGGCGACTAGTACCAGCGTGGTGATATAGGCCGCGGCGCGAAACACGCCGAGCATAATCTTGTTGGACAGATCCTTGTTGATGCGGCCCTTCTTACCGTGGGAAAGGGCACGCTTGATGCGCTCGCGCGATGAGGTCGCATTGGCCGTCGTGTCAACGGAATCGGACATAGCCTACCCCCTCTTCTTCTTGGAAATCAGACGGACGATGCCCACCAATGCTGCGGAAATGATAAACAGGACCACGCCCATGCCAAACAGAGCCGAGCGGTGAAGGCCCGAGGAATAGCTCATGTCGAGCGCAATCTGACTCGTGAGCGTCGAGATGGGGCTCGAGATGCTGTCCGGGATGACCGGAGCGTTGCCAACGACCATGAGCACGGCCATGGTCTCGCCGATGGCACGCCCCATGCCCAAGACAATCGCATCGACGATGCCCAACTTGGCTGCAGGCAGCACGACCTTGTAGATGGTCTGCCACTTGGTGGCACCCATGGCATAGGATGCCTCGCGAATACCCATGGGGATGGAATTGAGGGCATCGATGGTGAGCGTGGTGATGGTGGGAACGATCATGATGGCAAGCACGAACCACGCCGTCAGTGCGCCAAAGCCAAGACCGCCGGTCAGCTGCGCGATAAACGGACGAATGATGACCATGCCAAAGAAACCGTAGATGATGGAGGGGATGCCCGCCAGTAGGTCAACGGCGGGGCTGATGAGCCTGCGCACGCGCTTACTGGCGATCTCGACCAGATACACGGCCGTGCCCACACCCAGGGGCACGCCCATGGCGAGCGCACCGACCGTCACCAGACCAGAGCCCGCCAGCAGCGACATGATACCGTAGTGACCCTCAGAGGGCGCCCACGTAAAGCTAAAGAAGTCCGCCAGACCGATATCGGTAAAGACGGGCAGCGCCGAGTACGTGGTAAAGACAAAAATCAGGATGACGGTGACGACCGCCAAGAACGCGCAGGCAAAAAAGATCCACTGTAGCGCCTTCTCCTTGAGATAGGTGCTATGCGATACCAACGCCAACTCACGCTTTTTGAGCGCCTGAGCCTCCTGCTCAATCTGGGGGATTTCCTGTGCCTCCACGCTACTCACTCCCCTTTCCGTCGTTGGTGACGGGAATAAAGCCCGCCTCGCGAATCTGCTTGTCCATCTTCTGGGACGTCACATAGTCAATGTAGTCCTGCGCCCGCTGCGAAGGGGTACCTTTCACAAAAAAGTAAAGGTCGCGCGAAATGGGATAGCCGCCACTTGCAACCGTCTTCTCGGATGCCTCGACATGGTTGACCGAAACGGCCTTGACCGAGGTCTGGGCGTTGAGGCTCTCGACAAAACCGAGCGAAATGTAGCCAATAGCGCCACGCGAGCGGGACACGACATCGCGTACCTGGCCCGTACCCGAAAGAACAGCCGAGCGACGATCGAACGGCATGCCGTCCATCACGATGGTACGGAAAGCCTCGCGCGTACCGGACGCCTCGTCGCGATTGATAACCTGAATCTTCAGATCCTCTCCACCGACTTCTTTCCAGTTGGTGATCTTGCCGGCGTATATGTCGCGGAGCTGCTCGGTCGAGAGGTTGTCGACCGGGTTGTCGTCGTTTACGATGACCGCAATCCCGTCGTGCGCGATTACGATCGGGGTCAGGCCAAGGTCTTGCTCATCGGCATTGAGCCCACGAGACGAGCTGGCAATGTCGGCCGTGCCGTTGCTGACGGCCTCGATACCCGCAGAGGAGCCAAGGCCGGAGACGAGCACGTCGATGCCCGTCTCTTCCTTAAAGCCCTCGGCCGCGATCTCGGCAATGGGAAGGCAGGTGGTCGAGCCGGCCACGGTAATAGAAGACGTAGAAGATCCCGAGGAGCAGGCGCACAACGTGAGCGTGAGCACCGCTGCACTCAGGACCGATCCGATCTTTCTCATAGCATCACGCCGATCGCTGCATGGCGCCCGCAGGTGCCACCCTCGTTGCGGTAGGAATAAAAGCGGTCGTTCTGACGAACGGTGGAAAGTTTGGTGTCCACAATGCCGTTCACATCGACACCGGCATCCACCAGCGTCTCGCGAATGGCGGCGGATAGATCGAGCATACGGGAATCGGTAGCATCGATGCACGCGAATTCGACGGCAAAGCGGTCCATAAGCTCTTGGGACACCTCGTACTCGTCGCCTAGGATATGGGGCCCAATATAGGCAGAGATGTCCTTTGGTGTGCAGCCAGCCGCCTCGCAGAGCGCTTGGCAGGCCTTGGCGGAAATGCGCGCAATCGTGCCCTTCCAGCCAGAATGCACCACGGCAAAACCGTTAGGAGCAACCAGCACCACGGGAACGCAATCGGCAAAGCAAAGCATCACGGGCACCTTACGGGCCGTGCAGACGATGGCATCGCAGCCCTCGGCAATCTGCTCGCGAACAGCCTCAAGATCGTCGGCGCCGTTCGAGGTCACCGTAACGATATGGTCACCATGTACTTGATTGGGCACGAGCAGATTGTGCTCGCACTCGGTGGCGCCCATGGCTTCGAGCGCTCGACGACGATTTTCTTGAACAGCAAAGGGGTCATCGCCTACATGCGATCCCAGGTTGAGTGAGGAGTACGCATCTTCGGAAACGCCACCGGTGCGCTCGGTAAAGACAAAGCGGGCATCTGCTATCGCGCCCTCCACCAACGTAACTCCATCATGGTCGACACGCGAAACTCTGTCCGCACGTGCTGCCATACTAAAGCCTCCTAATACAACAAGTACCGCGGCGTCGCCGCACAGTCGTGTTTACACGGCTGTCATACTTCTTAAAAAGGATACCCGCTGCTTTGGAGGCAAACGTAAAGGGAACGTAAAGAGATTGGATACTCGGGTTTACAGAGTCAAAACAAAAGGGGCGCACCCATACGGATGCGCCCCGGTGCAAAATAATGAGATGAACGACTTAGAAGCTACCACGCTTGAGGAAGTCGGGAAGCTCAAACTGGTCGTTGCCAAAGTTGGGCAGCTCGGTACCACCGACGTTGCGAGTCGGCGCAGCCTGAGCCGGGCTGGCAGCCGGAGCAGTGCGCTGCGGCTCAGCGGAAGCGGCTGCCTTGCCCTGAGACTGCTGAGCAGCAAAGAGCTCGTCCTGACGGTTGACGTTAGAGTCGGAGAAGCCCGTGGCGATAACGGTGATGCGTACCTGGTCGCCCAGGGACTCGTCAACAACGGTACCAAAGATGATGTTGGCCTCGGGGTCGACGGCATTGGCGACAACGTCGGCGGCATCGCTGATCTCCTGGATGCCCAGGTCCTTGGAGCCGGCGATGGAAAGCAGGACGCGCGTGGCGCCATCGATGGAGCTCTCGAGCAGCGGACTGGAGATAGCCTGCTGGGCAGCGTCGACGGCACGGGTGTCCCCAGAAGCGGTACCGATACCCATCATGGCGGTACCGGCCTGTTTCATGATGGTCTTAACATCGGCGAAGTCCAGGTTGATAATACCCGGGACGGTGATGAGGTCGGTGATGCCCTGGGTGCCCTGGGAAAGGACGCCATCGGCAATCGCGAACGCCTCGAGCATCGTGGTCTTCTTCTCGGCGATGTCAAGCAGCTTGTCGTTAGGGATAACGATCATGGTGTCGACGCAATCGGAGAGGGTCTTGATGCCCTCCTCGGCACTCTTCTTGCGCTTGCGACCCTCGAAGGTGAAGGGCTTGGTCACGACGGCGACGGTCAGCGCGCCGACCTCGTTCATCGCGATATCGGCAACGATGGGAGCGGCGCCGGTACCGGTACCACCGCCCTCGCCGCAGGTGATGAACACCATGTCGGCACCAGCGAGCGCCTCGGCGATATCGTCGCGGGATTCATCGGCAGCCTTGCGACCAACCTCGGGGTTGGCGCCGGCGCCCAGGCCGCGGGTAAGGTCGGTGCCGATGTGCACCTTGATATCGGCATCAGAGATCGCGAGTGCCTGAGCATCGGTGTTGATGGCAACAAACTCGACGCCGCGGATGCCCTCTTCGATCATTCGATTGACCGCGTTGGTACCGCCGCCGCCGACGCCGACCACCTTAATGACGGCAAGGTAGTTGTTGATCTCTGTCTCGTGCATGTCGGTCCTCCGAACAAAGGTTATAGCCATAGCATGGGTTGACCCCTGCGCACATTAACCTTTAGGTTGAAAGTAAATGCAAAGGTAAACCGTATTATGTTTGCACATTATGAACGTATCAGTCAAATAATTGACCGTGAAAACCAAACAAACCAGATAAACGGCGTGGTATGGCCCCTCAACAAAGCCATTTAGGATGCTAGGCGGTCGGTGCGTTCCTAAACGTGTAGTTGCCCGGAGAGCGCACATTGATATAGGTTACGCCCTCTACCTGCGAAAGTAACTTGGTCACGATGCGTTCTTTCTTGGCGATATCATCCGAATCGCCCAGCGACACCTCGACGCCATTGTCGAGATTTGCCGAGATGGCCTCAACGGAAGGCGTGGAAATATCCTTCACCTGGCCCAAGAACTCGCTCGAAAAACCGCGTGCGTAATCCAGGCCGGCCTTGACGGCCTTGGAGCTCACCGCCCGACCCGAAACCGGTGCGACATCGGCCGAGACGTCAGTCAACAGCACGGCGCCGTAGTGCTTGGCAAGCGCCAGGGCCGCATCGATGCCGGTCAGGGTGTTGGCACCCTCCCCCGATGTAATGACGTTCCCCTGGTCGTCTACCTCGACAGACGTCGACAGCGGAGCGATCCAGGTGTCATCGTCTCCGATCGCCCAGGCAAGGTCGTCGGAACTGATATACGCAATGGCGATAACTTTACGCTCCGTCGGCGTGATGATAAGCGTATGGGGAAACTGGCGCTGGATATCCACGCCCGAGACCCACGGGTTTTGCTTGAGGCCCTCGGTGATCTGATCGGGATCCACGTTAAAGAGCGACGTGTTCTCGGGAAGATTGATGAGTTGCATGGCGTCGTGCTTGGTCACATGCTCGCTACCATTAATCTGGATATCGGTTGCGGCAAACAGGCCAGAGTTGATGACGACGATGGCAATAATGGCAAGTACGGCCACGGCTGCCAGGATACCGCCCGCGATCTTGCCCTTACCCTTAATGGCAGAAGCGGCGTCGGTCGTCTTGCTTGCCATGGCACCCAGCGATGACAGAGGACTGATGCCCTTTGTTGTCGAAGACGCCTTGGCGGCGGGTACCGATGTCAGTGAACGCGGCTTAGCGCCAGCAAACGTGCGACTGGCATGCGACGCACGAGCTCTCAGCGAAGGCCTGGTCGTCGCCATGGGTCGGGAGGTCTTGGTGCCCATCGCCGGCTTGGGCGTACCCGAAGGACACGGAGCCGGGCGACTCGTCTTTTTAGAAGCGGGGCGTCCTCCCAGCTGCGAGCCGACGACCGGGCGCTTGGCAGGACGAACGGGCCCAACAGACTTGGAGGGCATGGCAGGCTTATGTTGAGGCTGGGCAGGTGCGCCGGAACGCCCTCCGGCGCGGCGGAAGGTTGGTTTCGTCGCTCTAGAAGCCGAGGAATTTAACTTCCGGTCTGAGCTCGATGCCATACGCCTCCCTCACCTTTCCGTGAACATGCCTGATAACCGCGGCCACGTCATCGGCCGAGGCGGTTCCGTTATTAACGATAAAATTAGCGTGTACGGGCGAGACTTCCGCACCGCCAACCGAAAAACCCTTTAATCCACAATCCTCAATCAACTTGCCCACGCTTGCGTCGGGCGGGTTGCGAAAGACCGATCCGCAGGATGCACGGCCCATGGGCTGCGTGCGCTTGCGACGCGTCAGGTACCGCTCCATGCGCTCGCGAATGTCGGCCTTGGGCGCGGCCTTGAGCTTAAGCACGCACTCGAGAATGATCTCGTTACGCGGCAGGCTGCACTCGCGATACCCCCAAGCGATCTCGGACCCTGCATAGTGCTTAATACCGGACGCCGGATCAAACGTGACCACGTCCTCGATAAGGGGGCCGATCCACTCGTTTCGCGTGCCTGCGTTCATGGACACGGCGCCGCCGACCGAACCGGGAATACCGACCGCGAACTCAAGGCCCGAAAGCCCTCGCGACAAGGCATCGTTGACCAAACGCGCGAACATCACGCCCGCACCAACGGTCAGCGTGCAACCGTCCTCGGCAACAACCGTGCGCTGGAACTCACGTCCCAGCGAAATAACGGCACCGCGATAACCGGCATCGGCAACTAACAGGTTGGACCCCTTGCCGATAATCACCCACGGCACCCGCTCGCGGTCAAGCACCGCCACGGCGCGACGCAGGGCATGATAGCTATGGCACGTCACAAAGAGGTCGGCCTTGCCGCCGATACGATAGCTTGTATGGCGTGCAAGACGTTCGTCCTCGACCACGTCCGTGTCGATCATGCCCGAAAGCGCCATGACGGCGTTAAACAGACCCATAGAGGTTAAGCGTCTTTCTTGGCAGTCAGATACTCGATGAACTCGGGGCCGACGGTCGTAACGTCGCCGGCACCCATGGTGAGCAGCAGGTCGCCCTCGCCCACGAGCTTCTCAAGCTCATGGTTGAGCTCAAGACGGCTGGAGCAGTACACGACCTCCTTGCCGGGGTGCTTGGCGCGAACGGTATCTGCGAGCATCTTGGAGGTAACGCCCGGAATCGGCATCTCGCCGGCCGAGAACACATCGATCAGCAGCAGCTTATCGGCGTTGGCAAAGGCATCGGCAAAGTCATCGCACAGAGCCTGCAGACGCGAATAGCGGTGCGGTTGGAACACGACATCGACATGTTTGTAGCCCAGCGAAGAGGCGGCAGCGAGCGTCGCCTTGATCTCGGTGGGATGATGGCCGTAATCGTCAACCACCGTGATACCGTCGATATCGCCCACGTGGGTAAAGCGACGGCGGACGCCCTCAAAACTCGAAAGTGCCCGAGCGGCGGCATCGATATCGAGGCCTAGGACATGCGCGACGGTCAAGACGGCCGTGGCGTTGAGCATGTTGTGACGACCGGGGTTGCTCTTAATCTCGACAGCGTGCTCGGTGCCGTCCTCAAAACGAACGATAAAGTCGCTCTGGATGCCCTTGACATCCGGATGTACGCAGACGATGTCGTTGTTCTCGGCAAAACCATAGGAAAGCACATGACGGCCCGTCGACTTGGCGAGCTTGACCAGATGCGGGTCCTCGCCGCAAACGATGACGGTGCCGTCCTCGCCCACCAGCCCCATAAACTTGGCGAAGGTGGCCTCGATCTCCTCGATGCCCGAGTAGTGGTCAAGATGGTCGGCCTCGACGTTGGTGACGATGACCACGTTGGGGTTCAGGAACAGGAACGAGCTGTCGGACTCGTCGGCCTCGGCGACAAAGTAGTCACCCGAGCCGTTCTTGCCGTTGGTGTCGTAGCCCTCGACGATGCCGCCGATTAAAAAGCTGGGGTCCAGACCCATGCGATCGAGCATCGTGGCGCACATCGAAGACGTCGTGGTCTTACCGTGCGTGCCGGCAACGGCGATGGTGGTGTAGCCGTGGCCCAGGGCCGAGAGCATCTTGGCACGGGGCCACACGGGAATACCGAGCTCGCGGGCGCGCACGAGCTCGGGATTGGACTCGGGAATAGCGGTGGAGACCACAACCACGTCGGGCTTGACCTCGTCGATCGTCGCAGCCTCGTGGCCCACGTGGACCTTCACGCCGGCGCGGGTAAGCTGGCGAATATAGCGCGATGTCTTAAGGTCGGAGCCGGTAACGGTATAACCGCGCTCGTGCAGGACGAGGGCGATGCCGCTCATGCCGGCGCCACCGATACCGATAAAGTGGGCGCTCTTGAATTCGGGCGCGGAGGTTGCAGTCTGGGAATCAGCCATGTGCTCGTGTACTCCTTGCGTAAACACTGCCTGTAACCCGTTAACTGTACCGCACCTACCGCATCCGCGCGAGGGCGACCGGCGATATCCCGTCTAACTAACGCAATCCCTCTACCGCGTCGGCCAAAAGTGCGGCGGCACGGTCCTGGGCCAAGCCACGCGCCGCCTGACGCATGGCATCACGCGCCGCAGCGTCATCGATCAGGTGCAGCAGCTCGTCGGCAAAGGCAGGGGCATCGATATCGGCATCGGCGCATAGCACGCCGGCACCGGCATCGACCAGGTAACGCGCATTCGTAGTCTGGTGGTCGGCCGTGGCGTGCGGATACGGCACGAGTACCGAGGGCACGGCAAGCGCGGCGATCTCGGCCACGCTCGAGGCGCCGGAACGCGAGAGCACCAGATCGGCCGCAGCCAGCATATCGCCCATGTTGTCGATGTAGGGCTGGACACGATAGCGCTTCGCCTCCTCGGGCGTCAGCGCCAAGGCGCGCTCGGTCTCCTCAAAGCCGTCGGCACCCGTCGAATGCAAAATGTAGAGATTCTCGCGGGTCAGCAGCTCACTCTTGAGCGAGGCAACGCGCTCGTTGAGATGCCGGGCACCGAGTGAACCGCCAAAGATGAGCAGAAGCGTCGCGTCCTCGGGCACACCGAGCGTCTTGCGGCCGCGAGCGCGATCGCCCTCGATCACCGAACGACGCACGGGATTGCCCGTCATGAGCACATGGTCGGGGTCGCCCTCGCGCTCAAAGACCGCGCGGGCCGCAGGTACCGAAATGCACACGCGGGCAGCATGTGAGTTCATCATCTTATTGGCCAGACCCGGAACAGAGTTCTGCTCGTGCAGCAGATACGGAACGCCGGCGCCCTTGCACCAACCCAGCAGCGGGACCTCAACGTAAGCACCAAAGCCAATAGCGGCATCGGGCTTACCGACCTTCGAGAAGTGACTGGCAAGCGCACGCTTCGCCTTGTTGACGCGCCACAGCGAGGTCAGCGCCGTCCAGGGACGCGAGCGATCGAAGCCCGTGACCGTGATGGGCACAAAATCGAATCCGGCCTCGGGAACCAGACGGCCCTCGAGCTTGCGCGATTGGCCCAAGAACACAACGTGATGACCGCGGTCACGCAGCTCCTCGGCCAGGGCGAGCGCGGGGTTGATATGTCCTGCCGTGCCGCCGGCTGCAATAGCAACGGTCATCTTATCGGTCATGGTAATCCCTTCGTACACGCGGCCCCTGGTCATCGGTGCGCAAACGCGCCGACGGGTCCGAATTCAAATCGATTCGATTATATCCACCGTACGCATTGCGAGGAGTGGGGCGCTGAGGACGACCTTGCGGCGCCGTTCGCCGACGCGGACGGGCTTCCGGCTCGATCGTAGAGCCATCTAGGACGGTAAAGTCGTTACGCGAAGATCGATCGCCGCGCACGTGGGGCACGCCGGCGGTACTCTCATCCATAACGGCAAAGCTCTCGCGGCGACGGTCGTACTCATCGCGACGGGCACTCTCATACGAAACGCGCAGGATCAGACCGGCGAGCATAAGCGACACAATAATCGACGAGCCGCCGTAGCTAATAAACGGCAGCGGCTTGCCCGTCATGGGAAACACGTTGAGAATACCCAGCGCGTTGATCAAAAACTGCACCGCAAGGATGACCGCGGAACCCGATGCCATAAGTGCTCCGCGACGGTCGCTCGCCTGCTCGGCAATGCGAAACGCCGAGTAGATCAGCATCGCAAACACCAAGAAGAACAGCACGGTTCCGATAAAGCCAACTTCCTCGCCGATAATAGCCAAGATGTAGTCGTTATGCGCCTCGGGCAAATACGAGTACTTCATGGTGGAGTTGCCGATACCGCGACCGAATAGGCCGCCCGAGGCAAACGCCATGATGGCAAGCGTTGCCTGATAGCCGTCACCATATTCGTCTGCCCAAGGATTCCAAGCAACCTCGACACGCGTCATACGGTACGGCTCGGCGATAAGGGCGATCGCAATGACGGCGATGCCGGCAACGACCGTCCAAACGATATATTTGGGGTCCAATCCCGCAAACAACGCCATGCACATGAGGGTCAACAAGATGATCAAAACGGTGCCGAAATCGGGCTGAATAAAGATCAGAAAGAGCGAAATGCCCAGGTAGACGCCCATCTTGCGAAGAAACTCGTTGATGTTGCCGCCGGGCGAAAAGATGCGGTCGAGCATGATGGCCGAATACGCGATGGCGAACGGCTTTAAAAACTCAGACGGCTGGAACTGAATACCGGCGATGTTGAGCCAACGCGTGGCGCCGCGGCTGCCGCTGCCCACCAAGAACACCAGAAACAGGAGCCCTATCATACCTATGAGGAAAATCCTGAGCACGTCTTCCCCAAACCAACTGTCCGGCAAAATGCGCACGATGGCAACCATAGCCAGCACGCCAACTCCGGCAAACGCGGCCTGTCGAGACAGGAAAAACGTCGCCGAACCATTCTCGTGCAGTGCCTCGACCGAAGATGCCGAGTACACCATCAGCAAGCCAAAGCAAACCAAGCTAAACAGGCAGGCCATAAATATCAAACGGGGGCGCATGATGCGGGCGGGGACGCCGGCAATATAGCGTTCACCGAACGTCTGCCCGCCGCGTCCGGAACGCGGCGTACTACGCAGCGAGGAAGCACGGTCCGAGTCGGGCCTCCTCATATCACTTCGGGGGCTCTCCTCTCTCACTGGCAACCCCTATTCCGTTTGCGATTTCGCTGCTGCAGCAAGCTGGGCAACATAGTCCTTAAACACGCGACCGCGCTCCTCGTAGCCCGAGAACTCGTCGAACGAGGAGCAAGCGGGCGAAAGCAGGATCACGTCGCCGCGGCTCGAGAGCGAGCGGGCAACGTCAACGGCATCGCGCAGATCATCGGCCTGGGCGATATCCACGTCACCATCGACATCGGCCTCGTCCATAGCAGCGGTAAAGCGCTCGCGCGCATCTCCAAAGCAAACGACCGAGCGCACGTTGTCCATAACGACGCGGGCAAAGTCCGCAAGCGGCGTGCCCTTATCGTGGCCACCGAGCAGCAAAATCACATCGTCGTCGGGAAACGCCGTCAGAGCCTTTTCGACCGCATCGGTGTTCGTTGCCTTGGAATCGTTGACGTAGCGCACGCCATCGATCTCGCCGCAGGGTTCCACGCGGTGTTCGAGCGGCTGGAACGATGCCAAACCGCGGCAAATGCCCTCGGGATCGGCACCGACGGCCAGAGCAGCCGTGGCGGCACAAAGGGCGTTGATGACATTGTGATGGCCCGAGATCTTGAGCTCGGACGTGGCGACAAGCTGAGTCTCGACGCCCTTCAGGCGAACGACCATCTTGCCGTCGCGCACAAAGGCGGCGTCTGCACCCTCGGGCTCGTCAAAAGCGACCTTGCAGATGCGGCGACCCGGTGTGTAGATGTACTCATCGAACTCATGGATGCCGGCATCCTCAACGTCGATAACCACGAGGTCGTCGTCGACCATATTCTCGAACAACTTGATCTTGGCAAGCGCATAGTTCTTGTGGCTCTTGTGCCAGCCCAGGTGGTCGGGCGTGATGTTGAGCAGCACCGCCACGCGAGGATGAAGCTCGGCGGTCGTAGCAATCTGATAACTCGACAGCTCGGCCACAAACCACTCATTGTGTGCGCGGCCGTCAACCTCGTTCACCGGCGGCTCGCCGATATTGCCGACGGCCACGCTGGCTTCACCGGCGGCCTTGAGCAGATAATCGGTTAGCGATGTGGTAGTTGTCTTGCCGTTGGTGCCCGTGATGGCGATCCAATTTTGGGGAGACAGGCGATAGGCAAACTCGGGCTCGCCCATAATCTGAGCGGCATGTTCACGCCCAGCCTTGAAGAAGGCCGAGAACTCCGAGATACCCGGGCATGTCACGCACACGTCATAGGCACCCTCGACCTGCTCGGTGCCGTAGACAAACGACGCGCCCTGCGCCTCGAGCGCACGTGTGGCGTCATTGGGCTCGGAGGTACCGCCGCCATACACGGTCGTGGCGCTCACACGCTCGGGGTGAGCCAACGCCCAGCGGGCGACATCGAGACCGGATTTACCCTGCCCCAAAACAAGCAGGCTAAAGACATCAGCAAGAGGCATGAAAGACCACTATCCCAACTGGAAGAACAGGGCGAGGCCAACGGCGCCAAAGGCCGCGGCGATAATCCAAAAACGGATAACGACCTTGGTCTCGGCCCAGCCCTTCTTTTCGAAATGATGATGAATGGGTGCCATAAGGAAGACGCGCTTGTGCGTAAAGTGGAAGTAGACAACCTGGATCATGACCGACAGGGTCTCGACGATAAACAGACCGCCGATGATGAGGGAAACGACTTCGGTGTTGGTAATGATGGAGGTGCAGGCAAAAGCGGCACCAAGGGCAAGCGAGCCGGTATCGCCCATAAAGATGCTCGCCGGGTAGCAATTGAACCACAAAAAGCCCAGGCAGGCACCGGCGCACGCCGTGCAGAAGATGGACAGGTTCACGTCACCGTGCAAAAACGCCATGGCGGCCATGGCGAGCATGGCGATCATGGAAGTGCCGCCGGCAAGGCCGTCCAGACCATCGGTCAGGTTCACCGCATTGGAAAGACCGGCGATCATCAGCCAGCAAAATACGATGTAGAGCCACGGAAAGGAAAGGCCGCAGATGGTGGTCGAAAGAACACCGAGGTCAATCGTCAGACCGCCGGGAAAACGAATCCCGGGGGCGACGCCGCACCAATTGACGGCGAGCACGGTAAAGGTGACGCAGATGATGGTCAGACCGATCATCTTGGCGTGAGGCGTCAGGCCGAGCGAGCGACCATGCGTGACGGAGGTCAGGTCGTCGATGAGACCCAGAACGCCGGTGGCCAGCGTGGCAAGCAGCACGAGCACGAGCTCGGTGGTGAGCTTGCCCATCAGCAGGCAGGTCAGCGAGATCGCGACAAGGATGATGACGCCGCCCATGGTGGGCGTACCCTGTTTGATCAAATGACGCTTGGGGCCGTCGGCTCGGACCTGTTGGCCGATACCCTCGACCTTCAGCAGCCTGATCCACCACGGCATAAGCAGCAACGCAATGGCGGCAGCGATGCCAAGTCCCAAAAAGGCCTGATACGTAGGATACGAGGGATTGCCGAACATGGGCTAGCACACACCTTCCACAAAGCGGTCGAGCTCAACAAAACGGGAACCCTTGACCAGTACAACATCATGATTTTCAAGTGCGTCGCCCATGCGGTCGAGCACCTGCTGATAATCGGAGAACACCTGGATGCGGTCCTCATCCATACCCATCATGCGTGCGGCATCGGCCATGAGCTGAGCCAGCTCGCCGCCGACGCATGCGAGCATGTCGAGCTTCTTGGCGGCGGCATAGGCGCCCACGAGTTCGTGCATGCGGGGAGCCTCGTCGCCCATCTCGCCCATCTCGCCCAAGATCGCCATGCGCGAACCGTCACAGATGAGCGAGCACAGCAAATCGAGGCCGGCAGCCATAGACTCGGCACTGGCGTTATATGAGTCGTCGATGATGCGTGCTCCGCTCTTGGCTCGCTTGATCTCCTGACGGTGACCGGTGATTGTAAGGCCCCTAAAGGCAGCATCGATCTGCACGGGCGTCACGCCCAGACGATAGGCGACCGCGGCGGCCTTGACGGCATTGGGCACGGACTGCACGCCGGGAATGGCCAGCATGGTATCGACCGTGTCGCCCTGACCAAAGTCGAGCGTAAAGACCGGATGGCCCTCGTCGTCGACGCGAATGTCGCGTGCGCGGACCTCGTCGTCGTCCGAGACACCGGCCAGCATCACGTCAATACCCGCAGGCCGGGCGAACGTATCGCGAATGAACGGTGTAAAGTCGTCCTCGCCGCCCAAAACCAGCAACGGCGAGAAGTCGCCGGCGGCGCACATGCCCTGGACAATCTCGGACTTGGCGCGGGCGATGTTCTCGCGGCTGCCCAGGATACCGATATGGGAGGTTCCGATCTTGCTCACGATGGCGAGATTGGGGTTGGCAGACTGGGACAGGCGCTCAATCTCATGAAAATGGTTCATGCCCATCTCGAGCACCAGAACCTCGGTATCGGCCGGAGCGGATAGCACTGTGAGCGGCATGCCGATCAAGTTGTTGAAATTGCCCTTCGTGGCCCAGACGCGATAACGCTTGGCGAGCACGGCGGCGAGCACGTCCTTGGTCGTCGTCTTGCCAATCGAACCGGTAATGCCGACGACCAGGCAGCCAAGCCCCAAGCGATATACATGCGCCAGGCGCAGCAAGAACTCCTCGGGGTCGTCGGTCAGCAAGATGGCGCATCCCTTGTCCTGCGCCAGCGAAACCAGATCGGCATCGGGCTCGCGCGTCATCACGACGGCACCGGCACCCGACTCGATGGCACGGGAGGCAAAATCATTGCCGTCGACCTTTTCGCCGGGGAAGGCGATAAAGATCGTCCCCTCCTCGACCTGGCGCGAGTCGATAACGCACCCGCGGCATACCCGATCGACTTCTTCCGTCACGGTTCGGGCCCCCGTTGAGGCCGCGAGGTTGTTGACGGCGATCTCTATCATTGCAGCTCCCCTGTAAACCTAATAATGCTATCGGCGTATTGTATCCCACTGCCATGCGCGCGTGGTGCAGGGCATGTGAACACCCTTCAGATCAAACGGCAGACCACGCTCAAGACTGTAACCCCCTACTTTGTGCGCGGGATACCCAGCACGTCGAGCGCGTTGGCCATAATGGACTGGAATGGCACCGCGGCGGCATCCGAGCCACTCGGCGTTCCATCGAGTGTGATATAGCACAGCACCTTGGGCGATTGTGCCGGCGCAAAGCCCATAAAGGACGACATGTAGTTCTCCTTGAGGTAACCGCCGTTCTCGTCGGCACGCTCGGCCGTACCGGTCTTGCCCGCCACGTCATAGCCATCGACCGCACCGCCGACGCCCATGCCTTCGGACACGACCGTCTGCATGCACGATGTCACCTGGGCTGCAGCGTCCTCCGAAATCGCACGCTCGCCTTCGCCCCAGTCCTTCTCATCGCCCTTGCTGGACTTATAGAAGTGCGGAGTCATCATCACGCCGCCGTTCGCGATGCCGCCCACGGCACGCGCGACCTCAATCGGCGAGACGGACAGCGCCTGGCCAAAGCTCATCGAGCCCAGCGTGGCGCCGTCGTACTGGTCGCGCTCCTTGACGATGCCCAGACTCTCACCCGGAAAATCGACACCGGAGCTATGACCGATACCCCACTTGTCCACATAGGTGGCAAAATCATCGGCACCAATCTTGCGTCCCACCAGGACAAAGCCCACATTGGACGAACGGCGCATCATCTCGCGAACGTCCATGGTCATGGTGAAGTCACGCTTATCGGCGTCGGTAACGGTGTCGTCGCCAACCTTAATGCTTGCCGGGACCTCAAACGACGTGCTCGAACGCACGGCGCCCAAGTCGAAGCCGGCACCGGCCACGAGCGTCTTAAAGACCGAGCCGGGCTCGTAGGCATCGGTAACCAGGCGCAAGTTCATGTCCTCGGTCTTGGCGTTTTCCAGATCGGTCTGGTCATATGTCGGATACGAACATGCCGCCAGAATCTCGCCCGTCGTGGGATCGGTGACCAGGGCCGAGCCATTCTTGGCCTTAGTCTTTTCGACCGCCTCGGCCAGGGCGTCCTCGGCGGCACGCTGGATATTGACATCGAGCGTCGTCACGATGTCCACGCCGTCCACCGCGGCAACCTTCTTATAGGCGCCGCCCGCGATATAGCTACCGTCCCTCGCCCGCTCACGCACCAGCGAACCATTGGTTCCGGTCAAAAGCTTGTTGTATTGTTTTTCGATGCCCGTCAGACCGTCGTTGTCCACGTTTACCACGCCAAGCACCTGCGATGCCAGGTTGCCGTAGGGGTACACGCGCTTCATGGCCTGCTCAAAGAGCACGCCCGGCAGGTTCTTCTTCTCCAGCGCCGCGGCATCGTCCTCGTCCACCTGACGTTTGATATACACCCAGGTGCCATCGGACAAAACGAGATCCCGACAGGTTTTTTTATCGATGCCCGTAGCTTTGACCAGTGCCGATACCGTCTTGTCAACGTCCTCGATAAGCTGAGGATTCACGGCGATGTTGCGGCATTCGACCGACGACGTCAGCACGTTGCCGTTACGGTCGTAGATAGTACCGCGCTTGGCATACAGCGTCTGCGCAAGCAAGCGACGTGCATCGGCGCGGTCGCGCAACTTATCGCCTTCCACGATTTGATAGTCGGCAAGGCGAAGGATGCCCACACCCAAGCCAAGCCCGATGAAGCCCATGACGGCTTTACGACGGGGCAGCGGCGTGCCCGTGAGCCATTCGGTCGACGACGAGCTCTTGCGCGGTCTGGTGTTATGTATTTGAGGACCACTCGAGCCACGGAGACGCGACGCAGGGTCATTGCCATAGGACGGCCTCGCATTGTAAGATGGCCGACCCGTTCCTTGATAACCAGAACGTCCCCGCGATGAGGGACGTCCAGAACCGCGACCCCCGTCGGAACCGCGGCGATAGTCATTTGTCATACTCAGCTACCGTCTTGTTACTGAGCGGCCGCGGTCGAGCTAGTGCCCGCGGCTGCATCCTGCGAAAAATCAAGTGTAACGCTCTCGCTGGGCTCCACCATGCCATAAGCGCCCGCAAGGTCGCGAATGCGCGTGTCGGCACCATAGACCGAACGCATGACCTCCAAGTCTGAGCTCTCATCGGTCGCCTTCTCGAGCGTGTTGGTAAGCGCGGCGTTGCTGTTGAGCACCTGGGCCGTAGCGCCGGCGAGCGCCACACGGGCGACACCGATCGTCATGAAGATAGCCGCTATGATGCAAAACGTTTTAAGAACGCTCATGAAAACCGGGCTTACCGCCTGGTTTGCCTGACGGCCCGCGCCCGTGTAGACATCAAAGCGCGGCGTGCGCTGCTCGCGGGGAGCAACAGGAGCCTGCGGTGTCTCACGATAGGCGGGCATGGCGTTCATATCATAGGCAAGTGCTGCGTTTGAGGTGTTGTAGCCCATGATATGCCGCCTCCCATCCCGAGTACGTTGGTAGTGTGTTTAAGCTTCGTTTGTGGTACGAGCGGGAGGTCCAATATCGCGCGGTCACGTCTACAGACGCTGCGCCGCGCGGATCTTGGCTGATCTCGCCCGAGGGTTGCGCGCAACCTCATCGGGTTGGGCAACCAGGGGTTTGCGGGTGATGACCTTGAGTATCGGCACGTTGCCGCACACGCACACCGGAATCTCCGGCGGACACGTGCACCCCTGGCTCATCTCCTTGAAGTGGTTCTTTACGATACGGTCCTCGAGCGAGTGATACGAGATGACGCAAATACGTCCGCCCGGGTTGAGCCACCTTGTGGCGGCGTCAAGCCCTCGCTCGAGCACATCGAGTTCGTGATTGACCTCGATGCGAATAGCCTGGAAACTTTTCTTGGCTGGGTGTCCGCCATGCCGACGAGCGGCAGCGGGGATACCAGCCTTGATGATCTCGACAAACTGACCGGTGGTTTCGATCGGCTCATGCTCGCGACGGCGCACGATCTCACGTGCGATCTGCGAGGCGAACTTCTCTTCGCCGTAGACGCGTAGAATCCGGGCGAGGTCGTGTTCGTTATAGGTGTTGATGACCTCAGCTGCGTTTAAGGTGTTGTTACCCGGATCCATCCGCATGTCCAATGGGGCGTCCTCGTTGTACGAAAAGCCCCTGCCGGGGATATCGAGTTGCGGCGACGAAACGCCCAAGTCGAACAGGAAGCCATCGACCCCGGGCACCTCGGCCGAGCAAAGCAGCTCGTCCAAGTCGCCGAAGTTGCCCTTCAGCAGCTGGTGCGGTACGCCGGGAACCTCGCGGTCCAGACGGGCGCCAGCGGCCTCGAGGGCCATGTCGTCCTGATCGACGCCGAGCAAAAGGCCGGTCTCCCCCACCTGCGCGGCCATCTTTACCGAATGGCCGGCACCGCCAAGGGTGCAGTCGCAGACGACGGAGCCGCTCTTTAGCCGCAGCGACTCAAGCACTTCGCCGAGCATGACAGGTTCATGCCGATATTCTTGTGTCAAGATCCCACGCTCCATCCGTTACTCGTGCCTTGCCCTTACGAGAAGAAGAGGTCCAGCAGGGCCTCGTCGTCATCGTCCTCATCGGCCGTAGCGCGGTCCCATACCTCAAGGTGGTCGTAGTTGCCCACAACCGTGACCTCGCGGTCGAGGTTCGCCTGCCTGCGGAGAGACTCAGAAAGACCGATACGACCCGCGCTGTCCACATCCATCGACGTGGTGCGCTTGTTGATCGCCCTCATGAGCTTCTGGTCGTTGATGTCACGCGGGTTAAAACCCTCGTGGCCCTCACGACCCGCGAAGAGTCCTTCGACCCACTTATCGAAGGCCTCGGCAGAGAACACGTACAGAGCATCGACATCCAGGGCTTTGAACACGCGAACGTGCTCCCCAAGCTCCTCGCGAAGGGGTGCAGGCAGGGATAGACGACCTTTTGCATCGAGATTGCGCTCGTATGTACCCGTCATTCCCATGTGCGCCCTCCCCTCGGTTACTCAGATGGCACGTACGCGGGGAACCACCCCGCCTGTCGACGTCATCAATAATATGGGGAACCGCCCCATATTTCAACACCTTTCCCCACCCCTTCCCCCACTTCGCCCCACCACTCCACCCCCAATATGTTGCAAAACGCCCCCGAGCATATGTTCGAAAACACAATATGTTGTGTTTGCAGCAAAGGCGGGATGCCACCTGTAGAACCACGCCCGCGAACCTCAACCTTCAAGTTGACCTTGAGGCGATTTTTACGTCCCTTTACACACCGTTCACATCGCCCCCAAACTCCCCCACCCACGGTACACACGGCCCACCACCGCGTCGGTGTCTGGCGAAAAATGGGGCGGGCCCCAGATTGCCCATGCGCGCAAAAGTGCGTCTCGGCAATCTGGGGCCCGTCCCCCTTAATATGTATAAATATGCAGGTCAGCGAGGTGCTAGCGATGTGCCAGCGGATGCGCCGCCAGATAGACCTCGGTCAGTTGCGTGCGGTCGACATGCGTGTAGACCTGCGTGGTCGAAATATCGGCATGGCCCAAAATCTCCTGCAGCACACGCAGGTCGGCACCGCCCGCGAGCATGTGGGTGGCAAAGGAGTGGCGCAAGGTATGGGGATGGAGCCCCACCAGCCCCACCTGGCGCCCATACCGCTCGCATATCGCATGCACGGCTTGGCGCGACAGGCGACGTCCGTTCTTATTTAAAAAGACCGCCAAGGTCTCCGTCCCGTGAGCATGGGCGGCCAGGAGAGTGCGCCCGTCACCTATATAGTGTGTCAGGGCACGCGCCGCGCTTCCCACCAACGGGGCCAGACGCTCCTTGGAGCCCTTACCGCGCACCAGGACAAACCCGTCATCAATATGGATATCGCCCACATCGAGCCCGACCAGCTCACTCACGCGCAAGCCGCAACCGTAAAGCACTTCCAAGATGGCATGATCGCGAAGTCCCATCTCGCCCTCGGAAAAGTCTTGATCGAGCAATGCCGAGACATCCTCCACCGAAAGGTATTCCGGCAGGCGATCAGCCTTTTTGGGCAGGCGCAACGCCGCCGTCGGGTTTTGGGCCACGGCCCCATCGCGCACCAAAAAGGCATGCAGACCCTTCACGGCAGCAAGCGCGCGCTCCACCGAGGCGTCGGAATAGCCTCCGTCGCGGCGATCGGCAACATAGCCCTCCACGACCTGACGGCTCACATCTTCAAAAGACGCAATGTCAGCCCGCTCCAGATAAGCGCAGTACGTCGTCAGGTCACGACGGTAGGCCGCAATCGTATTGCGCGCCAAGCCCCGCTCGACCGCAAGGTAATCGAGATACTCCCCCGCCGCCACAGCGAGCGACGAGGGAGTAGCTTCGGCATATTCTTGGTTCGCCGGCACCCTTAGTCCGTAGCGAGGTTCATAGGCGTCACCTGCACGCGATCGACGCCCTCATGCTGGCCAATCGAGGCGCGCACGAACTCGCGGAACAACGGCTGCGGGTTGGTCGGACGGCTCTTGAACTCGGGGTGAGCCTGGGTGGCCACATACCACGGATGCACGTCGCGCGGCAGCTCGACCATCTCGACCAGACGCTCGTCGGGCGAAAGGCCCGAGATAACCAGACCGGCGTCCTCGAGCTGGTCACGGAAGGCGTTGTTGAACTCAAAACGGTGACGGTGACGCTCGTAGACGAGCTCCTCCCCATAGGCCTCACGCGCGAGGGAATCGGCAGCAAGCTTGCATGGATAGGCACCCAGACGCATGGTGCCGCCCTTCTCGGTCACGTCCTCCTGCGAGCTCATCAGGTCGATTACGCTATACGGGCCATCCGGATCGAACTCGGAAGAGCTGGCACCGGCAAGGCCGACCACGTTGCGGGCAAATTCGCACACGGCCACCTGCATACCCAGGCAAATGCCCAGATACGGAATCTTGTGCTCGCGGGCGAACTCGGCCGCGAGGATCTTGCCCTCCAGGGCACGCTTGCCAAAGCCGCCAGGGACCAAGATGCCCGAGGCGTCACCCAGGATCTCGGAGACGTTCTGCTCGTCGAGGCTCTCGCCATCGACCAGCTGCACGTCAACGTGGCGATCGAAGAACACGCCCGCGTGGTGCAGGGCCTCGATAACCGACAGGTAGGCATCGGGCAGCTGCGTATACTTGCCCACGACGGCGATCTTCACCTTGTCGGCGTGCTGGTTGGCATGGTTCTGCTTGCGCAGGAACTCGTTCCACTCACTCATGTCGCGCTCACGCGGGTCCAGACCCAGACGCTCGCAAATGCGCAGGTCAAAGTCCTGCTCGGCGAGCAGCTGCGGGACATCGTAGATGCTCGCGCAGTCCTCGTTGGTAAAGACACAGTCGGTGTCGACGTCGCAGAAGCTTGCGATCTTGCCGCGGATGGCATCGTCGATATGGTGGTCGGAGCGCAAAACGATAATATCGGGCTGGATACCAAAGCTGCGGAGCTCCTTGACGGAGTGCTGCGTCGGCTTGGTCTTGACCTCGTGGGCGGCGGCGATATAGGGAACGAGCGAAACGTGGATGTAGCAGACGTTCTCGGGGCCGGCCTCCTTGCGATACTGACGAATGGCCTCGACAAACGGCTGCGACTCGATGTCGCCGATGGTGCCGCCCAACTCAGTGATGACCACGTCGGAGCCGGTCTGTTCCTCAATACGACGGAACTTATCCTTAATGGCGTTCGTGACGTGCGGAATCACCTGCACGGTGCCGCCCAAAAAGTCACCGCGACGTTCACGGGCAATCAGGCTCTTATAGATGGCACCGGTCGTAAAGTTGGAATCGCGGGTCAGGTTCTCGTCAATAAAGCGCTCGTAGTGGCCCAGGTCCAGATCGGACTCGTAGCCGTCCTCGGTCACAAAGACCTCGCCATGCTGGAACGGGCTCATGGTGCCGGGGTCGACGTTCAGATACGGGTCGGCCTTTTGCATCGTTACCTTGTAGCCGCGCGACTTGAGCAGACGGCCCAGCGAGGCCGCGGTAATACCCTTGCCCAGAGACGAAACCACGCCGCCGGTCACGAACACATGCTTGGTCATATTGAGTTACCTGCACTTCCCGTAGAAGTTGTCCATACACATCTTACGGGTCTTCATTGTAATACTCGCGACGCGCGACGCACACAATTTTCTTACGCGCAATCGCATTTCTCCATCTCGAAACAAAACGCCGTCCGGTTGCCCAGGCGGCGTCGTTTCCCCTATAAGTGCGCGCTGTTATCGATCGGCGACTTCGTCCTTGATCAAGTCCTGCACGAGCATACCGGCACGGATGCCCTCTAGATACCACTCGCCACGCTCCGTGAGGCAAATGCCATTTGCGAGCTGGCCGCCGTCGTCGCTGTAGCGCGAGACGACCTCAATGATGTCTTCGGATTCCAAGCGTTCAATTGCCGCGCGGGCGCGATACGGAGACACCCCCACACGCTCGGCAAGCGTCTTGCGCGAAAAGCCATAAAGTCCGCCGTTGTCTTCGGACTGCCGTGCAATCTCCATCAGCACCTGCACCTCGACACGCTTCATATCGTTGACACTCGCACGACCCTTGCCAGCCATGGCAGCCTCCTCAAACCGAGCACGGACATCACTTGCACCGTGCGCGACCGGCACACCCCATGATGGCCGGCAACATCCATCATGCGGCATCCCCGCATAAGGATGATACAATTAGGGTTATTGTATACCGCCCGAATCGCTTATAGGCAGGTAAACGGGCTAATTTTAGGTTAAACGGTAACTTTGTTGATAAAAGGGGCACACCGAGTGTATACCCGATGTGCCCCTTTCAGACCAATTTATCCAGGCTTAGCGGTGGAAGAAACCGTGGCGCTCGAACTTGGGCTCGCAGCACACGTTGATGCCCAGCTTACGCAACACCGTCTCGTCCGTCGGCGAGATGATCACGCTAAAGAAGGCATCACAGCCGCGCAGCTGCTCCAGGCCCGAAAGGACACGGGCCGCCGTCTCGCTCGTTGCCGAGGTGATCGAGAGCGCCATAAGCGTCTCATCGGTGTGCAGGCGCGGGTTCTTGCTACCCAGGAAATGTGTCTTGAGCTTGCTGATAGGCTCGATCGCCTCATCGCTAATAACCTCGAGCTCAAGGTCAACGCCCGAGACATGCTTAAGCGCATTCATGATGAGCGAGCTCGCGGCGCCCAGGCGTGTGGAAGTCTTGCCGGTCACCACGGAGCCGTCGGGCATGACCATGGCGCCTACGGGACCACCCGTCAGCTGCTCCCTGGTAAGGGCGGCCGAGCGTGCCGGCGAGTAATTCTTGTCGATACCGGCCTTCTTCATAATGAGCTTGAGACGATCAACCTGCTCATCGCCCACACCGGTGCGGCGCACGGCCTCGACCGCAGCAAAGTAGCGGCGGACGATCTCCATCTTGGAGGCATCGCGACAGGCATCGTCATCGGTGATGGCAAAGCCGACCATATTTACACCCATGTCGGTGGGACTCTGGTAGGGGCTCTCCCCCAGAATCTTTTCCATCAGGGCACGAACCACTGGGAAAGCCTCGACGTCACGGTTGTAGTTGACCGTGGTCTTGTTGTAGGCCTCCAAGTGGAAGGAGTCGATGATATTGGCATCGTCGAGGTCGGCCGTGGCGGCCTCATAGGCGATGTTGACCGGATGCGTGAGGGGCAGATTCCAGACCGGGAACGTCTCGAACTTGGCGTAGCCGGCGGCGGTGCCGTGCTTGTGCTCGTGATAGAGCTGAGACAGGCAGGTGGCGAGCTTGCCCGAGCCGGGGCCGGGAGCGGTGACCACGACAAGCGGACGGGTGGTCTCGACAAACTCGTTCCTGCCATAGCCGTCGTCGGACACGATCAGATCGACATCGTGTGGATAGCCCTCGATGGGATAGTGCAACTTGGCGGGAATGCCGAGCGCGTTCAGGCGATTGCGGAACACATCGGCGGCGGGCTGGCCGGCGTACTGGGTGATGACCACGGCCGCGACGGCAAAACCGTTGCCGCGGAACAGGTCGACCAGGCGCAAAACGTCCTCGTCATAGGTAATGCCCAGGTCACCGCGAGCCTTGTTCTTCTCGATGTGGTTCGCGTTAATGGCGATGATGACCTCGACGTCGTCGGCAATGCTCTTGAGCATGCGAAACTTGCTGTCCGGCTCAAAACCCGGCAGCACGCGGCTCGCGTGATAGTCGTCAAACAGCTTGCCGCCAAACTCCAAGTACAGCTTGCCGCCAAACTGCGAGATGCGCTCCTTAATATGAGCGGCCTGCAGCTCGATATACTTCGCGTTGTCGAAACCCTGGCGCATGTATGGCTCCCGTCCCGTTTCCATTTAATGTTCTAGGCGATTATAACGGAGCCCGCCCTCCCCAACCGCCGGGGCCGGGACAGCTAATTTGGGACGGGGCTTTTTTGACTACCCAGGGCTGCGAAGTAGTCAAAAAAGCCCCGTCCCAAATTAGCTACCTTTGCACCTACAAGGGGAACGTCGCAGGTGGAGCATAAGTCAGCGAAAGCCCACCAGAGCGAGCAAGGTGACGTGAAAGAGGAGGGCATAGGCCTTTTGGCCATGCCCGACGATTGAACGTCAGATTGCCGCTCTGGCGGGCTTGCAGCGTCGACTGGTTGCGCGGTTCGTAGAACCGCGCAACAATAAGTGCGCCCCCTCCCGCGCACGGAACAGAAGGGGGCTAAAGGTAGGAGTCTACCGGCGGGCTGACCCCACCGGACAGACGATGACCAGGTGATCCTTTACAGGATCGTCAAGGTTTCCGTGGGGCACCCGTTGGGTACTTAGATCAACACGCAGGCGACGGTCAGGATGATGGCACAGACGACGGAGAGAGCGACGATGAGCTTAAGGGCAAACTTGAGCCAGGTCGTCCACTCGATCTTGGCCAGGGCGAGACCGCCCATGATGGCACCGGAGGTCGGGGTGAACAGGTTCACGACACCGATGGCAGCGGAGAAGATCATGACCATGACCTCGGGCGAGAATCCGAGCTTAACAGCCAGCGGCCCCATGATGGGCATGGAGACGGTGGCCATACCGGAGGTCGAGGGGATCAGGAAGGACAGGCCGAAGTAGACCAGGAAACTCATGGGAGCGAAGATCACACCGGACAGGCCAGCCAGGGCATTGGCGGCAGCGTTAAGGACATACTTGTCAAGACCGGTGTTAGCCATGAGGACGGAAATACCACGGGCGAGAGCGATGACGAGAACAACGGACATCATGTCGGCAGCGCCGGCGATGAAGGTGTTAACGATCTGCTTCTCGGACAGGCCGCCGATGATACCGATCAGGATAGCCATGAGGAAGAACCAGGTGGAAGCCTCGTTGAAGTACCACTGGCCAATAGGCAGACCGGTGATCAGGGCAGACCAGCCCTGGACGACAGCGTTACCATCAGCGTCGTAGACGGCGCCAGCGTCGAAGAAGTCGGCAACGCCCTTGTTGAGGTCAGCCAGCGGGATGAAGCCGACGATCATAACGACGAAGGTGAAGGCGAAGGCGATCAGAACACCCTTCTGACGACCGGTGAGCTTGACCTCCTTGTTAACCTCGGAAGCAGCCTTGCCGTGAGCCTCTTCGGCGTCCTTAAGCTCCTGCATCGACAGGATGGTGGAGCCCTTGTCGGCCTTGACCTTCTTGGCGTAGCTCATCACGAAGACGATGGACATGGCGGTGGTGACGACCCACAGGACGGCACCGAGGCCGATGATGATGGTCTGGTTGACCTGAATGCCAACGCCGGTCAGGGCGTCGACGGCAGCGCCGACGGCAAACGGATTAACCGTGGAACCCAGGCAGCCGCAGCCAGCACCGAGCAGGACGGTGGCGGCGCCGACCATAGGGTCGAAGCCAGCGGCCATCATGGTAGCGGCGAGCAGGGCGTAGAAGGGAACGGTCTCCTCGCACATACCATCGGTGGTACCGCCGAGGGAGAAGATGAGCATAAGGACAGGAATGAGCATGATCTCGTTGCCCTTAAGCTTCTGCACCAGGACGGCAATGCCGTTGTCCAGAGCGCCGGTCTCGGTCATCATGCCGAGGAAGCCGCCCAGGATCATAACGAAGAGGCAGACGGGCAAAGCGTCAGCGAAGCCCAGAATCGGAGCGGTGCAGAAATCGCTCAGGCGTGCTGCAGTAACCGCGCCACCGGACGCGCCGGAGACGATAACGGTAATCACTGCGACAATTGCCAGCAGAGCTAGAAGAATGGTGAACGATGAAGGCATACCGCGCTTTTTCTTAGCGGTCTCAGTCATGGTTCTCATCCCCCCTTCATAAATCATTTCACTTTCTCGCGCGAAGCGGATCTTCCGTGCCGTGCCCACCGCCCAAAGCGAGATATTTACCAGACAAAGCCGCTCGGAGCGTACAGCAATACACCCCGAGCGAGATGCTAGAGCTCTTACTTGAGCGTTGCGTACATGACGGCCTTGATGGTGTGCATGCGGTTCTCGGCCTCGTCGAAGACCTTGGAAGCGGGGCTCTCGAAGACCTCGTCGGTGACCTCCTGCTCGGTGATGCCGAACTGCTCGCACTTCTCGGCGCCAATCGTGGTGTTGGTGTCGTGGAAGCTGGGCAGGCAGTGCAGGAAGATGGCACCCGGGTTGGCCATAGCCATGACCTCGGAGGTAACACGATACGGGGTGAGCTGAGCGATGCGCTCGGCCCAGACCTCGTCGGGCTCGCCCATGGAGACCCACACATCGGTGTAGATAACGTCGGCACCGGTGACGCCGTCCTTGACGTCGGTGGTGAGCTTGATGGTGCAGCCGTTGGCCTTGGCGATGGGCTTGCAGGCCTCGATGACGTCGTCAGCGGGCATGCACTCCTCGGGGCCGCAAGCCACGAAGTTCATACCGAGCTTGGAGCAGACGACCATGAGGGAGCGAGCAACGTTGTTCTTGCAGTCGCCCATGAAGACGAGGGTCTTGCCCTTGATGTCGTAATTGAAGTTCTCCTGGACGGTCAGAATGTCGGCGAGCATCTGAGTGGGGTGCCACTCGGTGGTCAGGCCGTTCCACACGGGCACGCCGGACTTAGCGGCGAGCTCCTCGACGTCGTCCTGGGCAAAGCCACGGAACTCGATGCCGTCATACATGCGGCCGAGGACGCGAGCGGTGTCCTCGATGGACTCCTTCTTGCCCATCTGCGACGAACCGGGATCGAGGTAGGTCACGCCCATGCCCAGGTCCATGCCGCCGACCTCGAAGGCGCAGCGGGTACGAGTGGAGGTCTTCTGGAAGAGCAGAACGATGTTCTTGCCCTCGAGATAGCGGTGCGGAACTCCAGCGCGCTTCATGTCCTTGAAGTTCTTGGAGAGCTTGAGCAGATACTCGATCTCCTCGGTGGTGAGGTCGAGGAGCTTGAGGAAGCTACGACCGGAGAGGTTAACGCCCATGGTTCGATTCCTTTCGAAGAAATGATTTACGTAAATATTAGTGTTGCCCGTTTGACGGGCGAAACCGGTGCGGTTGTAGGGGGACCGCACCGGAAACGGAAAGACTTAGAGGTCCTCGCGCCAGAAGGGCATGCTCATGCAGCGCGGGCCGCCGCGGCCGCGGGAGAGCTCGGCGGAGGGCACGACGAGGAGGTCCAGGCCCTCCTTGTACAGCACGTCGTTGGTGACGGTGTTGCGGGCGTAGACGCAGATCTTGCCGGGCTCGACGCACAGGGTGTTGGAGCCGTCGTTCCACTGCTCGCGGGAGGCCGCGATCGGGTCGCCGCCGCCGCAGGGGATCAGCTTGACCTGGTCGACGCCGGTGGCGTCCTCCAGGACGTGCTCGAGGGTGTCCTCGATCAGGCGGATGTTCACGTCGCCCGGGTTCTTGCCGGCGGTCAGCTCGTAGACGCGCAGGGTGCCCATGATGGCGGGGTGGATCGTGAACTTATCGACGTCGATCTGGGTGAAGACCGTGTCGAGGTGCATGAAGGCGCGCGAGACCGGGATGTCGAAGGCCAGGATGCGCTCGACCTTGGAGTCGGAGTTCCAGAAGATGTTCTGGGCCATGACGTCGATCGCGGCGGCCTGGGTGCGCTGGGAGATGCCGACGGCGAGGGTCTTCTCGTTGATGTTCAGCACGTCGCCGCCCTCGGTGTGGAACTGGCAGTCGCGGCGGAAGTACAGGGAGACGTCCCTGTAGTCGGGGTGGTACTTGAAGACGTACTTGCCGTACAGGGTCTCGCGGTTGCGGGTGACCGAGTACATGCGGTTGAGGTTGACGCCCTCGCCGACGACCGCGAACGGGTCGCGGGTGAAGTAGAGGTTGGGCATCGGGTCGATGATCAGGTCGGACTCGGACTCGGAGTTGACCAGGGAGTCGAGGGTCGTGGACGCCGTGAGGGGCAGCTCGATCTCGGCCTTGGTCATGCCGGCCATGGTCTTCTTGACGAACTCGAGGTTGTCCTCGATGGAGTCCAGCTTCTCGCGGACGACCTGCGGCATGTGCTGGCCGCGGATGCCGGCCTCGGCGATGTACTGGTCGGTGAACTCGGCGCGGGCGCCGGGGACCTGGTCGAACACCTCGGCGACGAGGTTCTCGAGGTAGAGGACCTCCACGCCCTGGTCCCTCAGGATCTGGGCGAAGGTGTCGTGCTCCTGCTGCGCGACCTCCAGGAACGGGACGTCGTCGAACAGGAGCCGCTCGAGCTCGTCGGGCGGCAGGTTGAGGAGCTCGTCGCCGGGACGGTGCAGGCAGACCTTCCTGAGCTTGCCGATCTCGGAAGGCACGTGCAGACCTTTCGTCATGGCCTCCTACCTTTCTTTCGGGCCTTACTGGCCGAATCTCTCAGCGCCCCTCCGTAACGGGCACTGCTTGCTGACAGCTCTAGTTATATCCAAATTCTACTCGCAATTCCACCTCGCCCCCGAACGGTCAACAAAGTACGATGAACGGTATATCACATGTGATTCCCCCATGATGTACTTCGGCGTTCTAAAGTAGCTTTTCTAAGGTAAACGCTCTTTTTTCTCAAAAATCATTCGCAATGGCAACTCTAATCTTTCGATTAATAATTGCATATCTACAACGGTTTTATGTATATAAATGACGCTTGTTCGTGTTACTGTCTGTATTCGATGATATTCAGCTATCTATCATTCTTATTCACATATGCTCACCAGTTGAGTGAGGATATAGACCGTTTTTCACAACGCAACGGGCGTCAGCTCTATGGCTTGTCAGCGTAAGAAATAGGTAAAGATACCGTTCACGCGATACGTCCGTGCCATAGGTCGACTAAATTGAGACAATAGTGAATAGTGTTAGGCTACCGTCCCCTGTGGGGACTGAACGGACAGATGCATATGCCGAGCAAAATCGAAAAGAAGCAAGCCGCCGCAAAGCTGCGCAAACCGCCGCGGGACTTCTCGTACACGCAAAACCGAGAGCTCAGCTGGCTGCGCTTTGACAACCGCGTGCTCGACGAAGCTTTCGATGAGACCGTTCCGCTGTTCGAGCGTCTAAAGTTCGTGTCGATTTTCGAGTCTAACCTCGACGAATTTCTCATGGTGCGCGTGGGCGGCCTGTCTGATCTGGCAGAGCTCAAAATACAGCCTGTCGACAACAAGAGCAATATGACCGCCTCCGAACAGGTCGATGCTGTCATGGCCGAAATGCCCGGGCTCCTTACCCGATGGGAGTCCATCTTCAAGAGCATCGAGGGCAAGCTCGACACCCTGGGCGTTCACCGCGCCCGCATCGATTCGCTTACGCCCGAGGAGCGCACCTTTGTAGCCCGTTACTTCCAGGCCTACGTGTCGCCGGTCATCTCGCCGTTGGTGATCGACCCGCGCCACCCCTTCCCCAACCTGCGCAACGGTGCGCTCTACCTGGCTTGCGGCCTGGACGGCGTCACCGACGAGGAGAGCCTGCTGGGCCTGATCGAGATTCCCGCCTCGATGAACCGCGTGGTCGAGATCCCCTCGCCCACCGGCACCTACTCCTACATCTTGCTCGAGGACGTCATCCTCGCCTGCCTGGATAGCTGCTTTGGCTCTTATAAGCCGCTGGATCGCGCGCTCATCCGCGTCACCCGCAACGCCGACATCGATCCGGACGGCGAGGGCGTCGAAGAGGAAGAGGACTACCGCCAGCACATGAAGCGCATTCTCAAGAAGCGCCTGCGTCTGCAGCCGGTCGTGCTCGCGGTCTCGGGGTCGCTCGAGAAGGCGACGCTCAAGACCATCCGCAAGGCGCTCGAGCTTTCGCGCCGCTCTGTCTTTACCTGCGATATTCCGCTCGACCTAGGCTACGTCTTTGGCATTGAGGGCAAGATTCCCGAGCATCTGCGCAACGAGCTGCTCTTTACGCCGTTTAAGCCGCAGCCCAACCCCAACATCGACATGACCCGATCCATCCGCGAGCAGGTGCTGCAGCACGACAAGCTGCTCTTTTATCCCTATGAGGCCATGAATCCGTTCTTGGACCTGGTGCACGAGGCCGCCTATGACCCCGAGTGCATCTCGTTGCGCATCACGCTCTACCGCGTGGCCAAGCAGAGCCGCCTGTGCGAGTCGCTGATCGATGCCGCCGAGAACGGCAAAGAGGTCACGGTGCTCATGGAGCTCCGTGCGCGCTTCGACGAGCAGAACAACATCGAGTGGGCCGAGCGCCTGGAAGAAGCGGGCTGCACCGTTATCTATGGCTCCGAGGGCTTTAAATGCCACTCAAAGATCTGCCAGCTCACCTATCGTGAGGGCATGGCGCTCACCCGCCTCACGCTGTTGGGCACCGGCAACTTTAACGAGAAGACGGCCAAGCTCTACAGCGACTTTATGCTCATGACCGCCCATCCCGGCATCGGCGAGGACGCCAACTTGTTCTTCCGCAACCTGTCGCTGGGCAACCTTCGCGGCGATTACCGATTCCTGGGCGTGGCGCCGGTCGGCCTGAAGCCGCTCATCATGCGCGGCCTGGATCGCGAAATCCAGCGCGCCCTCGCTGGCGAGCCCGCCCGTGTGTTCTTTAAGCTCAACTCGCTCACTGACCGCGAGGTCATCGACAAAATCGCCGAGGCATCGTGTGCAGGAGTCCGTGTGGACATGATCATCCGCGGCATCTCGTGCCTCAAGCCCGGCGTTCCGGGCAAGACCGAGAACGTACATGTTCGGTCTATCGTCGGACGCTTTTTGGAGCATGCGCGCGTTTACGCCTTTGGCGTGGACTCGGACATGATCTATCTGAGCTCGGCTGACATGATGACGCGCAACACCGAGCACCGCGTGGAGATCGCCTTCCCCGTGCTCGACCCCACCTGCCGCGCCATGGTGCACGAGTACATGGGCATGCAGCTGCGCGACAACGTGAAAGCCCGCAGCCTCACGAGCGACGGCACCTGGGTCCCCGTGGAGCGTGCAGAGGGCGAGAAACCCTTCAACTCGCAGGAAGCCCTGCTGGAGCGTGCCTATCGCAACGCCGAGGCCGCTGCGCAGCAGCGCGCACAGGAGAAGGAGCGTGTGGCCGAAGAAGCTATTCAGGCCGAGGTTGAACATGGGGCAGTTGCCAAACCGGAAGCGGTTGCTGCTCCCCCGGTGAATGAGCCCGAGGCGGCCGCAGAGGACGGCGTGGAGAAAGCGACCGAGCCCGCTACCGCAACTCCGAAGCCCGCCGCCGAGGCAAAGCCCGCCCCTGCTCCTGAGCCGCGGCCGGCCACACCCGAGGTTCAGAAGGTCCAGGCGACCGTCATTGAGCCCGAGCCTGCACCTCAGCCCGAGCCGCAGGTCACCAAGCCCGCACCCGAGACGAGCGCCCGTCGCGATAAGCCCGCCGGCAAGACTAAGGCCATCGAGCGCCAACGCCCCGGTCGCGTGCGCATGGGCCTGGGCCTGATCGGCCTGGGTCTTAAGACGCTCATTACCGGCAAGACGAAATAGTCGTTTGTAGAAGCGGTTTGTAGAAGCGCCCCGTATTTGAGGAAAGCCTCGGATGCGGGGCGCTTTTCCCTGCTACCATGGTGCGAACAACAACGCGAATGACAGGCAGGAATATGAAGCTCACTATAGAATCGATGACCTACGGCGCCGACGGGCTGGCGCACGCCGACAACGGCAAGGCCGTCTTTGTGCAGGGTGCCGTGGCAGGCGACACCGTCGAGGCCGAGGTCGTACAGGACGGCAAGTCGTTCATGCGCGCCCGCACCACCGAGATTCTGGAGCCAAGCCCCGATCGCATTCAGCCTCCCTGCCCCTTCGTGCGCATCTGCGGCGGCTGCTCGTGGGGCAATCTCTCGCGCACGGCACAGCTCGCCGCCAAAGAGCAAAATCTGCGCTCCACACTCGAGCGCATCGGCAAGTTCGCTCCTGAGCAGGTCGGTGAGTTACTACAGCCCATCCGCCACGCCAAGGACGACTGGGGCTACCGCAATAAAATCGAGCTCGAACCGACTGTCGTCAACGGTCGCGTGCGCCTTGGCATACACGGTGTCGACCCCAGCAAAATCGTGACCGTCGATGCGTGCCCGCTGTTCGACAAGCGCTTCCCGAAGGCGCTCAAATCGGTCGTCGGCGCACTCAACTATCTAAGCGGTAGCCATGACTTGGGACTCGAACGCGTGGGCATTCGCGCATCGCGCCGCACCAAGGCACTCGAGGTCGCACTCTGGACGCCCACAGGCTCTTTTCCGCGCTCGCAGGTCTCCCGCGTGCTGGCGGACGCCGCTCATCCCACGAGCATCGTGCGTGTGATGAGCAAGGGCGAGAAGAAGGCGCGCCGCGTCTCCAAAGTCGAGATGCTCGCCGGAGAGGGCTCGTGGACCGAGAATATCGCCGAGGGACAGATGCGCTTATCTGCCCCGTCGTTTTTCCAGGTCAACACCAAGGGTGCCGACATTTTGATCGAGCTTGTCATGGAAGCGCTCGACCCGCAGGAAGACGAGCTGGCCGTGGACCTATACTGCGGTGCCGGCACCTTTACCCTGCCGCTCGCCCGCCGCTGCGACTTTGTTGCCGCCGTCGAGGCCTACGGTCCGGCCGTGCGCGACCTGCGTCGCAACCTCGAGATCAACAAGCTCGATAACGTCGACGTCATCGGCGGCGACGCGGTGCGCGAGTTCCCCGATCAGGACGCCGATGTCCTGGTAGTCGATCCACCGCGCGCAGGCTTGGCACCCGAGGCCATCGACCTCATCGCGAGCACGAGTGCCCGTGATGTCGCCTACGTGAGTTGCGACCCGGCGACTCTGGCCCGCGACCTCAAGCGCTTTGTCGAAGAAGGCACCTTCTCCCCCGTCAAGATCACACCGGTCGACCTGTTCCCGCAAACCTTCCACTGCGAAACCGTCGTCCACCTCAAGCGTAACTAGACCGTTTGCCCAAGACCACGCCCGATGATTTTTCTGGGACGGGGATAAAAAAATTTGTTCTGAATGATTATTTAATCCCCGTCCCGAAATTGAACCGCCCCCTCATTTCTTGGACATTAGAAATGGGGGGCTTCTTTATGGACGGGAAAGTCGGACACGACGCCACGCTGAGGACTCTTGCAGCAGAGTTTTGCGACAGGGGATACGGGCGCACCGAAGGCCGAAGGGCGCCCGGACCCGGCCGGGGCCGGCGGCGCGCGAGGGCGAGCTCTTGCGACGGAGCTGCTGCCCGGGCGCCTGAAGGACGAGTTCTACAGGAACCGGACGTGGCGGAGCTTCGAGGAGTTCAAGCGGGACCTCCACGCCTACACCGTTCACTGGAACAAGAGGAGGCAGGTTAAGCAAAAGGGACTGACCCCGGAGGAGTTCCGGAATCAGTCCCCATGTGCGGCATAGGCCGCTAATTGACCCGTCTAAGTTTCGGGGCGCAGTTCATTTCAGCGCCGCCCGAGAAAGCTAAACGCCTTCTGGCAGGTTGTCCCGGGCCGAGGGCGGCCACCTTGATCGCCCTCGGCCCTCACCCACCTCAACTGCTCCTCAATTACATAGAGCTGATTGAGGAGGGCGCAAGCTAGTGGGCGCCTTCCTCCTCGTCGTTGGGTCGGTAGGTGATGAACTCGATAACAAAGGCCAGGACGGCGGAGATGAGCGAGGCGATGATCGCGAAGATCATGTGGGAGATCCCGGCGCCACCAGGGGTCCCGTCGATGAAGTTGAGCAGGTTGAAGACGCCGAGGCCGCCCGAGATGTACATGAGAGCGCCAGTCATTCCCACGATAGCGCCGCCCACGGCGGAGCTCAGGCATGCCACGACGAACGCGCGCTTGTTGGGGAGGGCGATACCGTAGATGCCCGGCTCGGTGACGCCGAAGAAGAAGGCGGAGATCATCGCGGGAAGGGCGATGCCGCGGAAGCGCTCGTCCTTGTTTCTGAGGTACATGGCAAAGATGACCGCTCCGAGTGCGAACCCGTGGCCGATGGTGGCGGCGAGCACGCTATCGTGGCCGAGGGTGTTCAGGTTCATGATGGAGATGGGGATGAGGCTCCAGTGGAAGCCGAAGATGACGAGGCACATCCACAGTCCGCCGACTAGGGCGCTGCCCAGGACGGAACCAACCACGGGGAGCTGGAAGATGAACGAGAACGCCGCGCTCAGCAGGTTGGTGATGAGGGTGGCCACCGGGCCGATGATGAGGTAGCCCAAGACGATGGAGACCGTCATCGCGGCGAGCGGGACAAGGAACATCTTGAGCGCAGCCGGCATCCAGCTCTTGAGCCAGCGCTCAAGGATAGAGCCGAACCACACCATGAGAAGGACGGGGATCACCGAGCTCACGTAGCCGGACGCGGGCATGATGATGGGGAGCCCGAGGGCGGTGGCGTACCACGAGAACGTGCCGGCCACGCCGAGGTCGATGCTGCCGAGCGCCTCGCCCGAGGTCAGGGCGACCATCGTCGGGTAGAGGAGCGCCACGCCGATTGCCACGCCGGTGAACTCGTTCATGCGGAACTTGCGCGCGGCACTGAACGCCAGGGCGACGGGAAGGAAGTAGAAGAAGCCGTCAGCCACGGTGTAGAGCAGCGTGTAGAGGCCGTCGTTGGCAAAGGCCGGGACGAAGTAGGTGATGAGGGCAAGCAGTCCCTTCATGATGCCTGCGGCGGCAAGCGGTCCCAGGATGGGCTGGAAGATGCCAGAGATGAGGTCGATGATGACGGAGGCAACGGTCTTATCGCCCTGGGGCTCGTCGTCGGCGCTTGCGCCGCCCGAGAAGTTGCCGGCCTCCAGGACCGCGTCGTAGACGTCCTCGACGATGTTGCCCACGACCACCTGGTACTGGCCGTTGGCCTGGATGACCTGGATGACGCCCTTGAGGGCCTCGATCTTGGCCGTGTTGGCGTGGGACTCGTCCTTGAGTTTGAAGCGCACGCGCGTGATGCAGTGCGCGACGCTGGCGACGTTCTCGGCGCCGCCTACGTTCTCGAGTATGGATCTGGCCAGGTCGTCGTATTTTTCTGCCATTATTTTCTCCTTAGTGATATTGCCCGGGTGGTTAGCCCAGGTCGCCTCCGTTGGTGGCGATGGCCTGTTGATACCAGTAGAAGCTCTTCTTGCGCCTGCGCTCGAGCGTGCCGTTGCCCAGGTTGTCGCGGTCCACGTAGATGAAGCCGTAGCGCTTCTCCATCTCGCCGGAGCCCGCGCTCACGAGGTCGATCGGCCCCCATGTGGTGTAGCCGAGCATCTCGACGCCGTCCTGCTCGATAGCGTCGCGCATGGCCTCGATGTGCTCGCGCAGGTAGGCGATGCGGTAGTCATCCTCGATCGTGCCGTCGGGAAGCACCTCGTCATAGGCGCCGAGGCCGTTCTCCACCACAAAGAGCGGCTTCTGGTAGCGGTCCCAGAGGTCGTTGATCGTGATGCGGAACCCCAGCGGGTCGATGACCCAGCCCCAGTCGCTCGTGCGCACGTAGGGGTTCTCTACGCCGGCGAAGGCGTTGCCCTCGGCGACGCCGCCCACGGAATCGGGGTCGCCCGCGGTACAGCGCGAGGAGTAGTAGCTAAACGAGATGAAGTCGACGGTGTTCTCCGCAAGGATGCGCTCGTCCTCGGCGGTCATGCCCACGTCGATGCCCTCGCGCTCGAGCATCTTGAGCGCGTAGCCGGGGTAGTGCCCGCGTGCCTGCACGTCCACGAAGAAGAGGTCCTCCTGGTTCTTGACCTGCGCTGCACGGACGTCCTCGGGACGACAGGAGTAGGGGTAGTAGCTTCCCGCGGCGAGCATGCAGCCAACCTTGTTCTCCGGGTCGACCTCGTGGGCGATCTTGGTGGCCCAGGCGCTCGCCACGAGCTCGTTGTGCGCGGCGCGGTACTCGGCCTCGCGGGCATTCTCCCCGGGCTCGAGGACGATGCCGGCACCCATGAAGGGACGGTGCAAGATCATGTTCATCTCGTTGAACGTGATCCACCAATGCACGAGGCCGCGGTAGCGGTTGAAGAGCACCTTCACGAGCCGCTTGTAGAGCTCGATGAGGGCGCGGTTTCGCCAGGCGCCGTACTTCTTGACGAGGTGGATGGGGCAGTCGAAGTGCGTGATGGTCACGAGGGGCTCGATCCTGTGCTCGCGGCAGCAGCGGAACACGTCCTCGTAGAAGGCGAGCCCGGCCTCGTTGGGCTCCTCCTCGTCGCCATTGGGGAAGATGCGGCTCCAGGCGATGGAGAGGCGAAAGACCTTAAAGCCTATCTCCGCGAAGAGGGCTATGTCCTCGCGGTAGTGGTGGTAGAAGTCGATTCCCGTCTGGGCCGGGTAGTAGTACCCGGGCTCAAAGTCGAGCATGCGCCTCAGGCCGCGACTTACGTCGTTGCGCTCCGACCCGTGTGGGATGACGTCGACATTGGCAAGGCCGCGGCCGCCCTCGTCATAACCTCCCTCGCATTGGTTAGCAGCGGTGGCTCCTCCCCAAAGGAACCCTTTTGGAAATGGCATGGTGCCTCCTTCTCTCTGGCGTCCCCACCTCTGCGGGGACGCTTTATAACGTCCTTGCGACCTCACGCGCCGGGCCCGTGGCCCTTTCCCTGATGCGCGCGGGCCGCCCGTGAAGGGGTGACTAGCTGACGGCTTGTCCTGCGGCGGCGCGACGTGCCTCCCGGCCTCCAAGCAGGGAGGGGACCTGTGCCAGGCACACGCCGGCGAGGATGATGGCGACGCCCAGCCACTCGACGACGCCGAGCGGCTCGCCGAGGACGATCATGGCGATGAGCAGGCCGGCGGGGAGTTCCGCGGCGGCCATGACAGTGGAGAGACCCGCGGGCAGGTGCGGAGAGCCCATGCCGAAGAGCAAGACCGGGCAGAGCATGCCAAAGAAGCCGGCGATGACGGCAAAGGGCAGGATGCCCTGGGCGAGGACGCCCGAGACGACGTAGTCCGGGCACACCGTGAGCGACATGACCACGGAGCCCGCGCACACGATGACGCCGCGCTGCTCGGACGAGCAGGGGGCCTCGACCTTGCCGGAGAGGGTGACAAAGAGGGAGCAGGACAAGGCCGCCCCCAGCGCGCAGAGCAGGGCCACGGGGTCGTACCCGGTGATGCCGGTCTTGTAAACGCCGCTCGCGAACACCGTCCCGAAGACGATGGCCAGGGCGGAGGCCACTTGGAGGGGTCTCGGCGGCCGGCGCGTCATGACGGTCTGCCACACGAGCCCCAGCCACGTGAACTGGAAGAGGAGCGTGAGCGCCACCGGGGCGGGCAGCACACTCATGGCATAGCAGTAGAGGATTGAGGTGAGGCAGGTGAGGGCTCCCAGGCCCATGAGCTTAAGGGCGAGCTTCCAGCCCACGCGCTGCCAGCGGTGCCCGAGTGCGTGCCCTGCGAGCGTGGCGAGGGCGAAGAAGAGGCAGCCGAGCCACGCTTGGCTCGCCACCACCTGTGCCGAGGTGAAGCCCGCGGCGTAGGCGAGCTTGTAGGTCGTGGCCATCGCGCCGTAGCAGGCGCCGCCCGCAAAGACCTGGAGCGCCGCCTTGGCCTGTCCCGCGCCCGTGGCTCCCGCCCCGGCGGCCTGCTGCTTGATTGTGTTTGTTCCTGCCATTAGGCTCCCTTCCGTCTGCCGTCTTGCAGACGCACGTCTCGTGCGTCTGTTCCCTGCAGTCGGAAGGTGGGCTCGTGCGGTCTTCTGGCGGTGCATGTGGCACCTGCTGCCAAGACGAAAAAAGCCACGCAACCGACTGCTCGGTTGCGTGGCAAAAAGGTGGCTAGCGCCCAGAAAAGTCCACGCATTTTTAGGCTGAGGCATAGTACTACAACAGGTGAGATTCCGTCAAGAAAAACCGAGGAAAAAAGTGAGCCTCTGCCCGCCGTACCTGTGGCGGTCGTTCCCCGAACGGGGCGGTGCTGTTGGGGACTGTCTCGATCTGTAACAGTTGGGGCTAGTTTTGGTCGATGGATGTTACAGATTGAGATTGTTGAGGATGGGTGGGGGTAGCTAATTCGGACGGGGCTATTTTAAACATTGGGAAATCGAGCGTGGCAAGCGAAGGCCTTCGGGGTATAAGACGGCTAATTGTATGCCGTCTATGAAAGGAACCCTCATGCCCAGCGTTGCCGTTCTCGCCGCCGATGGCTTTGAAACGATTGAATGTCTGACCATGGTCGATGTCATGCGTCGCGGCGGCGTGCGCGCCACGCTCGTCTCGATCATGCCCACGCGCGAGGTCGTAAGCTCGCTGCAGATTCCCGTAACCTGCGATGCCCTCTTTGACGAAATAATCTTTGACGAGTACGACTGCGTCGTACTGCCTGGCGGCCTGCCCGGAGCCACCAACCTGCGCGCCGACCAGCGCGTCTGCGAAGTCGTCTGCGAGTTCGCCGCGACCAAGCACGTTGCCGCCATCTGCGCCGCCCCATTTATCCTGGGCGAGCTTGGTCTACTCGAGGGACGCCGCGCCACGTGCTTCCCCGGCTTTGAGAAGAGCTTCCCCGAGGGAGCTTATACCGGCGAGAAGGTCACGCACGACGGCAACATCATTACTGCCAGCGGCATGGCACAGTCACTCCCCTTTGCCTTGGAGTTGCTGCGCACGCTCGCCGGCGACAAGGCTGTCGAGAAGGTCGCCGAGGGCATCCAACTATGATTTTGGCTTCGCAATCGCCGCGCCGCATAGAGCTGATGCGCGAGGCAGGCTATAACATTCGCGTAATTCCTGCAGACATCGATGAAACGCCTTTTGATGGCGAAGCTCCGCTTACGCTCGTCGAGCGCTTGGCGCGTGCCAAAGCCGCTGCCGTCGCCGCCGAGCATGCCGAGCCCGATGAGCTGACCGTCGCGGCCGATACTATTGTCACCTTTGACGGCCAAATTTTGGGCAAGCCGGCAAACGAGGACGAGGCGCGCACCATGCTCCACGAGCTCTCGGGGCGCACACACCAGGTCGCAACCGGCGTCTGCATCGTTAGAGCCGGAGACGCCACAGCCCCGCAAGACGCCGAAAGCCTGTCGTTTGTCGATGTGACCGACGTGACGTTCTATGAGCTCACCGACGAGCAGATTGAGCGCTACGTCGCCTCAGGCGAGCCCATGGACAAAGCCGGCGCCTACGGCATCCAGGGTGTCGGCGGGCGCATGCTCGTACATGATATTTCGGGCGACTTCTACAACGTGGTGGGCCTGCCCATCGCTCGCGTCGCGCGCGCGATTCAAAAACTATCGTAATTGCATCTGGCGCTGGGTATCCCCCAGCGCCTACAATTTCGGCGTACCGTACGGATCCCGACCGGGCATAAGGCCCGGCGGAAAACCGATAGGAGTAAAACATGGATACACTGCTTGAGGCCATTGACGTTTGCGATGTCGATGGCTTTTGCTTTGGCAACTACACGGACGAGGAGGCCGGCACCGGTTGCACCGTAATCGTGGCACCCGAGGGCGCCACCGGCGGCGTTGACGTTCGCGGCGGTGCCCCGGCATCGCGCGAAACCGACCTGCTGCGACCCGAGAACACCGTCGACAAGGTCCACGCCGTCTGCCTTTCGGGCGGATCGGCCTTTGGCCTGGAGGCCGCAAGCGGCGTCGCTCGCGAGCTTGAGAGCCACGGCATCGGCCTTCCCGTCGGCCCCACGCAGGTGCCTATCGTGTGCTCCAGCTGTATCTTCGACCTCGCCTTTGGTAACCCCACCGTTCGCCCCGACATAGAGGCCGGCATCGCCGCCGTGCGCGAGGCACTCGATAACACCCCCACCACGCTCGAGCAGGGCAATGTAGGTGCCGGCACCGGTGCCACCGTGGGCAAGCTCATGGGCCCCGCCACCTGCATGAAGGCCGGCCTAGGCGCTGCCGCCGTGGCACTCGGCCCTGTTAAGGTGGGTGCCGTGGTCTCGGTCAACGCCTGCGGCAATGTCGTCGACCCCTTCACCGGCGAATGGGTCGCTGGTATGCGCGCCGCAGCAGATAGCGACCAGATCGTCGACATGGAGCTCGCAGCCTTTGCCGCCGCCGGCTCCATACAAATGCCGCTCGACCGCACCAACACCACCATCAGCTGCATCGTCACCAACGTGGAACTCACTAAGGCGCAAGCCACCAAGGTCTCCCAGATGGCCGCAGACGCCTACGCACACGCCATCCGTCCCACACACACCACCAACGACGGCGACACCATCTACACCCTCGCCAGCGGCAAACTGGGCACCCAGGCAAGCGCCGCCGTTCCCCTAGACCTGCTGGGCATGCTCGCCGTAAGGGCCCTACAGACCGCCATCGTAAACGGAGCAAAAAACGCCAAAACCTCCCACGGCATCCCCGGCGCCGCGAAGTAATCTCACTCGACCGTCGGTCGGAGGCGGGCGGGCATTACGTTTGCTGCTCTACAGTCCTATGCAAGACGAAGGCCACATTAAGTGGCCTTCTTTGCATGCGGAACTCGCGACAAACGTAACGCCCGCCCGTCTTCGGCCGACCACCAACCAAAATCTTTTCAGCCCAGGCCCCTGTGTACCGCGCGTCGAAGATCATCAAATTCAACTTGCTGACATAAAGCGAGACATAGCAGAGGACCCCTGGTCCTTAACTTGATACGAGTTCCGCACGCAAAGGAGGCGCCAGTGGCGCCTCCGTCTTGCGCAGGACTGTTCGAAGTAGCAAGTTAAGGACCAGGAGTCCCCGTTACCCGAGCGCTTCTGTGCTAGTTGAATTTGAAGATCTTTGAAGCAAGATGGTATAGGCCGAGTGTGGTTTTGTCTCCGGCCCGTCCACGCAGGTTGGTAAAGAATCCGACTACGCCGTAGCGAGCGCGACGATACATGCGCTCGTCGTACTCCTTCAGGTCCTTCCACAGCGTCTTCAGGCGCTCATCGGCACAATCTTCCTCGGAAAGCTTGGTGAGCACCGAGCAAATCGCCATCATCATGGTGAAGTAGCCCATCATGTACGAACGCAGACGCGAGGACTCAACGTCCTGGTACAGGTGGAACGATTCCATCATGATGCGCGTTACGCGAAACTGCTGGCCCAGGCGCTTGACCATCGTGGCCTCATTGACGCTCTGGCCCTCGCGACCGATAAAGTAGCGATAGAGGTCGATGTCGGCGTAGTACATGGTCTTGCAGCGCGGCAGCGGTACGTATGCGTAGATATTATCCACGTAGAACGTGTGTGCCGGCATAGGCAGATTGGACTCACGCAGCACATCGGTGCGATAGCACAGGCTGTGCATAAGCAGGTTCTGATCGGGACGGAAGTGTCCGATCTGGTCCCAAGAGAAAATCTTTTTGCGCGGCAGGGCAAACTTGTAGCCAATAGCGGTATGCGTGCCCTCGTAAACCTTCTCGTACACGTAGTTCGAGATAAACAGGTCGACGCGCTGGTCGCGCTCCTCAAAGCCACGCAGAATCGACAGCATGGTCGAAAGCGCCGCACCGTCGAGCCAGTCGTCCGAGTCAACGACCTTATAGTACGTACCATGCGCCTCACGCAGGCCCGAGAGGACGGCGATACCGTGGCCGCCATTCTCCTGGTGCACCGCGCGGATGATTCCAGGATAACGGGCCTCCCACTCGTCGGCCTTGGCGGCCGTCTCGTCCTTGGAGCCGTCGTCCACCACGATAATCTCGATATCGGTGGCGTAATTGCTCCCCTCCAAGATGGAGGTGATGCAATGGTCCATATCCTTGGCGGCGTTATACGAGGGAATACCGAATGTTATGACTTTATGCATGGCAGGCGATAATCTCATCCGAAAGATCGAGGGCAGAATTGGTCACGGCGTCCATATCGTAGTAACGATACTCGGCCAGACGACCCACTGGGTGGAAGTTCGTCAGGTTCTGGACGCGCTCAAGGTAGCGCTCGTAGAGCTCGCGGTTCTCGGGCTCCAGGATGGCGTAGTACGGCGTCTCGCCCGAGCCGGGCGTATAGGCCTTGGAGTACTCCTTCATGATGGTGGTCTTGCCGGGCAGGACCTGACCAGTCATGTTCTTGAACTCGGTAATGCGCGTATAGTCCTCGCTCGTGGTGTAGTTGACGGTGCCCACGGGCTGGAACTGATCCATATCGAACGTCTCGAACTTCATATCGAGCGTGCGGTACGGCAGCGCGCCCAGGTCGAGGTTGAACAGCTCGTCGAGCGGACCGGTGTAGACGATCTCGCCACCATAGACCTTGCCGTCGATCTTGACGGTGGTCTCGTCGATTTCAAAGAGGTCACGGGCGTCTACGTCACAGAACACGTCGATCAGATCGTGATCGAGCATATGCTCGAACAGCGCGGTATAGCCGTCCTGCGGCATGCCCTGGAAAGGAGCCTGCGGGAAGTAGCGATCGTCATCGCCCACAAAGACGGGAACGCGGCCGGTGATCGAGGGATCGATCTGGTCGGGCGTCTGACCCCACTGCTTCATGGTGTAATGCAAAAAGACGTTCTCGTAGACGTAATCGGCGACCTCGGCAAGATCCGGGTCATTCTTCTTGCGCAGCTCCATAATGGGCACCTTGACGTCCTTGCCAAAGGTCTCCACGAGCTTCTGATACAGTTCCTCGCCGCGCTCATCGCCAAAGGCAAGCTTAAGGCTCGCATGGTTAAAGGGCACGGGCATAAGGGTACCGTTGATGTTGGCGAGCACCTTGTGCTGGTAGTCCGTCCACTTGGTAAAGCGCGACAGGAAGTTATGCACGCGCTCGTTAAAGGTATGATAGATATGCGGACCATACTCGTGGACCAGGATTCCCGCCTCGTCAGTGCAGTCGTAGGCGTTGCCCGCAATGTGGCTACGGCGCTCCAAAACGGCAACACGATAGCCGATGGTTTCGGCAAGACGGCGGGCGCAAACGGCACCGGCATAACCGGCGCCGACGACGATCATGTCGTACGCACCGGCATTAAAGCCTTCAGGCAGGCCTGAGGTAATCTGCATCGATACTCCTTGTCAAAAGCCACGGGCTCGTTAGCTGGGCTTTTCTCGAACATTCTTCGAGACATATTTATCAGAGCGATTATAGCGCTAATGCGTCCTATAATGAGCTTGCCACACAAGGAAAGCTCAAGCACCACGGCGCACATTATTGAAAGGTAAACCCGCTAGCAGCGGGTTTATTCGTGTACAGCCGGGCGCCTGGAGCTTAGCGAAACGCTTGTAAGGAGTAACATGAGCGATTTCCTAAACCGTATGAAGTCTGCCGCAAAGGCCGACCTTAAGACGATCGTCCTGCCCGAGGGCGAAGACCCGCGCACCATCGTCGCGGCCACCAAGATCATCGAGGAGGGTCTGGCAAAGATCGTCATCCTTGGCAACCCCGACGAGATCGACGTTCCCGGCGCCACCGTCATCGACCCGCGCAATTCCGAGAAGCACGAGGAGTACGCGCAGAAGTTTGCCGAGCTCCGCGCCAAGAAGGGCGTCACCATCGAGCAGGCTCGCGCCCAGGTGATGGACGCCACCTACTTTGGCACCATGATGGTCAAGATGGGCGACGCCGACGGCCTGGTCTCCGGCGCCTGCCACTCCACTGCCGACACCCTGCGCCCTGCGCTTCAGATCCTCAAGACCGCCCCGGGCACCAAGCTGGTCTCGGCCTTTTTCGTGATGTGCACCGACACCCCGCAGTTCGGCACCGACGGCACGCTGATCTTCGCCGACTGCGGCCTCAACATCAACCCATCCTCCGACGAGCTCTCCGAGATCGCCATCGCCTCCGCTCACTCCTGGTCCACCTTCATGGGCAACGTTGAGCCGCACGTGGCCATGCTCTCCTACTCCACCATGGGCTCCGCCGGCGGCGAGGTCGCCAAGAAGGTCCAGGAGGCCGTGAAGTTCTGCAAGGAGAAGGCTCCCGAGCTCGCCATCGACGGCGACCTGCAGCTCGATGCCGCTATCGTCCCCACCGTCGCCCAGCTCAAGGCTCCCGGCTCCTCCGTCGCCGGTAAGGCCAACGTGCTCGTGTTCCCCGACCTCGAGGCAGGCAACATCGGCTACAAGCTGGTCCAGCGTTTCGCCGGCGCCGACGCCTACGGCCCCATCCTGCAGGGCATCGCCAAGCCGGTCAACGACCTGTCGCGCGGCTGCTCTGCCGACGACATCGTGGGTGTCGTGGCCATCACCGCCGTCCAGGCTCAGATGGCTGAGTAGCGTACGCACTCGCCCGAAGGCCGTACGGGCTAACCCCTGAAAACGTCCTCGACCAATGAAACGCCCCCGTTCTGCTCCTTCGGAGCTACGAACGGGGGCGTTTCTGGTCTGCGGAATGTTTTCAGGGGTTAGCCCGTACGGCCTTCTACTGCCACGTAGCATTCAGGGCATCTGGGGTGGACGGCGGCTTGGCTACGAGCTGGGGCTGAGGATCTGAATGGATGGGTGCCGTTGGTGGGAGCGCAGGCGTGCCGGCGATGATCACTTTGGGACTGGAATGGTGGCTGCGGTCTGATGTCTGGCCCACCGGAAAGTGTGTCCCGGTTTGGAGGCGGATTGTGGGATGTAGCTTCCGCTTGGGGGCTGTTTGGGAAACTGCGGGACGGAATTTTGCTCTATTGTGGGTCGCACTTTCCGCAACGCGCCTCAACCGGAAAGTGTGTCCCAGAATTTACGCTCAAAATGGGATGGAGTTTCCACCGTCCACCTACCAGAAAAAAGGCCTCCGGAGCTGTTGCTCTGGAGGCCTTTTTGTCAATTAAAGACGAATGCGTTAGTTGTTCTTGGTTAGACGCTCGACGTCATGGGCGATCATGTATTCCTCGTCGGTGGGGATGACCATGACCGTGACGGCGGAACCGGCCGCGCTGATGACCTGCGGGCCGTTACCCACGGCCTCGCGGTTCTTGTTGTTGTCGATGCGCACGCCCAGCCACTCAAAGCAGTCGCAGAAGGCCTTGCGGATCGACCAGTCGTTCTCGCCGATGCCGGCGGTAAAGGTAATGGTATCCACGCCCGCCATGGAGGCAATCATGGAACCGGCCTGCTGCATGGCCTTGTAGGCGAACATATCGAAGGCGAGCAGACAGCGCTCGTCGCCCTCGGAGGCGCGCGTGCGGATGTCGCGAGCGTCGTTGGAGATGCCCGAGATGGCAAGCAGACCGGACTGCTTGTTCATCATGTCGTCGACTTCCTGGTAGCTGTAGCCGCCCTCGCGCTGCAGGTAGCACACGGTAGCAGGGTCGATGGAGCCGCAGCGGGTGCCCATCATCAGGCCGTCGAGCGGCGTGAGGCCCATCGTGGTGTCGCGGCAGACACCGTCCTCGATAGCGGCAAGCGAGGCGCCGTTGCCCAAATGGCACGAGAGCAGGCGGTGGCAGCGCGGGCCCAGGATCTCCTTGGCCATCATCCACTCGTAACGGTGGCTCGTACCGTGCGCACCGTACTTGCGCACGTGGTACTTGTCACACACGTCCTTGGGCAGCGCGTAGGTGTAGGCGACCTCGGGCATGGTCATGTGGAACGAGGTGTCGAAGACAGCCACGTTGGGCAGCTCCGGATACTTCTCACGGCAATACTCAATCGCCGCGGCCTCGCCGTAATTGTGCAGCGGGGCAAGCGGGGCCACCTCAAGGATCTTAGCCATGACCTCATCGTCGACGACCGCGGAATCATCGAAGTGCCAGCCACCCTGAACGATACGGTGGCCGATGCCATCGATCGTAAAGTCGGTCTTCTCGAGCTCATCGAGCACGCGAGCGATAGCAGAGCGATGATCGGGGAAGGGAACCTCCTCGGTCTGCTTGGCACCACCGTTCTCGGAGTGGCCAAAGATGCCCATCTCCGAGCCGATACGCTCGCAGTTACCCTTGGCGAAAACCTCGCGGGTATCGGTATCCAAAAGCTGATATTTAAGGCTCGAGCTGCCGGCGTTGACAACAAGTACGTTCATGAGACTCCTTCGTGATTACAGTACGGTCGGCAAACCTATAAGGTGGCCGTACCCTTAATGAGAAGTTATCAGAATCCAATAAATATCTATCAAACTCTTCGCCCAACGAGCGCAAAAGAGGGACTGAACGGCACTTGGTCGTCCAGCCCCTCCCCTTGCATCAATTACTTGCCGTTGACGATGCGCTCGACGTCGGAAGCGATCATGAACTCCTCGTCCGTGGGGATAACGAAGATCTTGACCTTGGAATCCTTGGCAGACAGGCACCAAGCGCCGTCGCCACGCAGAGCGTTGCGGGCATGATCCATCTTGACGCCCATAAAGGCCAGACGATCGGCCACGCCGGCGCGGACGGCCGGAGCGTGCTCGCCGATGCCGGCGGTAAAGACCAGGGTGTCCATGCCGCACATGGAGGTGGCCATCTCGGCGGCCTTGGCGGCAATCTTGTAGACGAACATATCGAAAGCGAGCTGGGCCTCGGGGTCGCCGGCAGCGGCGAGCTCCTCAACGTTGCGGCAGTCGTTGGTCTTGCCGCCGGTCACGGCCAAAAGGCCGGATTTCTTGTTCATCATCTCGTCGACCTCGTCGAAGGTATAGCCGCCTTCGCGCTGCAGGTAGCACACGGTAGCAGGGTCGATGGAGCCGCAGCGGGTGCCCATCATGACACCGTCGAGCGGCGTCAAGCCCATGGTGGTGTCCATGCACTTGCCGTCCTCGATGGCGCACAGGGAAGCACCGGAACCGATATGGCACACGACAACCTTGCGGGCCTCGCCGTTGGTCATCTCGGCGACCTTCTTGGAGATGTAGCGGTAGCTGGTGCCGTGGGCGCCGTACTTACGGATGTGCAGCTTGTCGCAGACGTCCTTGGGCAGGGCGTAGGTCTTGGCGACCTCGGGCATATTGAAGTGGAAGGCGGTGTCGTAGACCGTGACGTTGGGCAGGTCGGGATACTGCTCGAGGCAGTACTCGATAACGTTGGCCTCGGGGTTGTTGTGCAGCGGAGCGAGCGGAGCGACCTCGCGGATCTTGGCGAGGACGTCCGCATCGACGAGGGAGGAATCGCCGAAGTACCAACCGCCCTGAACGATACGGTGGCCGATGCCCTCGATCTTGACGCCATTGGTCTCGAGGTCCTTCAGGACGACCTCGATGGCGACCTTGTGGTCGGGGAACTCGATGTTCTCGGTCACCTTCTTGGAGCCGTTGGCAGCATGGGTGAAGGTACCGCCGGTAAAGCAGACGCGCTCGCAGGAGCCCTTTGCGGACACCTTGTGGGACTTGGTATCGATGACCTGATACTTAAGGGTCGAAGATCCCGCGTTGACGACCAGAACGTTCATGTGTCTCCCTACTAACAGGCGGTGTGGCGCCGCCAGATTACATACGCTTCAATAATAAACCCAAACGCCCTCGCGCTCGGGTTTATTGCGTTGATATATAAGTTATCGATGCCCGAATACTCATGGCCTTTGACTGGTTAGACGAAAGAGCGCGGGGATATACACCAAAGAAGAGATCCCGAGCGCGACAAGTAATACGATCCGAATGCCCGCAACGCTGCTCAACGCAGCATTGAACAGATAGAAAAGGATGGCACCCACCGCCACCATCTGGCTTTGAACCGAAATCAGTGAACAGCGCATCGAAGAATCGGCGGCATTTTGAAAAATTGAGTATTTAATTGGAGCAAATAACGAGTAAGCGACCTCCTGCAGCACATAGAACACGGGCAGCAAATTAGCCGGAGTAAGGGGAATCAAAAACAAAGCTGCCAATGCTAAGTGCATGATGCCGCAAATACGCGCAAAACGACCCTTGTCGACACGAGCAATCACACTGGGCACAATAAACCCTATGGAGGCGGAGGCAAGGAGCTGGATTGCAATGGTTACGCCCGAAGCGACGGCATTCATGCCACGACCCGCAAGCAACAGTGAGAAAAAGTCTTCCAGGGCGACAAAGGCAAATGCCTGAGAACAGTCCATGATGAACGCTGACCGAAGAATGCCATTACACGCAATAGCAGCACCGATCATCTTCGGGCTAACCCCACGCTCAGGTGTCGCCACAATGCTCCCTCTTCGCATCTCAGGAATGCAGACAACGACAACCAACGTCAGCACCATTGCGATGATATCTGCCGAAAGACCAATGAGGTATGCACCGACGGACGAAATGAAACCGCCCACACAAGCGGAGATGGCATAAGAGGCATAGAAAACAAATCGCTCAACGACATTAAGTCTTACGAGCTGGTCCTGAGAGACGCTGTCAATGTAAATCGCTTCTATGGATCCGCTCACACATGCAACGGCAAAACCTTTGAGAGCAAACGCGCCGATTAAAAGCAGAGGAGAACGGACGAGAAGCAGGGCGGCGTAGTATCCAAGCATTCCCACGACGCCAACGAGACCGCTGGTCTTTCGTCCAAACCTATCTGCAATATAGCCAGTGGGAACTTCAAGAATGAACTTGCTCACTTGATATGCAATCATCATGCTTGAAATCGCTACCATCGAGAATCCGACGAATTCAAGGTAAACCGTCAGAAAATACAAGATGGTGCTGAAGTTCGATAAAAAAACGAACGTCATATAAAGCAAAACCGTACGGTTTTTCATGCTCCGCCCTCCAAGAGTCAGCAATCTAAATAAGAATCTTGGAAAAGCATGAGGGCAAAGCTGTCAGCCATGTGTTACAAGGCGTCAATAATCACTTGACGTCTCGAAGCCAATTAATCTCACGAAGCAAGATGACGCAAGAGGTGCAGAAATACCGTCTGGTGTCGATCGGTCCAGGCATTTTGTCGATAGCAAAAGTAGATAGGCAAGGTTACATCACGCGAACCTTCAATGGAGCACTCATTCACTTCTGCCCCATCCGATGCGAGAGCGGACCCAGACAAACTCAATATAAATCCCCCGGCTTGAAGAAACTCAGTCTGAGCCCTGCTTCCGTATTCGACATCACGGAAGCGAAAATTGACGAGCTGGGCTTCGGGACATTGATTGATTGCATTGAGACAGGGTGACAAATTAATGGGAACAGCGATCCTGCCGCCCAGCAACTCGCGAATGGTCATAGCGTCAACAGATTGATGACCCGCCGGGCACGAAAGAACCTTGAGCTCCTTTTCACCCAAATATTTTGAAGAAAGGACGCTGTCCCGTGGTTCCTCAAACGAGATAGCCGCGTCCGAAATTCCAAGTATAAGTGATTCAAAGCACGTTGCCGTTGGCTGATGCCACACATCAAGATGAATCTGAGGGTGCGAGCTTTCAAACGAGTCGTACCAGTTTTCGGCAAAAAGGCGCCCCCGTCCGTGAAGACAGGGGGCGTAAAGACGAAAGTGGCCGTCGGGCGAGACGCCGTCATCCCTCGATTGAGCATACTTTTTGAGATCGTCGACTTGTGCCAAGATCACACGTGCACAACGCGCAAATTCTCTGCCCGCCGGAGACAAAACAGCCTCCCCCGCCGATCGGTCGAGCAAAACAATCTGATACTCAGATTCCAACTTTTTGATTGCCGACGAAACGGCCTGCGGACTCACATGAACGGCGCGAGCCGCTTTGCGCACGCCGCCATAATTCGCTACCGCTTGAAGGTATTCGAGTTGAGAAAGCTGCATAGATTACTCCAAAGGCAGCCAAGCCGACGGGCAACGCGCCCTCAGATGAGGTTCTCGCCCAGGTTCTTGCCGCCGAGGACGTGCATGTGGAAGTGCATGACGGTCTGGCCGGCGTTGACGCCCTTGTTGGAGATGACGCGGAAACCGTCCTCCAAGCCCTTGGCCTTAGCGACCTCCTGGATGGCGTGAGCCATGGCGCCCATGGTCTCGGCCGGCACGTTGTCGGCAATGTCGCTATAGTGTTTCTTGGGGATCACGAGCGTGTGGACCGGCGCCTGGGGATTGAGGTCGTCGAAGGCGATGACCTGGTCGTCCTCATAGACAACGGTCGAGGGAATCTCGTGGCTGGCAATTTTGCAGAAGATGCAATCGCACATGGCTGGTTCCTTTCTCACAGACCAAGGTAGTCTTTTTGGGACGGGGCTTTTTTGACTACTTTTTTGCAAGCGCAAGCACTCGGCGAGCCATCGCGCAAGGGTAGTCAAAAAAGCCCCGTCCCAAAAAGACTACCCCAAAGTAGGCTGCGAGGTGGTTAGAACGAGAGGTTGTCGTCGGTGCTGGCGGCCTCGCCGTCGGCGAGTACGTCGTTGCCGTCGACGTCCTTCAGGAGCACCGAGACCTTCTGCTCGGCATCGGACAAGCGAGCGCGCAGGCTCTTGAGGAGCTCGACGCCGCGGGTATAGCTCTCGAGCGACTCCTCGAGCTCCATGTCGCCCGATTCCAGACTGCGGATGATGAGCTCCAACTCCTGCGAAGCCTGCTTGTACGTAAGCTGCTCGACCGGGGTCTTCTCTGCCATATCTGTTTCCTTTCCTATAGGTTTATCGCTATGAAACGCGGTCTATTCGACCGTATTGACCGTTGCTGCCACGTTGCCGTCTGCCATGCGCACGCGAATGGCGTCGCCGGGCTTAAAGGTCTTGGCGCTCGTAGCCACGCCGTCATCGCTATAGGCGATGGAGTAACCGCGGGCAAGCACCTTGAGCGGCGACAGGGCATCGAGCGAAGCCGCCGCACGGCCCAGATCGGACGCTGGCTTGCTGAGCATCGTGCGTCCCTGATGCTCCAGACGGGAACTCGCAAGCGTGAGCGCATGGCGCTTGCCGTCGAGTCCTGAGGTGCTTGCGATCAAGCGCTCGGGCAGGCGCTCAAAGTTGGAGTGGAAGGCCCCGACCGAGCGCGTTATGGCGCCAGACAGGCGATCGGCCGTCAGGGCGAGCTCAGACTCGCGACGCTCGACCATAAACGTGGGGTCGTTGAGGCACGGGCGGCACGCGGCTGCATCGAGCGCGTCGCCCAGACGAGCCGTATAGGTGCCCCAGGCACGACGACCGCGCTGGTCGAGCATCTCCAGATCGACCTGATTCGACCCGATCATCGAAGCCATCGCGGCGCCCAGACGCTGATGGCGCGTCTCGAGCACGTCGGCCAACTCCGTCATAGCCGGCGCCACCGATTCTGCCGCTGCCGTTGGCGTGGAGGCGCGACGGTCGCTCACCATGTCGCAGATCGAGGTATCGGGCTCATGCCCAATGCCCGTCACCACAGGCACGGGACAGGCTGCCACCGCACGGGCAAGCTCCTCATCGTTAAAGGTCATGAGGTCCTCGAAGGAACCGCCGCCACGCACGAGCAAAATGCAATCGGGCGCCGGCGTAATGGCGGCGGCGCGGCGCAAACCCTCGATGAGCTCCGCCGGCGCACCCTCGCCCTGAACCTTGGCGCCCACGCAGACGAGCTCAACGAGCGGGTTGCGTCGGCGCAGCGTACGCTTGACGTCGTCGATCACGGCGCCCGAAAGCGAGGTGACGACCGCCGCACGCGAGCAGAACACTGGAATGTGACGTTTGCGCGCCTCGTCCATCAGGCCCTCGCGACGCAGCTTTTCGGCCAGTTGCGCCACCTGCTGACGCAGCAGACCCTCCCCCGCCAGCGAGAACGAGCGGGCGACAAAGCTCATGCGACCCGTAGGCTTGTAGAGATTGAAGCTGCCCTTAAAGCTCACCTGCATGCCGTCGCGCAAGTCGAAGGTGCGCTTAAGGTAGGCACCCTTCCAGATGATGCAGTCGACGGCCGCCGAGTCGTCCTTGATCTGAAAGTAGCAGTGGCCGCTTCGGGCATTGGGACCACGAAAACCTGTGACTTCACCCAAAACGCTTAGCTGCGGAATGGCATCGAGCGCACCGGCGGCGATTTCTACCGCCTGGCTCACGCTGAGCTCCTTGCGCCCCTGCTCGTCCGATCCGTCGAACTCGGCGGAAACGGCATTGCCGGTTAGATTCCAGCCTGCCACGCGGCCTCCTTTCGTCATCGTGCACAGAGGCTTCGGCCCTGCGCAAATTCAAGTCCAACACATAGTACAGCGCCGCGGGGACACAAATCACCGCGGCGCCCAGCGACCCAATTTGTTATCGGTTGGAGTTTCTGTTGTAGCGAGCCATCAGATAGAGCAGCTGAATAATCGAAGTGAGCGCTGCGGCAACATAGGTGAGCGCGGCGGCCGTCAGCACCTTCTTGGCACCGTTGACCTGCTTGGAACTCATACCCGACTGCTCGATATACGCCACGGCGCGTCGACTGGCATCGATCTCAACCGGCAGCGTAACCAGTTGGAACAACACGCTAAACGAGAAGAAGACCAGCGCGAGGGTCGTGAGCCCGGCAATGTTCATAAACAGGCCCATGAGCAGCACGATCGTCCAGGTGTTCTGGGTAAAGTTGACAACCGGAACCAGTGCGGTACGCACCTTCATCATGGCGTAACCGCTTTGACGCTGGGCGGCATGACCCGCTTCGTGGCAGGCGACGGCAACGCTTGCAACCGACCCGCCCGAACGGTTGGCGTCTGACAGATATAGGTTGTTGTCCTGCGGGTTGTAATGGTCGGTGAGCTCGCCAGCGACACCCTTGATACCCACGGCGTTGCAGCCGTTGGCGTCGAGCATGCGGCGAGCGACCGTGGCGCCCGTGTCGCCGTCCGAGCGAACCTTGGACCAGGTTTTGTACGTCGAGTTGATATAGCTCTGCGCGGCAAGGCCAAGCACCGTGCAGACAAGAACAACCAGCAGGTACAGCGGGTCGATGCCAAAGCCGTATCCATAGTAATAAGGCATGCGAATTCCTCCGAATCGAGTTACACGTTGGAGGCATTCTACCCACTCGCCCAGCAGGCAAGTCAGCATCGATGTTTAGGCATTGTCAGCGAAAACGGCCGAGGGCGAGCAAGGTGACGTGAAAGAGAAGCGACGCGTACTTTGGTACGCAAGCGACGATTGAACGTCAGATTGCCGCTCTCGGCCGTTTGCAGCGTCGAGCTGTTACGCGGTTTGGTAAAACCGCGTAACTATAAAAGCTCGATTTTGCCGTCCTTCACCGTCAACCCCATATTGCCCGAGAGCAAATCGTCCAGGCGCGAGCCCACGAGCTCAAAGCGCCAGCCTTCGCGCAGGGGGCTCTGCTCGGGGTGCTCAATATAGTCGGCCAGGTCATCGCGCGAGGCAATGACCGAGGTCGCCACGCCCGAGCGCTCGGCAACCAGGCGAATGAGCGCATACATAAGGTCGGTCACGCTCTCCAGCTCCGGCGAAATCTGGTGATGTCCGCGCACCAAGAGCGGCAGGCGATCGTGCGGACAGCTCGCACCGCGCTTGATGGCCATCAACGCGCCGTCCACGTCGCGCTCCCCCAGCTGGTCGGTACCGCGGATGCTGCGGAACTCCTCAACGCGCACGGGATTGCGCTTGACGAGCGCCAGCAGCGTATCGTCGGACATGACCCACTTGCGCGGGATGTTGCGGCGCTCGGCGCGATCCTCGCGCCAAGCGGCAAGCTCGCGAGCAATGCCCAGTTGATGGCGGCTGCAGGAGTTGATGCGCTTGACCTTACGGAATGCCTCGTGACGATCGGCACGGTAGTGCGACTCGTCGGCCAGAGGACGCAACTCGTCGAGCACCCAATCCACACGGCCCAGCTCGCGCAGGCGGCTCATCATCTCGGTATAGGCAACAATCAGATACTTGACGTCATCGATTGCGTACTCGATCTGCTTATCGGTCAGCGGGCGGCGCGACCAGTCGGTCAGCGACTCGGTCTTGGGCAACGAAACGCCGCAAAATGTCTGCACGAGCGCGCCGTAGGAAATCTGCTGGCGCTCGCCCAAAAAGGCGGCGGCGACCTGCGTGTCAAAAATCGGACGCGGCAGCGCGCCCACGGTGTGGAACATGACCTCCATATCCTGCGAGCAGGCGTGGAAGACCTTAGTCACGCTCTCGTCGGCCATAAGCTCGGCCAGCGGCGATAGGTCGTCGATCACCAGGGGATCGACCGCGACGCTCTCGGCAGGGGTGGCAATCTGAACCAGGCACAGGCGCGGATGGAATGTGCGCTCGCGCAAAAACTCGGTATCGACGGCAATCGCGTCAAACTCACGGGCGCGCTGGCAAAAGTCGAGCAGAGCCTGATGTGTGGAAATGTACATATCAACCCATCGAATAAGGTTAGGCCCGAAAAACACGGGTAGGATAACGGCATTGCCCTACAACTATACTCGGTTAGTCACAGAACGGGAACGTAAGTATGCGCTGCCTTATCATCCACAACCCGGCATCGGGCCCCAGCTCAGATGAGATCTACGCGTTCACGCACGCCCTCGCGCAGGGCGGCGACGAGGTCGTGATGCGTTTTATCGGCGATGGTATGGAACCCGAGGACGCCGTGGCAGACGTGCGCAAGTTTGATCGTGTGGTGATTTCGGGCGGCGACGGCACCGTCTCCAACGTGCTCGACCAAATGCGTGGATGCGGCGTCCCCACGCTCGTCTTCCCCTCCGGCACGGCTTGCCTGTTCTTCAACAACATTGGCAATGCCCCCGAGGCCGCGGCGCTCGCCAAGGCCTGCCGCGTCGGCCGTACCGTCAAGGCGGACATGGGCGAGCTCTTTTGGCTCGACGAGAATGGCCACGAAAAGCGCCACGGCTTTATTATCATCGCCGGATCGGGCTACGATGCCGAGATCATGATGAAGGCCGCCCCCACCAAAAACGACATCGGCGAGATCGCCTATTTCCTGTCGGCGCTCGCCACACCCAACCCCACGGTGGCGCACTTTACGATTGAGCATGACGGCATTGTCGAGGAGCTCGATGGCATCTGCTGTATGGCCGGCAACACCTCGGTCATTCAAAACGACATCAACCTGCTCCCCGATTGCCGCATGAACGACGGCATGGTCGACATCGCGGTCATCGAGCCCGTAAAAACCGTCCAGCTCCTGCCCACCGTGATCACCGCCGCGCTCGACCCCGCCGGCAAGGTGCTCGGCCGTCCGCAGTTCAAGATCATCCAGACCAAAGAAGCCAAGATCACCTGTACGCCGTCGCTGGGCATGCAGTTCGATGGCGAGATCATCTCCAGCAACTCGGGCGTCTTTGGTGCCCGCGCACTTCCGCAATGCCTCGACCTCATCGTCGACGAATTCTCCCCACTCGGAAAATAGGAGAACCCCATGAACGACAATCCCCTGCTCGGCTTTATCGTCATTGTTCTGGCCATGCTCGTCGGCTATGTGATTAACGTGATCCACCGCCGGAAGAAGTAATTCCACATTGGTATGATATTCATCCAGTCACCGAGGAGAAGTCCAAGGGCAACAACATGGCTGCCATAGGTATTGGCGCCGTCATCATCGGCGTCTGCGGCTTTGCGATCTATCGACGCAAGAAGGCCTAAGAGCCCCACACCTTAAGGCGTGGGCGGGATGGCCAAGGTCGCCCGCCCGCCCAGCCGCCCATTCGACCGGCGGGAAACCCGCCTGAAATCTTTTCAAAAAAAGATTTCCCCGCACACACTTCGCTGTGCTATAGTGCAGCGCAACAGTAACGAGGTGCGACCGCGCCACAGCATCACGAAAGGAGCCACCAACATGAAGAACACGATGAAGTCCCTCAACAACTGGTGGTGGCGTGATGCGAATACGATCGGTCGACAGTGAGTCCCTCACGCCTGTTTTTGCGCTCTAGGTGATTGGAAGGCCTCCGGTTTCGACCGGGGGCCTTTTTCTATCTCGAGCCCGATCGCATTCGCATCACGCGCCTCCACTTTTCTCTTGCACTCCCATTCCGAAAGGATTTTCACCATGTCTCAGAACACCACCGCCGCCCAGCCCCGCACCGTCCAGACCGCCGACCGCGGCAAACTCGACGTCCGCGCCCTCGTCTTGCTCGCCATCCTGCTTGCCGCCGGCTTCATCCTCAACTTCACCGTCGGCAAGGCCATCTCAGGCATCTCGGGCGGCATGATCAGCCCCGAGTTCATCATCTCGGCCTTCTGCCTCACCATCCTGGTCGTTCGCCCCAACATCGGCCAGGCGCTCATCATCGGCCTGATCTCGGCTGCCGTGATCCAGATCACCACCACATCGCCGTTTGTCGATTTTGCCGCCGAGGGCATCGCCGCCATGCTCATGGCCGGCATCGTCAACGCCGCCGGCAAGAACGGTCAGGTCAAGCCCGCCATCGCCATCGTCGCAACCTTCCTGACCACCTTTGTCTCGGGCGTCATCTTCATGGCCATCAAGATGGCCATGCTCGGCGTGGTGGGCGAGCTCGCCGCTGCCATGCTGCCCGTCGTCGCCATGACCGCCGTCTTTAACGCCATCCTGGTCGGCGCCCTCTACTTGCCCATCCAGAAGGCCCTGAAGCTCAACTAACCCGCTTGGCTTTACGAGCCACCCCATCTTGGCGTTCATTCGTCGCTCGCGTACCCAAGTACGCTTCGCTCCTCTTTCGCGCCAACCTGGGGCCCCTCGTAAGCCGTCTCCGTGCTTCACCATCAAAGACTGTCCCAAACAACTAGCTCTTGGGGACGTTCTTAAACGACTAGTCATGTAAGAACGTCCCCAATGACTATGAAAGGTATCCATGGAAACGATCATCAACGTCGACGATGTCTCGTTCTCCTATGGCACACAGACCGAGGAGGCGCTCAGCCACATCTCGCTCAGCGTGAACAAGGGAGATTTCATCGGCATCATCGGGCCCTCGGGCGCCGGCAAGTCCACGCTTGCCGCCTGCCTGTCGGGTGCCGTGCCCCACCACTACACCGGCACGTTCTTTGGGTCCGTCATGGTTGACGGCAACGACACCTGTGAAGTTTCGCTCACCGATGTGTCGCAGATCGTCGGCAGCGTGTTACAGGACATCGACACACAAATGGTCGCCTCGGTCGTCGAGGACGAGATTCTTTTTGGCCTGGAGAACTTTGGCGTTCCTCACGACCAGATCGAGCAACGCGTGAGCGAGGCGCTCGAGACCGTCGGCATCAGCGACCTGTGCGACCGCGAGATCGCCACGCTTTCGGGCGGCCAAAAGCAAAAGGTTGCCATCGCCGCCATCCTCGCCATGCGTCCGCGCGTGCTCGTGCTCGACGAACCCACCGCGGCGCTCGACCCCGCCAGCTCCACGCTGGTCTTCAAGACCCTGCGCGAGGCAAACTGTGCGCTCGGCATCACCATCGTCGTCGTTGAGCAAAAAGTCGCCCTGCTTTCGGAGTATTGCAACCGCGTGCTCGTGCTCAATCATGGCGAAATCGCGCTACAGGGCGAGCCGCACGAGGTCTTCGCACACGCCGATGAGCTCCGCGCCATCGGCGTCGATTGCCCGCGCGTCACGCGCATTTTCAACAGCCTCGAGGCCGATGGCCTGGCCAGCGGCACTCCCTGTTTGGATGTTGATGAGGCCGAGCGCCTGATTACGGGCATCGTCGACCCCGCACACGCAAGCAGTGACATTCAGGCACCCGCCGGCTCACCGCACGCACCGTCGTTGCGCCCACACGCCAAGGACGCCGAGCCCGTGCTCACCTTCGATCACGTTGAGTTTGCCTATCCCAATGGCGGGGCCGCCGTCCACGACCTCAATCTGACCCTCTATCCCGGCGAGCTCGTGGGCATCGTCGGCCAAAACGGCGCCGGCAAGACCACGCTCACCAAGCTGCTCACAGGCTTGCTTAAGCCCGCCTTGGGCAGCGTGCGCGTCACGGGGCTGGATACTGCAGCCGTTCCCACGAGTCGCATCGCCCGCGAAGTCGCAACCCTCTTCCAAAACCCCGACCGCCAGATCTGCAAGGACACCGTGCTCGACGAGGTCGCCTTTGGCCTGGAGCTTGCCGGCATCGACCGTGCCGAGGCGCTGCGTCGCGCCCAGCTCGTCATCGACCGCTTTGGCTTGCCGGCCGACGAGGCGCCCTTCTCGCTCTCGCGCGGTCAGCGCCAGATGGTGGCACTCGCCTCCGTCGTGGTCGTAGAACCCAAAATCGTGGTGCTCGACGAGCCCACGAGCGGCCTTGACTACCGCGAGTGCATGACCGTCATGGAAACCGTGCGTACCATGGCCGAACGCGGCTGCGCCGTCATCATGGTCTGTCACGACATGGAAGTCATATCCGACTTTGCCGAGCGCATCGTAGTGATGGCCGACGGTCGCATCCTCGAGTGCGGCCGCACGCACGAGCTATTCTCGAACATCGAGCTCATGCAGCGAGCCTACGTTGAGCCACCCCAGGTCATAGAGCTTTCTCGTCGCCTGGCATCCTCCGTCTCTCCCACCTTTGCACAGGTGAGCGAGGTCACCGATATCGTTCGCATTACCGAGGAGATGGTCCACCGTGGTTAACGTCATCGACTATATGCCGGGCGATACACTGCTGCACCGCTTGAACCCGGTCGTCAAACTGGGCCTTGCCGCCGCCATCATCATCGGCATCTTCCTGTCCGATACCTACGTGGCGCTGTTGGGCTTTTTGGCACTCACCCTTGCACTGGGCGCCTACGCCGGCGTCGTCGACCGTCTGCTCTCGCTACTCAAGCTGCTGATTCCGCTCGCGCTTATCATGCTGGTGCTTCAGCTGGCCTTCATGCGCGACGGCAACATAGTGTGGGGCTTTATCACCGACACGGGCCTCATTACCGGATCGAAGGCCTGCCTACGCCTGTTGGGCGTGGCGCTGCCACTCATCCTCATGCTTATGGTGACCAAGCTCAACGACCTTGCCAACGCCTGCGTCGAGGTGCTGCACGTGCCATATCGCTATGCCTTCACCTTTACCACGGCGCTGCGCTTTGTGCCGGTATTTGGCCAGGAAATGAACGCCATCATAGAGGCGCAGACTGCACGCGGCGTCGAATACGACACTAAGAATCCCGTCAAGAAACTCAAGCTCATGCTGCCGCTGTGCGTGCCACTGCTTATCTCGAGCGTGGGCAAGACCGATGCCGCCGCGCTTGCCGCCGAGCAGCGCGGCTTCTACCTGCGCACACGTGCGAGTTCGTATAAGCGCTACCCCATCAAAGGCCTGGATATCGCCGTACTTATCGTCAGCATCGCCCTTGTCGCCATCGGCTTCCTGTTCTAGCAATCGCTGGCAGCAACCGGCAAATGCAAAAGGCCTCGGCTCGCACCAAACGAACCGAGGCCTTACTGTTTTCCCAGATAAAACCTACCAAAATAAACCTGTCCCTTTTTGGTAGGGGGAGAACTAGAGGCGGTAGGGGGCGCCGCTGCGAATGATGGACTCGCGTACCAGGACATCCATCGCATCGAGGGTGATCTCGGGCATCTCGCGATACTTCTGCAACACCGATAGCTCGGTGCAGGCCAGGATGACGCGGTCGCAGCCGCTACGGGCGAACTCCCACATCACGCGGTCGAACTTATCCATATCGGGCTCACGTCCGGCCTTTACATCATCGTAGATAAGCGACATCACATCGTTCTGACGTTTCTCGCTGGGATAGACAACCTCAACACCCGCAGCCTTACATTCACGTCCGTAGACGCCCGCGCCCACGGTTCCGTCGGTGCCCATGATGCCGATCTTGCGCACCGGCTCGGCCGGCATGCTCAGGTTTGGATCGAACTCGCACTCCCCCATCACCGCGCCGGCCAGAGCATAGCGCACCGACTCACGCGGCATGTGGATAATCGGCACCTTCGTAAACGACTGGATCTGGTCGTAGAAGTAGTGTGACGTGTTGCAGGGAATGGCAATGTGCGCACAGCCCAGCGACTCGAGTGCCTGGGCACACTCTTTCATGGTCGCCAGCAGCTTGGCATGCTCACCAGTCTTAATGGCCAACGTGCGGTCGGGCATGGTCGACTTGGAGAGTACCACCATGTCGATATGTTCCTGATCGCAGGCAGCAGCCGTATGACGCACCACCTGGTCGTAGTAATACGACGTGGCCTCGGCGCCCATGCCACCGATAACTCCCAGTTTTTCCATCGCCGCCTCCTTGGTGACGCTTGCACAATTGCGCGTATCATACCCGCGCCCGCCCGATGCAAACCGGACGGGCGCCACGCTCGTCTACTTGTAATACGTCTTGAACAACTTATAGTGACGCAGCTTGGTATGCCACATGCGCAACCAGCGGTTAAAGACAAAGTCTCCCTTCATAAACGAGGGATCGGCGCCCTTGCCCTCCTTGGCAAGACGATGCACCTTCGCGCGCAGCTCGGGAGCCTTGACGTATTTGTCGACGACGCCCATGGGAACGACCATCCACAGCGCCTCGTCCTGCGCCGTCACAAACTCCGGCTCAAACGGGCGGTTGAGCACATACTCGTCCACCACATACTTGGCAACGTTAAAGCCGCTGTTGGTTACGTAGTAGTTGCTGCGGCCCTGACGGGTGTTGAAGTCAAAGAACTTAAACGAGCCGTCGCGCTCGTCATACTTGACGTCAAAGTTGGAATAGCCCACAAAGTGAAGGTCCTCGAGCAACTTGCGCACGCCACCCATAAGCTCATCATTGGGTTCGGTGATGATGCAGGCGTGATTACCGACGCCATGGGGCTGATGCTCCTCGAGCAGCACGTGACCCAGGCACATCATGCGAACCTTGCCGTTGCGGTCAGAATAGCTGGTGAGGACACGCATGTACTCGTCGTTGCCGGGCACGCGATCCTGCAAAATCAGGTCATCGGTGTAGCCACTGGCATAGGAATCGCGGATAACCTGCTCCAGCTCGGCGCGGTCGGCAATCTCATAAGCCTTCTTCTGACCCTCGAACTCATGCTGCCACCACATGATGCCGTCGGAAGGCTTCAGGATCATCGGGTAGGGGAAGTCAATCTGATCGAGCACCTCGGCAGGTGCCTCTCCCTGCGTGTTGAGCATCTGCGCAGTAAAGGTAAACGTATGCGGATAGGGCACACCGTGCTTCTCGCACAGCTCGTAGAAGATCTCCTTCTTCTGGCACTGCTCAAGCATGCTATAGGGCGCGTAAGGCGCAACGATGTTATCCGCCAGCTCGTTGGCATCCTTGGCCTGAGCCACCAGGGCAACATAGTTATCGCCGCAGCCCATCAGGACAATCGTCTTGTCGGCATGTGCCCGAGCGATGCCATTGACGGTCTTAAGCATCACGGGCATGGTGTCGATATCCACGTTAGGTGTGTAGTCGATAATCTGGCTGCGATACGCAGGCCCCGTCTGATACTTTCCAAAGACCAGGCTCTTGGCCTGATACTCCTCGTAGAAGGCGCGTGCCACCGAATACGCGTTGATGTCGCCGCCGAGCAGCACGGGAATAAACTCGCGCTCTGTAAACTGCAATGCCATGGAAACTTCCTATCATGAACTGCCCACACGACGGGCGGTCTTTGTGCAACTGATTTATTCTAGCGTGCCAAGCCGGCGGCACCCAAAGCTCCACCGTATCTATGGCAATCGGTGTAATTATCCAGCACGAAGGCGGCAATCACCGGTGTACGACAACGGGCAATGAACCCACCGTTGTTGTAGGATTCAACATGTTGCCCGCCCCGTCGAAAGGTGCACCGTGCCCCAGGCTCATCCGATCAACAACCCCATCATTGACGCCGCAAAGCGCGAACTTGCGGATCGTGCCCAGACGGCAGCTCCCCTACGTACTGCAAACGATGCTTACAACGGGCCTGCCCGCATTGTCTCAATCAACACGTCGGAGCACAAAGGCACGCGTAAGTCACCCGTCGCCGACGGGCACGACACCGTCATCGAGCAGTTTGGCCTCGCCTCCGATGCGCACGCCGGGCATTGGCACCGCCAGGTTTCCTTTTTAGCCGCAGAGTCTATCCGGACGGCGTACGCGCGCGGGCTCGATGTGCACGAGGGCGACTTTGGCGAGAACTTCACAACCCAGGGCATCAACCTGCTCTCGCTCCCTCTGGGAACGCAGCTCAAGATTGGCAACGAAGTACTCGTCGAAATCAGCCAGATCGGCAAGGTCTGCCACACCCGCTGTGCCATCTACTATCTCGCCGGCGACTGCATCTTTCCCCACGAGGGCATTTTCGGCGTGGTGCTACAAGGCGGAGAAGCCCATACCGGCGACGACGTCCAGGTGGTCAGGCTCGGTGACGGTACCTGTTCATTTACGCCGGCTGAGGCGCTCCAAGAGGTGGAACAGGCTCGCCGCGAAGGAACCCTGTAGTTGCAAAACCCCACATTAAGGTAGCTTTTACAGCTAAGAATCCCGTTGCAACAGGGTGCCATAACATTAAAGTTGAACTCTATGGTTTCTCAACAATTCACCATTCCCGCAGGTCAAGGCCAAAGCCTCAAGTTCAACTTGACCCTTTAGAACCTTTAAGGTTCAAGTTGAGGTCGAAAGCAGTAGTAGAATACACCTCGACCAATAACCTACGATTGATTGCAGAGGGACTGGATGCAGCATTCGAACCATCGCACCGCAGCGCTCGTCGCGTCGAAGCCGGCTCGTATCATCACGAGCGCCGCGCTCGCCGTCGCGCTGACGGCCACGCCGATGCTCTCCCCCGTCGCGGCCTATGCCGCCTCGCAGGCAACGCAGGATCAGCTTTCCGCCGCCCAAAAGAAAATCGAGGACGCTACGAGCGCCTACAACGACGCCCGAACCAAGCTCGAGGATCTGCAAAAGCAGATCGACTCCAATGAGGCGAACATCGATAAGATTGAGGCCGAGCTGCCCGAGCAGCAGGCCAAGGCAAGCTCCGCCATGCGCGATCTGTATAAGTACCAGAAGGGCACCAGCCCCATCGTGAGCTTCCTGGTGAACACGCAGAGCTTGGGCGACTTTATCACCACCTGCAAATACACCAACCAGATTACGAGCTCGAGCGTCGACGAGATCGAAGAGCTTAACAAGATGCAGACCGAGCTCGAGCAGAACAAGACCGAGCTCGAGCAGGCCAAGTCTCAGCTCGAGGGCGAGCAAAAGAATGCCGAGGACGCGCTGGCGCAGGCACAGCAGCTCCGCAACGAGGCGCAAGCGAAGGCCGAGCAGGAAAATGCCGCCGAACTGGCTAAGCTCGAGGCCGACAAAGCCGCTGCCGCCGAGAAGCTCTCGGGTACCGGCGTGAGTGGCAATAACTCCAATAGCCAAGCAAATAACGCCAACACCACCATCGACACTACGCCGAGCAACTCCAATACCGGCAATTCCGATTACGACTCGTTCATTAACGAGTGGACGAGCCGCATCGACAACTACCTCGCCGGTTCCCCCATGGCAGGTCAGGGCTATAACTTTGCCGTCGCCGCCTGGAATACCGGCGTCGATCCCCGTTGGTCCCCCGCCATCGCCTGCATCGAGAGCAGCAAGGGCCTTTATTGCGCCGGCTCCTATAACGCCTGGGGCTGGAGTGCCCGCGGCGGTGGTTGGCGTAGCTTTGGCAGCTGGAGCGAGGCTGTCTCCGCCCACGTTGCCTACCTGGGTGCCAACTATGGCTCCACGCTTACCCCGGCAGCCGCCAAGAAGTACTGCCCGCCCACGTGGCAGGACTGGTACAACAAGGTCGCTTCCCAGATGAACCGCATTTAGGCTCGCAAGCCTCAACTGCAAAGGGGCCCCAAACGGGGCCCCTTTTCTTTGGCCTTGCTAGACCAGAATTGGCATACAGGCATAAGTGAGTGTTGGAAAAGTCGCTTGAGACTGAACCCCCTTTCGAAGGCAAGGTAATCCCGCCACAACGTTATGGCGCAAGCGTGTCAACGGGGGCAACGATGATGCCATCGGGCGTTGTATGAACCGGCATGCCGAACCCAATGATGATGAGTTTTGCCACAGGCGGCTTCTCGCCGCGCTCGACCAGCTTTCGCTCCAGCCGAAGCAGATTTGCAGATGCCTCGGGGATTTGAGGGCTTCCAAGCTTCACCTCCACGGCAATCCAAGTTCCATCGCGCCTGTGGATAATTGCGTCAACCTCGAGATCGTCGGCATCGTGGTAATGGGACAACAGCGAGTCATTTGCGGCGGCGTAGACCTTGAGGTCGTGCAAGACGAGGGATTCGAAGAGCAACCCCAGTGTCTTCGGGTCAGATGCCAGCGACTCCGGATTTGCTCCGAGCAGCGCAACGGCAAGCGAAGGATCGGCGAGATGCCTCTTCGCCCCCTGCCGCAGCTTCACCGGAGACCTGAGTGCTGGATGCCAAGCGGGGATATCGTCGATGATATTGATTCGTCTCAGGGCGTCCATGTATCTGGAGACCGAGTTCTTCGAAACGCCGGTACCGATATCTTTGTCAATAGACTTTGAGCCAGCAAGCGTCGACTCATTCCGCGCTAGCGATGCCAAAAGAGACCTGACCTTGACCGGATCGCGCTTAACGCCATCAGTTCTAGAAACATCCGATTCGCATACGCCATCAACATAGGCAGCGGCTATCTGCATGGCATCGTCAGTCGTTTTCCCCATCGCCTGAGGCCAACCGCCACGACACAGCAAATCGGCGATTCCGGCGATTCCGGAGATTGACCCGACAGCCTGCTTGGCAGGGTAACCGGAAAGAAGCGTTCCGATCGAAACCGCTCCAGAAGAAACGCCAAGCTCGAACATCGTCATGGTGTCCATTCGCAACCTAGTTATTCGCCCGACGCCGCTATGCATCGGCTGCATCGAATCCCGAGGCGTTGCCGAACCCGTAAGAATAAACTGACCGGATTCTCCCCTCCTTGCGTCGCACTCGAAACGCACGGCATCCCACAGCTTCGGCTCTTCCTGCCACTCATCGATGAGCCTGGGAGACGGTCCCGCTAATGCCTGCGCAGGATCGATCCGGGCCAGCTGGAGAGCGGAAAAATTTCCAGCAGGATCGGAAAGAGACAAGGATGATTTAGCAAAACGGCTAGCCGAAGTGGTTTTTCCGCACCACTTGGGGCCCTGAATGAGAACCGCACCGAAGATATTGAGATTACGGCCAATTGCCTTATCGATGCATCTATCTACATACCTATCCATAGTGCCACCTTCCTTACCCATATTAGGTATTTTACCAGCTGCATGGTGACGATTGACGGAAAACCGTGGTGACAATTGACGGTTATCTGTGGTGACAATTAACGGTTATCTGTGGTGACGATCGACAGGGATTCGAAGCGTTGAGCGGTTTGACCGTCACGAAACGAATGAGGATGGGCGCTCGCCCCGTCTGCACATCAGGCGACCCTCGTTTGGGCCCTTTTTATTTGAGCGGTACCCTACATTAGGCGACTATGCCGGTTGCGTTGCCGACGGCAATAATCACGATCATGATGACGCACATAATTCCCAGCGCCTTAAGCCACAGCGTGACAAACTCACGACCCCGATAACGATCGAGTACGGGAAAGCGACGCCGAAGCCTACGGCGGTCAAGCATGCCAAACGCGGTGAGCACCACCATGCCATCGACCATAAGAAAATACTCAAGGGCCAAAAACCACGTTGGATAGCTACGGTTGGCTCCGGTGGGCTGGAACACGGCAAAATGGCTTCCGGCCAGCAATAGCAAGGTTGCCGCATAGATAAAGCCGTTCCATATGCGCCCGATGGGCTCTGGGATCCGCGAAAACAGACCCTTGCGACAAGGGGTCGCCGACGAGGCATTTTGGGGCTGCCGCACGGAAGATGGCACCATTTGCGGAGCAACCTGCGCCATCGAAGATCCCGTCGCTTCAATCGAGCCAGACTCAAGCAGGCACAGCTCATATGCCGCGCGTGCAGCGTGACCGAGCGCCTCCGCGCTTGCAAAGCGTTTGGCCGGATCGAGCGCCATCGCCATGCAGACAACATCGGCAAGCGGGGCGGGAACGTCGAGGGCCTCGCATTGCTCGCGCATGTCCCGACCTGGCTTGGGGTCAGTCCCCGTCAGACAAAAGAACAGGAGGGCACCCAACGCGTAGACATCGCTGCGAACGCTCGTCTGGCCAAAACCATATTGCTCGGGCGGCGCATAGGGACGCGTTCCAAACTTGACCGTGTCGGCGTCGGCTCCGTCACGCCATACCCGCGCAATCCCCAGATCGATAATCACCAGCGACGAAAACGTCATGCCGGCATCGACTGAATACCTCACGCCCGACACGATAATATTCGAAGGCTTCAGATCACGATGAATCACCGGCACCGGACGCTCTCCAGCCATCGCAAAGCCGGCATGGAGCTCATCGGCTGCATCGCAAAGGGCGCCAAACAGCTCGCAGGCATAATCGAGTGTCGCCCCCAAGCGCCCCACCAACGCCTCGAGTGTCTCGCCCTCGACATACTCCATCACCACGTCGAGCTCGTCGCCCATACGGCGGCAATCGACGATTCGGGGCAAGTGCTCAAAACGACGACCGGCGCGTTGGGCCGCAAACAGGCGCTCATATGCTCCGCCAATCTGCACCGAGGCATCGATGCGCTTGCGGACAAAGGGGCCGAGAGACCCTCCGCCAGAGCCCTCAAAGTACACGAGCTCGGTCGTCTCAACATCCGAATGCTTGAGTATACGGTCTACGCGATAGCTGTCATCGCGCTCGAGTGACGCCAGGTGCCCGGCAAGCACAGCGGTCAGCTCATCATCGGAATATGTTGGGCTCTGAGTATCCATAGCGTCCATAATAACGCAGGGCACGGACACCCCATGATGCCCATGCCCTGCACGTTCGAAATATCGTGGGCAGCTCTTCTGCCGGCGGCTAGCCGTTAGTTCACCGTCTCCTCGCCAAAGCGATACAGCTCCTCGTTTACCTTTTGCAGGCTGCAGCCGCGATCGATGCAAAAAATGATAATCGCATCACGGCGATCCTTGCAGTTGAGGACGTTGGCGCCTGCCGCCGTCAGAGCGCGATTGGTCTCCTTGAGCGTGAGCGCCATGGCAAAGGCAATCTGCAGCACCTTATTGCGGCTCGGATGCCGCGCGCCGGTAAAAATCTGATAGCCAAACGTTTCGTTGAGGTCGGCCATACGAACCACGCGTGAACGCTCGAGCCCCTTTTCCTGTAGCAGCTGCTTTAAGTAATCCGAAAGCGACGGGGCGGCAAAGTCATGTTCCCTTATGTAGCCGTCAATGCTTGGCGCATCAAGGAGCTCATTGAGCAGCTCCTCAGTCAGCTTTTTATCGGGCATGCGGCTTCACCTCCCCCAGTGCATGCAACATGCTAGAAACCGCTCACATCCGAGCGCTCCCAACTGGCGACCTAATCGGGAGACACCGTACCCAGCGCCTCGAACTTCCAGGAGCCGCCCGCCTTCAGATGATTGGTGTTTGCAAGAGCCGTTCCAACCTGGTTGCCATCAGCATCATACAGAACATACTCAATCTGAATGTAGCTCTTTTCCTTGTCCGTGTTATTGGTCAGCGTGCCCGTGATCTTATAGGCAAACTGATTGGAGGTGTCTTCAGCCTCGTCAGCAATGGTATACGGTTCTTGCGGTTCTTTTTGCTCCTCAGCCTGCCGTGTCGTCTCGGCAGGTTTTGCCGAATCGCTCGCAGACGAATCGGTTGAGTTGCCGCCCATAGAGCCCACGGCACCGACAATAACCAGCACCACGATGACGCCTAGGACAATCTTGCCAATCGGCTTCTTTCCCTCTTTTGCCATTATGCATCCTTCCTACGATCCGGCTACCGCGCCGGCACACAGCACATCGTAGAAAGGATTGAACTTGAATTCATTAGCTGAGAGCTAAGGCTGCCATATAGAAGAGCATGAAGCGCGCGTCCATCGCCGATGACACCTCGAGGCTTGCCAACATCGTTCTCAATTTTAAAACTGGAATTGTTACACTTAAAAAAGCGGAATTTCACCATCATAGTTTTCCGCTTTTTCCAATAGCGGTCCTTTAGCTCCCATCGTAAACGCGATGTCGCTACTGCGGATAGAGAGCAGCTCCATTCCGGGTCTCACCTTCAAAAAATCCATCATTTTCTTCGTAAGAAGAATTTGCCCCTCCTGTGAAATCTCTACCCAGCAGTAGGAACGCCCCTTGTATTTGATAAATTCGCCAGAACCTGCTGAGTAGTCAAGCAACGGTGGAGTATCGTCCAAAATGTGACCAAGTTTTGACGGATGCAAAAGGCCTTTCCGGGTGACGCAGAAGCCACCGGTAATCTTACTTCCGGTAAAAAGATATACTTTTCCTTCGTCTGCAATGTGATACTCTTCCATTGCCTGCGGTGGAATCCGCAATGTTCCATCCGTCCGAATGAGTGATTTCCCGAAAATAAATTTTACTCCCTTATTCATTTGTGGCATAAAAACACCTCCTGAAATTCCGATTTTTCAACAATACAAGCAGGAAATTTTTTATCATCTGTATTGTTTTCCTTTTTCTTATGAGTCGAACCCCAGCAAAGAAATGAAGAACCAAGACATGACCATGCTATAGCCATAGAACTTTCATTTCCACTCGTAAAGCCAATAGCTGACGCTATGAAAAACAGAACTGATGCAATGTAAAATAATCAAGCGAGCCTACAAACTCGAGCAGGAAACGGCCGTGGTCAGGCGCGACGTTGACGCGCTTTTGCGATGAGCTGGAACGGAAGCTGGCGATCGCGACCTGTATCCCTGCGTTGCTGGCGGCGGTGCTCTCACGCCAAGCGCTTGCACATTCGGATTGCTACGCAACAAATGAAACTTGTTGATGCGGGGCACGGTTCATTCAGAGTCTGCTCCCTCGCTTCACCCTCAAGAAGCTCGTCGAAGCCTATCCCACCGTGACGGATTTCCCGGTAAAGGCACTGATCATCAACAGGACAAAGAACACCAGGTAACTGACACTCAGCGGGTACGCAATGATCAGGAAGACGACCCAGCCGACATTGGTTTTACCGTCGGCACGGCGTTGCTCGCGATTGCGGCAAAGCCAAATCGTCACGCCAATGGCCACAATCAGCAACACGAGCGCCGCTGCTGCCAACCCGGCAAGCGCAAACATCACGCCAATGCTCACAGCAATAACCGGAAGCAACAACAAGCCGCAGCCGCATCCACCCGGACTATACACAGCAGTCTGTCGGCGTCGCCCCATCGTCACCCCAGCCTCAACATCTTTGAACCCTACAATGCGATAGCCTGCTGGACAGGAACGATCTTATCCAGTTCCGGTTCGATGCGCATCTTCTCCGCCTCGAGATCAAACGCCATCTGGGCGCGCAGCCAATAACCATCCGTCAGGCCAAAGTAGCGGCAAAGGCGAAGGTCGGTGTCGGCCGTCACACGACGCCTCCCCAAGATAATCTGCCCAATGCGTTGAGCCGGAATCCCGGTCTCCTTAGCAAGGCGATATTGAGAAATACCCATAGGGACAAGAAATTCCTCTTTGAGAAGCTCACCAGGAGTCACCGGCGGCAGCAAATCGGACGCAGTCTCATCACTTGTGATAATCGACGTTTTCGACATTCCAAGCCATCCCCTGTCTCCACTCAAAACAGACCCGACAGCGCTCATTACGATGCAATCGTAGTATCGCCTTACGTTAATAACGTCAAACGTTTCTATAGACTTACATCTCAATTATGTAGTACATCTGTTCGTGTTTTTAGAGCAGGTGTTCTTCGCCAATTAACCAAGCAAAAGCAGTCGTTTGTAGGCGTCGAGGCCTTTGAGTAGGATTTCCTCGTCAAAGAGCATGGTATCAGTATGCAGAGCGCTCACGGCATAGGCGGGACAGCCATCCGAATCGCTCGGGTTTTCTTGACCCTCCGGCGCGCCCGTGCCCAGCAAGAAGAACACGCCCGGCAGATGACGCTGATAGAACGCGAAATCCTCGGCGATCAGCAGCGGCTCGTCCACAAGTTGCAGCTCGGACAAGGCAGGCGCAATGTGGGCGAACAACTCGGGGTCGTTATCGACCGGCGGATAGCCCTCGGCAAAATCGAGATCGTACGTGCAGCCCGTTGCAGCGCATGCTTCATCGAGCACACGGCGTACGCCTTCGCGTGCGCGATCGAACATGCCGTCCGTAAACACGCGTAGGCTGCCAGCCACATGGGCCTCCCCTGCCACCGCATTGCAGACGGTGCCGGCCTGCAGCAGGCCGAACTTACCAATGCAGGGCTCGTCGGCACCCAGCTCGTCCATGAGCTCGCGCTCGGAAACCAAGAACTTGGCAGCCGCCAATGCCGCATCGCGCGATTCGCCAACGGGAACGCCGTAGGTCTTAGCGATATGAATGCTCGTCCCGTGAATGTGCACATGTGTCTCGCTCGAACGTGCTAGCAGCGGACCGGGGCAGCTCGCCAACGTACCGGCAGGCAAATCGGGCCACACATGGAAGCCGAAGATGCGGTCGGCACCATAGCGCTCGAACACGCCGCTCTCGCACACTGTCTTGGCGCCACCGGTCGTCTCCTCGGCAGGCTGGAACACAAAGAGCACGTTGCGTTTAATAGTGCCCGGCTGCTCACGAATCGTGCGATCAACGAAGGTTGCCGCCGCAAGCGCCATGGCCATGTGTCCATCGTGTCCGCACGCGTGCATTTTGCCGGGATGGGTCGAGGCAAAACCAGCTCCCGTCGCCTCCGCAATGGGTAGGGCGTCCATGTCGGCGCGAATCGCCGTAGCACGCGCGGCGCCCGTACCGGCATCGAAGAAAGCGCAGACGCAGCTGGGACACGGATGTGTCACCTCGCAGGCGAGCGGCGCCAACACGCCCTCAATATAGACGATAGTCTGCGGAAGATCGAAGTCGAGCTCCGGGATCCTGTGCAAGTCGCGCCGATAGCGGCGGAGTTCTTGGAGCTCGATCATAAAGGTTCCTTTCATAGGTGCGCGCCAGTTGCCATCTTATTGTGCCGCAAGATTGCCGCACCCTTATTTCCAGCATATCCCTGCATTTTTTAAACGTTATATACGAATACTCTTGTTTGGTAAAGTGCAACGTGGTAGGGTCTTTACCACTTGATAGAGGCGCGGGCACGAAGAGCCGCGGGCGAGCCGGCAGGCTTTGACCCCGTGGGGAGGCGAAACCCGCCGAACTGGGTTTTTCGGGCACGAACAACCTGGTGGGCCTGTGGGAAACACCCACAGGACTGTCTGCAGCAATGCGGGAGCGCTATCCGGACATTGGGTCCACGCTATACGGATTCGATGCGCCGATGGCGCCGTCTGGATAGCGAGGTTTACGGGACATGGCATTGACCCCCAACGAGGCATATGCGGCCAAGCAGCCGTTTGTGGACAAGGAGACACTCGAGCATATCGTCGAGCAGTTCCCCACGCCGTTTCATCTATACGACGAGGCGGGCATCCGCCGCAACATACAAGAGGTGCGCGACGCCTTTGCGTGGAATCCGGGATTTAAGGAGTACTTTGCCGTCAAGGCCAACCCTAACCCCGCACTCATATCTATCCTCAACGAATACGGCTGCGGCTGCGATTGTTCGAGCTATACCGAACTCATGATTGCCCGCTCGCTGGGTATCACCGGCCACGACATCATGTTCTCGTCCAACGACACGCCGGCGGCGGATTTTGCCCTTGCAGATAAACTGGGCGCCATCGTCAACTTTGACGACATCAGCCATATCGAGTTCTTTGAGCGCGTCGCGGGCCCCATCCCCAAGACGGTAAGCTGCCGCTTTAATCCGGGCGGCCTGTTCCAGCTCTCCAACGGCATCATGGATAACCCCGGCGACTCCAAGTACGGCATGACCACTGAGCAGCTCTTCGAGGCTTTCCGCATGCTCAAGACCAAGGGCGCCGAGAATTTTGGCATCCATGCCTTCCTTGCCAGCAACACCGTCACGAACGACTACTATCCCAAGCTTGCGCGCATCCTCTTTGAGCTTGCCGTGCGCCTGGAGCGCGAGACCGGCGCACATGTCGCCTTTATCAATCTGTCCGGCGGTGTGGGTATCCCCTACCTGCCCGAGCAGCAGGCTAACGACATCCACGCCATCGGCGAGGGCGTACACGCAGCCTACGACGAGATTCTGGTCGCCGCCGGCATGAGCGATGCGGCGATCTACACCGAGATGGGCCGCTTTATGATGGGCCCCTACGGCTGCCTGGTCACTAAGGCCATCCACGAAAAGCAGATCTACAAGGACTATATCGGCGTGGACGCAAGCGCCGTCGACCTCATTCGTCCCGCTATGTATGGCGCCTACCACCACATTACGGTGATGGGACAGCCGGGTGGCCCTGACAAGACCACAGCGCCGCTCACGAACACGTATGACATCACGGGCAACTTGTGCGAGAACAACGATAAGTTCGCCATCGACCGCGAGCTGCCGCAGATCGACATGGGTGATGTGCTCGTGATCCACGATACCGGCGCGCATGGCTACTCCATGGGCTACAACTACAACGGCCGTCTGCGCTCCGCCGAGGTATTGCTGCGCCCCGACGGCTCGGCAGATCTCATTCGTCGCGCCGAGCGCCCGGGCGACTACTTTGCCACGCTCGACGTGCTGCCGTGCGGCCGCGAACTGCTGGCAAAGTCGCGCGCCGAAAGCGCCCGTCGTCGCGCCCAGGACGAACGCCTGGCCGTCGCCGCCCAATGGAACAAACGCATCCAGATCGCAGAAGCGAAGGAGAGGAATATGGATGTCCGCAACCTCGAGGGCTCGATCGTCGCCCTCGTCACACCATTTAAAAAGGACGGCAGTGTCGACTTTGACGCGCTCGAGCGCCTTATCGATTTCCACCTGCAAAACGGCACCGACGCCATCCTCACCCTGGGCACCACCGGCGAGAGCGCCACGATGACCGATGACGAGGACAACTCCGTTGTCGCCGCCGTGGTCAAGCAGGTTGCAGGCCGCGTCCCCGTCATTGCCGGCTCGGGCTCCAACTCTACGCAGACCATGCTCACCAAGTCGCTCACCTACCAGGGCTTGGGGGCCGACGGCCTGCTGCTCATCACCCCCTACTACAACAAGTCCAATGAAGAGGGTATCTATCGGCACTTTAAGACCGTCGCCGACGCCGTGGACATCCCCTGCATCCTGTACAACATCCCCGGCCGCTGCGGCTGCAGCATCAGCGAGCGCAGCGTAGAGCGCTTGGCCGCACACCCCAACATCATGGGTATCAAGGAAGCCTCGGGCAACGTCGCCTACGCGGCCAAGATTGCCCACCTGCTGTCCGACGACTTCCGCATGTACTCGGGCGAGGACGCGCTCACCGTGCCACTCATGAGCCTGGGCGCCTCGGGCACCATCAGCGTGTGGACCGACGTTCAGCCGCAGCTCGTGCATGACATGTGCCGTGCCTATCTGGACGGTGACGTGGCACGTGCCCGCGACATCCAAATTGCCGGCCAGCCGCTCATCAACGCCCTCTTTAGTGAGGTCAACCCCATCCCCGTTAAAGAAGCGCTCGCTCAGATGGGTATGATCGAGGCAAACTACCGCATGCCGCTATGCCCCATGGCCAACGACACGCGCGCTGCACTTACCGATGCTCTGAAGGGAGCTGGTCTGCTTGATTAAGACCGTCATTATGGGAACGGGCCGCATGGGCTCGCTCATCCGCACCACCGCCGAGGGCGTTGTCGACGCCGCCGGTCAGCCCGTTTTTGATATCGTCGCCCAGATCGGTTTTGATCTGTCCGAGCTCGAGAGCGCACCGGCAGCCGACGTCATCATCGACTTTTCGAACGTTGCGACCTTCGATGCCGTCGTCGCCTATGTCGAGCGCACGGGCGCCGCGTTGGTCTCGGGCACCACGGGCTACACACCCGAGCAGATGGACCGCCTGCGTGAGCTGGGTCAGAACGCCCGCGTCATGCACTCCGGCAATTACTCCATCGGTATCGCAGCCCTACGTCATCTGGTTGCCCAGGCCACACGCGAGCTGCCCGGCTTTGACTGCGAGATTGTCGAGACGCACCATAGCCAAAAGGTCGACGCCCCCAGCGGCACTGCCAAGTTGCTGCTCGACGCCGTAGTTGAGGCCGAACCCGAGGCAGGTTACCACCCCGTCTATGGCCGCGAGGGCATGTGCGGCGCGCGTGACCCCAAGGAGATCGGTATGCACTCGCTGCGCGGCGGCACCGTCGCCGGCGTGCATGAGGTGAGTTTCTTTGGCCAGGACGAGGAGGTCACGCTCACACACCGTGCCACGAGCCGCCAGATCTTTGTCAACGGCGCTCTGGCCGCCGCTCAAAAGCTCGTCACCCGCGACCCCGGCTTCTACACCTTCGACCAGGTCATGTTCGCCTAACCAGGTATCTACCGTACCCATGCAAAGGAGAAACAGCATATGAGCAACGCAGCCGAGATGGATGCACAGGAGATTATCAATTACATCGCCACCGCGCCCAAAAAGACGCCCGTCAAGCTGTACGTGCGCGAGAAGCCGGGCATGAAGGTCCAGTGGGGCAATGCACACGTCTACGGCGGTCGTCGCGGCAAGACCGTCTTTGGCGACTGGGATGAGCTCAAGGCCATCCTCGATGCCAATGCCGACTCCATCGACTACTACGACGTGGAGAATGACTGCCGCAACTCCGCCGTCCCCATGCTCGACCTTAAGGGCATCAACGCCCGCATCGAGCCGGGTGCGATCATCCGCGACCGCGTCGAGATCGGCGACCGCGCCGTCATCATGATGGGTGCCATCATCAACATCGGCTCCGTTATCGGCGAGGGCTCCATGATCGACATGGGCGCCGTGTTGGGCGGCCGTGCGACCGTGGGCAAGAACTGCCACATCGGCGCCGGCACCGTACTGGCAGGCGTCGTTGAGCCCGCGAGCGCCACGCCCGTCATCATCGAGGATGATGTCATGATCGGCGCCAACGCCGTGGTCCTGGAGGGCGTGCGCGTGGGCAAGGGTGCCGTCGTGGCTGCCGGTGCCGTATGCGTCGAGGACGTCCCCGCCGGCGCCGTCGTGGCCGGTGTTCCCGCCCGCGTCATCAAGATGCGCGACGAGAAGACCGACAGCAAGACCGGCCTCGAGGAAGGCCTGCGCCAGCTCTAATAGTTACGCAGTTTTGACAAACCGCGTAACAGGTCGACGCTACACCTTTGGTTCCATCGTTCTAACGAACGACAGACCGGTCGACGCTGCAAACGCCCCTAAACGGCAATCTGACGTTCAATCGTCGGGCATAACCAGAAGGTCAATGTCCTCCTCTTTCACGTCGCCTTACTCGCCTAGGGGCGTTTTCACTGACGTATACTCAACCTGCGGGGTAATTCAGCCCCAAGCAAAAAGGCCGAAGTCCCGAAGGGCTTCGACCTTTGTTTTTCTGCAGCGTCCAAGCGCAGTTTATCGATTCTCGATACTGCCGATGTTTTTGAGCTCGATGGAGATGAGGCCGTTAGGCTCGTTGACAAACTCGATGTACTCGGAGTTCGAACCCATCTCGGCCGGGAAGCTGATCTCAATGCCCGTATCGGTACGAATCTTGTGGTTGCGCACCGCCGCGCGCTCAACCTGCCTGCGCTCCACGGGCACGCGCTCGGGCACCTTCTCCTCGGTCAGCGCCGCACGCACGCTCTCCTTGATGACCGGCTCGTCCTCAAAGACCTCATCGACGATATCCCACGGCGGCAGTTCCTCGTCATCCTCAACCTTCTCGGCGACGGCGGCCTTAACCTTGGCGAGCGCCACGGCCGTATTGGCGCCGTGCCCCTCGGCAACTTCCTCGACCACGCGCGTCACCGTGTCGATGACCTCCTTGCCCGATACGCCCGTGTCGCACTGCAGCAGGCCGTCGGGAATGAGCATGCGGTCCTCGCCGGCGATCTTGCGCTTCTTGTCCACGTAGCCGATCTCCATAGTGCTCGCGCGCACGATGGCATAGCTCGGCACCTTTTGCGAGGGGTTCGGCAGAATGGCGTAGTGGCGCGCGATGTCGTTGCGCACCTCCCCCTCCTCGCGGCCCACTTCGTGCATAAAAGCCTGCTTGGAGCCCAGCAGCATCACGGCAAACCAGCGGGCATCCTCATCGTCGTCAAAATCGGCCACGAGCACGTCGGTGGACTCGGCTTTCTCGGCTTTGGTGAGCTCGGAGGAGATAAACTCCGCAATCTGCTGCGACAGGTCCACGAACTCGCGCTCGCCAAAGAAATAGCCCTTGAGCTCGCCGCCGAATGCGGAGTTCTCGGCAAACGTGGCGCGCTTATTGTCGGCCGAGGTACGCGCGCGGCGCAGATGCGTGGTCACGAAGTTGCGCACGGTACGGCTCTCGATATCGAGCTCGCGCTGACTCATGACGTTGACAGCAGAGTCAAAGTCCAGGATATGCAGAATCGCGTGATTGATTTTCATATACGGCATTCCGTTCTAGATCGATTTCGGCACGAACCAGTATAGCGGTCGAGCCCGCCCCAGGCGCATCGAAGATTGGTGCATCGGGGACAGGTTGCTCTGCACCAATGGCTAGCGCAGGAGTTCGGACTGCCAAGCCTCGAGCTGTTCTGCCAAACTCTTGCCGGCAGCGGGCATATCGATCTGGGGTCGTTTGGGCAGCAGTGCGCATTTAAGGATTGCCACGATGGTCTGCGAGACAAGGCGTCGCGTATCCTTGTCAAAGCCTTGCGCAGCCTGGAGCATCACGGGCAGGCTCTCGCGCAGATTCCCAGCGATATCCGCAAACCGCTCAGCACCCGTGGCCTCAAACACGGAGAACAACGCATCTACAAAACGCTCGCGCTCGCCAGGTGACACCGCAAGCAGCATCTCGCGAATGGAACCGTCAACATATCGCGCGCCAGCAGACAGGCGTTCGCAATACACAAAGTCGCAGCCGCTAACTACCCAGCTAAAGGGATTGTGTTGCAGCAAGCTAAACTCGGTGCTTTCGACGATAGCGTAGTCTTCCTGCATCTCGAACATCATGCCGAAGATCGACGACTGAGGCAGGGTTTTATCGATACGACCGGAAAGACTCGCAAAAGCGTCTCCGCTCAGAAACTCCTCGACGAAGCCCGGACCATCATGGGAATACGCCCGTTCGATTCGCTCACGGGCGACATCGGAGCACATCGCCGCACCGTACACCGCAAGGTTTCCACCCTTGGAATGACCTCCGCACAAAAGCGGCCCATCAATCGCATCCGCCGCCTCGCCTACATAACGCGCCGCGGATTCCTGGGCCGGCACAGGACACCGGAACGCCATGTTAAAGGCCTCTTTCCAGCCCACGATCGTGCTGTCGGTCCCCCGAAAGGAAAGATAACTAAACCCCGCCGGAAACCGGAACGCCATGGCTGCAAACTGCTCTGTCGCCACCATATCGCTCACAGCACGATAGCCGCAAACGTGCACGCCACGGTAGCGAGGGCTTGCTGCCACGGCCTCTAACAAGGCCCTGCTCCCCTCCGGGTCCCACAAGTCGTCAATCATGTCCCGGTAGCACTCGGCACGCAGCAGCTCGCGCACGTCTAGGCCCTGCCAGTTCGTCAGCTCCGCCATATCACCCGGCAAACGCAAATAGGACAACCACGCAAAGACCAGGCTATCCACCGCGCAGAACGGCCGCTCCTCAAACGAATCAAACGCCGTCTGGGCATAGGTCAAGAAATTAGGCGTATCCGACATGGCCCTCCCATCAACTAGGGTGCATTGGGATGGTGCATTGGGGTCAGGTTACTTTGCACCAAAAAGGCGCCCGGGCCGTGTGGACCCGAACGCCTTCATTGTAGCTTTTCGCTCGAGCGAGCTTGATTTAGCAGGAGAAATCGACGCTGTCGATGATGTCCTTGAGGGCCTTTGCAGAGGCGGTGAGCTCATGCTGCTCGCCATCGTTCAGCGGCACGGGAACGCGGCAGACAACGCCGTCGCGACCAACGACCGTCGGCATGGAGATGGCCAGATCGGACAAGCCATACTCGCCCACCATGAGTGAAGAGACCGGCAAAACGGTCTGCTCGTCACGCATGACGGCAGTGCAGATGCGCTTGACAGCCATAGCGACGCCGTAGTAGGTAGCGTGCTTCTTCTCGATGATGGTGTAGGCGGAGTTCTTGACGTCCTCGGCGATACGCTTCTCGGCGGCTTCGTGCTCCAGGTGGCCGTGAAGCTCGCAGAAGGTGTTCAGCGGAACGCCGGCAACCTGAGCGCTGGACCAAGCGACAAACTCGGAGTCACCGTGCTCACCCATGACATAAGCCTGGACATCGCGCGGGTCAACCTCGACGTGGGCACCAAGCATCTGCTGCAGGCGGCCAGTGTCGAGCACGGTGCCGGAACCGATGACGTGGCCCTCGGGCAGGCCGGACATCTTGATGGCGGCGTAGGTCAGAACATCGACCGGGTTGGAGACGATGAGCAAAATGCCGTCGAAGCCGGACTTCTTAATCTCGGGGATAATGGACTTAAAGATTCTGACGTTCTTGTTGACCAGGTCCAGGCGGGTCTCACCGGGCTTCTGGGCAGCGCCAGCGGTGACGACGATCATGGCGGCGTCGGCGACATCGGAATAATCGCCGGCGTAGATCTTCATCGGCTCGGCAAACGTCATGCCGTGCGCGATATCCAAGGCCTCACCCTCGGCGCGGTTCTTGTCCACGTCGATGAGGACCATCTCGGAGAACAGACCACTCTGCATCAGCGCGAACGCCGAAGACGAACCGACGAAACCGCAACCGACAATAGCGACTTTCTTCTCGTTAACCATTAGAAACTCCCATCTCTCTCCACAAACAAGCCGCCCGGGAACGACCCGAGCGGCTTGCCGTAATCCCAATACATCCAATCGGGACTTTGATTATGCTCCTATTCGAAGCCAAAAATCGACCGTTTACCGAAAATGTTTGCAGGATTCGTAAAATAACTGTACGAAATCGGTTTCGATCTATTGACGAGCCGAAATATCTTTTTAATACAGGCCTGCCTCGCGAATGGCCTCGACAGCCAAAGCAATCTGATCGGGCGGCAGGACCAGCGCCATGCGCACGTGTCCCTCGCCCGAAGGACCAAAACTCGCGCCCGGCGTCACCACAACGCCGGCCTTCTCCATGAGCTCCTCGCAAAACGCCATAGAATCGGTGCGACCACCGGGAAGCTTGGCCCACACAAACATAGAACCATGCGCGTTGGGACGCTCCCAGCCCAGGTCCTCAAGACCGTCGCACAGGGCATCGCGGCGTTCCTGGTACTTCAGACGCTGTGCCTCGACCTCATCGCGCGGGCCATTAAGGCACGCGATTGCAGCCTTCTGGATCGGGAAGAACATGCCAAAGTCAATCTGACTGCGCAGCTTGGCAAAGGCAGAGACCACATCCTCGCGGCCGACCAAAAAGCCGATACGCGCACCGGTGACGTTAAACGACTTGGAGAGCGAGAAGAACTCAACGCCCACCTCGAGCGCGCCAGGGTACTGCAAGAAGCTTCCACCCGGATCGCCGTCGAACACGATGTCGGAGTACGCGTTGTCATGGACGATGAGCAGGTCGTGCTCGCGGGCGAAAGCGATGAGCTCCTCGTAGACCTCGGGTGTGCCCACCGAGCCCACCGGGTTAGCGGGCAGCGACACAATCATGTACTTGGCACGATCGGCCACCTCGGGATCGATGCCCGCCACATAGGGCAGGTAATTGTGCTCGGCAATCAGCGGATAGTACTCGAGCTTGGCATCGGCAATCTTGGCACCCGCTTCAAAGACCGGGTAGCACGGATCGGGAACCAGAATGGTGTCGCCCGGATCGAGCAGGGCCAGGCCCAAATGGCCCACGCCCTCCTGCGTGCCGTTGCACGACTGCACCATGGACGGCGTAATGCCCGAAACGCCAAAGCGACGCTCATAGTAATCGCACACGGCTTGCTTGAGTTCGGGCAGGTCGCGCAGGGCATACTTCCACATCTCGGGATCTTGGGCTGCTCGCGTGAGCGCCTCGACCACGTGGTCGTACGGCTTAAAGTCGGGCGTGCCCACGCTCATGTTGTAAATGGTCTTGCCCTGGGCCTTCAGCGCGAGGAGCTTGTTGTTGAGCGAGGCGAAAACCTCCGCGCCAAAGCGGTCGAGACGCTGCGATGCCTGCATGGTGCCACCTTTCGATATAAAAAACGCGGCGCTCCGACAAGAGCGCCGCGCGATACGGGCCATCAGATTGCAAAAGTGTAACGCTTGCAAACCCCGCATTGGTTCAATTTAGCCAACCTTAGTCAATTGCATTGAGCGCGTCGATCTGCGCAAGCCATAGACGCGAGCTGGCGTCACTCGGCATACGCCAATCGCCGCGCGGGCTGAGCGTCACCGAGCCCACCTTGGGACCATCGGGCAGGCAGCTGCGCTTAAACTGCTGGGCAAAGAAGCGACGATAGAACGTACGCAACCACGCGTGGACGGTCTTGGCGTCGTAGGCGCCCTCGAAGCTCTTGAGCGCCATGCGGTAGATCTTGCCCGGCTCAAAGCCAAAACGCAGCAGGTAGTAGAGGAAGTAGTCGTGCAGCTCGTACGGGCCCACCAAATCCTCGGTCTTCTGCGCAATCTCGCCATCGCCCGTGGGCGGCAGAAGCTCGGGGGACACCGGCGTATCGAGGATATCGAGCAGCACTTCGGCAATACGCCCGCCAAAGACATCAGCCGCATAACGCACCAGATGGCGCACAAGCGTCTTGGGCACGCTCGCGTTGACGGCGTACATGCTCATGTGGTCGCCGTTATAGGTGGCCCAGCCGAGCGCCAGCTCCGACAGATCGCCCGTGCCGATGACAAAACCGCCGGCCTGGTTGGCCAAGTCCATCAGAATCTGCGTGCGCTCGCGGGCCTGGCTGTTCTCGTAGGTCACGTCCTGCACGGCCGAATCGTGCTCAATGTCCTTGAAGTGCTGCTCCACGGCCGCGTGGATCGAAACCTCGCGGAAGCTCACACCCAAGTCGCGGGCGAGCGACTCGGCATTCGACTTGGTGCGATGCGTCGTGCCAAAACCTGGCATGGAGACCGCCGTGATACCCGTGCGCGGCAGCCCCAGCGCATCGAAGGCACGCACGGTCACAAGCAGTGCCAGCGTGGAATCGAGGCCGCCGGAAAGGCCGATGACCGCAGCCTTGGTGCCCGTGTGGGCAAGGCGGGTCCTGAGGCCGGCGGTCTGCAGGTCGAGGATGGTCTCGCAGCGCTCGGCCAGGTCACCATGGTCGGCCGGCACAAAGGGCGCGCGGGGGAAGACACGGTCGATGTCGCAGGCGTTGCGCAGGACAGGCTCTTTGGCCGGCACGCCCTCAAACGAAAACTCAACGGTCGTGGCCTCCGGCGCATCGTCCGCGCGGGTCCACGTCGTTGAGCGGCGGCGCTCGGCAACCAGACGGTCGAGGTCGACATCGGCAACCGCCATGTCGCAGGTAAGCAGCTTGGTCGCGGCAAGCTTGGAGCCGTTTTCGTAGACGAGGTTCTCGCCCGCAAAGACCATATCGGTCGTGGACTCGCCCTCACTCGCGTCTGCATAGGCATAGGCGCAGTACAGGCGCGCGCTTTGGTTAGAGATAAGGCTGCGGCGGTAATCCGCCTTGCCGATAATCTCGTCCGAGGCTGACGGGTTGAGAATCACCGTCGCACCGGCAAGCGCCATCTCGGTCGAAGGGGGCGCCGGCACCCACAGGTCCTCACAGACCTCAACGCCCAGCACCATATCCTCGGCGCCCTCATCACAGCAACGGTAGACAAGCCCCGAACCCAGCGGGACCGGACCCTGACCGGCAAATTCAATCCACACGGGATCCGCAGGCGCCGGAGCAAACCAACGGCGCTCATAGAACTCGCCATAGTTGGGCAGATACTTCTTGGCCGTAAGGCCCAAAAGCTCGCCCGCACAGCACACGGCGGCGCAATTGTAGATGTTCTCGGCCACCGCAACGGGAAGACCGATGGTAAAGATGATCGGCAGCTCACGGGTTTCATCGAGGATGCGCACAAGTGCCGCCTCGCAGGCATGCAGTAATGTGCGGTTATGGAACAGATCGGCCGCGGTATAGCCGCACAAGTTGAGCTCGGGCAGCACCAGAGCACGAACACCGTGCTCGGCAGCCTCGCGAACAGCCGCCAGCGCAACCTCGGCATTGCCCTCGACATCGGCAACGCGAATCTTGGGCGAGGCCGCCGCCACACGCAAAAAGCCGTCGTTCTTAACTTGACCGTTTAGAAAATCGTTCATGCGAGCTCCAACACATCCGTTTAGCCGCAACGAGCAGCGGCAAGAAAGTCCGCCTCCATTGTACTGTCAAGTTCAATCAGCACAGATGGGACAAGCTCATGATTAAAATTGGAAAAGAGAAGCCGGGATGACGTTTAGCAGTAGAACGAGATCTCGTCCACAAGGAAAAATGCCTTCCATTTAGAGCAAATCAATTCATGCTGAGCGGCGATGATTTCACAGAGGTCATCAAGCGTGCTCCGGGGGATCTTCGCTTTGTTATTAGCGACAATGCAGCCACCTCTTCGAGTCAGCCAGATTTTGGCCGAGTTATCTGAAGGCGCCCCCTTGCAAACATGGACATGGATTGGCTCGCCCGCTTCATTGGACCAAAAGAAGACCCGATAGCCGCCAATAAGAAAAAGGCTAGGCAACTTTAGCTCCTCCGTTTGCGGCGTAGCGATACAGCAGATGGGCGTTATTGCTCAGAAAAGTCTCAAAACCTCGCTTCTCCTCGTCGGTAAAACGCCCCTCCCACATGGTCCAATTGTAAGAAGGCAGCTCGCAACGAGCGGAGTCGAAACCCTCTGCCGTCGGTCGTTCAAAATGCACGATGACCTTTTCGATATCGCCATCTGTGATCAGGTCAGAATGAATGACCTCGGTACCATCTTCGAATGTCATATACGGGTACATCACGTAAACCACCTCGCAATCGTAAATCCAGTTTAGCATCAAGCTATCGCACCAAAGACAGCAAGCCCCCTTGATGAGTTGATGGTATCTGTTGCCAGCACGATCGACGGCGGTCCGGATTGTTGGGCCCCGGCCATAATCGACCGCCACGAAGCGTTCATCCGCAGGTGCGTGGCATAGCGCCTAGAGCACTAGCTGAGACAAGGACACTATCGCTGGCATAGTGAACATAGACAGAAGGGTGGTAACACAGACTGTTCCACATGCATATCGATAGTCCTTATTATGCTGCTGGGCAAAGATAGCTACATTCGCGCCGGTGGGGGTCGCAGCCGCAATCAGCAGCGCCATCTTAATTGACCTATCACATGGAAAGAGACATAGGAACAGGAGCGAAAGAATCGGAATGACAAGCAGCCTGACCGATGAGACGGCAAACAAGCTTTTCGCCCTCAGGAGCGCCATCAAATCAGACTGAGCAAGATAGATACCGAGAGTCATCATTGCTAGCGGAGTGTTGAGCCCCGAGATATACGAAAGCACTGACTGTGCCAGAGGGACCGTTGGGACACGAAGGATAAAAATCAAGAAACCGCCCAATAAAGCCATGACCATTGGACTTGTCAGGATCGCTTTAGGACTCATACATTTTTTAGACCCCGACAGCAGATACTGCCCGTATGTCCATTGCATGGCATTGAGAAGAGCGATCATGCACGTGATGAAAAACACGGCATCTTTTCCAAGCGCCGCTTCAACAAGGGGTATTCCCACAAATCCAGCATTCGAGAATGCCGCAGCAAAAATGTCGATGGGACGGCCCCTGAACAACAGGCGGGCAACAACGCAAGCGAGCAACAACATCGCCGCCGACAGCATTAAGGTCATTCCCAACTCATACATCCTCTGAAACGAATACTCGATCCAAAATGATTTGAGAATGATTGCGGGAATCACAAGGTTGATGAGCAACTTTCCGAATTCTATTGCAGCCTGCTCGCTCAATATGCCCAAGCGGTTTAGAGCGTAGCCCATTCCCATGAGCAAAAACATGATAAGGACTTGTTGGATGAGAGGTTCAATGATTGACACAATACATGCTCCGTATAATCCTGACCGGTTCATCTACCACGATGGTCTATAGCGCCTGCTATAGCGCGGCACCGACCGCCTGAATGATTCGCGCAACGAACGCATCGGCAACCCCGCGCGGCGTTCGCGAGTTGTAGGTTTCAAAATACTTGCCGTAGTCTTCCTGAGGCACAAGGTAGTTGCAGTACGTGTTCGCATAGCCGATAACAAAGACGTTGTATTGGCTAAACGCCCTCTTAAAATCCAAGCCTAATGTGCTACACGTATCGCATGGCATCGTGATAAAAATGCAGTTACCAATTACCGCAAACTGGCTCGGAAGCTCAAGCTCGATTTTCCCCATCGAGAGCTTAAGTTGTTGCCGCTTAAGGAGAAAGTCTCGCATCGGGCTCGCATCCATAGCCTCTACCCGATTGGTCATCTCGATCCAATCCGGATCTGTTTTTGCATCGTAGACACTCTTCATGCTGATAGAGCCCCAACGCGGAGTATCAACTCTGAGTGCCGCGCGCTCACGCTTGGATTCAATTTGAGCGCAAAGTTCGTTAGCCGTGCGCTCGAGTTCGGCAACTCCCTCCCCTTGCCGATAGAAACGCGTCGACACATCCCCGCACGTTCCGTTGACGCAAAGTACAGGACAGCCATATTTCCTCTCCAAACGCTGCCTGACATGCCCAATCAAATCAGCAGAGAGGACGGCGCTTTTCCCATTAAGGATGGTAGGATGAGCGGACATGAACAGCATTTTTCCAATTGGGCGACCGCCTTGAGCGTCCTCAAACGAGAAAATACTTACCTGTTTATCGGCCGGACCGCCCTGAACATTTCGATTCCCGTACAGTCCCTCGATGCCTAACATCTCCATCGATACGGTCGCCTTCGACCTGGACGCCCATGCAGATACCGCCGCCTCGGTAGCCAAGCCAGTCAAATCACTCGTCAATTCGGTTTCAGGTAACGTGTCCTCGTAGGCAAGCTTAAAATAGCATGGTGCAGAATGGGTATGAATGCATGCGACGACGATATTGCTCGAATCGATGCCCGTTTTTGACGATACGGCGTTCTTGACCGAAAGGGAAAATTCTTTCGACACCATTATTGAATCGAGCTCGATAAGAATAAACGGGACAAGATCAACACAGACAGCGCTAGCGTTGACCTCAATAGGATCAAGAACATCCGTCCAGGCACCTTTTCTGTTGTAGCCGCCCATGCGGCAAGGAGACTGGGGTGTTACGTCAATCTTCGAGATTCCAAACTCTATGTTCATTCCAACTCCAACTCTTCGCGGCACACGCCGCCCAAACATCGGAAATAGAAATACAACAAGAGAAGGGCGTCATGGACGCCCTTCCAATGCGTCCTGCCACACGCAGGCCGTAGGAAACTTAACGCTCGGAAACGGGGCCATTCTCGAGCTCATCCGCCGTAAAGCCCAGGAAATACGTGCCCAAGGCGCTCACAAGGAAGCCTGCACCAGCAGCGATTCCAAAGTTGATGAGATTCTGGGGCCCGCCGCCCGCAAACGCGAGGAACTCCAAGAAGTTAGATGCCGCGCCGGCAGTATAAACCGTGGCTCCGAGAGCGATTGCAAGCGCACCGGCAACAAAGGATCCGATAATCTTCCAGACAAACACGCGGCGATAGCGCAGCATCATGCCGTAGATGAAAGGCTCGCCGACGCCTCCGACAATGTTTGCAACCAAATAGCCGAATGCCATGCTCTTCTCGTCTTTATCGCGCAGCTTGAGCCAGGTCGCCACCTCGCAGCCGAAGGTCGCCCAAAGGCTAACGCCCGTCGCAACCAAAACAAAGCTGTCGGTTCCCACAGTCATATAGTTAGCGATGGCAATCATCGCAACCGCCACATGCATGCCGGTAATAATCATTGGGCACCAAAGACCCGCCAGAATACCTCCTCCGAGGATGGCGGCGACACCACCGGAAGTACCAAGGAACTCAAAACCGGCGGCGAGGGCATTACCGGCCCATGAACCAACAGGGGCGAGAGCGCAGAGAGACACAGGAACAGCGACGACCATGGTAAGGAAAGGCGCGAAAACCGTTGAAAGGGTATCTGGCACATATTTGCGGAAGAAGCGCTCGATATAACTCATCGCCCACACGGACAGAAGAATGGGAAGGACCGTCTTTGTGTAGTTTGCGGCGACGCAGGGAATGCCATAAACGGAGAACTGAGCTCCATCGGTCGCAAGCTGAATCATGGTCGGGTCGATAAGAATGCCGCCCATAAAGGCACCGAGGACAGGCGTTACGCCAATGTTCTTAGCCGCATTATAGCCAAGGTAGATGGGGATAAAATAGAACGCTGCGTCATAAACCATGTTCATCAGAACATAAAGGTCGCTTGTGTCGGACAGCACGCCCGCCATCGTAGGTCCCAGCACCACCGCTACGGTCTTGAACAGGCCAGCACACATTAGGACGGGGATCATAGGCACCATGGAGCTTGACAGGTAGTTGAGGATGTTATTGCCAATAACCTTAGGTGTGAGCTTCTGCTTAGGAGCATCAAGGTTCTCGTCGATGGCGTCCTGCTTGGCAAAGCCGCCGATCTTGCAGAGCTCGTCATAAACCTTGGGCACGTTTTGGCCCACGATTACCTGGAACTGCCCTCCGGAGATTTGAGCACCCAACACACCGCCAATCTTCTTCACTTCTTTGATATCGGGGGCATCGATATCTTTGAGGTTAAAACGCAGGCGCGTCATACAGTGCGCAACAAACGTCACGTTCTCCTTGCCACCGACGGCCTCGAGCACGTCCGCTGCGATTTTCTTATTGTCAGTCATAGCTGAACTCCCTTGCTTTTCTGTCTTCCCGTTTGCGCACACGCGAAGAACCGATTACGGCAGGCCTGACACGAGGCAAATCGAGAAAAGCAAGAAGAAGACAAAAACAGAAGAGCCCCAAAGCACAAAGCGGACAGGGAACTGTCTACGTCATGCTTCGAGGCTCTTCTCGAATAACACCTTATGTGACTATGAAACTACATCCAACAATTGCTTTTACGAAAGTCGAAACCGGCCAACGGTCAAATTTCAGCGGCGAGCGGTCGATTAGGACCTAGATCCCGCGCAGACGCGATTGACGTGGAGCATCAGGTAGACCTTCTCTTCATCGGCGAGCCCGGCGTCAAAGCGCTCTTCGATAAGCGCGGCCATGCGGTCGACGCACACGGCCACGTCGGGATGCTGCTCGCAGAGCGGTCCGTAAAGCGCGCCGTTCTCCGTGTTGAGGGGCTCTCCTGTCTGCACGCGTTCTAACAGGTAGCGCACGTGCGTGGCATAACGGCAAAAGTCAAAGCCGTCGCGGTCCACGCAAACCCCCAGCTCGGATTCGATAATCTTGGTGAAGCTCTCGAGCATCACCTCGTCCTTACGCACCGTATTGGATTTGGCCTTTGAAGACGAGGCGACCACGCTGTTGACGATACAGAGCGCGATACCGCTCGCCTCCCCCCGCGGCATCTTGACGTTGAAGCCGCGATTGATGCCCTCGATCGCGAACTTGGCGATCTTGTACTCAATGGGGTACATCTGCTGCACATCATAGGAGAGCGGCATCTGCACAAACATATGCTCGCGGCAGCGTTTGATGGCAAAGGCGATATGGTCAGCCATGGTAAAGGGAAGGTTTGCCGAGAGCTCGCGCGAGATGTTGGAGCGAGCGATATCGGCAATCTGGGCGGAGAACTCCATCACCTGAGGATCGATCTCGTCGAGCAGCGCTAGGTAGCGCGAGTCGACACCGTAGAAGGTTCGCTCGATCTTATCGAGTGTGGCCTCATCGGGGCCATTGGGAAACCCGATACCGCGGCCAATTGCCACGAGTTCACGGCCCTTGGCGTTTACGCAGATAACCGTATTGTTGTTGATCCGCTTAAGGATTTTCATGACGCTCCCTACCCGGCGCAAGCAACAGCGCCGCGAGCCCGATTATTCCACGGGATTTCAAATCCGGTCAACCTTCCTTTCGACATCCGAACGATTCGCCCCGTCTTCATTCGATCAGCCTGAGGAGAAGTTTCGCGCTTTGGTGAGTTGATGGTGTTGCGGGCGAATCCATCTCCGGTTCACACCGACTGGGTACCCTGAAGGCTGAACAACCTGTCGCAGCACTAAACGAACCGGGAGGACCCCGTATGACGACTGAATATACCGACGCACCGCGCACGCGCGTCATGACACCGGCATCGCTCAACAACGGCACGCACGAGAACCATTCCATCGGACAGACCATGGCCATCGCGCCCAAAAAGGGCCTGTTCGACGACATTTCTATTCCCCAGATCATCGCCGGCGCCGCAGCTTCCGCCACGAGCGTCGCGCTTGCCTCCAAGATTGGTATCGCTGGTTCAGTAATTGGTGCCGCCGTGAGCTCGGTCATCACCGTTGTGTCCTCGCAGGTCTACCGCCACTTTATCTCTGCCAGCGCCGAAGCCCTCAAAGGTACGCACGCCGCCGTCGACTACCCCGCCGGCGCCTATGAGCCCGTTGAGCTTAATGCCGAGGAGCACCTGGGCGGCGCCGCGACTACGCAGGAGATGCGCCAGGTCGCGGGACGCGCGACCACGGCGCGCGTCGCCCCCAACAGCCTGCGCGCCAAGGCGGCGGAAGAGCGCAGCCAGACGCAAAAGAAGGTCATCATCTTCTCGATCGCCATCGCCATCGTCGCGGTTATCGCCTGCGCCGGAGCCATCCTTATAACCACCGCCGGTGAGGGTCTGGGCGAGCGCCCCGAGCCAATCCTTTCGTCGCGTACGACCGAGAGCGATGCAAATGACAACACCCAGTCTCAAGATCAGCAGACGCAGACGGACGACACGCAAAACAGTTCCACCTCTGCCAGTTCGTCCTCGAACACCCAAGACCAATCGCAGGGCACCGATTCCTCTACGGCCAACAGTGGCACGACATCCGGCACGACCGACTCAAGCCAAACGACTGACGGTTCGCAGCCGAGCACGGGCGGCCAGACGAGCGACACCACGTCGGGAACGGGCACAGCAGACAGCAGCAACAGCAATTCGAGCGACACCACATCGGGCACGACATCTAACAGCTCAAGCCAAGGCACGACATCGGGCAACTAGGCGCTGCATCCCCAGATAGGCAACCTGTACAACGGGCACGAATCGACAGCGGTTCGCGCCCGTTTGCCTTGGGCGCCGCCATGGCGAACGCTCTGCGATGGTAAGATGCTTTACATATGTAAAGAGGAGATTTGCCATGAGCAAGACAATAGTTAGGCCCACGCTTGCGCTGGGCAACCACATCTATCTGTATCGCCTGCTGCGCGATGCGATTGGATGCGGCAAGCAAACATTTATGACACAGGTCGAGGAGGCGCTCGCCGCAGACGACATGACTGCTTATGACCTAGGCTTTGAGTCCACGCGCGAGCTGCTCGAGGAGCTTAACGACTGCATTAAGCTGACCGTCTTCAAAGGCGGCCGCCTGTATGCCACCGTCATCGCCAACGAGGCATGGGATGTCGCCCTTGCCACGGGCGAGGACAAGCCCAAGACCGCCAAGGGCGCCAAGCAGTCCTACAAAAAGAAAAAGCGCGGCAAGAAGGACCTGAAGGCCGTGCGCCCCAAGCACGTTAAGCGTCCCGAGCCCGAAGCCATGGCTGGAGCCGTGCCGGAGCCCGAGACAGAGATCGAAGTCGCTATTGGGGTAACAGCAGAGGCCGAAACCGAAATCGCCGCCACGACCGTTCCCGAAGTCATATCCGAGCAGGAAGCCACTGCGGAGCTCAACAAGGCCCCCAAGTCGACAGCCGAAGAAGCCGCTAACCAATCCGAGACGCCTGCGTTCCAAAACAGCGATGTCTTTGGCGACGAGACCGAGAACGATCAGCCCGACGAGCCCGACGAGCCCGACGATCAAGACGCCACCGAGTCGACACCGGAGCCCGAGGCACTGCAGCCTGCCATCTCGCTTACGGTCGTCTATGACCCCGAGAACGCCAACGCCGGCATCACCACCATGGCCTCCACGCCCATCGAGGCAAAGTCATCTGTCGAGGCAGAGGACGCTCCGCAAGCCGATGCCAAAACCGAGACTGAAGACGCATCCGTCTCCGTGAAACCGACAGATTTCGCAGGTAAGCCGGAACCGGTGCCTGAGTCTGCACCCGTCATCGACTCCACATCCGCACCTGTCTATGACCAGATTCCTGTGCCTGCAACGGCTCCGGCCCCCGTTGCAGTACCGGCCCCCGCACCCGCAGCGCCCGTCATCCCCGAGGACTTCCCCGTCGATTTCGCAACCGAGGTCTTCTGCCCCGGCCCGCTTCTGCACCAACTGTCGACCTATCTCCCCTACGGCGCCGATACCCTCGGCATCGTCGGCGAGTACTACTGGATCGCCCGCGAGCGCGGTACCATCGAGGCCGCGCGAAACCGCGCAAGCTTCCCCCTGCGCTACACGGAGGCCGGCGAGCGCCGCGAGGTTACCGTGCGCATCCGCCGCAACACCACCGGCGGTCTCGGAGCCACCTGGGTCATCGATAAAGTCGAAGAACCCGAGCAGTAACGACAAACGGCTCAAATCCAAATCAGGATTTGAGCCGTTTTATTTGTTGATGTTGCATAACCAACAGCGAGCGGGTCGCAAGTGCCCCAGGTTGCCGTGAAAGAGGGGCGACGCGTACTTCGGTACGCAAGCGACGGCTTGAACGGCAAGATGGGGTGCTTGCGGCCCGCGCAGCGTCGAGCAGTTACGCGGTTTGGAAAACCGCGTAACGATCTAGTCGCGCGTCAGCTTGCGGTGGATGCGATGCGGCTGAGCTGCGTCCTCGCCCAGACGCTCGATACGGTTGACCTGGTAGGCCTCAAAGTTGCCCTCGAACCAATACCAGTTGCCCGGATTCTCGTCGGTGCCCTCCCACGCCAGAATGTGCGTGGCGATGCGGTCCAGGAACATACGGTCGTGGCTAATGACCACCGAGCAGCCCGGGAACTCGAGCAGCGCCGCCTCGAGCGAGGACAGTGTCTCGACGTCGAGGTCGTTCGTGGGCTCGTCGAGGAGCAGCAGGTTGCCGCCCTGCTTGAGCGTAAGCGCCAAGTTCAGACGGTTGCGCTCGCCACCGGAGAGTACGCCGGCGCGCTTCTGCTGGTCCTGGCCCTTAAAGCCAAAGCTCGCCACGTACGCGCGGCTCGGAACCTCGGTCTCGCCGACCATCATGTGGTCCAGACCGTCCGAGACGACCTCCCACAGGTTCTTGTCGGGGTCGATGCCGGAACGGTTCTGATCGACATAGGAGATCTTGACGGTCTCGCCCACCTCGAGCTCGCCCGAAGTCAGCGGCTCCAGACCCACAATCGTCTTGAACAGCGTGGTCTTACCGACACCATTGGGGCCGATGACGCCCACAATGCCGTTGCGCGGCAGGGTAAACGAAAGGTCATCGATGAGCACGCGGCCATCGAACTCCTTGTGCAGATGATGGGCCTCGAGCACCTTGTTGCCCAGACGCGGGCCCACAGGGATGCGGATGTCGGTCCAGTCGAGCTTCTGGCTTGCGCGGGCCTCGGCCTCCATCTCCTCGTAGCGAGCCAGACGGGCCTTGTTCTTGGCCTGGCGAGCCTTGGGCGAGCTGCGTACCCACTCGAGCTCGGCCTCCATGCGCTTGGCGAGTTTGGCGTCGCGGTTGCCCTGCGCCTCGATACGGGCGGCCTTGGTCTCCAGATACGTGGAGTAGTTGCCCTTGTAGGGATAAAGGTGACCACGGTCGACCTCGCAGATCCACTCGGCAACGTTATCCAGGAAGTAGCGATCGTGTGTGACGGCAAGCACCGCGCCCTGGTAATTGTGCAGGAAGTGCTCGAGCCACAGGATCGACTCGGCGTCCAGGTGGTTGGTAGGCTCGTCGAGCAGCAGCAGGTCGGGAGCCTCGAGCAGCAGCTTGCACAGGGCCACGCGGCGTCGCTCGCCGCCAGAGAGTACGTTAACCGGCATGTCAGAATCGGGCAGCTGCAGGGCGTCCATGGCCTGGCCGAGCTTGGAATCGATATCCCAGCCGTCGGCGGCGTCAATCTCGTCCTGGAGCTTTCCCATCTCGGCCATGAGGGCGTCCATGTCGCAATCCGGGTCGCACATCTCCTCGCCGATCTTATTGAAGCGATCGACCTTGGCGATCATATCGCCAAACGCCATGCGCACGTTCTCGATGACGGTCTTGTCGTCATCGAGCGGCGGCTCCTGCTGCAGGATGCCCACGGTGTAGCCGGGGGTAAGTCTGGCATCGCCGTTAGAGACCTCCTCGATACCGGCCATGATCTTGAGCAGGGTGGACTTACCCATGCCGTTCGGGCCCACGACGCCGATCTTGGCACCGGGATAGAAGCTCAGGGTCACGTCGTCAAGGATCACCTTGTCGCCATGGGCCTTGCGAGCCTGATACATCTGGTAGATAAACTCTGCCATTTGCCTGTTTTATCCTTTCTACCTGCTGTTTCCCTATTCTTGTTTCGTTTTAGTGGAAACGAAATGAGAAAACCAGCTCTGAAACTTAACGAAAAAGGGGCATGGTTGCCCACGCCCCCTAATACTACCTGGGAAAAGTCCCCCAGAACATACTATGAACTGCGTACGCTAGTTTTCCGCAACCTTAACGAGCGGCTCGCTGCGATTTGCGCCACAGCAGATACGAGTAGACATAGGCAGCTCCGGCCGAACCAAGCGCCAGAACCGCAATCACCGCGGCGACGACTTCACTCGAAAGCACGCTTCCCGCCACGCCCATCACAATCAGGCCAACACCCAGCACCATAAAACAGGCGCCGCCAAAACGCTGCGTACGGCGCCAGTTCTCGGGATCGGCAAGCGCCCAGGGCGTCTTGATACCGAGCGTATAGTTCTGCTTCACACGTGGCAAGTAGTTGCCTACGCCGATGAACAGCAAACCGACAGCACCGGAAATCAGCACGTTGACCGAACCGACCACCGGCACCACGCCCCAGACCGTAAGCTCACCCAACCAGCTTATGGCACACATGAACAAGGTGAAGGCGATTACGAAGCCCTGATAGAACTTGCCCGAGGTTCGATATGCCTCACCTTTGGGATCGATGCGCGGCACCACGTAGAACATCGCGAGGAGCGCCAGCGGCAACGCGCCGAGCGCCGATGCCATCCAGCTGGGACCCCAACCGTCGACGGCGCCGCTCGCTCCCCAATGCGTGGGAATCTGCGCCGGCAGGCTCGGCATCACCATAAGGTGCGCTGCGACGTTGGCGACGCACAGAGTGATCAGCGCAATCCACACGCGTGGCGATACCCCCGTGGTGTGAATGTACTTGTTTTCATTATTCATTCTTATCACCTTCAGTGTTTGTAAAGCCCATAAACCAGCCAATCAAGTCTTGCATGACGGTGGTGTTTAAGCTGTATACGATGTTTTGACCGTGACGTTCATCGGTCACCAACCCGGCGTTTTTGAGCGTCGCCAAATGATGGCTGAGCGACGGCTTGCTCATGTCGAAATGCTCGGCAAGCTCCCCCGCCGTGCAGCTGCCCTCGCGCAGCAGCTCCAAAATGCGCCGCCGCGTTGGATCGGCAAGCGCCTTAAAACCCTCTCCCGGCATAGAACCTCCTCTCAGTATTTCGTTCGACGCGCACACTATACTCTATATTTGGATGTTTGTCTAACTATCTAATACAGGAACATCTAAAGAACATTCGTTCGTATTTAGCTACAATGGAAGTTGAAGCAGATGGGCCAGCTCCCTCTACCCAAGAAGGAGATGGACTATGAGTATTGACGATGTCCTGACGTTGTTATTACTTGTAATCGCGGCCGTGGAGCTCGGCATCCACATTGGAGGTCGAATGAAATAGCCGCCCCCGCGTAATGCGAAGACGGCCACTTCTCACGCCATAAACGTGTTTCGGAGTTGGCTAACCCGCGGCAACGGGTGCCATCTGCTTCATCTTATGCGAATCCCGATCTCATTTCAACAAGCCCCTAGGGCTCAAATGGAATCGTGATAATCCCTATAATGGCGATAGCCCAAACACGACCCGCTTCCCCATCGGAGGATATCTATGACCGAAACCGCTGCTCTCGTCGAGACACGCGACACCAAACTCGAGATCATCATGGGCCGCGAGGCACTCAACAAACTCGCCGCTGCCACGGTGCTGGTACTCGGCTGCGGCGGCGTGGGCTCCAACTGCTGTGAAGCACTTGCCCGCGGCGGCATTGGCCATTTCGTAATTCTGGATAAAGACATCATCGCGCCCAGTAACATTAACCGTCAGGCCATTGCCTTTCATAGCACCATCGGTAGGCGCAAAGTGGACGTTATGGAGGCTATGATCCACGACATCAACCCTGCCGCCACTGTCATCAAACGCACCGAATACCTGTTGAGCGACAACATTGGCGGGTTCTTCGCGAGCGTTTTTGAGCAGACAGGTGGCAAGATCGACTACGCCATCGACGCCATTGACACCATCTCCGCCAAGCTCACCGTTGCCAAATATGCTCAGGACCACGACATTCGCCTGGTGAGCTCCATGGGCGGCGGCAACAAGCTGCATCCCGAGTGCCTGCGCTTTGCCGACATTTTCGAAACGGTCCGCGATCCCATGAGCCGCATCATGCGCAAAGAGTGCAAGAAGCGCGGCATCAAAAGTCTTCATGTACTGTTTAGCTGCGAGGAGTCGGTCAAGACCCAGCGCCGTGACCCCTCCAACATCCACGAGCGCACCGAGCTCGGAACCGCCAGTTATATGCCGCCCATCATGGGTCAGATGATTGCCGGCGAGGTCATTCGCCAGATCAGTGGACGCGGCACTGAGCGCGTGCGTGCTGACGGCCAGCGCCTGGACTAGCAAGGCGCACCGCGATGGAACCCCGGTTAATTGACGCACACTGCCATCTTGATTTGATGGCTTTCCCGAATACTGTTGCCGACGAAACTGCGGCTATAGGGCTGGGGGTCTTTGATTGTGGGGTCGACCCACGCGACTTCGCGGCAGCAAAAAGGCGTGCCAGCCGCTACCCAAACATTATCGCGGGCATCGGCCTCCATCCCTGGTGGCTCGCCGACGGACGATATGGCAACGCTGAAATCAATCTGCTTTGCGAAGTTGCTGCCCAAGAGCGCTATATCGGCGAAGTCGGACTCGACTTTTCCGCGCGCTTTGCTGGAAGTGAGCCGCTACAAATACAGGCATTTGACCGGCTCTGCGATGCGCTCGTGCAGCATCCTCTTACCGGGCGCGTGATATCAATTCACGCCGTTCGTTCGGCGGGAACCGTACTGAACGTCCTCGAATCGCATGGACTACTCATCCCAAACTCCGACTCCCCCGTTATCATCTTCCACTGGTTTAGCGGCACTTCGGACGAACTCGTCCGCGCGCGAAACGCAGGCTGCTATTTTTCCGTGAACGAGCGCATGCTCGCCACCAAGCGCGGTCGCGAATATGCCCGACAGATTCCACTCGACCGTCTACTGCTCGAGACCGATGCGCCGGCCGAGCCAAACACAGAAACAAGTGTGCAATCGCTCATCAGATCGCTCGCAAGGACCTCGATGCACATTGCCTCACTCAAAAACTGTGACGCAAAGCGCATCGAGTCGGTAGTTTTAGCAACTGCGCACTCTGTTTTTGACCTTCGCTAACCCCTGTGGGCAAAAATGCCAAGGGACATGCGAATCGCACAACGCAGTCCCTATTGGCAGGCAGTACAATTCGGCAGCATTACACCAATTCGTGCATGAGATCACGGTTGCGTGCATACAATTCGTCAAAGATATGACGACGCGACGCATATAGCTCGTGGGCAGCCATATCGGGCACGATTGTTTGTGCAACGCCAAGGACTTGGGCGAGTTCATCCCATGATGCATAGGCGCCACCTGCGAGAGCTGCCATGATGGCATCACCGAAGCATGCGCCCACCGTAACCTTGGCAACCGAGACCTCGCGCCCGCATACGTCGGCGATAGCCTGCATCCAAACTGGATTCTTGGTTCCACCTCCGACAAGCATAATGCGCCCAATTGGCAGTCCATGCTCTCGCTCGATAATGTCGACATGGGATGCAACGGTATACGCGACGCCTTCCAAGGCGGCGCGAACCATATGGGCTCGCGTATGCCTTCCGGTCAGGCCAAAGAAGACGCCACGCGCCTCGGGATCGTTGAGCGGAGTACGCTCCCCCGCAAAGTACGGCAGACACACGAGCCCATCGGCACCCGGCGCCACATCGGCGGCATCATGCGCCATAACCGAATATGCATCGGGGCCACCGTGGCCCTCGGCCTCCACGGCGTCGCGATACAGCTCTTGGCGCAACCACGATGTGAGCGCACCCGCCGTATTGGTCCCCGCGCAGATCCCGTAAGTTCCGGGAATGATAAACGTCCCTGGCCACAGGCGGGCATCATCGACCATATGATCAGCTAGGTAGATGAAATACGCCGTGCTCCCCAACTGAACCATCATATCGCCGGGACGAAATACACCCGTCGAAATGGCCTCGGCACCAGAGTCGCCCGTTCCCACTAAGACAGGTGTCCCTGCCGCGAGCCCTGTCGCCTCAGCCGCGCGCTGCGTAATCACCCCGGCAATATTGGTAGCCGACATTACCTCCGCCATCTGGTCAGGCCGGCAGAAACGAGCACATTCCCGAGCATCAACCCTCCAAGTGTAGCGGTCGTATAGGGGAAGAAAATCCTCCGCCAAGTAACGGTCCACCGTAAAACGCCCCGTCAACTTTGCGCATAGAAACGATGATGCCGTCAGGAACTTCGCGGCACGTTCGTGCACCTCGGGCATATTCTCCTTAAACCATAAGATCTTAGGAGCAATATCTGATGAGCAGGGATCGTGCCCGAAAAGTTCGCGTGCGCGACCTGACCCATATTCGGAAAGGAGCTCGTCAATCTGCGGCTTCGAACGTGCATCGACTCCATACAAAATCGCGGGCGCCAGCGCGTTGCACTCGGTATCGACCGGCACACAGTCGCAACCCAATGCGGAAAGGCCCACGCATCCGATCTGCGCCGCGTTAACCCCCGATCGCGCCACCAGCTCGCGCGACAAGCGGCAAAAATCGCCCCACCAAACTGCCTCCGCATCATGCTGGTACCATCCATCACACGGGTTGTCCGTCTCGTGTCCACAAGAGGCTTGGCAAACGATGTTGCATCGATCATCGATTAAAACGCCTTTAGAGGCGCTTGTCCCAATATCAATACCCAGATAGAGCGCCATAGGTGCCTACTCCCCTCGCGCCGTACGAGCGGCAGCCATAAAACGAGCTACCCGCTCAACATCAACCGGGGCATCCAGCTTTCCGTCGCGCTTTAAGCATGTGCCGACAAACGCGCCATCGTAGTGAGCAAATACGTCAGCCACGGTATTTTCGCGACAACCGGTGCCACATACCACGGGCACTTCGCCAACACGCTCGCGGACCTCATCGGCAAGCTCGCCCGAAGCGCCACGACCGGCAGCCGAACCGCCGATGACCATCGCATCCGGTAGGCAATTAAAGAGAAGTGAATCGGCAATGTCCGCAGTCGTGCGGTCGTTGAGATAAACCTCCCCCTCGCTCGTGATGAAGTGAAAAAGCTTGAGGTCGTCCAGGCGCAGCGCAGCCTTGCGACGCATGGTGTGAGCGAAATCTCGGTTAATCAGCCCGAGATCACCGGCCCAGGCACCGCAAAAATTGCAGCGCGTGAACTGCGCGTCGACGGCAGCGCACAGCTCGATTGTGGCATCACCATCGTAAATAGCTTCAGCTCCCCAAGGAGTCGACAGATCATGGGATAGAGCCCCGATTACATAGCCCATCGATGCAAGGGTTGAGGGAGAAACATGCTGCTCATAGGGCATCGAGAGCTCATTGGTAATCAAAATGCCATCGACACCGCCCTGCTGCAACGCCTCGAGATCGCACTTGGCGGCTTCCACAACCTGCGACACGCTTCCGCCCGGGTAATACAGTGGATCGCCCGGCAGAGGACGCAGGTGCAGCATTCCGATAACCGGCTTTTCGGTCTTGAACATCGAGGTTAGAAACGACATAACGTGCTCCTTCTTAGGGTCATTGCAGGGACGTTACTCCCCCAGCACCTCGACGTACACTTTTCGCTTCTGCGGACCGTCAAACTCCGCAAGATAGATGTTCTGGGCACCTCCGCACACGATGTGGCCATCTTGGACGGGAAAGAAGCAACTGTTTCCACTAATCATGCTCTTGATATGCCCACAGGAGTTGTTACCGGTGGCTCCATAGCTCGGCAGGAAGTGTGCATGCGCATAGGGGGCATCGAGTGGGGCGATGCGATCAAGCGTCTCCATAAGATCCGTCTCCACGCAGGGCAGCCCCTCGTTTACCACGATTCCGCAGGTCGTATGCGACAAAATAATCGCCGCCAAGCCATTGGTCACCGAGCTGCGCTCAATGGCAGCGTGCACGTCCTCGGTAATATCGATGAACTGGTCCGGAGCAGTCGATAGATAGCTCAATGTCTCGAGCGTCACCATGTTCACTCATCCCCTTCAAGAAAACGCAGGGCATTACCCCAGTAGAGCCTTTCTCGCGCATCATCGCGCATGGGCACGGTATCGAGCGCCCGCTTGAGTTTGAATGCACGGAAGCGCGGCGTATTGCTGGCGAACATCACTTGGTGCGATAGCGCGCGCTCATACCACAGCGGCCCCATATCGACCGTGAAAAGACGCTGCATCATCTCCTCGGGCGAATCGATGTAAGTGATAGAGGTGTCCGCGTAGCAGTTGGGATACTTGAGCAGCATCGCCACGGTCTCGCGCACCCAGGGCCAGCCAAAATGGGTCAAACTAAAACGCACATTTGGATGCGTTGCGATTGTGTGCTCAAATGCAAGCGGGTTACTGCGCGAGAGCTCTGCGCCCGGCTCCCAAGACATACCGGCATGGAAAACCACCGGCTTGTTATAGCGCTCGCACAGTTCGTAAAGCGGCTCGGCCACAGCATCATCGGGGGCAAAACCCTGCTTTGCAGGATGCAGGCAAAGCCCCTTTGCCCCCAACTCGGTAAAGGCGCGCTCCAATTCGTCTGCGGCACCGTTCACCTGCGGGTCTACGCTCGCAAATCCCCACAGACGATCGGGATGTGCGGCAACCAGCATGGCAATCTGGTCATTGGTGCCAAAGTGCCCTCCGCATGCCGTGGTTACATCGAGCGGCATGAGCACGCTCTTCTGCACATCGCAGACGTCCATTTCGACTTGAAGCTCATCCCAATCCATGGGGCCCATATGCCCCATACCAAATTCTCGTGACCAAAAACCGAATCCATCAGGCTCATCACCCGGCGTACAGATCTCGCCGTAGAGCATAGGATGGACCAACATGTCGATAACCATTTCGTACTCCTTTCCAGGCATTTGACCCTAGTACGGCTCAAACGAACCAATCACTCGGGACGACAGCTCAGCGCCCGCCTTCATACACGCCGGAATATCAAGGCCATCGATCACGCCCTTGGTAAACCCGGCGATATACGAGTCGCCGGCACCCACGGTATTAACGACCTTCTCCGCCGGCACGATCCCGCACTCATAGAAGCGCTCACCGTCATAGGCAATGCTTCCCTTCTCGCCAAGCGTGGCAACCGCAACGCGCGGCCCCAATTCCTGCGCGTGACGTACCCAGTCTCGCAGCTCCGGAGTGTCATCTTCAAACGACATAAATGCGTAGTCAACGTAGGGAAAATGATTCTCGCAGGCATATTCGGGATCCTGGCTGAACACCGAGAAGTCCATAACCACCGTCTTGCCCGCATCATGCCACTCGGGCAGGAGGTCCAAACAATTGCCAAACAGGTCGGTATGAATGATGTCATGCTCTAGGATAAACGCCCGGTCATCTTCATTCGGACGATATGTCTCCATTACGCCATCGATTGCCTCGAGATGCACGCGATCGACGCCGTCTTTCAATGCCATGAGCATCACCGAGGTGTCGCCATCCTCCACCCGCAGATGTGAGATATCGAACCCCTCAGCGGCCAGCGCCTCTCTCATCTTGTCTCCGTACTCGTCCTTGCCGACAACCGACACGGCGGATACCGAAACGCCCATTCGTGCAAGATGGATACCCCAGTCAATGCCATTGCCAGTCGGATAGAACACGCCGATGTTCTGATAGACGTCCGCGCAGCAAAAACCAGCCGCACACGCTTTAATGCCCATAGTCTTCTCCAATGTTCAAAAGGGGACCCACCACATGGCGAGCCCCCTTTTCGCGTTTCGCTTATTGTTTTGCATCGGCTGTCCAAAGCCTCATAGCCAGACCGCCGTACGCTTTCTTAAGCTATTCGACGATTGGTGCTCCGTGGCCCCAAGAACCTTCCATGCCGCACACGGTCGAGGCAAACCCGGCAGCAAAGTCGAGCGCGCGCTCGATGGCCTCGGCGCCATCCTCACCACGCTTGGCGGAATCGAGATAGCACATCAAAAACGAGGTGAGGAACGAGTCGCCCGCCCCCATGGTGTCCTTCATGTCCGTTACCGGTTTAGCCAGCTGGCGGTAATAACGCTCGCCGTCGTAAGCAATGCAGCCCTCGGCGCCCGCCGTAGCCGACACAAAACGCGGACCCAAGCCCTTCACCCATGCCAGACGCTCGCGGATCTCGTCCTCACTCGCGGCATCCGCCGCACTAAAGAAAGCAAAATCGACGTAGGGCGCAATCTGCTCGTAATACTCGTCGGTGGAGTCATCCGAAAAGTCAAAAGAGACCGTGACGCCCGCGGCCTTCAACTTGGGCAGCTCGCGCTCGGTAAAGCAATAGTTGCCCGAATGAACCACATCGAACTGCTTCATGTACGAAAGGTCAAAGCGATCGAGAACATAGCGCGCATCGCCACGGATACCGCCCTCGTTGGAGCCGAGGAAGACACGGTCACCGTCAACGACGGTCACGCGAGCCGCTCCGTTCTCGCCAATCATCTGCTCGCACTTGTCAAGCTCGATACCCTCATCCTCGAGGCTTGCAATGACATGCTCGGCAGCGGCGTCATTGCCAAAAATGCCCATGTATGCAGAGCGTGCGGCACCGCATTTCTTGGCATAAACGGCGAAGTTCACCGCATCGCCGCCGGGATACATGGTGTGGATATGCTCGTAGCGATCGACGACGTTGTCGCCAAATCCGAGCGCGTTAACGTTAAATGCCATGGCCTTTACCCCTTCTAGTACTCGACAACACCCATATAGCGACGGAAATCGGGATCGTGATCAAACACCTTGCCGCGTGCAGCACGCAGCTCGCAGTTCATGGCGTAGAACAGCACCGGGTCCAGATAGGCACGGACACTCGCCGGCACGGCTTCCATACCGTACTCCTTGGCATCGAGCACCATCAGCGTATCGGTATGCGTCTTAAGGAACGCAAGGGCGCGCTCGTCCATAGCACGGCACTCGCTGGAGCCCATCTGCAGGAAGTAAAAAACGCCATCCTGAGTAGCCTCGAAGGGGCCGTGGAAGTACTCGGCAGAGTGGATGTAGCTGCAGTGCTGCCACTGCATCTCCATAAGAGAGCAGATAGCGAAACCGTAGGTCTGGCTAAAGTTGGGACCGCTGCCCAGAATGTAGAAGAACTCGTGCTCCTGGCAAAGCTTGGCAAAACGATCGCCTAGCTCGGCATTTACCTTCTCACGTGCCGGGGGAAGAATCTTATCCATCTCGGCGATACCGGCATACATATCGGCAAGATCGGCGTAGCCCTCCTGCTGATCGAGCAGCTCGGCCGCAAGCGACAGCGAAATGCCAGCGGGGACCTCGGCCTGCGGCACGCCCTCGCCCCACGGGTAGACCCACGTGGTCCACTTGCCGGAGTCAATCTTGGATCCAGCGTTGTCGGTCTGGGCGATCACCGTAGCGCCGGCAGCAAAGGCAATCTCACAGCCCTCGACGACCTCGGGGGTGTTGCCACTGTGGCTGCAAGCAATGACCAGGGATTTCTCACCCAAGCGGCGCGGGCGCATGATATCAAACTCGCGAGCCGTATAGATATACGAAGTGAAGGTGGTTGCCTCGCGCTGCAGAAGCTCATGAGCCGGGATCAAATCGATCATGGAGCCACCGCAAGCAATCCAGTAGACGCTGTCGAACTTGCCCTTCTCGGCAATTGCCTCTTTGATCAGATCGTGTGCGTTCATATCCAGTTCCTTTCTTGTTTGGTCCGCAATCAATGACGTTGGCTGCGTGGCCGATAGTTGTTTTAGTCAATCAGATATTTCTCGAATGCGGCCATGTTCTTGGCATCTGCCGCCGCCGGGTCATCGTAGTAACGCCCGTCCGTGATTTCCTGGCCCAGTATGCCGTCGAAACCATGGGCATTAAGCGTGGCGACGAAGGCGTCCATATCGTGCTTGCCATCGCCCCACACCAGATGGCCATACGGGTCACCGTCGATAAAGTGCATCTCGTGAATTGCCCCATCACCAAAGGCGGCAAACCAGTCCTCGAGCGTCTCGCCCGCAACGCCCATCGCGGTTGTATCAACCATGGGCTGTAAGTACGGGCTCGCGACCTCGTCAATCATGCGCTTCGCATCGGAAACCGTCGTTACAAGGTTGCTCTCCTCGGGACGCAGGCTTTCCATCGTAAGCACCAGACCGTGCTCACCGGCATACTCCGCCAGAATGGACAAGTGCTCGCGGCTGCGCTTCCAGGCTTCCTCGCGGCCCTCGTCCCAGTCGCCCCAGCCCGAGTTGACGGACATACGGTCGCACCCAAGTACCTCGGCAAGCTCAATGCCGTGCTTAAAGTACGCCAGGCTGCGCTGTTCATGCAGCGGTTTGCGTGCGCAGTACTGCCAAGGATAGACAACATTCTCGGGGCACAGAGTACGATACCTAAGCCCACGGCCTGCAGCCTTTTTCGCCAGGACCTCAGCCTCAAAGTAGCCCGTGTGGTCGAGCGTCACATGCGGCTCCGCACACCACAGCTCAATGGACTCAAAGCCCAAACGCTGCTGCACATCAAGGAAGTAATCGAGCGACCACATGATGTAGTGGATATTCATGCCCGCAATCTGTTCGCGGCGCAGCGTCGGTTTGGATTCAGACATCTTATGCCTCCTTATTTCGATCGAACACGATTTGTCCGTCCGACATCGTCATATCAACCGAAAGATCGCGTGCGTCGCGATAATCGAGGTCGAACACATCCCGATCGAGCACGCAGATATCGGCAAGATTGCCGACCTTAAGCGTACCCAGTTCGTCTTCGCGCATCAGATCGTACGCGCCCCCGGCAGTCCAAGCACGCAAGAGCTCGACAAGCGTCAGCGCGTTGGCCTCATTCACGGGCAGCCCATCGTCGAAGTATCCACCGCACGCGCTGTAGATTGACTCTCCCAGGCTCGGAATCAGCAGCGGCAAATCCGTACCACAGCACACCGTGCATCCGGAATCTTCCATGCCGCGGCGATTCCAGCTGTGCAGAAGTCGCGTCTCGCCAATTTGTCGACGCATCATCGACAGGCAATCCTCGCGCCGGTCCAGCGTCAAAATCTGCGGATAGACCTCGCAAATTCCACCTAACTTGCCACACTCGACAAGATCGGTCGGATCAGAGTTCTCGAGATCGGTAATCGCATGGCGGCGAAGCAACCGTCCATGCTCGTCTCGAGGCAGCGAGGCATAGAGCGCCACGGTGCGACGAACGGCGCCATCGCCCTGGCAATGCAAGGAATATCGGAAGCCGTCAGCATCAATTGCGCGCAGCTCGTTCTCAATCAGATCCCACTCGGGCTCCTCGACAACCGTCTTGCCGGCAGCGCCCGCATCGGCCGTGTCCTCATAGGGGTCAATCATCTCGGCAAGCCCCGCCCATACGCCTCGATCGGTCATACGGTTGAAGCCAGAAAAACGAACGAACGGACCCCGGAAGCGCTCTCGTGCCTCGCGAGCATATGACAGATTTGCACCGGCACCCACCGGCTGCGACATCATAGAGACGCGAACCGTCAGCTCACCAGATTCCTCACGGCGAGCCATTTCGTCGGCAAAGCCGTAGTAGTCATCAAACGCCATCTCCTTGATGGCGGTAACGCCGCGCTCGTTAAGCATGCTCATGTAGTCCGAATACCCCGCACGTACCTCGGGCAGCGCGAGGAAATCGCTCATCATGCGCCAGATCTTCTCGGCATAGCACGCCTGGGGTGTGAAGCCGTATCGCACACTGGCGGCAGCATTGAGAACGCAGGTCTCCGCACCCGGTGTAAAGCAGACGACAGGGATATCGTCAAAACAATCGTCAAACACAGCTGCCGTATTTGCGTTCTCGGCATCCGATGCCAACGTTTCGGGCAGGTTGTGGCCAAAAGCCGCCGCGCAATCCGGATGATCTTCTTTCCATGCACGCAAGAGCGACACGGCCTCTTTGGCATCAGCGATGCCGGACAGATCAGACCCCAACGTCCGCAGCGCCCAGCCCGTATAGAAGGTATGCACATCGATCAGGCCAGGCATGACGGTGCGGTCGCCCAGGTCAACTACCTCGTCCGCCTGGGTCAAATGCGAAGCCACCTCGCACTTGGTGCCAACAGCCTCAATTCGATTGCCACGGACCGCTACGAAACCTTCAAACGGCAGGTCCCCCGTACCGGTAAAGACGCTCTTAGACGTCAGGACCGTCAAACGATCAGACATCACAACCACCTACGCCGGAAGCATGCCAGAGATTGCCGTCACGATCAGACCAAAGACGACCATGAAGATGAAGAACTTCCAAATGGTCTTCCACCATTGGCCAAACGAAATCTTAGCCACGCCAAGGCCGGCAACCGTCATGCCCGCCACGGGGCTGATGGTGTTGATGGTCTGGTTGGCAAACTGGAGCGCGGTGACGGCCGCCTCGGGATTGAGCCCCATGAGCTCGGTCAGGGGGCCCATAACGGGCATGGCGAGTGCCGCAAGTCCAGAGCTCGAGGGAACCAGCAAAGAGAGCAGGCCAAGGACGATATACATAAACGTGGTATAGACGGCGGCGGGTGCACCGGCGAGCGCAGTAGCGAGCGCCTGGAGAATGGTATCGATGATCATGCCGCCCTCTGCGATGACCAAGATACCGCGAGCGATGCCGATGACGATAGCGGCATACGCAAAGTCGGCAATGCCTTTAACGAACTCCTCGGCGATCGTCTGCTGGTCAAGGCCGCCCAGGATACCGGCAAGCAAGCCCATACCAAGGAACACGGCGGAAATCTCATTCATGTACCAGCCCTGGGTAACAAGACCCCAGACGATAATGCCCATACCGCAAGCAAAATCGATAAGCACGAGCTTCTGACGGGTAGTGAACTCTTCCTCGATGGAGGCATCGGTCACGGCAAACTCAACACGCTTGAGCTTGTCGTCCTCGTACGTAATGGACGACTCGGGGTTTTTCTTGACGCGCATGGCATAGCGCATGGCCCATACGATGCCAACGGCGGTGAAGATGACCCAAGAAACGGCGCGCAGCCACAGTTGCGGATTGCCCTCGATGCCAATGATGCCTTGGGCGATCAAAACATTAAACGGGTCGATGGTCGAGGCACAATAGCCCAGGTTAGGACCAAGGAAGCAGATGATGAATGCCGTCATCGAGTCATAACCGATACCCATCATGATGGGAATGAAGATGGCATAGAACGGCAGGGCTTCCTCAGACATACCAAACGTAGTGCCGCAAATGGACAGCAACGTCATCGTGATGGGAATGATGAGGATGTCCTTGTTCTTGAGCTTTTTAATCACACGGCTCATGCCGGCATTCAAAGCGTTGGTCTTAGTGATGATTGCGAACGATCCGCCAATCAATAAGACGAACGCAACGACGTCGGCAGCCTCCTGGATGCCCTTAGTAGGCGCTTGCAGGACCGCAAAGATATCCTGGCCCAGATTGATGGTCTCGCCGGTCTCGGAATCGGTGTAGTTCTTATCGACCTGTTCATAGGTTCCAGCAACGGCGACTTCACGCTCGCCCGCCGCTGTCGAAATCGTCTTGCGCTGATACTGACCAGAAGGAACGATCCAAGTCAGGACCGCAAAGACAACGATCAGCAAGAACATGATTGTATAGACATGCGGTAATTTGAACTTAAAACGTCTGTTTGTCTTCTTCGCCTTCGTATCTGACATAGATACCTCCAAAGAACTCAAGACTGCATCGCATCTCGCTTCAACGCTTGCACAAGCAAACGTTCTATGACGTTCCATAGATTACCAGCAGCTTTTCAAATCATCAAGATTATTTCAAACTGATTGCCGTAACGCGGTTGAACGGTTGCGTTCGCGCCGTGAACGGTATGGAGACGCCCGGTGAGATGATCCACCGGGCGCTTCCATTCGCAATGTCCTAGATGTCAAAAACGTAGCGAGACCCAACGATCCGCTGACGACCGATGATAAACGGCCGCCGCTGCTCATCGAAAAAGAAGGCTTCCATATAAAACAAGGGTTCGCCAACGGGAACTGCCAACAGTCGAGCGACCTCGGGCGACGCGCACGCGATCTCAAGCGTGCATGGGTCGGTAAACGCGGGCGTGCGGCCCGTCCGGTTGCGCACGAACTCAAAAATGGATTGGTTAGATAGAGGTGCCGTCGATAGATAGGCGTTGTCCTCGTAAACATATATGTTGTTCTCGAGCATGACAGGGACGCCATCGGCAGTACGCACGCGCTCAACGCAGATCAAGTCAGTTCCAACGGGAACACCAAAGAACTGTGCTTCGGTGGAATCCGCCGGCAGTATCTTTCTCGAAATGACACGCGCCCCCGGTTCCATTCCGTTAACGCGGCATGCGTCCGAAAAACTCTGGACGTCATCCTTCTGGCGAATCTTGCGCTTGAGCTTGGGGGCATTGACAAACGTGCCTTTCCCCTGTCGCTTCGTTAGATAGCCCTGTTGGACGAGCTCCTCAATAGCGCGTCGCACGGTAACGCGGCCAACTTTATAGCTCTCAGCCAATTCGAATTCGTTGGGTATCCGCGCACCTGCCTTGTAGGCGCCGGAGTTGATTTCGTTTTTGATGATATCGATAACCTGTTGGTACAGCGGTATCGCTGCTTTACCGTCAGTTAGCCCTTCAGTCGGTGGCATATACCCTCTCCAAGCACAATTAAGTCTAAAACGGGCTTAGGGGCATTCAACAAGTCCTTAAGCCCGCATTAGCTTAAAGTATGCTAGGTGTCGCACCAAAATGTCGGCTATTTACTCATCAGACCCGAAAAACGCGCAACTACCGCGCTCCTAAGAAAGCGTGAGCAGCTCCGGCAGCTGGTCGATAATCTTGTCCGCAGCATCCTGGCTAAAGCCAAAGCGCTCCTCGCGCTTGGCAATGACCGTCAGGCCGGCTCGTTTACCCGCGGTAATGCCCGGAACGGAATCCTCAACGCAGCAGCAGCGATTCGCGGGCAGCCCCAGCAGACCCAACGCATGTAGGTAAATATCGGGCTCGGGCTTGCTCTCCTTAAACTGCTCGCCGCTCACCACGTACTCAAAGGCATCCGACAGGCCGCACGCGCCAAGCACTTCCACAATGCTATTCATGGAAGATGAGCTGGCCAGCGCCACGCGCACGCCGCGACGCGGGAGCTCGCGAATCGTCTCCACAGCGCCAGGATTAATCAGGGCCTGATAATCGCGCGGGCGTTTATGTGCCCACTCGTCCCAACAGGCCAACGCTTCCTCACCAGTAAAATGCCCCTTACCGGCGCGCTCAAACCAATCGACCAGCATATGCAGGAAGAACTGATGCGAGGTACCGACCTGTCCATTCAACTCTTCTTGAGTCAGATTAAGCCCAAGCTCCTTGGCAAACGCAGCGGTCTCCCCCAGGTAGTAATACTCGGTATCGACGATGACGCCGTCCATGTCAAAGATAACGGCGTCGAACGGAAATGCGGACACGGCACCCTCCCTAACAAAAGGGCGCCTGCAAGCAGACGCCCGAACCATGCACTATCGGCGATTCTAGCCCAGTAACTGATCAAGTGCCACCGCAATGCCGTCTTCGTTGTTATTCGCGGTCACCATCTGAGCCACGGCCTTGACCTCATCGATGGCATTACCCATAGCAACACCGATGCCGGCCCACTCGATCATGGACTTGTCATTCTGACCATCGCCAAACGATACGACCTCGCTGGCATCAATGCCTAGCTTGGGCAGAGCGCCCCGCAGCGCACGCGCCTTATCGATACCGGGCGCCGTAAACTCAAAGTACCAGTCGGCCGTAAACATTCCCGAAAGCGTCTCGGTAAAGGGTGCGTACATCTCCTCGTGATGCGCCTGCAGATAGGCCGGATCGCCCGCAGTGAGCAGCTTGTCCACCGGATAGGTATCCGCAACCTCATGAAGGCTCTCGACCTCGCGGATTTTAAGGTCGCATGCGTCTCGCTCATATTTGACGATGTTTTTCTGCGAGCCGTCGGGCAGCGTGATCATGCAGCGATACGAGTCCACGACATGCAGATCGCGGCCGAGCGAAATCATGGGGATCACGTCAAAGTTACGCAGATGGTCGAGCAAGCGATGCAACTCGTCGACTGGCATGGCCTGGTCGAACAGTACCTCGTCGGTCTGAGCATCGACCACGTGCGCACCGTTAAAGGCCACCAGCAGGCCACCATGGCTCTGAAGATCGAGCTCCTGCGCTAGGGCATGAAGGCCCCACGCGGGACGGCCCGAGGCCAAAATGAGCTTAACGCCCGACTCCTGCGCTGCGAGCAGTTTCTCGCGCGTGCGCGGGCTAATTACCTTCTGGTCATTGGTGAGCGTACCGTCGATATCCATTGCGATGGCCTTGATTGCCATACGTGCCTCCCTGTCATTGAACGACCTTGTCTGAGCCATCATACAGAACACCCACGACGGCGCTGTTTGCAACGGGAAAAATGTCATATTGTCCCAAACATGAACGGCGCGCCTTCGACGATTGCGATGCCCGTCGAGGCGCCTCCCGATACATTCCATCCTATCCAAATAGCAAAGGGCCCGCATCCCAACGGATACGGGCCCTTGTCGGCTATGCGTTAGTTTTCGCAGCGAATCCTACTTGCGGTGAGTGCGGTAGAACTCAATGAGCGCCTGGGTCGAAGCGTCCTGCTCGGCCTTGGCGGCGTCATCGTGGAAGGCAGGGGTGATCTGCTTGGCGAGCTGCTTACCCAGCTCAACGCCCCACTGGTCATAGGAGTCGATGCCCCAGACCGTGCCCTCGACAAACGTGATGTGCTCGTACAGGGCGATGAGCTCGCCGAGTGCGTACGGGGTCAGCGTGTCGCCGAAGATCGAGGTCGTCGGACGGTTGCCCTCAAAGCAGCGGGCTGGGACGATCTGCTCGGGCGTGCCCTCGGCACGAACCTCGTCGGCCGTCTTACCAAAGGCGAGCGCCTTGGTCTGGGCCAGGAAGTTGCCCAGGAACAGCTCGTGCACGTCCTGACCGTTGTCGGTCGCAGGGTTGGCGGTGTTGGCGAAGGCGATAAAGTCGGCCGGGACCACCACGGTACCCTGGTGCAGCAGCTGGTAAAAGGCATGTTGGCCGTTGGTGCCGGGCTCGCCCCAGAAGATCTCACCGGTGTCGGAGGTCACGGCGCTGCCGTCCCAGCGAACATGCTTGCCGTTGGACTCCATGGTGAGCTGCTGCAGGTAGGCCGGGAAGCGGTGCAGGTACTGGCAGTACGGAAGCACGGCGTGGCTCTTGGAACCGAAGAAGTTGACGTACCAGACGTTGAGCAGGCCCATCAGCGCGACGGCATTGTTCTCGAGCGGCGTGTTGCAGAAGTACTCGTCGATGGCGTGGAAGCCCTCGAGGAACTGCTGGAAACGCTCGGGGCCGAGCACGACGATCAGCGACAGGCCAACAGCGGAGTCGACGGAGTAGCGGCCGCCGACCCAGTTCCAGAAGCCGAAGGCGTTGGCGGGGTCGATACCGAAGGCCTCAACCTTCTCGAGTGCAGTGGAAACGGCGACGAAGTGCTTTGCCACGGCCTCGGCGTTCTGCTCCTCGGAGCCATCGATGGCACCCTGAGCCTTGAGTTGCTCGAGCATCCAGGTCTTGACCTCGCGGGCGTTGGTGAGGGTCTCGAGCGTGGTAAAGGTCTTGGAGACGATGATCACGAGCGTGGTCTCGGGATCCAAACCCTTGAGCTTCTCGGCCTGGTCGTTGGGATCGATGTTGGAGTTATAGCGGCAATCGATACCGGCATCGGCATAGGGGCGCAGAGCCTCGTAAGCCATGACCGGGCCCAGATCGGAGCCACCGATGCCGATGGACACCAGGTGCTCGATCTTTTTGCCGGTTACGCCCTTCCACTCACCGGAGCGCACGCGCTCGGCGAAGGCATACATGCGGTCGAGGACCTCGTGCACGTCGGCGACGACATCCTGGCCGTCAACGATGAGCTGGCCTTTCTCGCTTGCCGGACGGCGAAGTGCGGTGTGCAGAACAGCGCGGTCCTCGGTGGTGTTGATGTGCTCGCCGGAGAACATGGCGTCGCGGCGCTCCTCGAGCTTCACCTCGCGGGCAAGATCGCACAGCAGCTTGACGGTCTCATCGGTCACCAGGTTCTTGGACAGATCGAAGTGAAGGTCGCCGGCGTCAAAGCTCAACTTATTCACGCGGTCGGCGTCAGCAGCGAACCAGGCCTTGAGGTCGATGCCTTCGGCCTCGAGCTTCTCCTGATGAGCCTCGAGCGCCTTCCAAGCGGCAGTCGACGTAGCATCGATAGGTGCGGCAACAGTTGCCATAGAGTCCTCCTCAGCATACGGGCGCACGCCTCCATGCGCCCGGACATTCAGATGCCACTATTCTAGCGCAGGTCAAGACTATAATCAGCGAGCGTTGCCAATCGGCCCCCGAACGGCGACCGACCAAAAAGGGACAGGTTTATTTTGGCAGGTCAAACGCTTTACCTACCATAATTTACCTGTCCCTTCCTGGCAGGCCATTATGCCGCGGCGCATACGCTGCCGAGCAGCTCGCGCAAGGGAGATCCGATGCCCTCCAGCAGTTCGGGCGCGATGATAGCAAAAACAGGAACCTCGCCGGCACCCACAACGGCGGGCACTTTTCCCTCGGAGACGATGCACCCGTAGGGAACAAAACCGTCCTCGCCGGCATCGAGCGCGGCCATGCGACGAGCGAGTTCGCGCACAAAGTTCGCCGTATCGGCATCGCCGATCGCCAGGACAAAGTCCACGCCCTCATCGGTCGCCAGGGCTACGGCCTCATCGACCAAATCGTCTCCCCCGTCGCCCCCGACCAAGCCGCAACGAAAGAGTATGCGTTCGAGCAGGGCGCGATCGAGCGAGCCCAGCGCCGCCGAAACAAGCTCATCACGCTTGTGCTTGTCGCCTCCCAGCACGACCAGTGCCTTGGTGCCGCCATAGTGGGCAACCAATCGTCCGCACCAGCGAGCCACATCCCCATCCGCAACCAAGCGCGTCGGCATACCAAACCCATAGTTGACCATTGTCCCCACTACCCTTCCGTGCTTTATGGTGGTATCGATCGTTAGGCTCATGCTACGAAGCGAGCTTTTCCGAGCTGTTTCGCGCTCTTTAGGGCTGCGTTAAAATCAGATGCGATCCGACATGGCGTCCAGTTGCGACAATTAGACGGTCAAAATCCAAGGGCCAAGACGCACGAACAAGATGAGCCAGACAAAAGACAGGCAAAACCCGCCCAGCACATCCGAAACGTAGTGCACGCCCAGATAGACACGGCTGACGCCCACCGCAAGGATGACGCATGCAAGTGCAACCTCGATGGCGGCGCCGAACGGAAGGCCACACACGCCACACCGCACCAACCATATGCCATAGCCATAAAACGCCATGGCCGCCATCGAGTGGCCCGAGGGGAAGCTCAGCCCCGGCGCCTCGACAAGCCGAAATCCCTGTGGACGAGGTCGACGCACAAGGACCTTTAACAGCTGGTCGATTGCGCTGATAGCGCCGACATTGAAGGCGGCCCAGACAACATGGGCCCAATTGGGCGCCCACAGCATCGCCGCGGCTAGCACACCGACGACAAACGGCAGCGATGCCAAGCTCGAGGCAGCTTTCATCGCGGCCGTCAACACCGGCGACCGAAGCCTCTCGACAAGCAGCAAGTAACCCACCTCATCGATTCTTAGAGCCCGTCCTTTGAGCACCTTGATCAGCAGGTAAACAAAGATCGCAAGGCACAGCACGAACAGTATCAGAAGTGCAAGATCACCCATATCGATGGTCATCCATACCCCCTCAGCGTATTCAACACATTAAGGCTACCGGCTCACTGTAAGCACTCGGTAAACCGACCAAAATAAACCTGTCCCTTTTTGGTAGGTTTTGACGATGTCCGGACGAGCCGGTATTATCGAACAGGTATTCGATAAGAACATGTGTTTGATGAAAGGGCACGGATGGCGCACGAGCAGCACACCTACATCTGTATCGACCTCAAGACGTTTTATGCCAGCGTCGAGTGCGTCGATCGTGGGCTCGATCCGCTCACCACCAACCTGGTCGTTGCCGACGAATCGCGCGGACGCACGACCATCTGTCTCGCTATCACGCAGGCCATGAAAGATCTAGGGATTCACAATCGCTGCCGCCTGTTCGAGATTCCCGATGGCATCGACTACATTAAGGCCGTACCGCGCATGCAGCACTACATGGAGGTGTCGGCGCAAATCTACGGTATCTACCTGGAATACGTCAGTCCGCAAGACGTTCACGTCTACTCAATTGACGAGTGCTTTATCGACGTGACACCCTATCTGGACCTCTATCACACCGATGCGGAAGGCTTCGCCTGCATGTTGCGCGACGAGGTCCTGGTGCGCACCGGCATCACGGCGACGGTCGGCATCGGCCCCAACCTATTCCAGGCCAAGGTTGCACTCGATATTACCGCCAAGCACGTGCCCAGCCGTATCGGCATACTCGACGACGAGACCTTTCGCAAGGAGATCTGGCCCCATCGCCCCATCACCGACATCTGGGGCATCGGCCCCGGCGTGGCGGCCCGTCTCGAGAAATACGGCGTCTACGACCTGATGGGCGTCGCCGCACTCGACGAGAACCTGCTCTACGACGAACTCGGCGTCAATGCCGAATATCTTATCGACCACGCCTTCGGGCGTGAGCCGACAACCATCGCCGATATCCAAGCTTATCGCCCGCAGGCGACCTCGACCACCACGGGGCAGGTGCTCTCGAAGGGCTATGCCTACGAGCAGGCCTACACCGTCTTGCGCGAGATGGTCGATGCCGCCGTGCTGGATTTGATCGACAAGCACGTGGTGTGCGACAGCATCTCGCTCTTTGTGGGCTATGCAAGCGAGCGCGCCGACATACGCCGGCTCAACGCCAGCGGCACGGCGCAGTATATAGACGGCTGCGGACACCTGCGCTCGAGCACTTCGGGCATCGAGCCCGCAGCGACCGACGGCCCCGAGCTCGCGCCCCGCGCGCCTAAGCCCGTCCAACGCGACGACGAACGCCGACGTTTGGTGCGGGAGGCACAGGCGATTGACGGCATCTTTGTGGGCGAACACGGCGGCAAGCCGCGTGGTGGCTATGCCGCGCTCTTTGCGCACTCCAACGCCTCGCGCAAGCTGCCCGAGAGCACTAATTCGTTTAAGAAGATCATGGGGTATTTCGATGACCTTTGGGCACAAACGGTCGACCCCAAGCGACCGGTCAAGCGTATCAATCTGGGCTTTGGCAATCTGGTGCCCGAGGAATTTGCCACCATCGATCTGTTTAGCGACGTCGAGGCCGATGAGCGCGAGCGCGACCTGGCACGCGCCGTGTTAGCCGTGAAAGGCAAATATGGCAAGAACGCCCTGGTCAAAGGATTGAGCTTTACCGTCGGTGCCACCGCACGCGAACGCAACGATCAGGTAGGAGGACATCGTGCCTAAGTCCCAACAACGGCCGATGCGGCCACCGACGCCTTTTGAACGTCTAGCGGACCCCGAGGGAAGACGTCGATCCGCCGACCCCAGACTCACCGCCAACGGTGCCTTGCGCGCCAACCGCGCCGCACAGTTTATGCCCTTTGCCGCCCTCACGGGATACTACGAGCTCGTGCGCAAGCAAGAGATCACCGTCGAACCAAAATGTGAGCTCACAGAAGAGAAAGCCCTCGAGCTTTCGCATACGCTCGAGGGCCTCAAACGTGGCGACCTGGTCCGCGTCACCTATTACGATACGTACGGCTATCGCTCCCGCACCGGCATCCTCGACGAGGTACTCCCCGCCTTCAAGTTCCTCAAGCTCAAAGACATCGTCATCGATTTCGATGACATTCAAGACATCGAACTGCGCGGACGTGCCTAGACAAGGACGCGCATCCAAGGCAAGACCTACAGCGTCATGACGTAGTAACCCGCGTCCTTCACGGCCGCCACGAGAGCACCGCGATCGATCGGCTGCTTAGAGCGCACGCGCGCCGTGTGGTCCGCATACGTCACCGTGGCCCAAATGCCATCCAGGGCATTGAGGGCATTCGCCACGTTCTGAGCGCAGCCGTCGCAACTCATGCCACCGATGAGCAGCTCATCGCTATAGGGATAGTGCGACGCATCGGTATCCGTCACAACAACCTTTTTGGCCTTCTTGCTGCTCGCGCCATCGCTGCAACAACTCTTCCCGTGTGTCGAAGCGGCAATGCGACGCAGTCCAAAAAACATGCCGACGGCAATGACGGCCAGCACGATGAGATTCGCAGGATTGAGCAAGTCACTCATGCGTTCCCCTTTCAAGTAGCCCTATCTAGATACCCCCATGGGGTGTTCCCATCTTACTCCAAACTCGTGTCGGTTCGGTCAATTAGTTTCCCGCTTCAAACTTTTTTGTTGACCATGGCTTACTTTCGTGTATAAGTTTTCCTAGGCTAACAGTTTAAATCCGTAAGGAGCGCCGTGACTCGAACCATAGACATCCCAACGTTTCAGGCAGCAGTCGTGCGCAACTGCTCTCCCACGCTCGCGGGCATCAAGCCCGCATCGCTCTTTACCTATCCAGGCGCCTACGCCCACGGGGACGGCTCGACCGCAACCGAAACCATCGCAGAACGCCGAGCACACCTGCTCAGCGTTATCGCCCAGTGCAATCGCGAGCTTGACCCGCTCGGCATCCACCTGAGTGTTTTGGTCTGGCGGCCCTGCGGAGCACTTGTGTACGTGTACCGAGCCAAAAGCCTCACCACCTATTTCGCAGACCCTCGCGCCCAAACAGCGCTCGCCTCGGAAGGCTACGACACGAGAGACCTTTCGACATGCCTTGTGCATTTGGCATCACGCATCACGCTCGCGAGCAATAACGTCGCGGAATGCGCCTGCAGCCAGACTCGATGCGCACTGCCCCAGCAAGCTCGCTGCAGCAAAGACTGCGCCTGCGAGTTTCCGCACGAAATAGGTTACTTCCTGGGATACCCCTACGACGACGTGCGCGAGTTTATCGTCCAGCGCGGCGAGAACTACAAGGTCTTTGGGGCCTGGAAGGTCTACGCAAATGTGGAGCAGGCGCTTGTGACGTTTGATGCCTACCGTGCCTGCACACAATACTTCACTTTTATCTATCAGCAGGGCTGCAGCCTGGCGCAACTTGCCCAGGCAACCCGATAGAACGTACAAGCCGCGGCCAGCGCCGCACGACCGAAAGGACACAACATGAGCAAGATCGCCGTCGTCTATTGGAGCGGCACGGGCAATACCGAAGCCATGGCAGACCTCGTCGCCGAAGGCGCCATGTCCGCGGGTGCCGAGACTGAGGTCATCCCCTGCGCCGACTTCTCTGCCGACAGGGCCGCCGACTACGACGCCTTCGCCTTCGGCTGCCCCGCCATGGGCTCCGAGGAACTCGAGTACGATGAGTTCCAGCCGATGTGGGACGAGGTCAAGGAGACTCTCGGCGACAAGAAGGTCGTCCTCTTTGGTTCCTATTCGTGGGCCGAGGGCGAGTGGATGGACAACTGGAAGGCCGACGCCGACGACGCCGGCGTCAACGTCGTGGACTCCACCATCTGCTACGACGCGCCCGACGACGAGGGCGAGGCCGCTTGCCGCGCCCTTGGAGCCGAGCTCGCCTAGCGGCAATGAGCTCCGCCCGCAACGCGCTCTGCACCAAAACACATTCGCGTCCCAACAAAAACGGGAGCCGGATCACATCCAGCTCCCGTTTTCTACTATGTCAGTCATATAAAGCGGCTACGAGATATTGCCCAAGAACGCCTTGGTGCGCTCGCTCTTGGGGTGGTCGAAGACCTCACTCGGCGTACCCTCTTCCACGATAACGCCACCGTCCATAAAGACGACGCGGTCGGCGACGTCGCGGGCAAAGCCCATCTCGTGCGTCACGACGATCATGGTCATGCCGTCGCGTGCCAGGTCGCGCATGACACCCAGAACGTCGCGGACCAGCTCGGGGTCGAGCGCCGACGTGGCCTCGTCAAAGAGCATGACGTGAGGATTCATCGACAGGGCGCGGGCGATGGCAACGCGCTGCTGCTGGCCGCCCGAGAGCTGGCTCGGCATAAAGTCGATACGCTCGGCAAGACCGACCTTGGTCAGTTCCTCGACGGCAATCTTCTCGGCTTCTTCCTTGCTGCGCTTGAGTACCTTTTGCTGCGCGAGCATGACGTTCTTTTTGACTGACAGGTGCGGGAACAAATTGAACTGCTGGAACACCATACCCAGATGCGTACGTACCTTGTTAAGGTCGACGCCCTTGGCGCACACGTCCACGCCCTCAACGACAATCGAGCCGCTCGTGGGATGCTCCAGACGATTGATGCAGCGGAGCAGCGTCGACTTGCCCGAGCCCGAAGGACCTAGGACTACGACGACCTCGCCCTTGTGCACATCCAAATCGATATCGCGCAGAACCACGTTATCGCCAAAGGCCTTCTGGAGGTTCTTGATGCTGACGACGACCTCGTTCGAGTTATTGGTTTCGCTCATGATAGGACCTCCTTACAGACCGGCGATGTGATCGGCGGGCGTCGCGACGACCTGTCCGGCGCTCTTGGCGAGATGCTTCTTCTTGGTTTCGGCCGTACCCAAAAGCCTCGCCTCAAGACCGCTCACCAAGCGGGCAAGCGGCAGGGTGATGACCAGGTAGAACAGGGCGGCAACCACATACGGCGTGATGGACCCCGTCGTGGCCACGATGGTGCGGGCGTTCATGACGATCTCGACCACGCCCACGGCCGCAAGCAGCGACGTATCCTTGTAAAGCAGGATGAACTCACTGGTCAACGTAGGCAAAACATTGCGGAACGTCTGCGGAATCATAACGTAGAGCAGTGTCTGGAAGGCGTTCATGCCCAGCGAGCGCGCGGCCTCGTTCTGGCCCTTGGGGATCGACTGAATACCGGCGCGGAAGATCTCGCACAGATAGGCGGACGAGTTCATGGCCATGACGATGACGCCCAGCACATAGTCGTCAACCTTGACACCAGCCAGCGGCAGGCCAAAAAACGCGATGTAGATCTGCAGGAACGCCGGCGTACCACGGATGATATTCACATAGATGCCGGCAAGGCAACGCAGGATGCGCGACTTGGAGATGCGCATGAGCGACAAGGCAAAGCCAAAGGGAATTGCCAGCGGAAACGCCACGAGCACGATCGAGAGCGACATGAGGAAGCCTTTGAAGACGATCGGCAGGCTCTGGACCAAAATGACTGGGTTCAGGAACAGGCGAAGGAACATGTTGGAATTCCATGCCTTGACCCACGGCTGCCCCTTAAGGTCGGCCAGGAAGCTATCGAATGCCGTCACGCCCTTGATCTCCACCGACGGAATCTTGGAGATCTTCTTGGTCGAACCATCGGCCAAAGTGCAGGTGCCGCTAAAGGCCTCGTCGCCACCCTCGACGGGGAAGGTCACGCCGTAGACCTCGACGCGGAAATAGCCGCCGGCGGGCGCCGTCTCGCCAAAATCGATCTTGAGCGTCTGGCCGTCGACCTTGCACGTAGGCTTCATGGGCGTACGATCCATAAGGTCATCGCCCGAGAGCATCGTCAGACGCGTGCCGTCCGCACCAAAGGTCGTACCATCGGCAAACGTCAGCGAAAGGCCGCTCAGTTCCTCGTCGGCATCGGCCTGGACCTCCCAGGTGATGCGGGTCTCGGTGCCACCGACCACGTCGCTGCCCGAACCGGTATTGGGTCGGGCGGTGATCTTTGCGGTCTCAAGCGCCTGAGCAGTCGAGGGCACGCAGGCCCCCGCGCATACCAGGGCGAGCGCCACAGCCAGGGCACAGGCCAGCTTTTGGAGCATCGAGGGCAGTGGATAGCTCTGGCCCATAGCTCCTTGGTTCAATCGAGACAAGGTGGCTCCTAACGTTTAAGTTGCCGACATAACGGGGCGGTATCGTGCCCATTCAAGAACCGCAAAGGCCCTCTCCGCCAAAACGGAAAGGGCCCGCACGCAATCAAGTGACTATTTTACTTGATATTGTACTTAGCCATGAGGGCGTCAACGGTACCGTCGTCGGTCAGGTCCTTGATGGCCTGGTTGATATCGTCCTTGAGCTTGGTATTGCCCTGGTTGATGGCGATAGCATACTCCTCACCGGTGCTGATCTGCTTAACCGTATGGCAGGTATTGAACTGCTCGGCGGTCAGCTGGCTGGCAACGGAGCGATTGGTAACCACGGCGTCGCCCTTGTCGGACTGCAGGGCGCTGAAGCACTCGGTGGCGTCCTTATAGGGGACGATCTTGGCCTTGGGGAAGTTCTCCTGGGCAAAGGCCTCGGCGGTCGAACCGGACTGGACGATGATCGTGGCGTCAGCATTGTTGAGCTTCTCGCTGTAGTTATCGGCCGTAATGTCGGCGTTATCGGTCTTGGTCACGATAGCCTGATCGTCCATGTAGTAAGAGTCGGAGAACGCGACTTCCTTCTCACGCTCGGGCGTGTCAGTGATGGCCGCGATGGCGACGTCATACTTGGCGCCCGAAGCAACGCCGGGGACGAGCGTGTCGAAGTCGTTGTTGACGTACTCGACATCCAGACCCAGCTTGTCAGCGATAGCCTTGATAAGCTCAAGGTCAAAGCCCTGGTAGTCGCCGTTATCATCCTTATACTCAAACGGCGCATACTCGGCAGAGGTGCCGACGGTCAGCGTGCCGCCCTTGACGAGCGCATATTCCTTGGAGCCGTCGACCTTCTCGACCTTCGCGTTGTCAGAGCTGCTGGAACCGGCATCGGAACCAGAGGTGGCGTTGGACGAGCCGCAGCCCGTCAGTGCGAGGGCGAGCGCCATGGCGCCCGTGGCGGCAAATGCGCCAAGCTTCTTGAGCTTCATAATCAGTCTCCTTCCGGTGACCTCGTTTGATTCAGAGGTCTGCAAAAACTGTTGGCTATTATGCACCCGTAAGTGCGAATCTGCAATTAGAAAACTGATTGAAACAAACGCACAACGTGCATGGAATACTCCACTTTGTGACAGTCGTTACTGCTGCAACGACCTTAATAGCGCAATTTCCATCGCATAACCTGCAAGTTCGTTAGGCGTCTCCAAAATAAATGGAAGTGCACGCAAGCGGTTATTCGATACAATATTCTGCATAACCTGCATACCGCCGCCAAACTCCTCGCTACCAAGGTATCCCTTGCCGATGCACTCGTGACGATCTTTATGGGCGCCACAGGGGTTCTTCGAATCGTTGATGTGTACGGCATGCAAACGGTCGATACCCACCACGCGGTCGAACTCGTCGAGTACGCCGTCCAGATCATGGATGATGTCATAGCCGGCATCGCTCACATGGCAGGTGTCCAGACACACGCCTAGCTTGTCCGATAGCTCTGGACGCCTGGCGGCAACACCCTCGATAATGCGCGCCAGCTCTTCAAAGCTACGGCCCACCTCGGTACCCTTTCCCGCCATGGTCTCGAGCAGCACCGTCGTCTGCTGCCCCTCAAACATCACCTGGCACAAGGTGTCGACGATCATCTGAATGCCAGCATCAGTCCCCTGCCCCACATGCGCGCCGGGGTGAAAGTTGTAATAGTTGCCGGGCAGTACTTCCAGACGCTGCAAGTCCTCGGCCATTGCCTCCAAGGCAAACTTGCGCGCCCGCTCTTTGGCAGAACAGGGGTTGTAGGTATAGGGGGCATGCGCCACGAGTGGGCCAAAATCATTTTGCGCCATAAGGTCACGCAGGGCCGTCACATCATCCATGTCAAGGTCTTTCGCCTTGCCGCCGCGCGGATTGCGCGTAAAGAATGCAAAGGTGTTGGCGCCGATGGATAGCGCCGTCTCCCCCATCGCCCGATAGCCCTTCGTCGTCGAAAGGTGGCACCCAATCGTCAGCATCTCCAGCTCCCCCTCATCAGTTGCGGTGAAATAGTTCCTGTTTAAGCCCTATTCTGCCGCAAACAGGAACTATTCCACCGCAAGTTATAAAAGAGTCACGAGGAGCGCGTTTTGCCGAAGGCCTTAAGCACCGCCGTCACGGGTCCAGGCTGAAAACGGCGGCGTACGTCGTCCAAGCGCCCGGGAATATCGATGTGCTGTGGGCAGTGCCGCGCGCATTTGCCGCATTTGACGCAATTGCTCACCAACTTGGGCTCGCTTGTGCGCACCGCGCTCGCCGTAAAGTACTGCGATAGACCCGTAAACCAGCTGTGCGCATAACTTGCGTTGTAGGCGGCGAAACACCCAGGGATATTGATGCCTTTAGGACACGGCATGCAATAGCCACATCCCGTGCAGGGCACGCGATTCGATTTTTCAAACTCTGCCAGCACGCGTGCGATGGCATCGAGCTGAGTAGCCGTCATCGAATCCGGCAGAGCCCGATCGGCCAACGCCGCGTTCTCATCCACCTGCGCGGTATCGGTCATACCCGAAAGCAGCATCGTCACCTGAGGATGATTCCACACCCACGAAAGCCCCCAAGCAGCCGGCGTCTTCAGGTACGGATCGCGTGCGCCATCGAGCACGGCGCGGGCTCGCGGAGGCAGCTTGCCCGCCAGGCGTCCGCCCAAAAGCGGTTCCATCACAAACACCGCGAGCCCGCGCTCGGCGGCTGCCATGAGCCCCGCCGTTCCCGCTTGGTAGCGCTCTCCAGCGTAGTTGTACTGGATCTGGCAAAAGTCCCAGTCATACGCGTCAAGCATCGTGAAGAAGTCCGCCGCACTGCCGTGGTACGAAAAACCTATCTGCCGAATGCGCCCCGCCGCCTTTTGACGCGCGATCCAGTCCTCGATGCCCAACGCTGCCACGCGCTCCCACTGCGCGGGCGAGGTGATGTTGTGCATGAGGTAGTAGTCGATATGGTCAGTCCGCAAACGGTACAGCTGCTCGTCAAAAAAGCGGTCGAAATCCTCCGCACATTTGCACGAAGCGTGCGGCAACTTGGTCGCAAGAAAAATCTGGTCGCGCAGACCCAGGCGCTCAAGTGAAGCCCCCACACAAGCCTCGTTACCGGGGTAGAGATAGGCCGTGTCCAGATAGGTTATCCCTTGCCCCACCGCGCGGGAAATGATGGCATCGGCCGTCTTCGCATCGGGGTGTCCCGGCGCACCGGGAAACCTCATGCAACCCAGCCCCAGCGCCGAGATACGGTTTCCGCTTTTGGGGTCAACGCGATATTGCACTGCCCCTCCTCTCCCCTCGAAGCCTAATGAGGCGAAACACAACGGCCACATCATCGAAACACATTGGAATCACAATCGAGAACGTATCGTAACGTAGCAGAAATCGAGCTGTCACGACATCGCTCTAACATCAGCAAAAAGCCCGATGAAAGGAGTCACCCATGTCCGCGCTCAATCTTTGGAACCTCGCATCCCAGCTCAAAAGCACCGATTACCGCTGGGTCGACCTCACCCACACGCTCTCGTGCGACACCCCGCACTGGTTTGGCTTTAAGCCATTTGAGTCCACCAAGCTCTTCGACTACCTGCCCGGCACGCCCGAGGACATGCTCGCGCCCATGCGTTGCTTCCAGTATTCGGTCGCCTCGCAGTACGGCACCCACGTCGATGCACCGCGCCACTTCCATGTTGACGGCCGTTCCCTTGGCGAGATCGAACCCATCGAATTTATGCACCCGCTCTGCGTAATCGACAAGCACGAGGAGTGCGCCGCCAACCCCGACTTTATCCTGACCGTCGATGACCTCAAAGCTTGGGAGGACGAGCACGGTCGTATTCCCGAGGACGCTTTCGTCGCCTTCCGCTCCGACTGGTCCAAGCTCGCCGACCTGGAGAACAAAGACGAGGGCGGCCAGCCCCACTACCCCGGCTGGGACCTCGACGCCATCAAATGGCTTGTAGAAGAGCGCAATATCGGCGCCATCGGCCACGAACCGGCAGACACCGACCCCGCGACCGTGACCACACGCGAGAATGCCTACCCCTACCCCGGCGAACAATACATCCTCTCGGTCGACCGTTACCAGATCGAGGTCATGGACCATCTGGACGAGCTTCCCGCCACGGGCGCCGTCATCTTCTGCACCTTCCCCAAGGTGCGTGATGGCGTCGGATATCCCGCACGCGTTTTTGCGGTCTGCCCCGCGGCATAAGCGCACAACGCAATAGTATCTTTTTCATAACAGCAGCCCCGCGCGCTCACCAAACGCCCCAGCGACATACAATCCATCAGGCGCCCCTTACGCGGGCGCCTTTTATATGGGGAGATGATTCATATGCAGATCAACAAAGTCGCCTTTATCGGCAAGGGCGGCATCGGCCTGCTCTACGGCAATATGATCGCCAAGGCCCTCGGCAATGACGCCGTCGAATACGTTATGGATGACGCCCGTTTCGAGCGTCACGCGGGCGATGCGCTCACCGTCAACGGCATGCCCTGTGCGCTCAAATCTGTCCGCACCAGCGAGGCAACGCCCGCCGATCTGGTCATTCTTACGGTCAAGACGACTGGGCTCGATATGGCACTCAAGACTATGGAGCGCGTCGTGGGGTCCAATACGCTCATCGCCTCGCTGTGCAACGGCATTACGAGCGAGCAAAAGATTGCCGAGCGCTTTGGCTGGGAGCATACCGTTCTTGGTATTTGCCAGGGCATGGACGCCGTGTTCCTCAACGGAGAGCTCACCTTTACCAACACGGGAGAAATCCGCTTTGGCGCGGCGGCCGGTACGGATCCCGCAACCGTCACCGCAATCGACGAGCTCTACACGCGTTGCGGCATCGCACACACCGTCGAGGCAGACATCGCGCACCGCATGTGGGCCAAGCTTATGCTCAACGACGGCATCAACCAGACCTGCATGGCTTACGGCGGCACGTACGGAAGCGCCACGAAACAGGGCTCCGAACAGCGCCGTTGCTTTGTTTCCGCCATGCGCGAGACACTTGCAGTCGCCAATGTCGAAGGCATCGAGCTGACCGAGGCGGACCTGACGCAGATGGTGCGCCTCATCGAGGGACTCGACCCTGCCGGCATGCCGTCGATGGCGCAAGACCGCGTCGCGCGGCGCAAAACCGAGGTCGAGGAGTTCGCTGGCACCATCTGCCGTCTGGCGGCCAAGCACGATATCCAGACACCGCAAAACGAATGGCTCTATCAGCGCATTCGCGATATCGAGGCAAGCTGGTAGCGCCCGGCTCACCACGTCAACAGACTCAACAGCAAAGCCGCCGCAAGGGAACCTTTCCCCTGCGGCGGCTTTCATCTTCGTCTATGACCGGCAGTCAATCTCACAACAGCTAGCGTTGCGACTCCGGGACCTCGTCCTCATCATCGCGACAAAGGACAACACCGGCGCTTCCCAGCAGTGTGGCTGCGATCAGCGCGCCGACCACGATAGGAGTAGCCCCGCATGTCCCCTGCATGCCCGCGACGAGCGCGGCCGTGGGACCAAGGCAGCCAAGCATCAACGCGACGGCGGCAACGGCGATATCTCGAGCATTCACAAGACCACTTCCTCCAAGAGAAAGACCCTATTTCTCATGAACTAGTGTGCCCCGCATGCATACGCCCAGCGTACCGCCACGGTAAGGGCTCTGTTAACTCAAGCGCACATAAAGAACGGGCGGCTTTACGTTGCCCAAAAGCTCGGTAAAGACGCCCGTCCGCCAAATATCCGTGATGCAGAATAATTACCAGCCAGTGTAGTAGTCGGTAGTTCCGGCAGCGCAGCCAGAGTCATAGACCTTGCACTCGCCCTTGGATCCGGTAAACGTGGAGCCTTGGGCCTTATCGCCCGCGGCCACGACGTAGTAGCCATCGGAATCTCGCCAAAAGCCCTCGGAATCCTGCGTCCATTCGCCCGTGCGGTGGTGATACAACACGTTGCTGCTGTAATAGGTCTCGCGGCGCCCGTTGTAGTTATTGACACCCGCAGAGCGCGTCAGGCCCGATCCGTTCGCGTAGGACGCGGCAGACGCGTAAGACGAGCCGGAGCCGGCGTTGTAGTACGAAGCCTGGGCGGCCTCGGCCTCGACTGCGGCAGCCTCAAGCGCCTCGCGCTTGGCATCCTCAAGCGCGGAGCGAAGCTCGTCGAGCTCGGTCGACTTGGCGTCGACCTCCCCCATCGTCAACAGGCTACCCGCACCGTCGATGCAACCCTGCAACACAGCGCGCTCGTCATCGGTAGCAAAGTCGCCATACATATTCATAATGATCTGAGCGCGCATCTCCAGGGAATTGCGCTTTGCCCCCATCGAGGCGTTCCACTCCTGCATAGAGCCATAACCGTCGCCGCGGTAGTCGACGGGCTGTACCAGCGTCGCCTCGGACGACGTAGATCCGACCGTATCGGATAGTGTTGCCGCGTGGGCATCAGTTGCGCCGGCGCCCGCCAAAAGTGCCACGGTCAGAGCGGCGGAAAGGGCGGCGGCTTTCGGTTTTCGTGAATCAATCCTCATGTAGCTGGAAACCTCCGTAGTGCGTTTTTGCTGCGTTTGAGCTGCGTGCGATTTGATCGCGCTGCATAGTACCCCGAGCACATCGCGACCTGCGGTTTTACTCAAAAGGCGCACGTCAATTGCGTAAAACTCACATCCTCTCAACAGGAGTTTTCCACAACTCGAATGCATAAAGCGTGTCAAAAACCCTGTTTTTGCACCCTCTCTATGCAAAAAAGGGCGCCTGTGCAACCATTGTTCGCACAGGCGCCTTGACCAGGCATTTTATGCAGTTATACCTATCGAGTCGCAAGGGTTCCTTGCACAAGTCGCCCTACTCGTCCAGCGCGGCGAAGGCCTGCTTCAGGTCCCAAATGATATCCTCGGCGTTCTCGGTACCGATGGAAAGACGAATCGTGGAAGGCGTGATGTTCTGCTCGGCGAGCTCCTCGGCAGAGAGCTGGGAGTGCGTGGTGGTAGCCGGGTGCACGACGAGCGACTTGACGTCGGCCACGTTGGCGAGCAGCGAGAACACCTGCAGATGATCGATGAACTTCCAAGCTGCCTCCTGGCCACCCTTAATCTCAAAGGTAAAGATCGAGGCACCGCCATGGGGGAAGTACTTCTGATAGAGCTCGTGATCGGGGTGCTCAGGCAGGCTCGGGTGGTTCACCTTGGCGACGTGGCTGTCACCAGCCAGGAACTCAACGACCTTCTTGGTGTTCTCGACATGACGGTCAACGCGCAGCGACAGAGTCTCGGTGCCCTGAAGCAGGACCCAGGCGTTGAACGGGCTGATGCAGGCGCCCTCGTCACGCAGCAGGATAGCGCGGACATAGGTTGCGAAGGCGGCGGGACCGGCAGCCTCGGCAAACGAAACACCGTGGTAGGAGGGGTTGGGCTCAGCGATCTGGGCGTACTTTCCGCTCGCCTTCCAATCGAAGTTACCGCCGTCGACGATCACACCGCCCAGCGAGGTGCCGTGGCCGCCAATGAACTTGGTTGCGGAGTGGACGACGATGTTGGCGCCATGCTCCAGCGGACGGAACAGATACGGGGTGCCGAAGGTGTTGTCGACGACAACCGGCAGACCATGCTTCTTGGCGATCGCGGAGATGGCGTCGATGTTGGGGATGTCGGAGTTGGGGTTGCCGAGCGTCTCGAGATAGATGACCGTGGTGTTGTCCTTGATGGCACCCTCAACCTCTTCCAGGTTATGGGCATCGACAAACGTGGTCTCGACGCCAAACTGGGAGAGCGTATGCTCCAGCAGGTTGTAGGAGCCACCGTAGATGGTCTTCTGAGCCACCACGTGGTCACCGGCCTGGGCAAGAGCCTGCAGGGTATAGGTGATGGCAGCGGCACCGGAGGCGACGGCAAGACCTGCCACGCCACCCTCGAGTGCGGCGATACGGTCCTCGAAGACGCCCTGGGTAGAGTTGGTCAGACGGCCGTAGATGTTACCGGCGTCGGCAAGACCAAAGCGGTCGGCGGCGTGTTGGGAGTTGCGGAACACATAGCTCGTGGTCTGGTAGATGGGCACGGCACGGGAGTCGGATGCGGGATCGGCGCTCTCCTGGCCAACGTGCAGCTGCAGGGTGTCGAAACCAAAGGTGTGCTCGGGGTTGTTGATGAATTGGCTCATGATGATCTCCTTGATCGAACGAAAGTAAATAAAAAGAGAGAAGTAAGTCGCTGTCTCCTGATCACGTCAACGGGCGCAAACAGGAGCCCGGCATTCGTCTTGGTAAGCAATTCATATGCAGGCCTCCTTTCGCATCCCGGTTCCGTGGTTGGCTTAATTACCTACCGCCTTTGTGTGTTTTGAATAGTACGAGCATTGTTTTCCTCGGTCAATCACTTAAAAGCGCTAACCTGTTATCTGTTTTATAGATATCAATCGAAAGGATGGAGCCAATGACCCTTCAGCAGCTTCGTTTTCTGATCGCCGTGGCAGAGTCCGGCTCAATCAACGCCGCAGCCCAGCGCCTCTATACCGCTCAATCCAACATCTCAAACGCCGTCAAAAGCCTGGAACAGGAGCTCCATCTGGAGATCTTTACGCGCTCCAGCCGCGGCGTCACGCTCACCAACGACGGCACCGAGCTTTTGGGCTATGCGCGCCAGGTCGTAGAGCAGGCCGACATGCTCGAGGCACGCTACGAGGACGGCGGCACCCCGCAAGCCCGCCTCGCCATTTCCGCCCAGCACTACGCCTTTTCGGTCGAGGCCTTTGTCAACGTGGTCGAGCGCTGCCGCGACAGCAAGTTCGAGTTCATCATGCGCGAGACCACCACATCGCAGATCATCGATGACGTCCGCGCGTTTCGCAGCGACATCGGCATCCTGTATCTGGACGACTTTAACGCCCGCGTTCTGCAGAAGGCTTTTGCCGATGCGCGCGCGAGCTTCCACCCCCTCTTTGACGCAAAGGTCCACGTATTCGTAAGCGAACGCCACCCGCTCGCCCGCCGCCCGCAACTGTCCCTTGCCGACCTTACACCCTACACCCGCTACAGCTTTGAGCAGGGCACCTCGAACTCCTTCTATTACGCCGAGGAACCCTTTAGCTACATTCCCTGTGACCGCAACATCCGCGTGTCCGACCGCGGCACGCTCACCAACCTGCTTATCACCTCGAACGGCTACACGCTATCGACCGGTGTCCTCTCTAACGAAATGCAATGGGGCATGGCGTCGATCCCGCTGGCAGACGCCCCGACGATGCACGTGGGTTATATCATGCACGACGAGCGCAGACCCTCTCCCCTGCTGCAGCAATATCTCGATGAGCTCGACCGCATCATCCGCGAAAGCCAGCCATCTGGGGACGGGGCAGAAACGGTAGACTGCTAGCCCTCGGCGAACGCGGCGCTACAATGGACACCCACACGAGAAGCGTCCAACGAAAGGAACCATGTGAAGGTCATCATCTATACCGACGGCTCGGCTCGATCCAATCCGGGACGCGGTGGCTACGGCGCCGTGCTCAAATACACCAACCCCGCCGGCAAGACCTTCACCTCCGAGCTTTCGCGTGGCTACGCCAAGACCACCAACAACCGCATGGAGCTCATGGCGGTCATCGTGGCGCTCGAGGCACTCAACCGTCCCTGCGAGGTCGAGGTCCACTCCGACTCGCAGTACGTCGTCAACGCCTTTAACAAGCACTGGATCGACGGCTGGAAAAAGCGCGGGTGGAAAACTGCCAACAAGCAGCCCGTTAAGAACCGCGACCTGTGGGAGCGCCTGCTTGCCGCAAAGAGCAAGCATAAGGTGGAGTTCATCTGGGTTAAGGGGCATGCCGGCCACGAGCTCAACGAGCGCTGCGACGAGCTCGCCACCACCGTGGCCGATGGAGTCAACCTCGATATCGACACCGGCTTTAACGAGAGCGACCTGTAATAGCGTTTTCGCGCAGCTTTATATCCCCACGCGCTACACTCATCCTGTAGACCAAAACAACGCAAGGGGGACGTATGCTGCGCATCGCAACCATCGGCACATCCATGATCACCGACGACTTTATCCAGGTCGTCAATGCCAACGACCAGGCTGTATTCGTAGGCACGCTCTCGCGCAACGCCGAGCGCGGCACCGCCTTTACTGCCGAGCACGGCGGCGAGCGAAACTTTACTTCACTTGATGAGCTTGCAGCAGCCGCCGACGTCGACGCCGTCTATATCGGCAGCCCAAACGCACTTCACTACGAGCAGGCCCTTGCCTGCATCGCCAGTGGCAAGCACGTCATCGTCGAGAAGCCCTTCTGCGCCACCGAGGCGCAGGCGCTGGAAGTCTTCCGCGCCGCCGAGACAGCAGGTGTCGTGGCCCTCGAGGCCATGCGTCCCCTCCACGATCCCGCCTTCCACGCCATCGAGGACGCCCTGGGCGAGATCGCCCCCATCCGCCGCGCCTCATTGCGCTTTGGCAAGTATTCTTCACGCTACAACGAGGTTCTCGCGGGACGCGCCACCAATATCTTCGACTGCAATATGGCATCGGGTTCCCTCATGGATATTGGCGTCTACACCGTCGAGCCCATGGTCGAGATCTTCGGCATGCCCTCCGGCCTTACGAGCATGGCTACTCTGCTCGACCCCACCACGCAAGAGCTCACCCATGGCCCCATCGATGGCTGCGGTTCCATCCTCGCCAGCTACGGCGGTGGCCGTATCTCCGTCGAGCTCGCGCACTCCAAAATTACGAATGACCTACTGCCCTCGCAGATCGAAGGCGAGCGTGGCACTATCCAGATTGACCATCTGTCCACGCCCCGCAACGTCCGCATCGACTATCGCGGCGATGTCGTACGCGGCTCGGCGACCGAGGCGCCGCGCGAACAGAGCGACAACGGCCGCGTGCTCGACCTGCCCAAATCGAGCAACACCATGGAATACGAACTCGCAGACTTTATCACCGCCATCGGCGGCATCGATAACGTCAAGGAAGAGATTTGGGAGACCCCGGCGGGACGTCACGAGCTTGGCCACTATCGCGATGTCACGCTCGTGTCGCTGCGCATCATGGATGCCGTGCGCCAACAGGCCGGCATTACCTTCCCCGCCGACTCTAACGAGCAGGCATAGCGATGGGTTTTTTCGACAAGCTTTTCTCAGACGTCACCGGCGGCAGTCGAGAACCCCAAAAGCCCTCTGGCGTCGAGCTCGAGCTGCGCCGCAGACTTACTGTGTTCGCAAGCGACGAGGCCACTCAAGACGCCCCGCAGCGCTATTTCCTGCGCTGGGCGGGACAAGTCCAGGGCGTCGGTTTCCGCTTTACCAACACCAACCTCGCGCAGGCACGCGCACTCACCGGCTGGGTGCGCAACATGGAAGATGGCTCGGTTGAGATGGAGATACAGGGAGCTCCGGTAAACATCCTATCTCATCTCGAGGCGCTTCATGCCTCCTACGAGCGCATGGGGACGCGTTTTCGCCTCGTAGACGCCCAGGCCCGAGCCCCACTTGCCAATGAAGACGGTTTCAGTCCTCGTTATTAGTATTGTGTGCTAAATACGGTATCATTTACCTACGACCGTTGATAGAAAAGAGGCGAGGCGCATGGCGGTGCAAAGAAGGAATACCAGGCAGCGAAAGCTGGTTCTTGACGCCGTGCGCCAAAGCTATAACCATCCCACCGCCGACGAAATCTACAACGTCGTGCGTGCGCAGGATGACAAGATCAGCCGCGGCACGGTCTACCGCAACCTCAACCTCTTGGCCGACGCCGGCGAGATTCTCTCCATCAAGACGCCGGGCGGCAGCCGCTTCGATCGCACGATTGATCCGCATGCGCATATCATCTGCGCCTCGTGCAGCCGCGTCATCGACGTACCACTTCCCTTCGATGTCCAGCTCAACGCCAAGGCGTCCGAGCAAATCGGCTGGCACGTCACGTCGCACTACACCATCTTCGAGGGTCTCTGCCCCGACTGCCGGTAGATGTTTGGGACATGCCTTAAAATACACCTTTCCGCACTCTGCAGCAAAAAGTAGATTTCTAGGCATGTCCCAAATATCTACTCGGCGAGCAGGCGACGGAGTTCTTCTTCGACCGTGTGCACGTAGCGGACGCGGTCGTTGACGCCGCGCATGGTGGGGTTGCAGCTCTCCATCAGATAGGGATGGCCCACGACGTTGAGCATGTCGCGATCGTTCTCATTGTCGCCAAACGCCATCATCTCATCGGGCGAAATCCCCAGGGCACGACCGTAATCGGCAAGCGCGGAGCCCTTGCCCGAACCGAAACCGATCAAGTCCGTCCATGCGGTTCCCGACGTCATCACGTCGACACGGTCGCTAAAGAGGCGCTCGAAATACTCCCGGGCCGCCGGATAATCCACCTTGGGCGTCTGGAAGCCAATCTTAATGACATCCTCGTCGATGTCCTCGGGACGGTCGACCACCGCCACATCGCAGTGGACCTCACGGCGCAAATGGTCGACGAACGCATCGTTGCCGCTCATGGCGTAGAGGTGCCCCTCACACGAAAGGGTCACGTCGGCATGGGGATACGCAACCACGGCATTCGCGATAGCCATAGCAAGGCTGCGCTCCATGGAACGCTTGACAACGGCACGCCCCTCGCTCATCACCAGGGTTCCGTTTTCGCATACATAGGCGAGCTCATCGGCCACCGGGGCAAACAGGTAGCGCAAGCTCGCATATTGACGGCCACTCGCTGGCATAAACACGATACCGCGACGATGCAGCTCATCGATAAGCTCAAATGCCTCGGAACGCAGCTCGCGCTCCCCCGGATGCAGCAACGTGCCGTCCAAATCGCATGCAATCAGCTTGATTCCCTCAAGACCCATATGCTTTCCCCCACAGCACCTCATCAACAGCAAGACGGACTTTGAATAGCTGCCTCTCAAAGTCCGTCTTGCTCATACGCACGTTAACCGCGCGCCTTTTTTACGATCGTAAAGTCGGGAGCCATACTCACGACGACCTCCGCCGCACTCGACGCAAAGCGCCGGTCCGTATCGAGTTCACGGGTAACCACCGAGAGCCGAACACCCTCGACGCCCCGGAGCATGCGGCCCAAAACAGGCTGCACCGGCGTATACATGCGCACGGTATGCTCGTCCGAATCGCCTCGGAAAAGCGGCGCGTGCATATTGCCGATCTCCCAGCACGCATGCGCGAGCGCAATCGGATCCATGCGGTCGACTTCGACCAAATAGACCTCGGCGCTGCGCAGGCGCACGACAACCGCCACGGGCACCATGCCTGAACGGTCGATGGCGAGCACGTCGCCGTCGGCAAGACGACTGCCGTCGGCAGCATCTGGCCGAACATCGACCGTGCGCCCCAGCTCCGTCACGCCCGCAAACGCGCATACATCAGCCTGGTCCCAATCGAGCAGCAGCTCGTCAACTTCAAAGATGCCACCCAGCTCCCGACGAAGCAGGAGTTCATAGGACGGATCGTTGAGATTTCCCAAGCATGTCGTCGAAACCAAGCGTTCAGGCATACTCTAATCCTCGACCTCGACGAGCTCGATATCAAAGTTGAGATCCTTGCCGGCCAGCTCGTGGTTGGCATCGAACGTCACGGCGTCGGGCGTTACGTCGATGACAACGGCAGGGACAGGCATGCCGCTCGGCGTGGACAGGAAGAGCTTCATGCCCTTCTCGATCTGCTCGATGTTGGGAACCTGCTCGGCCGGGAAGGTGATAACCATCTCGGGATTGTGCTCGCCGTAGGCATCGGCAGCAGGAATGTGCACGGTCTTCTTCTCGCCCACCTGCATGTCGACAACGGCGGCATCGAAGCCCTTGATCATCTGACCGGCACCGCAGGTGAACTCCAGCGGCTCGCCGCGATCGTAGGAGCTATCGAACTGCGTGCCATCGTCGAGCGTGCCGCGATAATGAGTCTTGACCTTCTTGCCCTGGTTGGACATGGAAACCTCCGTGATAAGGGCGGCACACAACGCGGGCCGCCATGAACGTATGGCGCTAACTATACCCTAGTCATACAATTCGAAGACAGTTTGCAAAGAAACGCTGCAACCGGAGGAACCATGGCATATCCCGTATTTGACCTACACTGCGACACCGCCGACCGCATCGGCTGGGCCACGCTCGATCTCGACCTGCGCTTTACCGCCGGCACCGACGGTTATTTCCCCGGCGACGAGACGCACCCGCAAGATTTCGACCTCATCGAGGGCAACGCCTGCGCCATCTCGCTCACAAAGATCGGCAACACACCGTGGGCACAGTGCTTCGCCACGTTTGTCCCCGACGAGATTCCCTCCGCCCACGCCGCGCGCTTCCAGGCGCAGATCATGGCGCATATGAGCGGCCAGGCCATGCTCAACCACGATCGCATGGTCAACGTGCGCAGCGCCGCTGACATTCGTCCCGCGCTCAAGGACGGCAAGGTCGCTTGCATCCACACCATCGAAAACGCCACGTTCTTTGCCGAGGACCCCGCACTGATCGAGGTGCTCAAGAGCTTGGGCGTACTCATGTCGTCACTCAGCTGGAACGCGCAGGGGCCGCTCGCGAGCGGACACGATACCCACGCCGGCCTCACCGCCGCCGGCATCGAGGCACTTACGCAGATGGAGCACGCCGGCATGGTGCTTGACGTCTCCCATCTCAACGATGAGTGCTTTGACGAGGTCGCCGCCCGCGCCACGCGTCCCTTCGTCGCCAGCCACTCCAACTCCCGTGCGGTTTGCGGCGCCAAACGCAACCTTACCGACGACCAGTTCCGCACCATTCGCGACATGGGTGGCATCGTCGGCCTCAACTACTGCAGCGAGTTCCTTTCCAACGACGCAACCGACAAGACCGCCGCAGACGTCACCTTCAATCAGCTGGCGGCACATATCGAGCACTGGCTCGACCTGGGCGGCGAGGACGTCATCGCGCTCGGCGGCGACTGGGACGGCGCCACGGTGCCCGCTTTCCTCTCCGATGCCAGCAAGATGCCCGAGTTCCAGAACATGCTCTCCAAGCATTTTGGCAAGACCGTGATGCAAAAGCTCTGCAGCGACAACGCGCTTGCCTTCTTTGAGCGTTATTAATTTCACATCCCTTGAGCGGGCCGGCATGCCGAACGGTCGACATGCCGGCCCGTCCCCAATCTGAAGGACCGCTTTTGACGCAGCAGTTTACGTTTTTCCTATCCCGACCGGATGGGATGCCCATCCCCGTCGTCGTTACCAAAAAGCGTGTCAAGAACTTCAACCTACGCGTCACATCGAGCGGTGAGGTCCACGCAAGCGCACCGCTCGGTGCCACCCGCGAGCGTATCGAAGCATTTGTGAAGCGCAACAGCGCCTGGATTATCAGCCGACTTGCCCAGCGCGAGCAACGTCAGGCGACGGAGCGAGAGCCGCTCAGCCCCTCGTCCATCATTGCGCTTTGGGGCAGGCCCATCACGGTACAAGATGCGCTCGATCACAACTTTGCATCACCCGCACCGCGACCCAAACAGGCCACCTTCGCAAGTTTTATGGGTACCGACGAGCCAGACGAACACCCACAGGCCAAGCGGCACGCAATCCTCGACGGCCTAACGCCCGATGAGCTCCAAGCCCGCATCGACCAGCTCTATACATCCGAGGTCACCACGGCGCTGCGCGATATGGTGCGCACATACGAAATCGCAATGGGTGTCGCCGCTTCCCGCGTTTCCGTGCGCAGCATGAAAACGCGCTGGGGCTCGTGTACGCCCAAAACCGGTGCCATTCGCATCGCACGCGAGCTTGCCGCCTACCCCGTCGAGTGCCTTGACATGGTTGTCGCCCACGAGCTCGTCCACTTGCTCGAGCCAAGCCACAATCAGCGGTTTCACGCCCTGCTCGACACGTACTGCCCCAACAATAGAGCTCTGTCGCAGCGGCTCAAGCAGCCACCCATAGAGACGTATTAGAACCGGTTAGCGCACGCGCTCGATCTCGACACCGCAGCTTGCCAGGGGAAGACCGACGGGCGCCCAAGGCTTATCGAGCTTAACACGCACGCCGAGCAGCAGGGGGTAACGACGTAGCAGCATCTGGGCCACGCCCTCGGCTGCGGCCTCGATGAGCTTAAACGTATGCTCGCGCAGATAGCCATCGACATCGTGGCACACCGAGCCGTAGTCAATCGAGGCATCCAGGTTATCGTGCTCCCCTGCTGCACGCAGGTCGGCATAGAGCACCAAGGACACGATGAACTTCTGACCCAGGGCGTTCTCCTCGGGATACACGCCGTGGTTGGCAAAGACCTCAAGACCTTCAACGGTGATGCGATCGGCATGGCGCAGATCGTCATAGCTCACGTGGGGCACCGCCGTTGCGGTGGATATTTCGCCCCTTCCACGGCGGACGAGCTCGGCGCCTTCAGTCTTGGTTGCATTCTCGGGCAGTTTCTTGTTGGTCATCGCGATCGTCTCCTTCGTTTAGAACCCCGACCGCGCAAACCAACTACACGCGAATCGACAGGTTCTTTTTATCATCGCTCCAGTTGCAGGCATTGCGCGCGGGGCATGCAAAGCAGGCGCGCGATGCTTTGTCGGCTGCATAGAGCAGACGCTCAAGCGGTTGGCTGTTCACGCGCAGCTTTCTATGGCCTAAAATGGCCGTCTTAATGGCTGCGGCATCGGCCGGATCAAATGCCACGTCATCGGGCATGCCGCCAAGAATCGCATCAGCGACGCGCTCGCTTGCAACATCATGGGATATACCCGATTCATACTGTTCATCTTTGCCGATATCGTGAAGAAGTGCCGTGGCGTAGATGACCTCGCGGTCAAATTCGAGCTGTTCCTCAAGATTCTTAATCCACATAATGCGCGCGACATCCAGCAGATGGTCAATACCGTGGCGGCAGAAGATGCGCCCCGATTCCAACTGTGCAATGTTGCCCAGGTGCCGCCGGAACAGCCCGTTGGCACAAATGTAATCAATGCGAGGCATGGCGCCAAAGGGAGTCAGGCCCGAAGCCATAAAGCCGCGACGCGGCGTCCCCTCATCGGTCTTCGATGTAAAGTCGTTGACGACTCTCATGGTTAGCGGCCCAGCATCCTAAAGAATCGCTCCTCGAGCGCGGGATCGGTCTCAAAGACACCGCGACGAGCAAGCGTTACGGTCTTGGTACCGGGCTTTTGCACGCCGCGCATGGTCATGCACATATGCTCGGCTTCCATCAGCACGATCGCCCCTTGGGGAGCAAGATATTCCATGAGGGCATCGGCAACCTGCGCGCACAGCTGCTCCTGCAGCTGCAGACGACGGGCATAGACCTCAACCGTGCGAGCAAGCTTAGACAGACCCGCCACGCGACCGTTAGGGATATAGCCGATCGCAGCCTTGCCATAAAACGGCAGCAGATGGTGCTCGCACAGCGAGTAAAACGTAATGTCGCGCTCGATAACCAAATCGTTCGAAGCGACGGCAAAGGTTTTGGACAGGTGCTCCTCGGCACTCCGGCCCATACCGCCGGCAATCTCGCCATACATACGGGCGACGCGTGCCGGGGTCTCCAGCAGGCCCTCACGAGTTGGGTCCTCGCCTATACCTTCAAGCAGCAGCTTAATAGCAGTCTCGACTTTTTCCTGATCGACCATCTGGGCCTCACTTTTTTCGATTTCGCGTTCGCGCTATGGTACCACGCTGGCACGCAACCTCTTCCAGCTACATAGTATGGGTCGAATAGACCGGATCGTCCCGCCAAAGCTCCACAGCGTCGCAAAGCGCAACGCCCTCGCGCGCAGCACGAGCGCGCGTGGCGTTCATGTCGATCACGCGCTGATTGCTCGAGCCCCTAAAGCGCAATGAGATATCGTACAGATCTTGAACGAACGGACCGTCCACCAACATGTCGAGGCAAGCAAGGATACGGTCCGTCACGTCGGTATGGTGACGGCCGCCCGGCATTAGTTCCTCGAGCACGTCACCGGTAAAGCACCAAATGGTCTTCCCAGACTCCACAGGATAGGTCGCACGCACGCGTTCGATAAAATCAACGAGCCCCACCTGGTTCTCGGGTTCCATAGGCTCCCCGCCCAGAATCGTCAGGCCATCAATAAAGGGATGATCAAGACTATCGATGATTTTGTCCTCGACGGCACGATCGAACGGTTCACCCGCGGCAAAGTCCCACGCGACGGAGTTAAAACAATTCTTGCACCCACGACGGCACCCACTCACAAACAGAGAAGTACGAACGCCTTCTCCATCAGCAATGTCGAAATACTTAATGTTCGCGTAGTTCATAGGTAACCTTCCTGGGGGTCTGGAGCATATCATCCCGTCCTCAAACATTCTCGGCCTTCGGCCTGCGAAACTGCGGGCGGGACGATATGCTCCAGATCCCTCGCGAGCGATACTCAATGAACTCAGCGAACATCGAGTATAGGGTTCGAGGTCCAATAAAAACAATGCTGCAGCTCAACCGTTATTGCAAGCAAACCGTCGTTGCAGGTCAACTCGTTTCCGCTAAGAACTTCGAGGAGTGAGCAGACCGCATGCTGCATCTCAGCTACGTCAACTTGGCTGAGCCGAGAGGGCCGCTTGGGCTTTTGCTCGATATGAGTTCCGCACGCAAAGAAGGCCACTTAATGTGGCCTTCGTCTTGCGCAGGACTGTCCGAAATAGCGAGCAAATGCCCAAGCGGCCCTCTCGGCTCAGCCCCGGAGCGGTATTAGAGATGCAGCACGCGGTCGCGGATCTCCTCGGTTCGACCCTGGTTCCAGAACTGGGTACCGATGTAGCCGCACGTGCGACGGGCGACATTCATCTTCTCCTGGTCACGATTGCCGCAGTTGGGGCACTCCCACACCAGTTTACCGTCGTCCTCGATAATGCGGATCTCGCCATCGTAGCCGCACACCTGGCAGTAGTCGCTCTTGGTGTTGAGCTCGGCGTACATGATGTTGTCGTAGATGTACTGCATCACGCGAATGACAGCCTTGAGGTTGTCCTGCATGTTGGGAACCTCGACGTAGGAGATGGCACCGCCCGGCGAAAGCTGCTGGAACATGCCCTCGAACTTGAGCTTGTCGAATGCGTCGATCTCCTCGGACACGTGGACATGGTAGCTGTTGGTGATGTAGCCCTTGTCCGTCACGCCCGGGATGATGCCAAAACGACGCTGCAGGCACTTGGCGAACTTGTAGGTCGTCGACTCAAGCGGAGTACCGTACAGCGAGAAGTCGATATCGCTTTCGGCCTTCCACTCGGCGCACTTGTCGTTCATGCGCTGCATGACGGCCATGGCAAACGGCGTGCCCTCCTTCTCGGTGTGGCTGTGGCCCGTCATGTACTTGACGCACTCATACAGGCCAGCATAGCCCAAGCTGATGGTGGAGTATCCGCCCACGAGCAGCTTGTCGATCGTCTCGCCCTTCTTCAGACGAGCGAGGGCGCCGTACTGCCACAGAATCGGGGCGGCATCAGAAAGCGTACCCATCAGGCGCTCATGACGGCACAGCAGGGCACGGTGGCACAGCTCAAGGCGCTCATCGAAGATTTTCCAGAACTTGTCCATGTCCTGATGCGAGCTCAGCGCGACATCGGGCAGGTTGATGGTCACAACACCCTGGTTAAAGCGACCATAGTACTTAGGCTTGGTCGGGTCATAGTTCAGCGCGTTGGCGACATTGTTAAAGCCGTTGCCCGAACGATCGGGCGTCAGGAAACTGCGGCAACCCATGCAGGTATAGCAATCGCCGTTGCCGGCGGTCTCGCCCTTCGACAGCTTGAGCTCGCGCATCTTCTTCTCGGAGATGTAGTCGGGCACCATGCGCTTGGCGGTGCACTTCGCAGCCAGCTGAGTCAGGTAGAAGTACGGGGAATCCTCGTAAACGTTATCGTCCTCAAGCACATAGATAAGCTTGGGGAACGCCGGGGTGATCCACACGCCTGCTTCGTTCTTAACGCCCTCATAGCGCTGACGAAGCGTCTCCTCCACAATCATGGCAAGGTCATGCTTCTCCTGGGGCGTACGGGCCTCATTGAGATACATAAAGACCGTCACGAACGGCGCCTGGCCATTCGTGGTCATAAGGGTCACGACCTGATACTGAATCGTCTGGACGCCGCGACGAATCTCATCGCGCAGGCGGTCCTCAACGACCTCACGAACCTTCTCGGCAGACGCAGAGACGCCAAGCTCCTCGAGCTCGCGGGCAACCTCGCCACGAATCTTCTGACGGCTCACCTCGACAAACGGAGCCAGATGGGTCAGCGAAATCGACTGACCGCCGTACTGGGAAGAGGCGACCTGGGCGATAATCTGCGTCGCGATATTGCAGGCAGTCGAGAAGCTGTGCGGCTTCTCGATCAGCGTGCCCGAGATAACGGTGCCGTTCTGGAGCATATCCTCCAGGTTCACCAGGTCGCAGTTGTGCATGTGCTGGGCGAAGTAGTCCGAATCGTGGAAGTGAATCAGGCCCTCGTTGTGGGCATCCACGATCTCCTGGGGCAGCAGCACGCGCTGCGTCAGGTCCTTGGAGATCTCGCCGGCCATGTAGTCGCGCTGAACGGAGTTGACGGTCGGGTTTTTGTTAGAGTTCTCCTGCTTGACCTCTTCGTTGTTGCATTCGATCAGCGACAGGATCTTGTCGTCGGTCGTGTTCTTTTGGCGCTTCAGGCTCTGAACATAGCGATAAATGATGTAGTGGCGAGCGACCTCATAGCAGTCGAGACGCATGATCTCGTCCTCGACCAGATCCTGGATCTCCTCGACCGATACGGTGTGCCCGGCATTTTCACATGCCTCGGCAACGTTTTGTGCCGCGTAAACCACCTGACGGTCGGTTAGACGAGAGCTCTCCTCGACCTCCAAGTTTGCGGCGCGGATGGCATTGACGATCTTGTCGATGTCAAAGACAACCTCGGTGCCGCTGCGCTTGATGATCTTCATCCTCTTGCCTCTTTCGCATCGTAGTCTCATTGCGCTTCAGAGCCAAACGATACCCGGCAGGGCTTGCCCCTGTCTTGCGGCGCCGTCGCGCAATCTGTGTTCTCGATAAACCATAAGCCTCCATGCGGACATTCCCAGGAGCCGATCAAGCGGCTCAAGGACACGTTCAAAAGAGGCAGTTAAGGTCTTCGTTCTCTGTCCGCCACCTATCATACGACAAAGATGCATCTATATCCTGTATTCTTTTTTTAGGTCAAACACAACATATAGTGTTTCTGCAGGTCAAAGCAATTAGTCATTTTGCAGACGCATTAAAAATGAGGGGTATTTGACAAGTCGGTAAAACGTTACCAACACGACTACCTGCATGGCAGCTATAAAACCCCCTTAGTCAAGCCGCCGACAAAACCTACCAAAACCAAGCCGCTCACGCCAAAAGAATCCAAAAGATTATGCTTGACCAACATGTTGCGGTCACGATCGGCCAGGACGTATGCAATCTGCCGGTACCCCTACGGGATGCGAAGATCATCGCGTACAGACCTTGAATCAATATTTGGTGGCTTATTTGGCGGCGCACTTGGTGGCGAAAAAAACAAAGCAGCCCAGAGGCTAAGCCTCTGAGCTGCGAACATTTGGTGGGCGTTAGAAGATTTGAACTTCTGACCTCTTCCGTGTCAGGGAAGCGCTCTCCCCCTGAGCTAAACGCCCAAATGGAGCGGACAACGGGGCTCGAACCCGCGACCCCAACCTTGGCAAGGTTGTGCTCTACCAACTGAGCCATGTCCGCCTGCGAGGATTTAATATACGGGATGATTCACCCGAATGCAAGAACTATTTTCGAATAATTGAAAAAAGCTCGGGCCCCCTGGGACGGATCGACCAATTAGTGAAAAGAATGGAAGACCCACTCCCCCGGCCACGACAGCGAGCAGGCTCCGGATGCCCAGGTTGCCGCGAAAGAGGAGGGAAGCGTACTTTATGTACGCGACCGACGATTGAGGGGCAAGATGGGGCATCCGGGGCTCGCGCAGCGTCAACAAAAAACGCGGTTCGTTAGAACCGCGTAAGATAGTTGGAGCGGACAACGGGGCGTCCGCGTATCCGCTTCGCGGATCCGCACCGGCTTCGGCCGCCTGCCGGCGACCTCGCCAGCTCGCTACAAACGCTCCGCGTTTGCTTAACGCTCGCTCCCTCTCGGGTTCGAGCCCAAGCTATGGATACGAAAAAGCCCGGCTACCGTAGTAGTCGGGCTATTGCACTTGGAGCGGACAACGGGGCTCGAACCCGCGACCCCAACCTTGGCAAGGTTGTGCTCTACCAACTGAGCCATGTCCGCATATGTAAAACAAAACGGGCGCCGGAGCGCCCGGATGTTGCCTGGAGGCGAAGCCCGGATTCGAACCGGGGGTAAAGGCTTTGCAGGCCTCTGCCTTACCACTTGGCCACTTCGCCGGAAAAGGACCGCTTGAGACGATCCGGAAATGCAATGGAGCGGACAACGGGGCTCGAACCCGCGACCCCAACCTTGGCAAGGTTGTGCTCTACCAACTGAGCCATGTCCGCTTGCGGGTTATTAATTTACGCGAGTTGTCCAAAAGACGCAAGTACTTTTTTCAAAAAAGTTGTCTGCCGCATGTTCTTAGTAGCTAAACGCGCTAAAGCGATTGGCTAGGCACACGATTCCAGCGCTCCGCTAAACAGCTTCACCATCTGCACGCGCGTGCCGGCGCCGTCCGTACGACGAGCAACCTCAACATTATCGACGAGCATGCGCATTAGCTTGATACCACGGCCGCGCTCCTCGGATGCGACCGGTTCGCTCGTTTCATCGATAGAATAGCCGGCACCTCGGTCAAGCACCTCAACCACGACGCGATCGCCATAGGCCTGGACCGTCAGGACGCACCCGATACCGCCCGCATGGTCATAGGCATTACCCAGCGCCTCCCCCGACGCCAATGCGACATCGTAGCGCTCGTCACGGCGCAACGGAAGCGATTCAAGGAGTTCGGCGATGCGATGTCGGTAGTATGGAAGATTCTCGATACCCTGACGGACCTCTACACTCTTACTCCAGCGAGGCAGCTCCCCCACCGGAATGGCGGGAATAGACTCCCGTGCTGGCCCTGCGACATGAAGGATATCGACAAGACGAGCGATCTTCAAAAAGCGGACAACTTCATCTGATGCATTGACGAGCGAAAGCAGGCCTTCTCGTCTCATGAGCTCACGAGCGTGCGTAAGCAGAAATGCCAAGCCCGTCGAATCGATGAAGCTAACAGCCTGACAGTTGAAGACGACACGACGCACGCCGCGGTCAATCAAAGCATCCAACCGCCGACGCAGCGCAGGCACCGTGGCGATGTCGATATCGCCTGGTGGCGTCAAAACCGCTATGTCATTCCACTCATTCATACGACCATGGTTCCCCAAAAGAACTCGCTCGATGCATACGTATCTGCAACTGCGCAGATTTTGCCCATCAAACGCCGCGGCCTACAATCGACCTCGTAAAAACTCAAGGGAAACCAGCGCGATGTCATCGTCCAGCGCCGATTCGGTAAATCGGTCAAGCTCGCCCAAGACCTTGCCGCAAATGCCTGACACGCCCTCCCCCGAAACAGAAAGCAGAAGATCGCGCAAGCGCTGCTCGCCAAAGAACGCTCCGGTGCGGTCGCGGGCCTCAATCGTTCCATCCGTATACATGAAGAGCATGTCGCCGGGGGCGAACGTAAACACGCCTGTCTCGTACACCATGCTCTCAAAGGCACCGATCACGCCCGATTGGCACCCAAGGAGCTCTACTTCTCCCCCGCAGGTCTCGCCGCCACCAAGCGGCGTCGACGACGGCCTAATGACCATAGTGGGAGGATGTCCCGCAGAGCAATAGGTAGCGCGACCCGCTTTAAGATCGATCTTGGCGATAAACGCCGTCACAAACGTCTCGACCCTCGAAAAGCCCATGAGCATGCTGTTAAGGGAGCGTGCCATGCGGGCCGGTCCAGCGCCCTCCCAGGCATAGGCCGTCAGGGCCGTCTTGACGAGCGCGGACATCGATGCGGCCTCAATGCCTTTGCCAGACACATCACCCAGAATCATGACGGCGCAGTCGTCGGGAAGACGGATGAGCGTATAGAAATCGCCGCCGACCAACGCCGAGTTCGTGGCCGACAGGTACACCGAATCGGTTGCGATACCCGGAACATCCCCCAGGGAATTTCTCATGCCGATCTGGAGGGTCTGAGCGATATGGCGCTCCTCGCGCTTTTGAGATTCGCCTTCGTAGATCAGTTCAAAGTCATGCGCCAAGTGCACCAAGTAGTCGTATTCAAGGTCATCAATCGGCTCTTGGCTACCATCACGAAGCAGCAGCGCGCGCGTCGTCGGGCTCTTCGCAACGGAAGCAGGAACAATCGCGTCGTTACTGTGCTTGCCATCACCCTCAGAGCGCGGGCGCCCCGCCTCGATGCCGGTGTCGACGTAGAGACCTTGACAAGGCAGGCCATGTGCCCTAAGCCAGCCTCCCATAGGCATCGATTCGTCAACGCGCGTTATACGGACGTGTTTAAGGTCCTCGGCACTCGTACCGCCCAAAACAGATGCCTCAAAGCCATCAGGGCCAGCCCCCAGACGTGCCGCTGGCGCCATCGTGGAAAAGAAAAGCTTCTCGGGATCGTCTGGCAAAGCAACGCTACTGCCGCCTTCAAAATCTATGACGTAGGAATCCAGACTGGCGTCATACTCAACAGGACAAAAATGGCAGTTGAGCATATTGCAGATCTCGGACGATACCGCCTGGGTAGCCGCGGCGGGATCGTCTAGAAAGGTAAACAACTCATCACGCAAGACATTGAGCGAGCGGCCAAGCTCGGCCGTGCGACGAGAGCGCAGGCTCGATGCCATGCCGACCAGCTGGATAGACAGGTAATCGCAAATAACCTCGAGCACATTAACGTCATAGGCGAGCGGTGCCTGGGGACGTTTCCAACCAACCTCCAGCACGCCAAGGATCTGCGTACCATAAAAAACGGGAAGACAGATCTCACTGCGGTACGGAGGCATATCCTGCACGCGCAACAGGTGCTTAGAACGATTGTCCAGGTCCATGAACATACCGGAGGCGGCCCTATCGCCCTCAAGGTCCTGTTGAATCGACAAGCGACAGGCACGCGACTCGCGAAGAACATACGTCGGAATGCCAGCGCCATACGGCAAAAACTCGGGCAGGTAGCTGTCATGCAGCTCCTTGGAAACACCGCGAAGCTTAAAACCGCCGCTCTCAGAAAAATAAATGGCAGCGCCCGAGGCATCGAGGGTTCCTACGAGCTGGTTCAAAACGGTATCTAGCAAACTAGGCAGCTCATCGGAGCCCACCGTGCTCATAATGACCGAGAGCGTGCCCGAGAGGCGCTTATTCGCCACTCTAAGTTCCGAAAGTGCACGCTTGAGCTGGCGGTCGTGCGAATACTGTTCTTCGATGCTATGGAGCGCCACCAGAACACGCGGTGCACGGCGGCCAAAGATGCGAGACGGTGTAACCGAGCCGGCACACACCAGGACGGGAATAAACGAGCCGTCACTCAGCTTGAGCATCAACTCGCTCTTTGTTCCATTGGTCTCAAAAGGAAGACGATGCTCTGTCGCGCGTTCAAATGCCGACGAGTACAGGAGGTCTTTAACATCTCCGTTGATCACATCGAAACGCTCCTCGCACATCAAGTCGAGCAAACGATTATTAACATGCAAAATGGTTCCGTCAAGCTCACAGACAATGACAGCATCGCTCGTAATCTCGACCAATTGGGCAACGTCTGCCCACTCGTTGCGCTCAAGCGTTTCCATCGTGAACCTCACCGTCTATCGGTAACAAAAAAGCCTCCAAAGAGGCTTCTCAAATGCGATGGTGTCGGAGGCGGGACTTGAACCCGCATGACCAAAAAGCGGTCACTAGCACCTCAAGCTAGCGCGTCTGCCAATTCCGCCACTCCGACATGCTATGTTGTTGATCGCGGTTCGTTCTGTTGAACCCGCGCGTTCAACGAGGAAGATAATAACCTATGATTCGAGAACTGTGCAAGCACTTTTTTCAAAAAAGTTTACGAATTTGTAAATGCGCAGGTAGACTGACCTGTTCGGGCAGGAATGAGGTTGCTTTCCAACGCGTCCTCGGGCATGCGGCATTATTTTGATCCGCGCTTCGCGCTACAAAATAATGCCGCCCCCTGCGGAATGCGTTGGAAAGCAACCTCATTCCTGCCCTAGGGGCACGTACTCCAGGCACCGTTCTCAAACATGTTTTGAGGGCTGATGCAAATTTAGTGGCTCTGCTTTGCCGAGCCCTTATATGGGGAGGCCGGAGCCAAGGCTCCGGCCTCACACAATTCCCTATCAGATTAAGCGAGCGATCAGGGAATCGCACTCCCCTTGCCGAGTTAACGTAGGGCCCGCCCTGGTGTTACTTTTCAGAACACTCCGCAGGACGCAAGAAACCCCCGCCGCACGAAGTGCGCAGCGGGGGTTTCTTGCATGTCCGAGGACGTTCTGAAAAGTAACAACAGGGCGGGCCCGGACGAGAACAAACAACTACAGGTCGATGTGCGATTCCTTGATCGGGAACGGCTCCGCGAAGTGACAGGCGCAGCAGTGGCCCGGGGCAACTTCCTTAAACTCGGGAAGCTTCTCGGAGCAGATACCCTGCGCGATCGGGCAGCGCGTGTGGAAACGGCAGCCGGTTGGCGGATCCAGCGGCGACGGCGGATCGCCAGCGAGAATGATGCGCTTGCGAGTCTTCTGGATATCGGGATCAGGAACCGGCACGGCAGACAACAGCGACTGCGTGTACGGATGGTGAGGCTCGCTGTAGAGCGTCTTCCAGTCCGAGACCTCGACCATCTTACCCAGATACATGACGGCAACGCGATCGGAGATGTGCTGCACGACGGACAAGTCGTGGGCGATAAACAGATACGCCGTTCCAAACTTGTCCTGTAGTTCCTTGAGCAGGTTCAAAACCTGAGCCTGAATGGATACATCCAGAGCGGAAACCGGCTCGTCGCAGATAATCAGCTTGGGCTTCAGCGCAAATGCGCGGGCAATGCCGACACGCTGACGCTGACCGCCGGAGAACTCATGAGGATAGCGGTTGATGTGCTCGGGGTTCAGTCCGACAACGTCGAGAAGCTCGCGGACACGCTCAATGCGCTCCTCCTTGGTTCCCACGCCGTGGATGGTCATGGGCTCGGAGACGATCTCGCCGATAGTCATACGAGGGTTGAGCGAAGCATAAGGATCCTGGAAGATAAACTGCATCTCACGACGCATGTCCTTGATCTCATGCTTGCTCATTTCGGCAACATCTTTGCCCTGGAAAAACACCTTACCAGCAGTCGGCTTGGTCAGACGCATGATAGCGCGGCCCGTCGTGGACTTACCGCAACCAGACTCGCCAACCAGACCAAAGGTCTCGCCAGGATAAATCTCAAAGGAGATGTCATTTACAGCAGAGACGACGCGCTTGGAAAAACGCTTGGCGAACATGCCGGACTCTGCAGGGAACTCCTTAGAGAGGTGCTCGACCTTCAGCAGCGGAGTGCGCGTGTTTTTGTCTGCCATTTACGCCTCGCCTCCCTTCTTGAAATCCTTACGCGTACGGGACGTCTCAGGAGCGTTCTTGAGGAACTCGGGGTCGCCGGCGTAGTGGCACGCAGAATAGTGACCGGACTCGATGACAACACGCTCGGGGCGCTGCTTGCGGCACTTATCCGTCGCATAGGGACAACGAGGCGAGAACACGCAACCCTCGGGCAGGTTCATGAGCGAAGGCGGGTTGCCGTGAATCGGCGTCAGCGGCTTCTTCTCATCGATAGCCTGCTCCGGGATGGAGCGGATAAGGCCCCAGGTGTAGGGATGGCGGCTCTCGTAGAAGATTTCCTCAGCAGTACCGAACTCGACGGGACGGCCGGCGTACATAACCATGATTTTGTCGGCCATATCGGCGACAACGCCCAGGTCATGGGTGATCATGATGATGGCGTTACCGTTCTTCTTCTGCATTTCCTGCATAAGTTCAATAATCTGAGCCTGAATGGTAACGTCCAGGGCAGTCGTTGGTTCGTCGGCAATCAGAATATCGGGGTCGCAGGCAAGGGCCATGGCGATCATGACGCGCTGACGCATGCCACCAGAGAACTGGTGCGGATACTCAGTGACGCGCTTCTCGGGCTCGGGAATGCCAACGAGGTCCAAAAGCTCGGTGGCGCGCTTGAGTGCCTCCTGCTTGGAGTAGCCACGGTGCAGACGAAGACCCTCGCCTACCTGCTTGCCGATCTTATAGACCGGGTTCAAGGAGGTCATAGGATCCTGGAAGATCATCGCGATATCGTTACCGCGAATGTGCTGCATCTCTTCCTCGGTCATCTCGAGGATGGAGCGACCGCGATAGCGGACGTCACCGCCCTCGATCTTTCCCGGAGGCATCGAGATAAGGCCCATGATGGTCATGGCGGTCACGGACTTACCGGAGCCGGACTCACCGACGACGCCCAGGGTCTCGCCGCGATCGAGCGTGTAGGACACACCGTCGACAGCGCGAACGACGCCATCCACGGTATGAAAATACATCTTGAGGTCGTCGACCTCGAGCAGATGCTGGCCCTCGGGAACCGGCTGGTCCTTCAGGTCCACATAGTTCTTGTTCTTCTTCATCCTTATGCGTCCTTCATCTTGACGTCGAGGGCGTCGCGCAGACCGTCACCCAGCAGGGTGAAGGCGAGCACCGTCGTAAGAATTGCCAGACCGGGCATGATCATCATCCAGGGGGCGGTCATCAGATATTGCTGACCGTCCTGAATCATCGAGCCCCAAGAAGGCGTAGGCGGAATAACGCCCATTCCAAGGTAGGACAGAGCGGACTCGGTCAGAATGGCACCACCGATGTTCATGGTCGCGTAGACCACGATGGAGGCAACGGAGTTCGGGAAGATGTGACGCATGACGATACGGGCGTCCGATGCGCCCATCGCGCGCGCAGCGTCAACATAGTCGTTTTCCTTGACCGTCAAAATTGCAGAGCGGAAGACACGCGCAATCGAAGGCCAGCCGAGAATACCGATGGCGATAAAGACGTTCTGAAGGCCACGGCCGATAACGGCGATCATGGCGACGACGAACAGCACGTACGGGAACGCCAGGAAGATGTCCGCACAGCGCATGATGATCGTATCCCAGATGCCGCCGTAGAAACCGGCGAGGGCGCCCATAACTAGACCGATGACCGTCGAGATGGCAGTCGCCATAATACCGACGGAAAGCGAGACGCGGGCACCGTAGATAACACGGACCAAAATGTCGCGGCCAAGAGCGTCGGTGCCAAACGGATGCTCGGCACACGGAGCCATAAGCGCCGTCTTTGCCATGGTGGTCGAGTCGGAGGCAGTCGGAGAACCGAGCCAAGGCTGGGCCCACAGATCGGCAGTCAGCGCAATGAGAACGACGATGACGATCCAGCAGACGCCGATGACGGCGAGTTTGTTCTTACGAAGACGCTTGAAAGCGTCACCCCACAGCGTGCGGGACTTAGCGGGAGCAGACGCGGCCTCGGTGGCGGTAGCTTGCTCCTGAGACTGAGAATCAGTTTCCTGCATGAGACGTACCTCCCTTAGGCCTTATCCGACGGACCGCCAAGGCGGATGCGCGGGTCGAGGAATGCATAGCTGATGTCGACGAGCAGGTTAATCACCATAACGACGACGACGATGAGCGTAACGCCACCCATCACGACGGGCCAGTCGCGCATGCTGATAGCGCGGTAGACCTCAAAACCGATGCCGGGCCAGTTAAAGACCGTCTCGGTCAGAATGGCGCCCGAAAGCATGGCGCCAAAGTCGACACCAATATAGGTAACGACCGGGATGAGTGCATTCTTAAGCGCATGCTTGATGATGATCGCGCGATTGGAGAGTCCCTTGGCCTTTGCCGTACGGATGTAATCCTGGTTCATGACGTCGAGCAACTGCGAGCGCATAATACGGGCGGCATAGGCGGTCGAAACCGAAGCCAGCGTAATGGTCGGAAGCACATAGTGCATCCAATCCTGATACTGAGAGCTGGCACCGCCGGCACCCGAGATCGGCATGGAGAATGCACCGCCCGTGGCGTCCTTGAGGACGACGCCAAAGAACAGCTGCAGCAACATACCAAGCCAGAAGGCCGGGACGGCAACGAGAATCGACGTGGTGAGCGTTACCAAAATATCCCAGAAGGAATAACGCTTAACCGCCGAAATGATACCCGCACCGATACCCATGATTGCCTCGAGTACGATGGCGCACGCGGCAAGTTTGATCGTATACGGATACTTCTGGGCAAAGATTTCCGTAACCGGCAGCTTGCGCTGATACGAATTGCCCAGATCGCCATGAAGCAGGCCGTTCATGTAATACAAGTAACGGTCCACAAGCGACGTTTGAACGGGGTCGCCGTTCTCGTCAAGGATCGCGTTGCCGTCCTCGTCCGACTGGACCAGGTGATAGCGGACGCGAAGCTGAAGCTCCACCTCGGGGGACAGAGCCTTGTCTCCACCGATCAGCTTGATCGGATCTCCCGGCACGATATTCTGGAGGGCGAACAGAATCAGCGTAACGCCCAAAAATACCGGGATGAACTGAAGCACACGTTTAACGATGTACTTACCCATACCACTCCCCTATCTAGGGATTAACCTAAATGGGATGCCGATCGCCAGACCGGCATCCCAAAATTACCACAAGCCAGTCTACCCTAGGTTAGGGAGAACTGTATGTTTCCCATGAGGTCTACGTAAAAACTTGACCGTCATGGAAGCTGCAAAACTCTTAGGCGAGCTCAGCGGTACTCAGATCGGCGTGCTTCTGCGGATCGACATAGAGGTGCTTGATGCGATCGGAGCCAGCGAGGGTGTGCGTATAGAACATCACCGGGATGACCGGGCAGTCGGCGGAGACCATTGCGTCGGCCTCCTGCATCTTGGCGATACGCTCCTTGTCATCAACGGTAGCGCGAGCCTCATTGACCTTAGCGTCAAACTCGGGGTTATTGTAACCGGATTTGTTGTCGCCACCGAGAGAGTCGGAGTCGAACAGCGGGTACAGGAAGTTGTCCATAATCGGATAGTCAGCGATCCAGCCTAGACGACCAAACTGATAGTTCATGTTCGAATACTGCTCGAGCAGGGCAGACCACTCGGGGGTATCGGAAGTAACGTTAATGCCAACCTTGGCGAGGTCGCCGATAATGGACTCCATGATCTCCTTGTGACCACCGTCCTGGTTGTAGGACAGGGTCACGTTAATGCCACGGTCGCCATTGGCGCCAGCAGGAGCAACCTTATCGAGGTACTCCTTAGCCTTGTCGACGTCGTAGGCAGCAAACTCCCAAGCGCCCTCTTTGTAGCCGGCGATTCCCGGAGGAACGATGCCGTCGGCGGGGGTACGGGTACCCTTGAAGATGGTCTTGCAAATGGCCTCACGGTTGATAGCAAGGGAGATACCCTTGCGCAGGTCGGCGTTGTTGAACGGCTCGGCTGTGTTGTTGCAGGTCAGATAGTAGGTGGAAGGCTCGGCGCCGAGCAGCATGTGCTGCCCATCACCCATGGTGTAGCCATCTTTGGACTCGCCACGATCCTTTTTGGCAGCATCGATCTGTGCAACGGGAACGTCGCAGACATCGAGGTTACCAGCCTGGAACTCCTTGTAAGCGGTCTCAACGTCCTTGATGACCTGGAAGTGGATGGCGTCGATCTTGGCCTTGTCGCCATAGTAATCGTCGAACTTCTTGAGGTTGATCTCCTGACCATCCTCCCATTTGCCGTCCATCTGGAAGGGACCATTGCCGATCGGGGCGAGGTAGAACGACTTGGCATCGGACTCGGCGCACTCGGGAACCGGGGACAGAGCCGGATGAGAGGCGACGTAGGGGAAATCGGCGTAAGCAGAGGACAACTTAACGACGAGGGTCTTATCATCGGGGCAGGTGACGCCGGTCAGCTCGGTAGCATTGCCAGCGACCAAATCGTCATAGCCCTCGACCATGGAAAGGTGATAGGAGATCTCGGAAGGACCATACTCTTTAGCGATGGCCGACTTGGTGTTGACCAGACGCTCCCAGCCAAGCTTGAAGGACTTGGAGGTGACGTCGTCGCCGTTATGGAACTTGGCCTTCTTGAGCTTGAAGGTGAACTCGGTGGCGTCGTCGTTGGCCTCGAAGGACTCGCAAGCCAGCGGGACGATCTCGCCCTTCTCGAAGTCGTACTCGGTCAGAGCGTCAAACAGCTGGTACTCGACCTGGGTGCCCTGATCCTCCTGGACGTTGTAGGGTTCGATGCAGACCGGGTTATTGATGTAGAAGTTCAGCGTCGAACCGGAACCGGAACCGGAAGCGTCGCCACCCTTCTTGCCGCATGCGGCAAGAAAAGCCATGGAGCTCGCAGCGAGGGTGCCGCCGACAAAGGCGCGACGACCCATAACGGGCTGGTGGAACATAGAATCAGCCATGCCATCCTCCTTATGAGATAGGACAAAGAAATGTTCAGTCGGACATATGTCGAGACAATCCGATCCGAACCATCAAAACGCCGCCCGCTGCTATGGCTGGTTATGCACAACGGGACAACGTTTTGCAATACAGTAGCGCATTTTTTGCACGATTTGGCGCTGATTCCGGTTAACGGTCGAGAATTTCTTTAGTTGGGCGAAGTATGTGGGGATATTTTGGCTCTGTTACAAATTTGTAAACAAAAAGGGTTCCGCACTGCGGAACCCTTTCATGTATTTATGCGGTTCGTACTTAGTAGCCGACGATGCCCTGCGGGAAGAAGAACATACACAGGACGACACACACGGCAAAAACGATGGCCATAATTACCGTCAGGCGATCGAGGTTCTGTTCCATGACGCCCGTGGCAGAGCTGGAGTTATACAGCGAGCTAGCGATTATATCCGAAACGCCGGTGCCCTTACCGGAGTGCATCAGGACGAGAATCGTCAGCGCCACGGCAGAGACAGCCCAAACGACAAACAGAAGAATCTGGAACGGACCCATAGATAAGCTCCTTAATAGAACAATTCAAACTCCAGTACTGTACCACAACCCCCAGCACTCCCCCATCAGCCATTTGGTGACGAGGTAGAAATAGCGCAAAAAAAGAGGGTTGTCCGGTTGTGGACAACCCCCTTACTAGAAAACGGTATTTGTTTTCTATTAGGCCTCGGTGGCGAGTACGCGACCCGTCATCTCGGCGGAAGGCTCAATACCAGCCATGGTGAGCATGGTCGGAGCGATATCGGAAAGACGGCCGTCCTCGATACCGGTGAGCTGTGCCTTCTCATCAACGATGATGAACGGCACGCGGTTGGTGGTGTGAGCCGTGAACGGATGCTTGGAACCGTCGGAAGCAACGTCAAACATGTGATCGGCGTTGCCGTGATCGGCGGTAATCAGCGCAAAGCCGCCCTTAGCGAGAATCGCCGGGACAACCTTGGACAGGGCATCGTCAACAGCCTCGACGGCCTTAACGGCAGCGTCGAACACGCCGGTATGGCCAACCATGTCGCAGTTCGCGAAGTTCACGATGTAGAAATCAGCGCGATCCTCGTTGATGGCGGCGACAAGCTTCTCGGTAACCTCGGGAGCGCTCATCTCAGGTTGCAGGTCGTAGGTAGCGACCTTGGGAGAAGCGACGAGCACGCGCTCCTCGCCCTCCTTGGGCTCCTCGATGCCGCCGTTGAGGAAGAACGTCACGTGGGCGTACTTCTCGGTCTCGGCGGTGTGCAGCTGCTTCAGGCCATTGGCGGCGATAACGTCGGCCAGAACGTTCTCGGGGAACGTCTTGGGGAAGGCGACCTCGACGTCAAACGTCGGGTCGTACTCGGTCATCGTCACAAAGTGCGAAAGCTTGATCTGCTCGCGCTCAAAGCCGTCGAACTCCTTGTCCGTGAACACGCGAGTCATCTGACGAGCGCGGTCGGGACGGAAGTTGAAGAAGATGGCCGCGTCGCCCTCGTGGATGCCCTCGTTGTGGGCAGCGAAGGGCTCGACGAACTCGTCGCCGCGCGGATCCTTCTCGTAGTAGGCCTTGATACCGGCAACAGGGTCGGTATCGGCATCGGATGCGTTGACCATGACATCGTAGGCGCGCTGGATGCGCTCCCAACGGTTGTCGCGGTCCATGGCCCAATAACGGCCCGAGACGGTGGCAACGCGAGCGTCGCAACCGGTCTCCTCGGAGATCTTAGCCAGGAAGGCGCAGAACTCACTCATGTAACCGGCACCGGACTGCGGGTCAACGTCGCGACCATCCATGAAGGCGTGGACGCGAACGGTCTTGACACCGTGCTCGGCAGCCATCTTGACCAGAGCCTCGACGTGGCTCATATGAGAATGAACACCGCCAGGGCTCATAAGGCCCATGAGGTGGAGAGTCTTGCCGTCAGCCTTGACGTCGTCCATAGCCTTGACGAAGACCTCGTTCTTGGCGATGGAGCCGTCCTTGATGGCATTGTTGATGCGCGAAAGCTCCTGGAACACGATGCGGCCGGCACCGATGTTGAGGTGACCCACCTCGGAGTTGCCCATCTGGCCATCGGGAAGACCCACGTCCTCGCCCGAAGCGCCGAGCGTGGTGTGGGGGTACTTCTCGTACAGGCTATCGAGGAAGGGCGTCTTGGCAGCGGCGACGGCGTTCTCGCCATCGGCCGGAGCCAGGCCGCAACCATCCATGATGATCAGGAGTGCAGGAAGATGACGCTGTGCCATATGTCCTACTCGCCTGCCTTGACGACCATAGAGGCGAAGTCGGCAGCCTTGAGCGAAGCGCCGCCCACGAGGGCGCCGTCGACGTCGGGCTTGGCGACGAGCTCGGCGATGTTGCCGGGCTTGGCAGAGCCACCATAGAGAACGCGGATGCCGTCGGCGAGCTCCTCACCGAACATCTCCTTGAGGGTCTCACGGATAGCGCCGCAGACCTCCTGAGCGTCCTCGGCGGTAGCGGTCTTGCCGGTGCCGATGGCCCAGATGGGCTCGTAGGCGACGACGACCTGCTTGGGGCAAGTGATCTCGAGACCCTCGAGACCAGCCTTGACCTGGTTCACGACATGCTCGACATAGGTGCCGGCCTCGCGGACCTCGAGGGACTCGCCGCAGCAGAAGACGGGAACAAGACCGGCGGCAACGAGAGCCTTGGCCTTCTTGTTCTGGTCCTCGTCGGTCTCGTGGAAGTAGTCGCGACGCTCAGAGTGACCGATGATGCAGTAGGTGCAGCCAGCGGACTTGAGCATGTCGCAAGAGGACTCACCGGTAAAGGCACCCTTGGCCTCCCAGTACACGTTCTGTGCACCGAGGGCGATGGGGGCAGCCTGAATGCGGTCATGAACCGTGGTGATGTCGATGGTCGGAGGGCAGACGAGCACCTCGACGCCAGCCGGAACCTCGGGCAGAGCCTGAGCCAGCTCGTCGGCGAGCTTGGCGGCCTCGGCGACGTCGTTGTTCATCTTCCAGTTGCCAGCGATAAGAAGGGTGCGATTAGGCATCGAGAAGCGCCTCCACTCCGGGCAGGGCCTTACCCTCGACGAGCTCCATGGAAGCGCCACCACCGGTGGAGATCCAGCTCATCTTGTCGGCCAGGTTGAACTTGTTGACAGCTGCGACAGAGTCGCCACCGCCGATGATCGAGGTGCAGTCGGCCTCGGCAACAGCCTCGGCGATAGCCTGGGTGCCGTGAGCGAAGTTGTCGAACTCGAAGACGCCCATGGGGCCATTCCAGAACACGGTCTTGGCGCCCTTGACGGCCTCGGCGTAAAGCTCCTCGGTCTTGGGGCCGATGTCCATGCCCTCACGGTCGTCGGGGATAGCGTCGGAAGCGACAACCTCGGGGACAGCGTCCTCGCCAAAGTGATCGGCAACGCGGTTGTCGATGGGGAGCAGGATCTTGACGCCCTTCTCCTCGGCCTTCTTGAGCATCTCGCCGGCACGCTCGACCCAGTCCTCTTCCTTGAGGGACTGACCAACGGACAGGCCCTGAGCCAGGAAGAAGGTGTAGGCCATACCGCCACCGATAATCAGGGTGTCAGCGGAGTCGATGAGGTGATCGAGAACGCCGATCTTGGAGGAAACCTTGGAACCGCCGACGATAGCGACGAAAGGACGCTCGGGCTCGGCGAAGATACCGGTCAGCGTGTCGACCTCCTTCTCGAGCAGGAAGCCGGCGACGGCAGGCAGGTAAGCGGCGGGGCCCACGACGGAACCCTGGGCGCGGTGAGCGGTGCCGAAGGCATCGAGAACGAAAACGTCGCCATAGGAAGCGAGGATCTTGGCGATCTCGGGATCGTTCTTCTTCTCACGCTTGTCGAAACGGACGTTCTCGAGAACGAGGACCTTGCCCGGCTCGACAGCGGCGACGGCCTCAGCAGCCTTCTCGCCGTAGGTGTCGGCGACAAAGGCAACATCGAGGCCAGAGAGCTCAGCGAGCTTCTTGGCGACGGGCTCAAGGGAGAGCTCAGGCTGGAAGCCGGTGCCATCGGGACGGCCGAGGTGGCTCATGAGGATGACGCGAGCGTTGTGCTCAACGAGGTAGTTGATGGTGGGCAGGGCAGCCTTGATGCGGGTGGTGTCGCCAACGACGCCATCCTTGATAGGCACGTTAAAGTCAACGCGGACGAGAACGCGCTTGCCGTCGACATCGATGTCGCGGACGGTCTTCTTGGTAAAGGCCATGTTTGCTTCTACCTTTCGTACGTGTCTGCCTCCCATTACGGCAGACGATTTCTTATAAAAAGGGCGCGACCCTAGGGTGTAAGCCCTATAAGGCCGCGCCCTTCTTTAGACGCTCAACGAGCTATTCGCAAAAGCCAAATTAGGCAACGAACTTCTCGAAGTACTTGATGGTGCGGACCATCTGAGAGGTGTAGGAGTTCTCGTTGTCGTACCAAGAGGTGACCTGAACGAGGGTCTGGCCGTTGCCGAGGTCGGAGCACATGGTCTGAGTGGCGTCGAAGATGGAGCCGTGGGTCTCGCCGATGATGTCGGTGGAGACGATGTCGTCCTCGTTGTAACCGAAAGTCTCGGAGATGGTGGCAGCGTAGGCCTTCATAGCGGCGTTGACCTCGTCGACGGTGACCTTCTTGTCAACGACAGCGTAGAGGTTGGTGATGGAGCCGGTCGGCGTCGGGACGCGCTGGGCGGCACCGATGAGCTTACCGTTGAGCTCGGGGAGAACCAGGCCGATAGCCTTAGCAGCACCGGTGGTGTTGGGGACGATGTTAACGGCGCAGGCACGGCTACGACGCTTGTTGCCCTTGCGCTGCGGGCCGTCGAGCGGCATCTGGTCGCCGGTCCAGGCGTGAATGGTGGTCATGATGCCGGACACGATGGGAGCGAAGTCGTTCAGACCCTTGGCCATCGGGGCGAGGCAGTTGGTGGTGCAGGAAGCAGCGGAGATGATGTTGTCCTCAGCGGTCAACGTCTCGTGGTTGACGTTGTACACGATGGTGGGCAGATCATTGCCAGCCGGAGCGGAGATGACGACCTTCTTGGCGCCAGCGTTGATGTGGGCCTGGGCCTTAGCCTTGCTGGTGTAGAAGCCGGTGCACTCGAGAACGACGTCGACGTCGAGGTCGCCCCAAGGCAGGTTGTTGGCGTCGGCCTCCTTGTAGATCTTGATTTCCTTGCCGTCAACGGTGATGGAATCCTCGCCAGCAACGACCTCGTGATTGCGAGCGTAGTTGCCCTGCGTGGAGTCGTACTTCAGCAGGTAAGCGAGCATATCGGGAGAGGTGAGGTCGTTGATAGCGACGATCTCGGAGCCCTCATGACCGAACATCTGACGGAAAGCCAGACGACCGATGCGACCGAAGCCGTTAATAGCAACCTTTACTGCCATTGTGTCTCCTTTCGTAAGGCCCCCGCAAGCTACAGCGCCCGCCGTTGAGGCCCACAAACTAACCACTCGCCTAATATACCTTTTTTTTGACTTGAATTTCACGAGAATGCTCGAAATTGAAAATCAAATTTGCGTTAAAACGTTTTAAAGAGTAAAACAGCAGTTCAATCCCTATATAAGCAGGCGCTTTAAACTACCTGCTCGCTTCAATGAGCTTTTCAAGCCGTAAAACACGATGGTAGAGGGCCGACTTCGACAAGGGAGGGTCAGCCATCTCCCCCAAATCACGCAGCGACAGATCGGGATAGCGCTCGCGCAGGTCGCAAAAGACCGCCAAGGCGTCCGGAAGCGTGTCGCGTAAACCCCGCTGTTCGAGCTCATCGATCAACGCAAGCTGATGCTGGGCGGCACCCGCACTTCTGGTCTGATTGGCCAGCTCGGCATTCACGCGACGGTTTACGTCGTTCTTAACCAATTTTACCGCGCGCGCTTCCTCGATCTCGGCAACGCTGCGCTTGGCGCCGACCAGCTTTAGGAGCTGCTCGATCTCCTCGGCGCTCTTAATGTAGACGGCATAGGATCCACGTCGCGCGTTAACGCGCGCATGGACCCCAATCTGCTCCAATAGATCACAAATCCCCCGGGCATACTGCTCGCCCTGCACCGCGATCTCCAAATGAAAATCGCCGCGGGGATCGGCCACGAAACCGCCGGCGATGAGCGCGCCGCGGATGTAGGCAAGCCTGCAGCAGGGACGGGCAACGACGTGCCGGGGAACACCAGCGACGAGCCCTCCCCTGCGCTCGAGAATGCCCAGCAGCACCAGAGCCTTGTCCAGGTCGGGTTGATCGGGCAGGGTAATGAGATAGTTACGGACCTTGTGCAAAACCGATTTACGAACGGTGAATTCCGTTTTGAGCTTAAGGATGCGATGCGTCAGTGTGATCATCGTGCGCGCGACGGCGCCCGTCTCGGTCGCGACCGTCAAACGATACCGCCCGGAGCCGGCCAGCGAAAGTGTACCGCTCACACGCGTCAGGGCGGCAAGCGTCGACAAATCGCAGTATTCACATTCGGGTTCGCAGCGCGCGAGCTCGTCACGCACCTCGGCGGTAAACGACATGCAGGCCTATGCTTTCGTGTTGGCGCGCGACAGGTCGCGATGGGAAATGCTCACATGATACTGGGCGCCTTCCAGATAACGTGCCGTGGCCTCGGCGATGGCAACGCTGCGGTGCTGGCCGCCCGTGCAACCGATGGCAATGGAAAGCTGCGGCTTGCCCTCCGCGATATAGCCGGGCATGACCGTATCGAGTAGCTGCGTCCAGGCCTTCCAAAACTCCTGGGTCTTGGGATGGTCCAGAACAAAGTCGGAGACTTTCTTATCGAGACCGGTCATCGTGCGCATCTCGGGATCGTAGAACGGATTGGGCAGGAAGCGGACGTCGATCATAATGTCCGCCTCGACGGGCATGCCGTGCTTAAAGCCAAACGAGAACACGTGGACGTCCATGAGCTGCTGGTCGGACAACTCGGAGAACGCCATACGCAGCTTGTTGCGCAGGGCAGAGGTGCGCAGACGGCTCGTGTCGATAATCATATCGGCTCGGTCGCGCACGCCCTGTAGCTGCAGACGTTCACGCTGAATGGCATCGGCCGTCGTCTCCCCCGGCTTGGCAATGGGATGGCGGCGACGATTTTCGCTGTAGCGACGAATCAGCACCTCGTCAGAGGCCTCGAGAAACACGATGTCGCAGCTCATCTCGCGCTCTTCGAGCGCGGCGACCGCATCGAGCAGCTCATCGAACAAGCCCTGGCTGCGCAGGTCGCAGGTGACGGCAAGATGCCTGCCCACGCCCGTATTGATGCCGACGAGCTCGGCAAGCTGGGCGATGAGACGCGGAGGCAAGTTGTCGATGCAAAAGTAGCCCATGTCCTCGAACACGTGCATGGCCTGTGTGCGGCCCGATCCGGACATCCCGGTGATGATGACGATATCGGGGATGCGCTCCGAACGCTCCGCCGCATCCATGGCATCTCCCTTTTGCATGTGCTGCCTCCTAGAAACAAGCGCGGGACCCAGCAACCCGGATCCCGCGCGGTCAATTGCCTTTATTGAGTATACCGCCCCGAGCGGATACGAGGTCCGTCTTACGCCTCAAGCGCAGCTTTGAACCAACTCGTAATGCTCGTGGGGTGCGTAATGGCGGTGCCGACGACAACGGCCCAGGCGCCTGCATCAATCGCGGCACGGGCCTCCTCGGGCGTATGCACGCGGCCCTCGCAGATGATGGGAAGGCCGGGAAACTCCTCGGTCGCCTGGCGCAGGAGCGGCAGATCGGGACCGTCGGCTATGGTGCAATCGATAGCGGCAACACCATGAGAAAGCGTGGTGGATACCAGGTCGAAACCCATATCAACCGCACGGCGAATGTCCTCGATGGTGGCACAATCCGCCATCAGGAGCACACCCTCCTCGTGCAGCGGGCGGAAAGTATCCTCGACCGACTTGCCATCGGGGCGCGGACGATCGGTGGCGTCGATCGCCACGATATCGGCGCCCGCAGCAACGCAGGCGCGAGCGTGACGCAGCGTCGGCGTGATATAAACGCCTTCGTGCCCATCCTTCCACAGGCCGATGACGGGAACCTCACAGCGACCCTTAATGGCGGCAATGTCGGCAAGGCCCTGGCAGCGAATGGCGGCGGCGCCGCCCAACTCGCAAGCGCGAGACATTTGAGCCATGGTCTCGGGCGTACGAAGCGGCTCGCCCATATATGCCTGAACGCTCACGACGAGCTTACCCTTCAGGGACTGGATCAAAGGATCAACGGTCATGTTCGACTCAACCTCTCTCAAAACAGCCTTCTGAGACACCGCACCTTGACGTTCAAACCGTCGCTCGCGTACCGAAGTACGCTTCGCTCCTCTTTCACGTCAATCTGCGGCACCTCAGAAGGCGCACTTGGTAGTTATGTTTACTTCAATGATGCAAGAAGGTGCTCGGCGGCACCGATGAGCGGCGCGTCGCCCTCCAGAGAACCAATGAGGATCGGCGTGTCCTGAAGCGGGTCGAGCGCCTGGCTGGCGTAGCCCTCGTGCACCGAATCCTTCCACGTCTGTGAGCGCCAATCGGGACCCTGGTGAATCACACCTCCCGAAAGCACGATGACCTCTGGATCCAAGATGTTGGCGAGCGAGCCCAAGCTGGCACCCAGAGCAAAGCCGGCATCGTGGATGACCTCGGTCGCCTTTGCGTCGCCCGCGCGGCACAGGTCGTTCACATCGCGACCGACCGAAGGACGGCTGGGGTCGACACGGCCAAAGCGCTCATCGTACATACGACCAATGGAAGTGCCCGAAGCAACCGACTCAAGATGACCGGAACGTCCGCAGGCGCAGGGAATGCCGGCGGCAGTCGAGCACTCGATGTGGCCCATATGGCCGGCGGCACCATGGAAACCCTGCATCACGCGGCCGTTCTCGACATATGCGCCGCCGATGCCCGTACCGATGCCCAGGCACAAGACGGAGAACTTGCCCTTGCCGACGCCCCAGTGGGCCTCGCCCAGCGCATGAGCCTGCACATCGCCCACCACGGCAACGGGAAGGCCGAGGTCCTCGCGCAGGCGCGGCCCCAACTGAACGCCGGACCAGCCGGGCATGATCTCGTTGGCATACGCGATGGCGCCCGTCTTGGGATCGACGACGCCTGCGGCACCGATACCGACACCGAGGACCTCGACATCGGGATTCGCCTCAAGAGCGGCTTTGATGGACGCCTCGATACGCTGGAAGACGGCCTCGCCGCCCTCCTGGGCCTCGGTAGGAACCTCGGCCTCAAAAACGGGATGGGGCACGCTGCCGTCAGCCGGGTACTCCATGATGGCGGTCGCAATCTTAGTTCCGCCGATATCGACAGAGCAGACGTACTTGTTCTCCATGTCGCTCTCCTTCGGAGATAAAAAACAACTACAGGAAATAAGGGCAGAATTATTGCCACAGGTTGATAAAGGTTTCCCAGGTGCCCGAGGTTGGGGTGAAAGTGGTCGGGCGTTGACCTAATGGGTCACGCCCGACCACTTGAGCCCCAAGATCGGGTGCCTGGGAAAGCTTTACAGGAGACCGTTGTCCTGGAGGACCTTCCTAATCGCCTCGACGTTCTCGCCGGTCATGGCCTTCACCGGGCGCGGCATGGTCGGGCTGTCGAAGATGCCCATGAGATTCATAGCGGTCTTAAAGGCGCCGACGCCACCGGCATAACCCTGGACGCCCGAGGTAACATCCCAGATGTGCGAAATCTCGTTGAGGCGATCCTGCTCGGCCTTGACGGTAGCCCAGTCGCCGGCCTGAGCGGCCTTCCACTGACGCACGTAGCCCTCAGGCTCAACGTTAGCGAGACCCGGGACGGAGCCATCGGCGCCGCCGAGGTAAGCACCATCGACGACGACCTCGTGACCGGTGAGGATGCTCATCGGGTGACCGTTCTTCTCGTTCTCCTGAACGAGGTAGCGGAACGAGATGTCATCACCCGAGGAATCTTTGACGCCAGCAAGGACGCCCTCGGCGCCGAGCTTGGCAAGGAGCTTCCAGGGGAGCTTGGTGTGGACGCACACGGGGATGTCGTAGGCAAAGATGGGCAGGTCGAGCTCCTCATGAAGGATGCGGAAGTGCTCCTCGACCTCGGTCATGCCCTGCAGGGCATAGAACGGGCAGGTGGCGACAAGTGCATCGGCGCCCAGCTCCTGAGCGACCTTACCGTGCTCGATCATGCGCTCGGTCTCGGTGTCGATGATGCCGACCAGAACGGGAACGCGGTGGTCGACGATGCGCACCGCCTCGGCGATGATCTGACGGCGACGCTCGTCGGTGGAGAAGACGACCTCGCCCGAGGAGCCCAGGAAGAACAGGCCATCGACGCCGGCATCGATCATGCGGTTAATGCTGCGCTCAAAGGAGGCGACATCGAGCTGGTGGTCTTCGGTATCGGGAACAACGACGGGAGGGATAACGCCGGTGAATTTCTGAGTTGCCACAAGAATCTCCTTAGTTGTCTGGCGGGCGGCCCTATGCCGCCCACTCTTGTTGGCAGTGTCCAGGCCGTCTAGGCCAAAGAACACGGATAAAACGTTTGGTTAAAGAAATCGACGACTTCGTTTTCGAACGCATTGATACGCTCGTGAGCGTATTTGGCATAGATGATATGCCTTCGGTCACACTCAAGACCGTTGAATACGGCAAACTGGTCTTTGGGATCGCTCATGGCATCCATAAGCGATGTGCCCATGAGCACCGAGCCGCGCACACGAGACGACAGCGCCTCGAGGCCGCCGGGCAGCGGATTGGCAACCGCCGTGCAGACAAGGCCACACGTATCCAAGGCGGAGACCGCCAAAGCGACACCGCCACCAAGGCCCTCGCCGCACGCAAAGATGCGGCCTGGGTCGATGCCGTCAAAATCGCGAGCCACCTTCGCCATCGCGCAACCCCAACGGACGCGCTCGACAAAAGCGGGCGAAGTAATCCCCCGCTGCAGGTCGTCCGCACCGGCAACATCGTCATCCAGCGCGAGGACGGCATACCCCATGGCGGCAAATCTCGTCATGTGATGCCAGCCGCGCACAGGCCGATCGATGTCGTGGAACATCAGGCACAGCGGCACGCGCTCAGATACTCGGGCACGACCAGCAGGCTCAATCAAACGGCCGTGCACGACATACCCGCCGAGCTCAAAGGAAACCTCGGAGTAGCGCGCGCACGGATTGGCGAAATCAATCGCCGTAATGGCCAGGCCTTGAATCTCAAGATTCGAAGCGCATGTCTCTAAATCAGAAACATCTGCTTGGACATCACCGTGCCAGTCCCGATATTCTGCGAGCCTTGACGAAACCGTTCCAGGAATTCCCACGAGCCCGGGGACCATCAGCTCGTCAACATTGCTCTCGCACTTAGACATGAGCCTCCCCTCCCTCGCAGAAAAACGGAATGATCAGATCGTCAAAATCCTGAATCTCCTCGTGGCCAAAGCCTTCAAAGAACTCATGACGCTTGTCACAGGACAGATTGTTGTACACCGCAAACTGCGTTGCCGGCGGACAGACGATATCGGCCGTGCCCGTGCCAAACAGTACGGGGCACTTGACCATGGGGGCATAATTCTTGGAATCGAAGTACGCCAGCTTGGCATAGGCCTCCTCGATACGAGTCGAGTCCTCGTCAAACCAACGCGACCAATAGCGCAGACCCTCGTAGGCAATATCGTCGGCGTCCAGATCCCAAACCAGGCGGAAGTCCGATAAGAAGGGATAGAGGATGGCCGCGCGGTCAACCAAATCGCTATTGAGCGCGCAGGTCGCAATACCCAAACCGCCGCCCTGCGATGCGCCGTTCACAAAAACGCGGGCAAGATCGATGCCCTCGAGCTCGCGAACGATACGGCACAGAATGCGGATATCCTGATGTAGGCGGACATAGTAGAGGTTGGCCGGGTCGCCGTCGATACCGGCGACGATATGACCCGCGACCGTCGTGCCCTCAAATCCACCAATGTCCTCGGAGGGACCTCCTTGGCCAGGACAATCGAGCGCGATGAGCGCCATGCCCATGCCCGCAAACGACGCCTGCTCAAACCAGCTGCGGCTTGCACCCGGATAGCCATGGAACTGAAGCACCAGCGGCATGGGCTCCTCCGAGACCGGCTTGAGGTACTTGGCGTGCAGGCGCGCACCACACATGCCGGTATACCAGAGGTCGAAAAACCGACAGGTCGCGGAATCCGCAACCGAAGCCGCCTCAATCGCGTAGTCAAGCTCGATGGCGTCGGCTTCGGCCATGCGGTCGTTCCAAAAGAGATCGAAATCCGATGGACGGGGCATGGCGCCTCGGTATTCACCAAATTGCCGTTGTAGCTCTTGAGCACTTGGCATGGCTCGTGAACCCAACCTTTCGAAATCGCAACGGAGGTGCGCCCGGCAAGGAAACCGGGCGCACGGGAGGGAAAGCGAGGCTACTCGCCGAGCTTGGGATGCAGCAGCGACGGCGCAGCGCCGAGCAGCATCTTGGTGTAGGGGTCCTGAGGGTGCTGGAAGACCTGCTTGGCCTCGCCCTGCTCGACGATCTTGCCGCCATTCATAACGATGATGTCGTCAGAGATATAGCGGACCGTCTGGATGTCATGGCTGATGAACACCATGGCCAGGCCGAGCTCCTTCTTAAGGTCGGTCAGCAGGTTCAGAATCTGCGCGCGGACCGAAACGTCCAGAGCCGAGGTGGGCTCGTCGGCGATGATGGCATCGGGGTTCAGCGACAGGGCACGGGCAATTGCGACGCGCTGGCGCTGGCCGCCCGAAAGCTGGCCGGGAAGAACCTCGGCGGCGGAGCTGGGCAGACCGGTGAGCTCCAAGAGCTCCTTGACGCGCTTCTCCTGCTCGGCCTCGGTACCCAGGTTGTGGACGCGCATGGGGTCGAGCAGTTGCTCGCGAACGACCATGCGGGGGTTGAGCGCCGTGGCCGGGTTCTGGAACACGACCGAGATGACGCGACCCATGTGGCGACGGTCCTCGGCGGTACGTTTGGTAACGTCTTTGCCCTTAAAGTAGACCTTGCCGCTCGTGGGGGCCTGCAGGCCGCACATGACGTTGGCGGTGGTGGACTTGCCGCAACCGGACTCGCCGACGATGCCGATCGTCTGGCCGGGCATGAGCTTAATCGTTACACCCTGGACGGCGTGAACCAGGTTGGGGTGGAGAACCGAACCGGTACGGGTCCTAAAGGTGACGTGGACGTCATCAAGGAAGATGATCGGCTCGACGCCGTTGACTGCGGCCTCGCTCATCTACATCACCTCCGCGTGAGGGGTCAAACCATTTGCCTTGAGCACCTCGTCGGGGAGCTCGGAATAGAAGTGCTCGGTGCCGGGCACGCGCTTGAAGACCGGACGGGTGTCCAGACCAATGCGAGGATGGCTCGAGCGGGGCGCGAAGCGATCGCCCTTGGGGAAATCGCGCGGGCTCGGAACGGCGCCGGGCACCTGGTGCAGGCGGCCCGAACCGCTCTCGATGGACAGGACGGAACCCAGAAGGCCGCGGGTGTACTCGTGAATCGGGTTGGTGAGCAGCTCCTTGGTAGGCGCCTGCTCGATAACCTGGCCGGCGTACATAACCGTGATGTTATGGGCAACCTCGGCGACCAGCGCCAAGTCATGCGAAACGAAGATCATGGCAAAGCCGAGCTTGGCCTGAAGGTCGTTAAGAAGCTTGATGACCTGCTTCTGGACGGTAACGTCCAGAGCGGTCGTGGGCTCGTCGCAGATGACCAGCTTGGGGTCGCGGGTAAGGGCCATAGCGATCAGGACGCGCTGACGCTGACCACCGGAAAGCTCGTGCGGATAGCTCTCGAGCGTACGCTTGGGGTCGAGGCCCACGAGCTCCAGAAGTTCCTCGGCGCTACGGGTGCCGCCACGCTTGGTGAGCTGCTTCATCTGGGCGGAGATGAGCATGGAGGGGTTGAGCGAGGACAGGGCGTCCTGATAGACCATGGCGATATCGGTACCGCGCAGGCCGAACCACTCCTTCTTGCTCATCTTGAGCAGGTCGCGGCCCTCCCAGAGAACCTCACCGGAAAGATGCTCGTCATCGTCGGTCAGACCCATGATGGCCAGCGTGGTGATGGACTTACCGCAGCCGGACTCACCGACCAGGCCCATGGTCTGGCCAGGACGGACATCGAAGTTGACATGATCGACGACGTTGATGTCACCGTGGTGCTCAAACTGGATGCAGAAATCGCGGACCGAAAGGATCGGTTCAACGGACTCATCGGGCACATGGCGATCGTCACGCTTGAGCTCGACATCGCGCAGGGCGCCAAGACGGGCGGACAGGGACTGAGCCTGCTCCTTGTAGGCGCGAACGGGGTCGGAGACCAGCAGGTCGGCCTCGCGGCGCTTGGAGGAGTCGGTCGGATCCAGGGCGGCGGAGGGAGCGGCGGCCATGGCGTCGGTAATACCCTCGGAAAGGATGTTGAGCGCCAGGCAGGTGATCATGATGGCCAGGCCCGGGAACAGTGCCTGCCACCAACGGCCGGCAAGCACGCCACCGCGAGCGTCGGCGAGAATGTTGCCCCAGGTAGCGGTAGGCTCCTGAATACCAGCACCGATGAAGGTCAGCGAGGCCTCGAAGATGATGGCGTCGGCGACCAGGGTAACGGTGAAGACCATGATCGGGGCGATGCAGTTACGCAGGACGTGCCTGATCAAAATCCACGGTGCCTTGGCACCGGAAACGATGACCGCGCGGACATAGTCCTCACCGTACTCGGACACGATGTTGGCGCGCACGATACGGGCAATCTGCGGAGTATACATAAAGCCGATGGCGAAGATAATCGACGGCACGGAGTTGCCCAGGATGGAGACGAAGACGGCCGCGAGGGCGATGCCCGGGATGGACATGATGATGTCCAGGATACGCATGATCGTCTCGGAGACTGCCTTGCGCGAAACTGCCGCGAGGGCGCCCACGACCGAGCCGCAGACCAGAGCCATGGCAGTGGCGCCAAAGCCGATAATCAGCGAGTAACGACCACCGTAGAGCATACGCGACAGAATGTCGCGACCCTTATCGTCGGTACCGAAGATAAATCCGTTGCCGGGAGCCTGGCGAGCCGTAAAGATCTCGACCGGGCTATAGGGGGCAAGAAGGGGCGCCAGAATCGCGGTCAGGGCGACCAGCACCAGCACGACGGCGGCAATCTTAGAAGACAGCGTCATCTTCTTCCAGCCACCGAGCTTGAGCCCCTTGGAGGCAGCCTTTTCGAGTTGCTCGGTTTGCTTCTCTCGAATCTTTACCATAATCTACACCGTCCTGATGCGCGGGTTGATGAGCAGATAGAGCATGTCAACCACGATGTTGATGATGATGAAGGCAAGAGCAACGACGATGACGACGCCCTGAACCAGGTTCGCCTCGTTGCCCTGAACGCCCTGCAGGATCGCAGTACCCATGCCGGGGAGGTTGAAGATGACCTCGATGACGACAGCACCGCCCATAAGGTAACCGATTTTAAGACCGAGGGTGGTAACCGGGGTGATCAGCGCGTTACGCAAAACGTTAATGCCGACGACGACCTTCTCGGGAACGCCGGCGCCACGGGCCATGCGGACGTAATCCTTGTCGAGCTCCTCGACCATGGCGGTACGCACGATACGGGTCATCTGGCCCGTCAGCGGGAAGGCAAGAGCAATGGCGGGCATGATCATGCGCCCCATATAACCAGCCGGGTTGGTAGTGAAGTGAGGAAGGGCGCCAGACGCCGGGAGCACCTTAAGGTAGGAAGAGAACAGCAGAATCAACAAAACGGCAAGCCAGAACGACGGGGTTGCCAAGCCGGCGATGGAAAAGACGCGGATCACTTGGTCCGGCCATTTATCGCGATATAGCGCCGCGATGACACCGAGCAAAAACGAGACAACCGCGCCGATGGCAAGGCCGATGAAGGTCAGCTGCATCGTGACGGGCAGGGCCGTGGAGATGCGCTTGGCAACGGAGTTGCGGGCAGCACCATAAGTGCCCATGTCACCGTGGATCAGATCGCCCATGTAACGCACGTAGCGCACGGGCCAGGGGTCGTCCAGACCATACTTCTCATGGTACTCGGCAACCGCCTCGGGCGAGGCACCGTCACCCAACGCCGTATAGGCGGGGTCGGTCTTGGAGAACGACATAAGGAAGAACACCAATACGGTGACGCCCAATGCCATGATTGGCAGTGCCACGAGGCGCCTTCCAATCAAACGTAGAAAGCTATTCACGTTCTCTCCCCTTTCTTTTGTCGGTAGGACCAACTGGTATATGAGTACAGATACTCATTACAAGACCCGGGCGACATCGAAGTCGCCCGGGTCGTTGACTCACATATGAGGATGCGTCCCTATGTCCAACATCCCACACTCAACTCAAATGAGTCTTAGGCCTTGACGGTCGCAACGCCCCTGAAGGACATGCTCGTCGTGCCGATGCCCTTGAAGCCATCGAGGGCCTCGCCGTTGGGCGCGGTGGACGAATCGTTCCAGGAAGCAGAGACGGTCTTGACGTGTACGACAGGGTAAAGGACGGCGTTGTCGGCAATGATGTCGAAGCACTCGTTCCACTTCTTCTGCTGTTCATCGCCCTCGGCAGCAAGGGCCTCGTCCATGAGACCGTGGAGCTTCTCCCACTCAGCGGACTCCTTCCACGGGCAACGGGTCTGCATCCAGACATTGTCGCCGTACCACCAGTTGAGCAGCAGGTCGGGATCTGCGCCGAAGCAAGACGGATCGCCAGGAGCGAGAAGGATGTCGTAGGCCTCGCCGCCATCGATAGCAGCATAGGTAGCAGCCGAAGTATCGGTCTGGATGGTCACATCGAAGCCGAGGGCGTCAAGATCGTTCTTGACCTGGGCGGCCATACCCTTGATCTGCTCGTTGTCGGTGGTACGCAGGGTGATGGCGCCCGGGGTGATGCCAGACTCATCAATGAGCTTCTTGGCCTTCTTGGCGTCAGTCTTGTAGACCGTGGAAGCCTCATGGTAGTTCGTGAAGCTCTTGGGCAGATAGCAGCTGGCAGCCGTGGCAAGGCCGGCGAAGGTGTTGTTGATCATCTTCTCGGTATCGAGCGCATACATGACGGCCTGACGGACCTTAACGTTGTTCCAAGGCTCCTTGGCGACGTTGAACATAACGAATCGAGTTCCGAAGCCCTGAACGTTGTCAACCTTGCAACCAGCGCTCTCGAGCTGGTCGACGGCGTCGGCGGTGACGAGCTCCATAACGAGCGTAGAGCCCTCCTGCTGCGCGGTAACGCGAGCGGTGGGGTCGGTCAGGATGCTGTACTGGATCTTCTTGTCCTCGGCAGCATACTCACCGTTGTACTCGGGGTTGGGAACCAGGGTGATCTCGGTATCGGAGATAGAGTCGTACATCCAGGGGCCGGAGCCGATCGGCTGCTTGGCGCGATCCTCCTCGGTCTGTGTGGCCGGGGTAACGCGGATGATGGCCAGACGATCTTTGAGCAGGGAGAAGTTGGGGACCTTGGTCTTGACCGTCACAGTGCTGGCGTCCTTGGCCTCGATGGACTCGAAGGGCTTGAAGAACGGAGCATAGGTAGCGGAAGCGGCGCAAGCGGTGTAGGAGGCGACGACGTCGTCAGCGGTGACCTCGGTGCCATCGGAGAACTTAGCGCCCTTGCGGATGGTGACCTCGAAGGTGGTGTCGTCCACGGACTTGGGGTCATCGGTGGCGAGCTCCTTGAAAGTGCTGTAGTCGTGGTAATCGATGCCGTAGAGGCCCTCGATGACGTGCCAGTTAGCGCCCAGGCCCACGGCGGAGCCGGTGCTGGCGGGGTCGAAGCTGGACGGAGCGTAAGCGGAACCAGCGGTGATCACGCCGCCGCCACGGTTGGCGGAATCGGTGGACCCAGAAGCGGAACCCTTGTCACTAGAGCTGCCACCGCAGCCAGTGAGACCAAGGCCGGCGACAGCAGCGACGCTGCCGGTGAGGCCGAGAAACGAACGCCTGGACATACCCTTGTTGATGATGGCCATGTCTTCTCCTATCAATAGAGAATCTTACCCGGGAGCACCTAGACTTGCCCCCGCGCAACTTGCGGACGACATATACCTTACCTACCGACAAACCCAACTGAGGAGTCGCGCTCGGCGACCGATACATACATACGCTTGAACGGTATTTACTACCGTTCACCGAATTCATTGACAAATGATTCGACAGACAGTATGTATCGGCGAGGTGAGATATCAGTCTTCGTCAACCCGCAGGATAGCAGTGTTGTTCACCATAGCTAGTCAAACGTTTTAGCGTTAATAAAACCAGAAATCGGCAGGTAATAACCGTGAAACAAATGATTGAAAATCGGCCCATCATGTATATCAGTTGTTTAGAAGCGCGTTGAGTTTTCGGAACGGTTGGCGGATGTCTGGGTGCGCTCGGCATTCCATGCAACAAGTGCCTCGTGGACCGCTTTGGCGACATCGGCCGGAACGCCTCGAACTTCTGCAATCTCCTGCTCGCTTGCCGCACGTAAACGCTTCATCGAGCCAAAATGGCGCATAATGGCACGTTTTCTGGTGGGTCCCACGCCTGGAACGTCGTCAAGCACCGAAACCGTCATCGCCTTATCGCGCAACTCGCGGTGGAACGTAATCGCAAATCGATGGGATTCATCGCGAACCTGCTTGATCAGATAAAGCGAAGCGGAGCCGGTCGGCAGCACGACGGGAGTCTCGTCCCACGGCACGAAAACCTCCTCATCGGCCTTTGCCAAGCCGCAAACTGGTATATCGAGGCCGAGCGCCTCAAGTTGCTTAATTGCGGCGGTCAATTGCGGCTTGCCGCCATCGACAACGAGCAAATCGGGGCGCGAGCCAAAGCGCTCGTCCGCCATGCGCTCGGGAGCATAGCGGCGCCCCAGAACCTCGGACATCGACACGAAGTCGTTCGCCTCGTCCAATTCGGCCTGAATTTTAAAGCGACGATACTGGCCCTTGTCGGCACGGCCGTTGGTAAATACCACCATCGAAGCAACGGTAAAGGTACCGTGCAACGTCGAGATATCGAAGCACTCGATGCGCAACGGCGGCGCAGGCAGCGCCAGCGCACTTTCGAGCTCCAGGAGCGCCTGATTGGTGCGGTCGTCAGCATACCCCGTACGCATCATGTAGCGCATGAGGGCATGGCGCGCATTTTTGGAAGCCATATCGAGCAGGCGGTGCTTTTCGCCGCGCTGCGGCCTGTGGAGATGGCAAGAGCGTTCGCGCTTGCCCGCAAGCCACTCCCCCAACGCTTCGGCATCCTCAAGCTCGACAGAGAGGTTGATCTCGGCTGGAATATCAGCCGTCTCGTCGTAATAGCGCTTAAGAAAGCCCGATTGAAGCTCTTCCTCGTCGACATCCAGGCCTTTATCGAGGATAAACTCACAAGTTCGAACCGTTCGGCCCTCGCGAACGACAAAGACACAGGCGGCAGAGATAGTCTCTTCGCGATAGAAGCCGATGACGTCGATATCGACGCTTGACGGAAAAACGACCTGTTGGCGATCGTCCAAGCCCCTGATGACTTCCAGGCGACGCTTGACACGCGCCGCACGCTCAAAATCAAGCGTCCCGGCTGCCTCCGTCATCTCGGACGTAAGCTCGTCGACGACATCCTTGCGATGGCCCGACAAGAAACGTTCGACACGCTTGACGTTCTTGGCATAGTCGGCGGGGGAAATCGCGCCGACGCATGCGCCCGGCCCGCGCCCGACATGGTAGTCAAAGCAGGGACGCCCGTTTTGCGCGCAAATCATATTGACGATGTCTTCTTCGCCCTTATGAGATTCGACGATGCGGCGGCAGCGGCGCCATTCCGCACAGGATGCCGAGCAAATAGGAATAACCTTGCGTAGCGTATCGATGGTCTCGCGCGCCGCACGGCTATCGGTATAGGGGCCAAAATAGCGCGTTCCCGGTTTATGACGCTCTCGCGTGTATTTGATAGCCGGAAACAAGTCGCTCTTGGTAATAGCGATAAAGGGATAGCTCTTGTCATCCTTGAGGTCGACGTTAAAGTACGGATGGTACTGGCCAATCAGATTGCGCTCGAGCACCAATGCCTCGTGCTCGGTCTCCACCACGATATAGTCGAAGCTCGCCACCAGCTGCATCATGAGCGGGATCTTTTGACGCTCGTCCTGCAGCGTCACGTATTGACGCATACGGGCACGCAAGTTTTTTGCCTTGCCCACATAGATGACATCACCCTTGGCATCTTTCCAAAGATAGCAGCCGGGTTGCGTGGGAACGCGCGAAACCTGTTCGGCAAGTGTTGGAATGTTGTCGTGACCTGCCACGCGCACCTACTCGCGACGAAGCAGCGCCGAGACCTCGGGCATCTTAAAGACGAAGGCAAGACCGAAAGTTACAGCAAGCGAGACGACGCCTGCAACACAAACGTAGCCCAGGGTAATGAGGATCGAGCTGCCAAGCACTCCGACAAAGTGCTCGAGTGCCCACATGACGCCGGCACCCGCGGCAGCGCCCAAGCCACCGAACAATAGGCCGAAGAAGCCGCCGTGCAGGATAGACTTGACCTGAAGGCCATGCAGACGACGGCGCAGCCACCACAGCGAGCATCCGACCAAGACCACGTAGTCAACGACGTACGAAAGCGCAATTGCCGGCATACCGTAGCCCAGCACCACGCCAAACAGCAGCACCGAACCGGCCTGACCGATAGCGGAGTACAGGCAATAGCGGCTATAAGGTTTCATATCGAGCAGGGCCGAGAAGCTCTTCTGCATCAGCACGACCACGCCGTAGAGCGGAAGGGAAAGTGCCAGATAGATAAGGAACTCCGACACCAGCGCCACGCCGGATTCATCGAACTTGCCGGCGCAGTAGATCATGTTGAGCGGACGGGCGAAGACGATCAGGTACAGCGCAAACGGAATCAGGAAAAAGAGCATCTGGGCGACACCGCGCGAAATGCCCGTGCGGACGCTGTCGTAATCCTTCTCCTGCGCATCGTGAGAGAGTTCGGTATAGAGTGCCGTCGAAAGCGAGGCGGCGATCAGCGCATAGGGCAATGTGTACCACAGGCGCGCATATGCGATGACGGAAGGGCCGGTCTCGGGCTGCACCACCAGCGCGGCGGCATTGGTAATGGACGTCGAGACAAACATGCACACCGTGGCGAGCAACGTCGGGATACCAAGCGCAATCGTCTGTCGCAGCGCGGGGTCCTTAAAGTCGATATGGATATGAGGATGCACGCCATGCTTGCCAAGCGCGGGAATCTGGCAGGCCATCTGAACAAAGACGCCGAGGGTCGTACCAGCTGCGATCAAGATAATACCGGCCTGCTCGCCAAATTGTGCAGACACGGGAGCAAAGCCCATAAAGCTGGCGATGACGATGACATTGTTGAGAACCGGGGCAAACGTCGACCAGAAGTAGTCGCGGTGTGCGTTGAGAACGCCCGAGAACACCGAGCCCAAGCCATAAAACAGAATTTGGATAGCAAAGAAGCGGAACATGAACGCAGCGGTGTCCATGCTGCCGCCATCGCCCGAAAGGAACGACTGCGTCCAAATAAAGCCGGGGGCAAACACGGTGCCCAGCAGCGAGATGCCGCCCAGCAGCAGAAGCAGAATACCGAGCAGGTTGCCGACATACTCGTTCGATGCCTCGCGGCCCTGCTCGCGCCTCACACCCATATACACCGGCAAAAACGCCGTAACGAGCATGCCGCCCATCACGAGCTCGTAGAGCATGTTGGGCAGGTTGTTGGCAACCTGATAGGAGGACGAGAGCAGCGACATGCCGACGGCGGCCGCCATAGCCCACGTGCGGATAAACCCGGTGACGCGCGACACGATGGTCAGCACGGTCATGAGGCCAGCAGAACGACCAACCGTGGAGTAGTCCGACGAACCCATATCGTCTACGTCGTACCGAGAGTCCTCATGAATCTCATCTTGTGGCAGAAAATCGTCCACGACGGCAAAGGAGCCGGTCATCGCAAAGGGATCGTCAACCAAAACGGTGTCATCAGCAGGTGCGGTGTCATCGCTGTTCGGCATGTTGCTACCGGATACGGCATCATCGAATATGGCGTGGTCGCCAAACACCGTGTCAACTTCTTTGGCGGCGACGGTTCGGGCAGAAAACGACAGCGGGTCCCAGTCGTCATCACCGTCGATGGCCACGCCCTCGACGGGATCGGTCGAACCAAGCGGCGACCATTCGTCATTCGAAAGAAGCGGTTCGCCATCATCATGAGTCGCGGGCTTGGCAAAACGAGCGGCAGGAGCGCTCTGCGGCGTGCTCTTTCCCTGGGCTGCCATCAAAAACACCGCCGTCTCATCGGGACGCGGCGCACGAGGGGCCTCGGAGGCAATCGGCATCACGCTGGCGCTCGATTGAGCGGCGGCCAGAAAGGCAGCCGTCTCATCGGGACGAGCCGAAGAAAGAACCGTACGGGGAAGCGCCGTGCCGGCACCGGCGGCACGCAAGTACACGGCCGTCTCGCCCGGGTCAGCGGCAGCGGACCAAGCGTTTCGAATCTCGTTATCGAACGAAGCGGCCTCTGGCGCGGGAGCCTGAGGAGCCGACCCTTTTGCAAAGTGAGCTCCGGACTTTGATTCTTCCTGCGGCATCGCTCAGTCCTCTCTCGTGATCGGGGCAACCGTCGCCCCGCAAAATGCAACTAAGTCATCGGGAGCAAGCTCAAGCTGATAGCCGCGCTTGCCGCCCGAGATAAAAATGGTATCCCAAAGGACGCATGTCTCATCGATCAGCGTCCGGAAGCGTTTTTTCATACCGACCGGGCTGCAACCGCCGCGGACATACCCCGTCGCGGCAAGCAAATCTTTGACATGCATCATGGTCAGCGACTTTTCGCCTGCGGCGCGCGCGGCGGCCTTGAGGTCGAGCTCGTCGGCAACAGGAATGCAGCACACGACATGGTCGTTGGACGGCGTCGTGCAGACCAGGGTCTTAAATCCCTGACCGGGCTCCTCGCCAAGCTGCTCGGAAATCGCGACGCCCAGACCTGACGCTTCATCGCCATCGTCTTCGTACGTATGGAGAACATAGGAGATGCCGGCGCTTTCCAGCTCGCGCATCGCATTGGTTTTTGGCGTCTTAACAGCCTTTGCCATGGCACATCCTTTCCCTCGCAGAGCGACACAAAGATTAAGTATAGGGCCAATTCCGCCGCATATGCCATCTCGACACACAGAAGCGCCACCGAATCAGAAGGAATCGGTGGCGCATCGGTACTGCAACGTCTCTTTACTGCGCGTCGAGCTGCGCCTGACGCTCACGGTCACGCTTGAGCAGCGGCGCCAAGAACTTGCCCGTGTAGCTCTGCGAACATGCCGCGACTTGTTCCGGCGTGCCTGAAACCACGACGGTTCCGCCGCCATTGCCACCCTCGGGGCCCATATCGATCAGGCGGTCGGCAACCTTGATGACATCAAGGTTGTGCTCGATCACCAGAACCGTGTTGCCCGCATCGACCAGACGCTGCAACACGTCGAGCAACTGGCGAACATCCTCAAAATGAAGGCCGGTTGTGGGCTCGTCCAGAATGTAGAACGTCTTGCCTGTCTGACGACGATGAAGCTCCTTGGCGAGCTTCACGCGCTGCGCCTCGCCGCCCGAAAGCGTCGTAGCGGGCTGGCCCAAGCTCACATAGCCCAGACCCACGTCATATAGGGTCTGCAGTTTGCGCTTAATCTGCGGGATATTCCCAAAGAAAGCCAATGCTTCGGTGACACTCATGTCGAGCACGTCCGAGATCGTCTTGCCGCGGTAGGTAACCTCGAGTGTCTCGCGGTTATAACGCTTGCCGCCACAGACCTCACAGGGGACATAGATATCGGGAAGGAAGTGCATCTCGATCTTGATCTGACCATCGCCCTTGCACGCCTCGCAGCGACCGCCGCTTACGTTAAAGGAGAAACGTCCCGGTGAGTAGCCGCGTGCCTTCGACTCCGGCGTGCTTGCAAATAGCGCGCGCAGATCATCCCACAGGCCAATATAGGTCGCAGGGTTCGAACGCGGCGTGCGACCGATCGGTGACTGGTCGATATCGATTACCTTATCGATGCACTCGATGCCCTCAATCTTCTTGTACGGCCCCACGGGACGCGTCGAACGATGGATGGCATTCGTAAGCGCGGGCGCAATCGTATCGGTGACCAGGGAGCTCTTGCCCGATCCCGAAACACCGGTAACGACCGTGAGCGTACCGAACTCAATCTTGGCGGTAACGTTTTTGAGGTTATTAGCGCGGGCACCCGTGATCTTAAGACAGCCGCGGCCGGGCTTGCGGCGCTCATCGGGCACGCGGATCATCCGCTTGCCGGTCAAATAGGCACCCGTCATGGAATCGGGGCACGCCATGATATCGGCAGGCGTTCCCGCGGCGACCACGTGTCCGCCGTTAACGCCCGCACCGGGACCCATATCGATCACGTAGTCGGCAGCGCGAATGGTGTCTTCGTCGTGCTCGACCACGATAACGGTATTACCGATATCGCGCAAGCGCTCGAGCGTCCTGATCAGGCGCTCGTTATCGCGTTGGTGAAGGCCGATCGACGGCTCGTCCAGAATGTACAGAACGCCCATGAGGCCGGCGCCGATCTGCGTTGCCAGGCGAATGCGCTGGGCCTCACCGCCGGAAAGCGTCGCCGAGGCGCGATCGAGCGTCAGATAGTCGAGTCCGACATCGACCAGAAAACGCAGGCGCTCCAGGATTTCCTTGACGATGCGCCCGCCGATAAACTGCTGACGCTCGGTAAGCTCCAGGTCCTCAAAAAACTTGAGCGACTCGCGACACGACAGGCAGCAGACATCGTAAATGGACTTGCCGCCCACGGTGACGGCAAGCATCTCGGGACGCAGGCGAGCACCGTGACAGCTCGAGCATGGCTCTTCGCGAATGTATTTCTCCAAGCGAGCCCTGGTGTTCTCGTTCGTCGTCTCGTTGTAGCGCTCGTACAGGATGTTGCGCACGCCCGAGAACTTAGTGTCCCACTGGCTGCGACGCCCATCGAGCTTTTGATAGTCGACCGAGATCTTCGTGTCGCCCATACCATCCAAAAACGCACGACGCACCCGCGGGGGCAGGTCCTCCCATGGCGTATCGGCACTTACCTTAAAGTGTTTGCAGACCGCAGCAAAAATCTGCGGATAATAGTTGGAATTGCCGAACAGGCTGCCAAAGACTCCGTCGGCAATCGACTTTGAGGGGTCTTCAATCAGCGCCTCGGCATCGACTGTCTTTTTAAAGCCCAGGCCATCGCACTCGGGACATGCACCATAAGGCGCGTTGAACGAGAAATCGCGCGGCTGTAGGTCGTCGATGGAATGCCCGTGCTCCGGGCACGCCAGTGCCAGCGAATACTCCAGCAGCTCGCCCTCGGTTCCCTCGGGCGCGTCGCGGTCGGGCAGCATGTACACGTTCACGTTACCGTGCGCCAGTGCCGTCGCCTGCTCAACGGACTCGGCAATGCGACCCAGGGAGTTCTCTCGAATCACGATACGGTCGACCACGACCTCAATGTCGTGTTTGAACTTCTTGTCCAGGTCGATAGGGTCGTCAAGCGAACGCACCTCGCCGTCGACGCGCACACGGCTAAAGCCCTCCGCACGCAGGTCCTCAAACAGCTTGGCATATTCGCCCTTGCGTCCACGAACCACCGGCGCCAACATAAACGCGCGACGGCCCTCCCCCGCCGCCAGCACCTTATCGGCGACCTGATCGGTCGTCTGACGCTCAATGACACGGCCGCACTCAGGACAGTGCGGTGTTCCCACGCGAGCAAACAGCAGACGCAGATAGTCGTAAATCTCGGTTACGGTGCCCACCGTCGAGCGTGGGTTTTTGGACGTCGTCTTCTGATCGATCGACACAGCCGGCGACAGGCCGTCAATCGAGTCCAGATCGGGCTTGTCCATCTGGCCCAAAAACTGACGCGCATAGCTCGAAAGGCTCTCGACGTAACGGCGCTGGCCCTCGGCATAGATGGTATCGAATGCCAGCGAGCTTTTGCCCGATCCGGAAAGACCGGTTATGACCACGAGCTGGTCACGCGGAATGGAAACATCGATATCGCGCAGGTTATGCTCGCGCGCGCCGCGAATAACGATAGAAGAATCAGACATGGAAGCTCCTTGCCTCCTACAACTTCAAATCACACTGACGATGAGTTTAGCGCACTCCATGCGCACAGATGTTCGCAATACAAGATTCGCAGACCTTTTGCATTGTCTGGCGCCGCAGACTGCACGCTCGGTCCGTACGTTCGAATACCGTCGATCGCCTGCCACGCATCATGAATGACTCCCGCTCGCAAACGAGGGTACAATGGCGCTCGTGTCACACCGCGGGGCTCCGGCCCCAACATATACAAAGGAGTCAAACATGGGTTGCGAGCACGCACAGGCAGCCGGCGGACAAACCGCACCGCAGGAATTTGAGGAGAATACGCTGTCCGAGGTCAAGCGCGTTATCGCCGTGCTTTCCGGTAAGGGCGGTGTCGGCAAGTCATTCGTCACCGGCGCCATCGCCACGGAGCTTTCCCGCCACGGTCACAAGGTCGGTGTCCTCGATGCCGACATTACCGGCCCCTCTATCCCTAGGATGTTCGGCATGAGCGGACGTCACGTCCATGCCCTCGGCAACCTTATGCTGCCCGAAATCTCCGAGCACGGCGTCAAGGTTATGAGCTCTAACCTGCTGCTCCAAAACGAAACCGACCCCGTCCTCTGGCGCGGTCCGGTTATCGCGGGTGCCATCAGGCAGTTCTGGAGCGAAACCTCATGGGGCCCCATCGACTACCTCCTGGTCGACATGCCTCCGGGAACGGGCGACGTCGCCCTCACGGTCTTCCAGTCGCTGCCCGTCGATGGCATCGTCATCGTCACGAGCCCGCAGGATCTGGTCTCGATGATCGTCGCCAAGGCGGTCAACATGGCCGAGAAGATGAACGTCCCCATTCTGGGCATTGTCGAAAACATGAGCTATATCGAGTGCCCCGATTGCGGCAAGAAGATCGAAGTCTTTGGCAAGAGCAAGCTCCCCGAGGTCGCCGAGCGTTACAACCTCGAGATCCTAGGGCAGCTTCCCATCAATCCGGCACTCGCCGAGGCTTGCGATAAGGGCGAGGTTGAGACCGCACTGCCCGCACGTATGCTGCCCCAGGCCGTCTCTGCCGTCGAGGCCATTGCCCCGCACGAGACCACCGAGGCCTAAGTGAACACAAACGCCTCCTATGACGTCTTGGTAATCGGCGGCGGGGCCTCGGGTCTCGCCGCCGCCATTACGGCCGCACGCGCAGGCAAAAGCGTCTGCATCGTTGAGCGCGATGTCGCCTGCGGCCTTAAACTCCTTGCGACCGGCAACGGCCGCTGCAACCTTTCCAACGAATCAATTGATTTCCAGCGGTACAACCACCCCGCTTTCGTCGAATCCGCCATGGGTCCCCAGCCTGAGCAAGAGCTCGGCAGTTTCTTCTCCTCGCTGGGCATCATGACGACCTCCGAGGAGGGCCGGCTGTACCCGCGCTCCCTTCGTGCCGAATCGGTGCGCGATGCGCTTCTCAACGCTCGCAATCACCTGGGCATCACCTTGATCTGTGGAGCAAACGTTGCCTTGGCGCACAAAGCCCCCGAGGGCTGGGCACTCCAAATAGACCGTCCCGCGCGAGCACTCAAGGCAAAAAAGCACGACGACCGAAAAACGGAGGTCCGCTCGCTTCGGAAGGCGCTCGCCGACACCCCTCGCAAGCACGAGACGCTGCAGGCAAAGGCCATAATTATCGCTACGGGCGGCAGCCCTGCCGACATCGCGAAGACGTTCAATCTTTCCCTCACGCCGCAGCGCCCCGTCCTCTGCCCCGTGTCGGCATCGGTCTTCGGCGACCAGACTGCGCTCAAGACACTGGATGGCCTGCGCGTCCGCGCCCGTTTAACGCTCACCCGCAATCACGAGGAGCTCTGGCGCGAAGACGGCGAAGTGCTCTTCCGAACCTTTGGTATCTCGGGCGTTGCCGCCTTTAACCTCTCCCGTCGCGTCCAGCGCGGCGACACGATTCTGCTCGACGTTTTCCCCGACCTCTCCAAAGACGAGTTACTCGATATGCTCAACCAGCGAGTTGAGTTGCTCGGCGGCTTTTCACCCCGCGACCCCCGCTGGCTCGACGGCATGCTCGCCCCGCAGTTCTCCCACGTTGTCTGCACCGCATTCGAACAGTGCCACCCCGGGTCGCACGACGTCATCCATCTGGTCTCAATCCTCAAGCACTTTAAGCTGCTCGTCGAGGGAACGACAGAGGAGCGTTCGGCCCAGGTCACGCGCGGCGGCGTGCCCATCGAGATCGTCTCAGCCCCCAACCTCTGCGTGAGCAACGCGGCAGGCGCCCCACTTTATATCTGTGGCGAGGCGCTCGACATCGATGCCGATTGCGGCGGTTTCAACCTTGCGTGGGCTTGGATCTCGGGTATTCGCGCTGCAAGCAGCCTATAGCCGCGCAGTCTATAATCAAAACGCATTCGGGCCGTCTGGGACACCGGGCGGCCTCTTTCTTGCATCTAAGGAGACCTCGATGATCGAAATCACCCAAGTCCACGCGTCACTCGATGAGGCCGGCGACGAAACCGCCTGCCTCGCTATTGGTAGACGCGCCGTCAAACGAGCCCTGCGATGCGAGGATTCCCAGATTAAAGCCATTGAGCTCCATCGCAAGTCAATCGACGCCCGTAAAAAACGAGATGTCCATTTTATTTTGAGCTTTCGAGTTGAGCTGACAAGCTCCCGATTCGAGCAGGAGGTGGTCGACCGCGTCGCCGAGCGCAACCGCTCGCGCATCCGCATGGTAGACGGCGAGGCTACTTCATTCCCCAGCCCTGTCCCGAATGCACCCAAGGGGCGTCCCGTCGTTGTCGGTGCCGGTTGCGCCGGTCTCTTCGCCGCCCTGACCCTTGCCGAAGCGGGCCTTAAACCCCTGCTCATCGAGCGCGGCGACCCTGCACTTCGCCGCTCGGAAGCGATTGATCTCTTTCTTAAGGAGCGTATCCTCGACCCCGAAAGCAATATCCAATTTGGCCTGGGCGGCGCAGGGACCTTCTCGGACGGCAAGCTCAACACGGGAACCAAGAATCCTGCCCATCGACTGATTCTCGAGACCTTCGTCGAAGCGGGCTCACCTCGCGACATCCTGTGGGACGCCAAGCCGCACATTGGCTCCGACATCCTCCCCACCGTCGTCACCAACATTTCCCAACGCATCGAGCAACTCGGTGGAACCGTCCGCTATCGAACAAAGCTCGTCGATATTCGAACCGATGGATCTGGCGCCATCACCGGCGTCGATGTCCAAACGCCCCAAGAAACCGCAAGCGAGACTATCGCCACAAATCACCTCATTCTCGCCTGCGGCCATTCCGCCCGCGACGTATTCGAGCTTCTCAAAGAACATAACGTTGCCCTCGCGCAAAAGACCTTTGCCATGGGTGTGCGCATCGAGCATCCACAGCGCGACATCGACCGTGCCCAATATGGCCCTTCGGCGGGGCACCCGGCACTCGGAGCAGCCCCCTACAAGCTTGTCGCCCATCTCCCCAACGGCCGCAGCGTGTTCTCGTTTTGCATGTGCCCCGGCGGACAGATTGTCGCGGCTTCTTCCGAGCAGGGCCATCTGTGCGTCAACGGTGCCAGCCTCAATGCCCGCGACGGGCGCAACGCAAATGCCGCCCTACTCGTTAACGTCACACCTGACGACCTTCCCAGCGATGACCCGCTCGCGGGCATTGAGCTCCAGCGCGCCTGCGAGCGAGCCGCCTATCGCCTGGGTGGTTCCAACTGGAACGCGCCGGCACAGCTCGTCGGAGATTTCCTTGCGGGGTGCGCCAGCGCGGCACCCGGAAAGGTAAAACCAACCTATCCACTTGGCGTGACCTGGACGGCGATCGACGATGCCCTCCCGCAGCATATCGTCGAATCGCTTCGTTTGGGAATCCCCCTGCTCGGTAAGAAACTGCGTGGCTACGACCGCCCCGATGCGGTCCTCACTGGCGTGGAGACGCGTTCGAGCTCCCCGGTCACCATCACCCGCGATCGAACATGCCACGCCGTGTCGACTCCGGGCCTTTACCCTTGCGGCGAGGGCGCCGGATATGCCGGCGGCATCATGAGTGCCGCCACCGACGGCATCCGTTGCGCAGAGGCGCTGATAGCAGACCTCTAGTGCACGGACTCCCGCGTCCGAACGACACAGGCCCCGAGCTCCACAGGGAACTCGGGGCCTGTTCGCTACTTCCCGAATCGTGCACCCTGACGTTTTCTGCCCGAAGCAAAGGTAGAGCCCTTGCGAGCCTGCGAACGCAAACGCTCGATCGTTTCGTCCTCAGATGCGCCCTCGAGCATCGCCCGAATCTGAACGACGGCATCGCGCAGACGTGCCGCCTCCTCAAAGTCCATGGCGGCGGAAGCGTTACGCATGTCCTCCTCCATGGTCTCGACAATCCGCACGAGCTCGTCATGCGGTAACCCTTCCAGCTGCTCGGCAAGCGTCTGCTCGGGTGCCACCGTCTCCGGCGCGGCGCCCTCGCCGTTTTCGTCGGGTGTATAGAACGCACCGTGGCCCAGCGAATCGCCTCTCGAGCGCCCCTTCGAGCCCACGGTCTTTTCGGCCTCGGCAATAAAGTTCGAAATGTCGTTAATGGCCTTGCGAACCGTCTTGGGCACAATGCCATGCTCTTTGTTATATGCCATCTGAATCTCGCGACGGCGCTGCGTCTCCTCGATGGCTTCTTTCATCGAATCGGTCACAACGTCTGCATACATGATGACCTCGCCGTCGGCATTACGGGCCGCACGGCCAATCGTCTGAATCAACGAACGGCGGTTGCGCAAGAAGCCTTCCTTGTCAGCGTCGAGAATTGCCACCAGCGAGACCTCGGGAAGGTCTAGACCCTCGCGAAGCAGGTTAATGCCAACGAGAACATCGATCTTTCCCTCGCGCAGCGTTCGCAGGATCTCGACACGGTCCATCGTCGCTGTATCGGAGTGCATGTAATTGACCTTAATGCCGGCATCAAGCAGATGGTCGGTCAGGTCCTCGGCCATGCGCTTGGTGAGCGTGGTCACCAGCACGCGCTCCTTGCGGGCAACGCGCTCGCGAATCTCGTCCTCAAGATCGTCAATCTGCCCACGAACCGGACGCACATCGATCTTGGGGTCGAGCAGGCCGGTCGGACGAATGATCTGCTCAACGTCGTTCTGGCTCACCCGCAGCTCATAGTCGCCCGGCGTGGCCGAAACGTAGATGAACTGGGGAATCCTCGCCTCAAACTCATCGAAGCGGAGCGGGCGGTTATCGAGTGCCGAAGGCAGACGAAAACCATGCTCCACCAGCGTCACCTTACGCGAGCGGTCGCCTTCGTGCATGCCGCGGATCTGCGGCACCGTAACATGACTCTCGTCGATGATGCAGAGCATGTCCTTAGGAAAGTAATCGATCAGGGTAAACGGCGGCTCGCCCGGTTTTCGACCGTCCAGATGACGCGAGTAGTTCTCGATGCCGTTACAAAAACCCATGGTCTCGAGCATCTCGAGATCATAGTCGGTGCGCTGCTGCAGACGCTGCGCCTCGAGCAGCTTATCAGTCGCCTTGAGCTCGGCCACACGCTTCTCGCACTCTTCGCTGATTGATTTCAGAGCCGCTTTGACCTTAGGCTTCTCAGTCACGTAGTGCGAGGCCGGCCACACGGGAATGGCCTCGTACTCACGCAGCATCTCGCCGGTGACCTCGTCGATCTCGGCAATCAGCTCGACCTCGTCGCCAAAGAACTCAAACCGCAACGGATGCTCGGCATAGGGCGGATACACGTCGACGACATCGCCGCGCACGCGGAAGGTGCCACGTGCCAAATCATAGTCATTGCGATCGTACTGGATATCGATAAGCGCATGGATAAAGTCATCGCGCTCGAGCGGCACCTTCTTGTCGACGTTCGGAGCTAGGCCCGCATAGTCCTCGGGGGAGCCAATGCCATAGATACACGAGACCGATGCGACGACGATCACATCGCGTCGAGATAGCAGCGATGCCGTCGCCTGATGGCGCAGCATCTCGACCTCTTCGTTAATCGAGGAATCCTTCTCGATATACGTATCGCTTTGCGGCACATATGCTTCGGGTTGATAGTAATCGTAGTACGACACAAAATAGACCACGGCGTTGTCAGGGAAGAATTCCTTGAGCTCGCTCGCGAGCTGAGCGGCAAGCGTTTTATTGGGAGCCATGACCAGCGTCGGCTTCCCCAGGGCCTCAATGGTTTTGGCCATCGTGAAGGTCTTACCCGAACCAGTCACACCCAGCAAAACCTGATAGCGGTCTCCGTCCCTCACACCCTGCACAAGCGACTCAATGGCCTTGGGCTGGGAACCAGCGGGCTCGTATGGAGACACGACCTTAAACGGCACCTCAGCGCCCTCAACGCCAAAGCGCTTAAGTTCACCGCCAACGCGTTCTTCTTCAAATTCCGCCATGGATACTCCTAACTCATACATCTGCAGTATACGCAGGCGGTGGGCATAGTCCTATACAAACCGGTCGGGATAGAGCGTCTTATAGCGAACCCAGGCATTATTGACGCGAATCAGATACGCCTGCGTCTCGGGAAAGGTAATCGCGTTGTGAAGCGATGTGTCCTGCTGTGCCCAACCGTCTACATTGCCCATGCCGGCGTTATAGGCGGCAATAGCGCTGTCCGTCGACCCGTTAAAATACGTTAGAAGATACGAAAGATACGCACAGCCAAACTCGATGTTCGTAGCGGGATCGTTAAGATTGTCGGCTGAATACTCACTACCATCGACAAGACCCAAGGCAATCATATCCTGGGCAGTCTCGGGCATCAGCTGCATCAATCCCCGAGCGCCCTGATTCGACTCAGCCTCGGGATCCCAATTCGATTCAGACTTTATGACAGCACACACCAGATACGGATCTAGATTATGCGAAATGCTCGATTGCTTTACGTACGCCTCGTAGTCAATCGGATACAACGGCTTAAAGAAGGCGGCAGGAGCATACGAGTAGACGAGCGAAATAAGGCCAAAGACGAACACAACGACAAGTGGCGCCACGCGAAACCACGTAAAGAAACGTGTCCTAGACATCGGCCTCCTCCTTATCCACTACATCCCCGAAGCCATGGTGCACAAGCCATGCGTCAAGCTCTTCAAAGAGCGAGTTGTCGCCCGCCGCATTATCGATTACCGTCGTAGCGAGATTGCAAAGCGAAGCCTCATCAGGTTGACATGCAGACCGCGCATCAAAATCAGTGGGCTCCATACCACGATGAATGGCACGCTCGCGACGAACTGCTAAAGGAGCACTGATAACCAGAATTTCATCAGCCAGGCCAAAAGCATCCTCAAAACCAGTCGGGGCAGAAACCTCGACAACCGCAAAGGGATAACGGGGGGACGAAACCGTGCAGCAGACCGGATCAAGAATCCTCAGTGACAGCTGCTCGATGAGAACCGGATGAACGATGCCATTGAGCCGCGCAACTGTATCAGGAGAGACGAAAGCTCGATCAGCGAGGACATTGCGGCGAATGCCGCCCTCCCCGTCCAGAATGTCCCAACCGAATTCTTCAGCGAGGGCATTGACGATATCGGAGCCTGGCACATACAGCGATTTGGCAAGCTCGTCCAGATCGATAAGCATGGCGCCATGAGATTCGAGATAGCGGCAGGCAGTCGACTTACCCGAAGCAATATTGCCCAAGACAAAAACGGTAAACATCAAGTCCTCCCTAACGCCAATGGGAGTTATTATCGCGCAAATACAAAAGAAGGACTCAAAATACAGCCAAACAGTAAGACAAGCTAAATGAAGGCGAGTTCTTGTATTACAGGTCTCTATCAAACGCAAAAAAGGGGGAGGCCGCGAGGCCTCCCCCTTCTAAGTTCGATGACGGCTCGGTGCCGTCCACCGGTCAGCGGCGCCCTGGCCTCCCACGGGCCGGACCCGCAGTACTCTCGGCGCGATGGGGCTTAGCTTCCGGGTTCGGAACGGGACCGGGCGTGCCCCCCATGCTCTGGCCGCTGACCGGTGGGCGGCGCCCACCGTATACGGTGATCCGGTGTCTCGTCTACGTGCCCTGGGGGCCGCATGGCGCATAGGAAAGAGTCGACTCGGGGGCATCCTCGTGCCCGGACCGCGCATGAGCGCTGGGTCCCGCGGGCCGCGAGGTGCGGTTCCGGAAGAGCTCGGGCGATTAGTGCGGCTCGGCTGAGGACGTCGCCGTCCTTGCACCTGCCGTCTATCGACCAGGTAGTCTACCTGGGCCCTTACCGGAAGG